>Ga0116231_10000291_pt1 | contig 79167 bp, 69 predicted proteins | sample S1TSphgellanicum_2_FD_89695 | JGI IMG/M metagenome (GOLD analysis project Ga0116231, IMG submission 89695) | Host-associated microbial communities from peat moss isolated from Minnesota, USA - S1T2_Fd - Sphagnum magellanicum MG | ecosystem: Host-associated > Plants > Peat moss > Unclassified... | reverse complement strand
TCCCGCGCCAGCGGGAGAGGGCTGGGGAGAGGGCGGCCGCCATGGGCATGGTGCCAATCGCGTCGCCCCTCTCCCACTTTTTGTGGGAGAGGGGAGAGAACGCAGAATTGATCGCCCTGACTCCCGCAAGCAGAAGAGGGGGCTTGCGCAGGATTGCGCATCCCCCCTCGCGCGCGAGCGGCAGAGCGGGTCGACTCAGAAACCCAGGCTCGCCAGCAGGTCGTCCACGCCGGCCTGGTCGCTCACCACGTCGGTGCGCGACTCCGGGTTGACCACCGGACCCTCGAGCGCGGACACCTCCACCTTCTTGCGCTGCTCGCCGGGCGTGGTGTCGATCAGCAGCTTGACCAGCTGCTCCTCGAGCACCGTCGCCAGGCTCACCACCTTGCGGATCACCTGGCCCGTCAGGTCGTGGAAATCCTGCGCCATCATGATCTCGGTGAGGATCGCGTTGGTCGACTCGGCCTGCTGCGCCAGCGAGGAGAGGAACGCGCAGGTCTCGTCGACCAGCGCCGCCCCGGCCGGCGTGGCGCGATCGCCGCCGGCCGTGTACGCGGCCACGGCCGCCCAGCGCGTGCGCAGTCCCAGCGCGCGCCCCGACATCTCGTCCTGCACGTTGCGCGCGCGGTCGACCGAGTTGAGCACCTTCTCGGCGGCATCGCCGGTCAGGCGCGCGATGTAGGCGAGCCGGTCGCGCGCGTCGGGCAGGTTGTCGCGCGCATCGGACAGGTCCTCGTGGTAGCCCAGCTCGCGTATGGCATCGTGCAAGGTGCGCGTGAGCTGGCCGATGCGGTGGAAAATCTCCTCGGGCGGCGCGGCCGCGGCCGTGCCGGCATCGGCGCCGCCGGCTGCCGGCGCCGGGAGCCCGGAGACCGCGGGCGCAGGCGCTGCCGCCGGCGCGTCCGCATCGAGGGCGGCAGCGCCCCAGGCCGCGAGCTCGTCGGCGTCGGGCGCCGGCGCCGTGGCGGCGTCGTTCTTGATAAATCCGTCGGTATGACCCATGTCGTTTCCGGTACTCAGCCGAGCTTCTGCATGATCTTCTGGACCTTCTCTTCCAGTGTCGCCTTGGTGAAAGGCTTGACGATGTAGCCGTTGGCGCCGTTCTGCGCGGCGTTGACGATGTCCTCCTTCTTCGCCTCCGCCGTGACCATCAGGAACGGTATGCCCTTGAGGTTCTCGTCGGCGCGCACGCTCTTGAGCAGCGCGAAGCCGTCCATGTTGGGCATGTTGATGTCGGAGACCACGAAGTCGAACTTGCTCGACTTGAGCAGGTTGAGCGCCGCGACGCCATCCTCGGCCTCCTCCGCGTTGGCAAAGCCGATCTCCTTGAGCAGGTTGCGGACGATGCGCCGCATGGTCGAGAAATCGTCAACGATCAGAAAGCGGGGTTCGGTCGTCATGCTTGCTCCTGCGCAACATACACGTGACCGGTGGCAACGGTGCCTTCCGGTGTCGACCCGCGGCTGGGCCTCGGGCCATTTGATTCTCGCCGGGCGCCGGCGTCCGGGAAGCCCGGAAAAGCGCGTCTCGCGTTGCGCAATCCGGGCCGTCCGGCCTCGCTCGTCACCGGCGGCACGGCCGCCTCACGGCGCCGCCGCGGCGGCCGCCGCCGGCGCCGACGCCGGCACGGCCGACGCCGGCGCGGCATCGGCCGCAGGCGCGACCCCCGCGGCCGCCGGCGCCGCTGCCGGTTCGCCGCCGACGGATTTCTCCAGGCTCTGGCTGTCGCCGGCCTCGATTTCCCCGTTGGCCATCTGCATGCGCTCCTCGGCCAGCTTGTTCAGCACGATGATGGAGATGCGCCGGTTGAGCGGGTTCATGGCGTTCTCCTTGTCCAGCGGACTCGAGTCGGCCAGCCCGACCACGCGCACGATCTTGCCGACGTCGATGCCGCCGGCGATCAGCTCCCGGCGCGACGCGTTGGCGCGGTCCGCCGAGAGCTCCCAGTTCGAGTACGACTTGTCGCCGCTCGCGTACTGCGCCGAGTCCGTGTGGCCGGTGAGCACGATCTTGCTGTCGACCTCGTTGAGCACCTTGCCGAACTCGCGCAGTATGTCGCGCATGTAGTCCTTGACGCGCGCACTGCCGATGTCGAACATCGGGCGCTGGAAGTCGTCGACGATCTGGATGCGCAGGCCGTCGGGCGTGATCTCCACGCGGATCTGGTCCTTGTACGGCGACAGCTTCTGGTTCGACAGGATGGCCTGGTCCAGGCGGCGCTGCAGATCCTCCATGCGCGCGCGCTCCTCGCGCGCGATCTGCTCGCGCTTGTGCTTCTTGGCGTGTTCCTGCGCCTTCTTGACCTGTCCCGTGGACTGGGTCAGGTCCTCGCCGCCGCCGGTGACGATCGAGTTGGAATTGCCCGAGCCCTCGCCCCCGGCCATCGCGACCTGGAGCGGCGACTGGAAGTAGTCGGAGATGCCCTTGAGGTCGCCCTTGGTCGTCGAGCCCAGCAGCCACATGAGCAGGAAGAAGGCCATCATGGCGGTGACGAAGTCGGCGTAGGCGATCTTCCAGGCGGCGCCGTGGGCGCCATGGCCGCCCTTCTTGACGCGCTTGACGACGATCGTCGACTTGGCCTTTTCGCTGCTCGTGCTCATGGTCTGGTCCGCTGGTCCGCGACGCCGGGTTCAGCGCTTCTGCTTGACGTGCTTTTCCAGCTCCAGGAACGTCGGACGCTCCGTGGAGTAGAGGATCTTGCGGCCGAACTCCACCGCCAGCGCCGGGGCATAGCCCTGCAGGTTGGCCAGCAGGGTCGCCTTGACGCAGTTCAGCTCCTTGGTGGCTTCGTCGACCTTCTGCTCGAGCAGGCCCGCCAGCGGGCCGATGAAGCCGTACGAGAGGAGGATGCCCAGGAAGGTGCCCACCAGGGCGGCGGCGATCATCTCGCCCAGGACCGCCGGCGGCGCGCCGACCGACGCCATGGTCTTGACCACGCCCATCACCGCGGCGACGATGCCGAAGGCCGGCAGGCCGTCGCCGGCCTTCTGCATCGCGTGCGACGGCGCCATGGCCTCGTGGTGGTGGGTCTCGATCTCCTGCTCCATCAGGCTCTCGATCTCGAATGGGTTCATGTTGCCGGAGACCATCATGCGCAGGTAGTCCGTGATGAACTCGATCAGGTGGTGGTCGGAGGCGATCAGCGGGTGCTTCTGGAACAGGGCGCTCTTGTGCGCGTCCTCGATGTCCGACTCGATCGCCATCATCCCTTCCTTGCGGATCTTGCTCAGGATGTCGTACAGCAGCGCCATCAGCGCCAGGTAGCGCGTCTTGGTGTACTTCGAGCCCTTCAGCAGCTTGGGCAGCGACTTGATCGTGGCGCTCACGACCTTCGAGGAGTTCGACACCAGGAAGGCGCCACCGGCGGCGCCGCCGATGGTCAGCACCTCGATCGGCTGCATCAAGACCTTGAAGCTGCCGCCTTCGAGCGCATAGCCGCCGAAGACCGCGCCCAGGACGACCACGTATCCAATGATGACGAACATGCTGCTCGACCTCTTCCCCGTAGGTGCCACGTCGCGCACGTGATGCCATGGCCCGCCAGCCGGCAACGAACTTCCATGCGCTAGCCCCGTTTCGGCACTCTGGCGGCCCGACTTGAACCCGCCGTACAGGGTGGGCGCCGCGCGAGCCCAAGAACGGTCGAAGTGCCGTGCCGGCGCGTGTCATTTCCCCGGATCCGCGCCGCGGGCAAAAAAAGACCCGGCGTGGGCCGGGTCGAGGTCGGAGGAATGAAGTGCGGAGTTGACGGGGATCCGGGCGCCTTTCTAGGCGATGGCTTCCTCTTCGCTGCGCAGGTTGCCGCGTCCCTTGCCGGCGCGCGCCGGGGGTTCGCACAGGCCGCAGACGTAGTTCTTCGTCAATTCGTAGGTGTGGGTGACGAACTTGCCGTTGCACTTGCCGCACGGCGTCAGCGTGACCATGCCGGCGTCGACGAACTTGACCAGGCGCCAGGCGCGCGTCACCGACAGCAGGGCGTCGAGGTTCTGCGCGGTGATCTGTTCGATGTAGAGCTCGTACGCCTTGATGATGGCGTCGATCTCCTCGAGGTCGGTGGTCTTGTTCAGGTATTCGTAGATGTTGAGGAACAGCGACGAGTGGATGTTCGGCTGCCAGGTCATGAACCAGTCGGTGGAGAAGGGCAGCATGCCCCGCGCCGGCGACTCGCCCTGGACTTCCTTGTAGAGGCGCAGCAGGCGCTCGTAGGAGAGGTCCGTTTCGGACTCGAGGACCTGCAGGCGGGCGCCGAGCTTGATCAGCGCGATGGCACGCTGGATCTGGCGGCTTTCGGTAACGATGCTCTTTATGCGCATGATGGTCCCCGATCCCGGTGGCTAGTTGGCTTCGGCGAACTGGCCGGCCATGACGATGTTGGCGTGCAGTCCGGCCACGGCCGCACCCGGCGAAAGCTTGGCCCGCGAATGGCTGGTCAGCAGGTTCCAGACCACGTCGTCGTCGAAACGGAAGCGCAGGATCAGCTGGTTGCTGCCGGCGATCTTCATCAATTGGGCGGGGGTCAGCTGCTCTACTATCGCTGCCACCTCGTCGGACACGCCGAGTCGGTAGCGGGCCTGCGCCTTGTCGGCACGGATCATGTGCTGGGCCAGGACCAGATAGGCGAGGTTGACTTCCCGGACTTCCTGCAGCAGTTGCTCGTTGGCGGGACTGACGGTGCTCATCGGTGACTCCTGTTGGTCGGGCCTGCGAAAGCCCGGATTGCGTTGCGAAGTGATGCCATTTTCACGACCAGCGGGTCTTACCAATAGCGGGGATACGCCATATCGGCCGTCAGATCCCCGGCCGTTGGCGTGTAGGAATTTCCCTTACATCCCTCGGGAAAGCCTCGCGCAGGCCGCTGCGGGGCCCGATCCGCGCGCCCGTAGCGGTGCCTGCGACCCTAAAGTTCGATCGCTGCGTGCCGTAAAAGCGGATGCAATACCTTTCCTCCCCCGCCTCGCGCGCCGCGCTGACCCCCGTCACCGGCGCGTTTTTTTTGGCTGCGCCCTTGCGCATGCACGAACGGCACATGCGGCCGACACCATCGGCATTCGCTTCTTCATCACCATCGCCGTCACCACCACCACCATCATCATCATCGCCATCACCACCACCATCATCATCACCATCGCGATTCGCCGCGCCGAGCAGCGCGACCCAGGTCGCGCACAGCGCGCCGGTGCAAGCGCAAATAGACGGCGATAGACCGCGCTATTGCGGCGATCGGAACCCGTCTCGTTGATATCGCTCCATCGCGTTTCCTAAAGTTCGCGCCGCAACGCACCGATAAGCGATCTAACGCGACGCAATACGCACTGCCGAATCAAGAAGTGATGGCGATGCGGCGAAGCGCAGGTAGAACCGGTAGGCGCCTCTCTCAGCAAGATGGCGGCCGCCTGGGTAACAGGTCGATCAGCTCGATGTCGGGCTGCCACTTCGAGAGAACTTGAAAGGAAATTAAAATGTCATTGGTCGTAAATACCAACGTACTTTCGCTTATCACGCAGTCGGACATGGCGCAAACGTCGAACAAGCTCAACACGGCCGTCGAGCAGCTGTCGTCGGGCATGCGTATCAACAGCGCCGCGGACGATCCCGCCGGTCTTGCCATCGGCACGCGCATGCAGGCCCAGGTCAACGGCATGAACCAGGGTGTCGACAACGCCAACTCCGCCATCGCGCTGGCGCAGACCGCCGATGGAGCGCTGGGCCAGGTCAGCAACATGCTCCAGCAGATGCGTACGCTGGCGGTGGAAGCCGCCAACGGCACCAACGGCACGGGCGACCTGCAGAACCTGGATGCGGAATACCAGGCGCTGGGCAGTGAAATCACGCGCCAGCTGGCCAACACCCAGTTCAACGGCATCAACATCCTCGGCTCGGGAGCCGGCACGGTCACGTACCAGGTCGGCGCCAACACCACCGACCAGATCGCCGTCGTGACCACCGACCTGAGCACCGCCGCCACCATCGGCTCGGTCACCTCCGGTGCCCTGTCGACGGCCGCGTCGGCCAGCGCCGCGATCGACCAGATCGACAACGCGCTCGACCAGGTCAACGCGCAACGCGCCCAGTTCGGTGCGTATGAAATCCGCTTCCAGGCCACGGTCGCCTCGACGCAGGTCGATGCGCAGAACACCGCCGCGGCCGAGTCGCAGATCATGGACACGGATTACGCCGCCGCGACCTCCGAGCTGACCCAGGCGCAGATCGTCCAGCAGGCCGGTACCGCGATGTTGTCGCAGGCCAACTCGGTGCCGCAGAACGTGCTCTCGCTGCTCAGCAAGCTGTCGTAAGGTAAGGCAAGTACCGCCCGGGGCAGGTTTCCGGGCGGTAGGTTTCGGTTGGCAATGCCGGGGGCCTGGCGGTCATTACCGCCAGGCCCCTTTTTCTTTGGGCCTGCGCACCGGCGGTACACGTGAACCGGTTTCCGGCCCGCATTTGCGCGTCACGCGCACGGGCCGAAGCGCTCAAGTCGGCGGCATTTCTGCCGTTATTCCCCTCGTACAGTGGATTTCCGTGATCGCCGGAGGTCCGCGAGGAGATCGACATGGACAGTCTACGAATTTCCGGCGCCCTGCCCGCGGCCCAGGCCAGTACCTCCGGGCCGTCGGGCGCGGTTCCTGCAGCGCCAGGCACGGGCTCGGGCGCCACGGGCGCATCGGCTCCGGGCACGGCATCCGCGGCGGACGACAAGACCGCGGCCAAGTCCGCGCGCGAGCAGGCTACCGGCTCCGCATCGGCGCCAACGGCGGCCGCGGCGCCCGCTGCGGCCAAGCCCGCGGCGCGCGCGATTGGAACCCAAATGGTGCTCGTCTTCGATGATCAGACGCGCTCGATGACGATCAAGATACTGGACATCGAGACCCAGAAGGTGCAGCAGCCGCTGTTCCCCGACGCGGCCCCGGCGAGTGCCTCCGGCTCGGCCCAGTCCGGTCCGCCGGCGACCGGCACGCTGATCAACACGAAAGCCTAGTTCGCTCCACTGCGCCACCGCACACTGCGCCACCCCAACGCGAGCCCATCATGACCACATCCTCCACGTCCAGCTCGAGCTCCAGCCTGTCGAGCCTGCTGTCCAACATCGGCAATACCGGAACCACGTCGTCCAGCAGCACGAATTCCGGTCCGCTGATCACGGCCGGCCAGCTCAACGTCAGCCAGCTCGTGTCGGAACTGATGACCATCCAGTCCCAGCCGCTGACCCAGCTGCAGACCCAGCAGGCCGGCCTGCAGTCGACGCTCAGCGCCTACGGCCAGGAACAGAGCGCGCTGTCCTCGCTGCAGACCGCGGCCGCGGCGCTGTCGCTGCCCTCGGCGTTCGAAGCCTCGGCCGCCACCGTCACCGGCACGGGCGTCTCGGCCACCGTCACCGGCACCCCAGCCAACGCCAGCTATTCGCTGGCCGTGTCGAGCCTGGCGCAGGCGCAGTCGGTGGCCGCGACGGCGGTGAGCGATCCCACCGCCACGATCGCCACCGGCACGCTGACGATCCAGATGGGCACCTACAACGCGACCGGCAACAGCTTCGCGGCCAACGCCAGCGCCAGTCCGATCACCGTGACGATCGATTCGAGCAATGACACGCTCAACGGCATCGCCGCCGCGATCAACAGCGCCGCCAACGGCAGCGTCAACGCCTCGGTCGTCACCGATTCCACGGGCAGCCGCCTCGTGCTCAGCTCGGCCAACACCGGAGTCAGCAATGCCTTCTCGGTATCGGCCACTTCCGGCCTGTCCCAGTTCGCGTTCGATCCGACGGCGACGGCGGGCAGCCAGAGCATGACCCAGACCCAGGCGGCGCAAAATGCCAGCTTCACCGTGAACGGGCTGGCGCTCAGCTCCGCGTCCAACTCGATCAGCACGGCCATCAACGGACTGACCCTGAACCTGACCCAGGCTCCGGCGGCCGGCGCCGCGCCGCTGCAGTCGCAGATCACCGTGGGCACCGACCCGGCCGCCATCACGAGCTCGGTCAATTCCTTCATCACGGCGTACAACGCGGTCATCAGCCTGACCAACAACCTGACGAACTACGACACCACCAGCGGTACGGCCTCCGTGCTCACCGGCGACCCGACGACGCGCAACATCGTCGGCCAGCTGCAATCGATCGTCGGCGGCGAGACGACCGCGGCCGGCACCAACGCCACCACCACCGCGTACCTGGCCGAGATCGGCGTCACGACCAACTCGGACGGGACGCTCTCGCTGGACTCGACGGCGTTCCAGTCCGCGCTGAGCGCCGACCCGACCGGCGTGGCGGCGATGTTCTCATCGGCGACGGGCACCGGCTCGCAGCAGGGCTTCGCCGTGCAGATCAACAATGCGACGCAGCAGATGCTCGGGTCGAGCGGGGCGCTGGGTTCGGCGGAGCAGAGCTTGCACACGCAGATCAGTTCGCTCACGACCCAGGAGTCGGCGATGCAGGCGCAGCTCACGTTGACGCAGGCCAGCCTGACCCAGGAGTACAGCGCACTCAATGCCGCCCTGACGACGGCGCAGAACGAGCAGACCTCGCTGGCCAACGAACTCAATTCACTGCCCGGCGGTTGATCCGCAGCGCGTACCCGGCAATTCCGCCATTGCCGCGCCTCAACCTGCCCAGGGCACTGCCGATATTCCTGATGTAGCAGTTGCAGCAGACAGGAGGCAGACGTGAGTGGATTTGGTGCCAAGGCATACAGCAAGCTGGGTCTGGAAACGGACATCCTCAACGCGGATCCGCACCGCCTCGTGCTGGTCCTGTTCGATGGCGCGCTCCAGTCGATATCGCGCGCCAAGGGTTTTCTCGCCCAGGGCCGCATCCCGCAGAAGTGCGAGGCGCTCAGCGTCGCCTGCAATATCGTCGATTCCGGCCTGCGCGTCAGCGTCGATCCGAGCGCCGATCCGGAGTTTGCCGGCCGCCTCATCTCCTTGTACCAGTACATCGTGATGCGCCTGCTGCAGGCCAACCTGCGCAACGACGTCGCCGCCATGGACGAGGCTGCCCGCCTGCTGTCCGGGCTGCGCGACGCCTGGGCCAAGATCGGACCGGCCGCGGCCGCGATGGGCGGGGGCGCAGATGCGAACGCCGCCCCCGTCGCCGCCGTCGCGCACGTGCCCGGTCCGGGTGCGCGGGCGCTCCAGGCGTACCGGGCCTGAGCGCCCCGCCGGCGCGCAGGTCATGACCACCCATCAGCGTGATGGTGGGGGGGCCGACGGGGGCAACTCCGCCGGTCTCATCCATCACTATGAAGCGATCGCCAGCGCCAGCCGCGAGATGCTCGAAGCCGCGCGCGCCGAAGACTGGGCGAGCGTCGCCCGCATCGAGGAGCGCTGCCGCGAGCTGATCGCCACGCTCAAGCAGGTCTCGGCGCAGGGCGTGCTCAGTGCTTCGGAGAACCGCCGCCGCATGATCCTGCTTCGCGCTATCCTGCAGGACGACGCGCAGATCCGCGTGCGCGCCGAACCCTGGCTGCGCGACCTGGAGCAATTCCTGGTCGCGGCCCGACGCCAGGCCCCGCCCACCTCCTGAGGCTGCGCACCCATGGCGGTCGAGATCTCGCCGCTGGTAGCGGATCGGCTGCCGGCCCCGGACTGGGGCTCCTCCGGCGCCGCCACGCGCTACGCGCTACCGGCTGCCGACGTGCTCGACGCGCTCGACGCGCTCGACCGTGCCGCGCTGCCATCGGCCGTCCAGGACGCCTTGCGCCGCCTGGCCGGCGCGGGCGAGCCGGTGGCGCTGATCCTGCCGCCGGACCGCGCCGTGGTCCAGCTGCTGGTCGATGGCCGCCGGATTCCGCTGGACGGGGCTGCGCGCGATGCGCTGCTCGACCTGGCCGAACGCGGCGGCGCGGCGCCGCAGCCCGGTGCGCGCGCCGACCTGGGCGCAGCGGACGGCGCCGGACCCGGCGCCGGGCCCGGCACCGACCCGAGCACTGCCGCCCGCGTTGCCCTCGTCGGGGCGCAGGTCCAGGTATCGCGCGCGCTCGGCACCCCGTTCGCCGGGGTGAGCGGCGGCGTGGTGCCCGCTCCGGCCGACCCGGCAGCGGAGGCGGCGGTCGACACGCCCCCTCTGGCCCTGCGCATCGGCACGCCGCTGCTGGCCGGCCCGGGGGCGACCCCGGCGGCCGAGCTGCTGGCCGATGCCGTGAGCAACAGCGGCCTTTTTCTCGAGTCCCATGCCGCGCAGTGGCTGGACGGCACGCGCACGCTGGCGCAGCTGCTCGCGGAGGCCGCGAAGCTGGGAGCGCCCGGCGCAGCGGGCATGGCCGCGGCGGACCCAGCGGACCCGACGTACCCGACCGACGCCACGGACGCGGGCACGCCGCGCAGTGCCTTGCAACTCGAGGCCCTGCAGCGCCAGGCGGTCTGCCTGGCCGGCGCCGCGTGGCCCGGCCAGCCGGTGCGCATCGAGATCGAGAGCGATCGCGAGCGCCACCGGGAGGCCGCCAACGAGGGTGACGCGACCGGGCTGTTCGTCGCGACCTTGACCCTGCACCTGCCGCACCTGGGCACGCTGCAGGCGCGCATCCGCGTGATGGAGCACACGGTCGGCGTGCACATCGAAGCGCCGGGCGCGGCAGCGCTGGCACCGCAACTGCCGGCGCTGGGCGCGGCGCTCGCGGCCCGGGGCCTGCAGGTGGCCCAGCTCGAGGCCGGCCCGCCCGCGGCGTGGGGATCCTGATGGCCGCCGAACCGCCGCCGCCCCGGCCATCGCGCGCGGTGGCGCTGAGCTATGCGGCACGCGAGGTGGACGCGGGCCTGGCGCCGCGGATCTCGGCCACCGGCCAGGGCTTCCTGGCCGAGGCGATCATCGCGCGCGCGCGTGAACACGGCGTGCCCGTCCACGAGTCGCGCGAACTGGTCGCCGCGCTGATGCACTTCGATCTCGACGAACACATTCCGCCCGCCCTGTATGTCGCCGTGGCCGAGCTGCTGGCCTGGGTGCGCCGCCTGGAAGGGGCCGCCGGCGGCGAGGCCGCCGGGCGCGATGCGCGGGCCTGAGCCCGGCGTGCGGGGCACGCGGGGACGGCGATGATCGGCCTGAGCCTGATCGCACGCGACGAGGCGCGCTGCATCGCCCGCTGCCTGCGCAGCGCGGCGCCGTTCGTCGACGAGATGCTCGTCGTCGACACCGGCTCGGCCGACGCCACGCGCGAGATCGCGCGCGCGCTGGGCGCCCGGGTCGTCTCCTTCGCCTGGTGCGACGACTTCTCCGCCGCGCGCAACTTCGCGCTGGAGCAATCGGCCGCCGACTGGCACCTCGTGCTCGACGCCGATGAATGGATCGACGGCAACGGCGCCTGCCTGCGCGCCGCCGCCGCCGCGGCCAGCCAGCCGTTCGTCGGCCAGGTCAACGTGCGCAGCGGCTTCGACGACGGAGGGTCGGTGCGCCATGCGGGCAACTGGATATCGCGCTTCCTGCCGCGCGGGCTGCGCTACGAGGGCCGGATCCACGAGCAGGTGGTCCACCGCCTGCCGGTACGACGCCTCGCGCTCGCGGTCGGGCACGACGGCTACCGGAGCGCGCAGCAGGCGCTCAAGGGCGATCGCAACGAACGCCTGCTGCGCCGGGTGATCCAGGAGCGGCCCGACGATCCCTACGCCCACTACCAGCTCGGCAAGGACCTGGAGATCCACGGGCGCCATGCGCAGGCCGTGGACGCCTACCTGCGCGCCCGCGCGCTGCTGGCGTGGCCGCCGGCCGAACCGCAGCACGCCGCGCCGCTGCAGGCCCGCTACCCCTGGCTCCACGACCTGGCCGTGCGCGGCATCTACTGCCTGCGCCGCGCGCAGCGCTTCGACGAGGCGCTGGCCTGGTTCGACGCCGAGAGGGCCTGCTGGCCGCATTCGCCCGACCTGCACTTTGCCTGCGGCGACATGCTGCTCGATCACGCCATCGCCGATCCGGCGCGCGCGCCGCACTTCCTGGCGCTGATGGAGGCCTGCTGGATGCATTGCCTGGAGGTGGGCGAAGCGCCCCAGCTCGAGGGCGCGGTCGAAGGGCGCGGCAGCTTCCTGGCCGCGCACAACCTGGCGGTCATGCATGGCCTGACGGGCAGTCCCGGCAAGGCGGCGCACTTTCGTGCGCTGGGCGAACGCCTGCGCGAAGGCCGCGGCGTCGAGCAAGACCGCTAGTGGCGGCCCGCCAGGGCCGGTGCGGTCGCGCCGATCCGAACTCAGGAAGCGCTGGTCAACCAGCGCGGTTGCGACTCAGGACGCGCTGGTCAACCAGCGCGGTCGCGACTCAGGACGCGCTGGTCAACCAGCGCGTCTTCGAGAACAGGAAGAGGGGCTCGAGCGCATTGCAGCCGCAGGTCGACGCGTCGATGTCGGGCAGCACGGATCGGTGCGGGTAGAGCCTGCCCTGGAGCCCGCAGGCCGTGAAATGCTCGGCGATATTGGCGCCGAACAGGCGCACGTGGTCGTCCTGGCCGAAGAACAACTGTGCCTGGTCCTTGCTGGGCGGCACGGTGAATTCCATCGTGTCGCGCAGCAGGGCCGAGTAGGGCGTCTGTGCGATCAACCAGCCGTCGGGAGCGAGCACGCGCGCCAATTCCCGGATCGCGCGCCGGAAATCGCTCACGTGCTCGAGCACGTGGTTGCACATGACGAGGTGGAACCGGCCATCCGGGAAGTCCAGGTTCTCGACGTCGATCCGGGCGTGGTGCGCGTGCCTTGGATGGAGATCACCGGCGACATAGTCGCTGCGCGCAAGCGCGCGGAACTTGCGCTCGATGTTGGGTTCGGGCGCGATGTGCAGGATCGGGCGCTGGATCGCCTCGTCGAGCAGGCCGATGGCCGACAGGTAGAGCCAGATATGCCGCTCGCGGTCGTTGCAGCGGCAATTCGGGCAGTTGTGCCGGACCATGTCCGAGCCGACCACCTCGAGCAGGCCCATCAGCGGACTGACCGTCTCCGGACGGGGGTAGGGCAGCCAGTCCTTGACCGGCTGCTCGCACATGGCGCAAAAGGGCATCGGGATGTCCAGGGTCGTGGCTGCTCCCGCATCTTCCCGCCACCGCGGCCGCCCGGTTCGGCCGATATGCATCCGCAAACCGGCCCATTCCAGCGCCGCCCGGGCCGGGGCGACCGCGAGCATGCCCTGCGTTGCCTGCGATTGACCGCGCAATTCGCGCGTGCCCCGCGGCGCCCGACCGCCTATATTTGCGCTTACCCGCAACCGGCGCCAGATCCAGGCCACCCCCATGACGGCAAGACTCCCCGACCGCGCGCTCGGCGCACCGGCAGCACCCGCGCCTTCGCCCGCGACGATCACGGTGACGCGGCCGCTGCTGCCCCCGCTGGCCGAGTTCCTGCCGTACCTGGAAGCCATCTGGGACAGCGGGACGCTGACCAACGGCGGCCCCTTCCACGCCCAGCTGGAAGCGGCCCTGTGCGAGTACCTCGGCGTCGACCACCTGTCGTTGTTCACGAACGGCACGCTCGCGCTGCTCACGGCGGTCCAGGCCCTGCGCATCTCCGGCGAGGTGATCACCACGCCCTACTCGTTCGTCGCGACCTCCCATTGCCTCCTCTGGAACGGCATCAAGCCCGTCTTCGTGGACGTCGAGCCGCAGTCGCTGAACCTGGATCCGGCCCGCATCGAGGCGGCGATCACGCCCCGCACGACGGCGATCATGCCGGTCCATTGCTATGGCGGTCCTTGCGATGTCGAGCGGATCGAGCGCATCGCCGACGACTACGGCCTGAAGGTCATCTACGACGCGGCGCACGCCTTCGGCGTGCGTCGCGGCGGTGCCAGCATCCTGCGCCACGGCGACCTGTCCGTGTTGAGCTTCCACGCCACCAAGGTGTTCAACACCTTCGAGGGCGGAGCCGTCGTGTGCCCGGACGCCAAGACCAAGCAGCGGATCGACCGCCTCAAGAACTTCGGCTTCGTCGACGAGGTGACGGTCGTCGCCCCCGGCATCAACGCCAAGATGAACGAAGTGCAGGCCGCCTTCGGGCTGCTCCAGCTCAAGCACATCGACCGTGCGATCGAACAGCGGGCGCGGATCGCCGCCGTCTACCGCCAGCGCCTCGCCGGGATCGCCGGCATCAGCTGCCTCCCGCAGGATATCGAGGTCGAGCACAACCACGCGTATTTCCCGGTGCTCGTGGCCGCCCCCTACCCGCTGGCGCGCGACGAGCTCTACGGCCTGTTGCGGCGTCGCGGAATCCATGCACGCCGGTACTTCTACCCGTTGATCTCGGACTTCCCGATGTACCGCGAGTTGCCCTCGGCGGCGCGCGCCAACCTGCCGGTGGCCGCGGCGGCCGCCGACCGGATCCTGTGCCTGCCGATCTATCCCACCCTCGCGGCCGACGACCAGGAACTCGTGATCCGCACCATCGTCGACGCCGGCGGCTAGGGTCGCTGCGCGATCGTCGCATGCACCCCGCCGGCGCCGGCAGGGACGCGCGCTGGCCTAGAGTTCGCCCAGGGGCAGGTCCTCGTCCAGGTTCGGGGCATACTCGCCGACGCGATACCTTGCGCCCCGGATCCGCGGCGCGCCGTCCCCGTCCCAGGCCAGGCGACCCTCGTCGACGTACTTGATCACCTGCAACAGCATCCGGCATTGCTGCACGAAGACCACGTGCCGGTTCTCCTCCAGCGACTTTTCCGGGTCGAACGGCGCGGCCGCCTGGATGATCGGCGCCCCGGTGTCCACGCCCTCGTCCACCGCGTGGATGGTTGCGCCGATGAACCGCGCCCGTGCACGAACCGTATCGCCGAAGCCGTCCCTCCCGGGGCAGGCGGGCAGCACGGACGGGTGCACGTTGATCAGCCGGCGCTGCGCGAAGCCGAGGAATCGCCCCCGGAACAGGCGGGTGTAGAACGACACGAACAGGTCCGGCGGCTGGGCCTCGAAGCGGCGCCAGAGAAAGTCGGAGAATTCGAGGCCGTCCGAGGTCTCGTGCACGATCGTCGCCACGCCGTGGCGCCGTGCCGCCGCGAGCGCGCCGCACGGGCGGTCCGAGACGACGCAGCGGATCCGGTCGCGGAAATAGGCGTTCCCCAGGCATCGGGCCAGCACCGAGCCCCCGGTCGACGCGATGACGACGAAGTCCATGACTCAGGCCGCCTGCAGGCGGGTCGCGCCGTCCGCGGTCCCGGCGTCATCGACCACGGCGTCCTCGAGGCGATACGCCGCCAGATGGCGGCGCACGCCCTCGACGCCGATCTGCATGAGCGGGTCGACGATCGACAGCTGCGGGACGAATGGCGCCGCGCCGCCCTGCGGGTAGTCGGGCGTGCCGGCGCTCAGGAACTGCAGGCGGATGCCGCGGGCCTGGAAGTCCTCGGCGCGATAGAGCGCCCGCCCGCCGGCCGGATTGATGTAGACGGCCGCCTGGTTGCGCACGCAGATGTCGATGATCCGCTCCGAGGACCGCAGCGCCGCATTGCCGTAGATGCGGCTGCTCGCGACCAGCGGCGTCTGGATCGCCAGCAAACGGCATATCGATCGGATCTGGTTGAGCAGGAAGTCGGCCAGCTTGTCGCTGTCGAAGGCGAACACGGACTCGAGCACGGGGAAGACCGTCGCGAAATGCGGGGCGCGGCGATACGAGGTTTCTATGGTGCGCAGCAGCTTGCGGCGCGCGCGCCGGTCCTCGACCAGCAGGATCTCGTCGATGCGCCGGTTTTGCGAGGCATCGCGCACGGGCAGCGTGAGGTAGTGGACCTGCCCCTGGATCAGCAGGCGGTTGCGATTGACCCAGCCGCGCGGCATGTAGTTGACGTCGTCGTAGACGACGAAACGGTCCACCGCCGCCAGCAGTTGCCAGTAGCCCAGGTAGGGCAGGAAGTACGGCTGCATCACCGCCAGTCTCATCCGTCCGGCTCCCGTTCAGGCCGGTTCCGGCGCGGGACGCCCGGCGTGCGCGGGGCCGGGCGCTGCCTGCGGCGGCGCGGGCTCCACGGGGCCGCGCGTCAGCGGTCCGATGCGGCGCAGGTCCATCTCGAGGTAGGCCAGGTCCAGCACGCGCCAGAACCGCTCGTCGAGCGCCGCCGCCGCGCTGTCGCCGGCATCGAGGCCCAGGAACCGCGAAAAGCAGGGATGGCGCTTTTCGTAGCGCCGGTACTGCGCGTGCACCCTCTCGAGCGCCTGGCGATATTCGTCCGCGCGGATCAATCCGGCGGCGTAGGCGCTGCGGGCGAGCAGTTCCCATTCGAAGATCCCGGCCGCGAAGATCGGCGAGCTCTCGTGGGAGTTCTGGCTGGCATGCTGGCGGAAGGCCGAACCGAACGCGCCGACGCCCACGATCCCATGGCCCGCGCGTGCGGCGTTATAGAGCATCGTGACGTCGGTCAGGTACCGGGCCGGCCGGCCCTCGTTCTCGAACGCAAGGCCCATGGACCGCAGGGCCTCGGCGTCGACCATGACGTTCGTCGGCTCGCCGACCGGATTGGCCATCCGGGCGATCATCAGGCTGTAGATCATCTGCGCCGGCACGACGCTCACGCTTGCCGCGGGCACGAAGGTCGGCGCGCTCAGTATCCGGCCGGTCGCATCGATGAGGTGGCGATGGTGGAACGCGACCTTGGCCTGCCCGGCGCGCATGGCGTCGACGAGCATCTCGACCGAGCGCGGGTAGAGCAGGTCGTCGTCGAACAGGAATTTCAGGTACTTGCCCTGCGCCAGGCGCATGAGGTTGTGGTGATTGGAGGTGTACAGCCCGGGCGTCGGGTTGCGCACGTAGCGGATGCGGGGCTCGTCCCACTTGGCCAGCAGGCGCGCGATGTCCGCGCCCGGGCAGTCGTCGCCCACGATGATCTCGAAATCGCGCATCGTCTGCGCGAGCGCGCTGGCGATGCAGGCGTCGAAGAAGTCCGGGCGGTACGCCGGTATCAGGATCGAAACGAGGGGCATCGCTGGCGGCCATAGACGAAGAGCGGTTCGCGCGGGTTGCAGCCCCAGGTGGCGCCGTCGACTCCAGGCAGCACCTCGGCGTGCGCAAGCGCCCGCCCGGGCAGGCTGGCGGCCTCGAACGCGGCGGGCAGGTCGGCGCCGAACAGGCGCCGCGCCCGGCGGTCGCCGAACAGCAGTTGCGCTGCCCGGTCGTTCGCCGGTCGCATCAGCGCGAGCGTGGTCGTGAGCAGCGGCGAGTAGGCGCATTGGGCGACGATCTGCCCGTCGTCCGCGAGGCAACGCCCGAGCGCGCGGATCGCCGCGCCGACATCGTCGACCCGCGCCAGCACGCGGTTGCAGACGATGAGCCGAAACGACCCGGGGGCCAGCGCTTCGAGGTCCGTGGCCGGGTCCTCGCCGTCGACGAAGGTCCATCGCGGGCCGGCCGTGGCGAGCTTCCCGCGCAGGCGCGGCTCGCCGCCGATGTGGAGCGCCGCCAGCCCGCGCGCGCGTTCGAGGATGCCCGAGCGCGTCAGGTACAGCCAGGCGTGCCGTTCGCGCCCGTCGCCGCCGCACGCGGGACAGATGTCGTCGGCGCCGTCGGCACCGACGACATCGAGCGCGCGCAGCATCGGGCTGTAGGTGTCGCGGTCCGGATCCGGCAGCCAGCGTTCGACGGACCGGTCGCACAGTACGCAGGTGGGCATGCCGGCTCCCACCTCAGGCGCGCCGCGGCGCCGCTTGCGATCGGCCGTCCATCTCAGACCACACCGGCGGCGATCGTCGCGATCTTCTTGTACTGCGGGTACTTGGCCTTGAGCGTGCGCACGCTGGCGTGGAACGCCTCGCCGTGGATGTGGTCGTTGAAGGAGTTGTGATACACCGGGATGCGCACGATGCGCGCCGAGCGCCGGTCGGCGAAGTACGCCTGCAGGCACAGGTCGGTGGCCCACAGGTGCCAGCCCAGCGCCGGATCGATGCGGTGCCGCGTGTCGCGGCGCAACAGCACCGCGAACTCGTCCAGCGACACCGCGGAATCGGAGGCCGGGTGATCGAAGCGGTCGAGGCGGTCGATGCACAGCCCCGCATAGCGCAGCGTGCCGCCGCTCTCGATGCCGATGCCGGCGAAGCCGACCACCGGGTCCGGGCTGCCGCCGGCCTCCAGCTCCTCGATCAGACGGTTCAGCATCGCGCCCGATCCGCGCGGCAGGTAGACGTCCTGGTGGCAATAGAGCACCCATGGCTGGCGGGCGCGTGCGGCCCCGTCGCGGAAGGCCGCGCCCGCGCTCTGCGCGTTCTCGACCCGGATCACCTCGCAGCCGGTCTCGCGCAGGCCGGGCGAGCACAGCACGTTGAGGTCGAGCTGCATCCGGTTGGTGACCGGCACGACGACCGAGAAGCGCGCCGGCGCGTCCGGTGCGGGCGCGGCGCGCGGGGCCGGGCGGCACTCGAAGACCAGCTGGTCCAGCGCCAGGTTGCGCACGGCCGTCTTGGTCGGGCAGCCCAGGGCCTGCGCCGCCTGCATCAGGAACGGCAGCGCGGGCGAATCGGCCGCGTAGGCGGTGCAGTCGACGAGCTGCGGCAGCCAGCCGCCGTCCAGGAACAGCTTGACGAGGGACCGCGGCGAGAACAGCCGGAAGCCGTGGTCCGACGGGACGTGCGCCGCGTCGTGGTGCAGGTCGCCGATCAGCAGCTGCTCGATCAGGATGTGGTGGCTCATGTTGGGCACGGCGCAGACGATCAGCGACTGCCCGTGGCAGAGGCGGTCGATCCTGGCCAGGAAGCGCAGCGGGTCGCGCACCTGGGCGAAGATGGCGCCGAAGACGATGAGGTCATATTGCTCGCGCACCGGCAACGGTATGTCGGCGTCGGCGTCATGGTGGATGACCGCGTCGAGGCGCCCGGCCGCCCGCGTCAGCACCTCGATGTCGGCGTCGACGCCGGTCCAGGATGCCTGCGGATGCAGCGCCTTGTAGCGGGCGCCCAGGCTGCCATCGCCGCAGCCGATCTCGAGGACCGAGCCGACGGCCGGCAGCTTGGCGACCACCTTGGCCAGCAGCTGCTCGCTGCTGGCCGGCGTGCTGGCATCCTCGGCGGCTGCGCTCGCGTCGGTGGCCTTGACCGGCGCGGCGGGCCCGCGCGCACGCATCGCGACGTCGGCCTCCGGCGGCTCGGCTTCGCCCCCGAGGATCTGCGCGAGCACCTGGGCCGGGCGTGCGGCGCCCGGCGGCGCGGTCCTCGGGCCAGCGCTCGCTGCCGGCGGCGGCGCGTGCGGCACCGCGGCAGCGGCGGGCGCCAGGGCCGGCGCCGGCGTGTCGGCCGCACGCACCGGCACGGTCGCCGCCGCGGGGGCGGGGGCCGCGGGCAGCGTCACGGGATCGAGCAGGCCGCCGAAGTCGGGGCGCATGGTGCGCGCCGTCATGCGTTCGGCCACGGTGGTCGGCACCTTTTCGAGCGTCACCGTCATGAAGGCGGCGCCGGCTTTGGCGCAGGGCGCGTGGTTGGCGTCCAGCCACTGCATCTGGTTCATCTTGAAGCGATGCTCGAACCAGCCCAGGTACCAGAACCAGTCGGTGTAGTAGAGCCAGGAATTCTCGTTCATCGCGCGCACGTGGGTCGGATCCTGCCAGGCACCCGGGCTCGCCTCGTGCGGCACCTCGATCACCATCAGGCCGCCGACGCGCAGCAGCGCGAGGCAGTTGCCCATCATGGCCGGCAGGTCGGGCACGTGCTCCAGCACGTTGTTGGCGTAGATGAGATCGCTGGCGCCGGCACGCAGCTCGAAGCTGCCCCAGAAGGGCGAGGCCAGCGTCATCGGCAAGGCCTGCGCGCGCCCCAGGTCCAGCCGCACGTCCGGCTGGGCGCTGTCCAGGATGTCGACGTTGAGCCACCCGGGGCGGTAGTCCTTGCCCGAGCCGATGTGCAGCAGGCGCTGCGGATTGGGGCGCGCCTGGCCGATGCTGCGGGTGGCCCCGAAGGCGGCGCCGGCGAAATCCAGCGCCTGCGCATACTCCATCAGCGGCTGCTGGCTGCGAAAGGCCTGCAGTTGCACCGCCGCCCGACGCGCGAACTCCGGCGCCGGGTACTCGCTGCGGAAGAAGGTCTCCAGCGAGTCCGGCGTGAACCAGTTCACGCTGGCCTCGAACGCGCGCCCGGGCCGCGTGCGCTCGGTGCGCTCGGACACCAGCGGCGTGCCTAGCGAGAGCACCTGGAACGCGCGCACCTGCTCGAAGCGCGCGCTCTCGTAATGGTGGCAGTTGAGCACCGCGCGCGACTGCAGGATGAACGCGTCGCGTTCGGGCCCGTACACCGGCGCGTCGAAGGTGACCACGGTGCGCCCGGTGCTCTCGATGCGCTCGATGATCCGGCGGCGCCGCTCGTTGAGCGAGCCGAAGAACAGCAGGTCGAACGGGCGCTGGTCCAGCGCCGCCGCCGCTTGCGCCGGCGCCAGGTAGGGCGCGTAGCCGAAGCTGATCAGCGGGACGTCGTCGAGGCGCTGGCCGTAATGCTCCGGATTGCCGGCGTCGTAGTCGATGACGCGCGAGCCGCGCAGCAGTCCCAGGTAGGCCGCGGACTGCTGGCTGCCGCCGGGCCCGAGCTGCTCGAGGTTGACGAATACGCAGCAGTAGGTTCGCGCCAGCGCCGGATCGAAGCCCAGGTGGGCGCCGAACACGAGGTTGGGCGCGTCAAGGCGCAGGCGGTTCTTGGCGATGGTGGCGTTCGCGCCGATCTGGCGGAACTGGTGGCGAAAGTACAGCGCGGCATCCAGCAGGCCCATCGAGTGCACGTAGCCCGGCGGCTGGATGATGCACAGGTGGATGCTCGGCGCGGGAGGACGGTTCATGGGCTGCTGCCATTCGGTTGCGATGCTCCGAACTTAAGGGTGCCCACCCCGTTCGGTTTGCCGGATAAGGCGAGCCCAAGCCGCTCACTTCCCGGCTTGCCGCTCCGGCCGCGCGGGCGCGCGCGCGGCGGCGGCCGGCGCCGCGGCCAGGTGCCCGGGCGCCAGCCCCTGGTCGTGGCGCGCGACCATCCGCACGAACAGGGCCTCCAGGTCGCGCGTGTACTGGGCGCTGTCGAACAGCGCGCAGTGTTCGCGCTGCCCGGCGAGGCGCTCGCGCAGCGCGGCGAGCCGGCCGCGGTCGCGGGCCAGGTCCAGCGCGATGCGCTCGTAGTGCGCCAGGTCGTCGGCGATCAGCTCGGGCAGGCCGGCGGCCTCGAGCAGGCTGGCGGCCACGCGCGCCACGAAGCTCTCGCCGCGCACGGTCAGCACCGGCAGCCCGGCCCAGAGGGCATCGCTGGCGGTCGTGTGCGCGTTGACGGGCAGCGTGTCGAGGAACAGGTCGGCCACCTGGATGCGCGCCAGGTGCTCGCTCAGGTTCAGGCCGGGCGCCCAGAACAGGCGGCCCGGATCGATGCCGCGGCGGCGCAGCTCCCGCTGCAGGTTGCGGCGCGCCTGCGCATTGGTCTCGAACAGCCAGAGCACGGCGTCGTCGACCTGGCGCAGCAGCGAACACCAGCGGTCGAAGACCTCCGGCGTGATCTTGTAGTTGGCGTTGAACGAGCAGAAGACGAAGGCCGCCGCCGGCAGGCCCCAGCGCCGGCGGTCGGTGGCGCTGCCGATGCGGCGCTGGCGGTCGTTGGGCTGGTAGCAGCGCGGCAGCTGGGCGATCTTCTCGCTGAAGCCGTCGGCATGCGCCAGCGGCGTCACCACCGGGTCGCCGATGATGTAGTCGTAATGCGGCGATCCGAGCGAACCCGGGAAGCCCAGGTAGTTGACCTGGATCGGCGCCGGGCGATGGCCGAACACCCGGTTGCGCGCGTAGAGCGTGTAGCCCTTCAGGTCGACCAGCACGTCGATGCGGTCGCACCGGATGCGCTCGGCCAGCGCCGGGTCGGACAGGGCGCGTGCGTCGACGAAGTGCGGGCCGAAGGCGGCCATCAGGCGCCGGCGCATCGGCGAGCCGTCGTCGTCCCCGTACGAATACGCGAACACGTCGAACGCGTCGCGGTCGTGCCGCTCGAACAGCTCGGCCATCAGGTAGGCCGTCGCATGGGCGTGGAAATCGGACGACACGTAGCCCACGCGGATGCGGGCGTGCGCCGCGCGCGGCGGGCACGGCGGCAGCATCGCCACGTCGGCGAACAGCCGCTCGGCGTAGGCGCGGCTGGCGGCCAGCTGCTGGTGCCGGGTCCAGGGGAAGGTCAGGCAATAGAAGGGCATCGGCTGCCCGGCCCCGCCCTCGACCAGCGCCTCGAGCGCGGCGAGGTCCGCGGTCAGCGCCGGCCAGCTCGACGCCTCGAGCGAGGCGAACACGATCGCCGAGGCCAGGCCGACGGTCGAGCCGCCCAGCGCCAGCGCGTTGCGGAAGCTCTCGCGCGCTTCCTCGGGCATCTTCATCAGCTGGAACACGCTGCCCAGCTGCGCGAACGCCTCGGCGCAGCGCGGGCTGCAGCGCAGCGCGCCGAAGCAGGCCTGGATCGCCTCCTCGTAGCGGGCCAGCCGGGTCAGGGCGGCGGCCAGCTGCAGGTGCAGGCCGACATCGCCGTGCGCGTCCAGGTCCGCCGACTGCAGCAGCAGCGCCAGCTCCTGCTGGCGGTCGGCCCGCGCCAGGCACTGCGCGGCGATCGTCAATCCCAGCGTGCAGCCCGGGTCCAGGGCCACGGCCTGCCGGGCCGCCGCCGCGGCATGGTCGACGGCGTCGAGCTTGAGCAGCGCGTGCGCCAGGTTCAACCAGAGCAGCGCGTCCTGCGGGGCCAGGGCGATCGCCGCGGCGTAGGCCTCGGCCGCCTCGGCCCAGCGCTGCTCCGCCGCCAGCCGGCGCCCGGCGTGGAACGGGTGCCCGGGTGGCGCCGCCGGCGCCGCCGGCAGCGCCGACGGCGCGCGCGCGGCGCCGTCCCCGTCGGGGACGGCCAGTGCCGGCAGGTCGTGCAGGTTCACGCCGGCCCGGCGGCGGCCAGGGCCTGCGGGCCGGCGCCGCGTTCCCAGGCGTCCAGCATGCGCAGGTACAGGGCCTCGAGATCGCGCGTGTAGGTGGCGCTGTCGAACAGGGGGCAGTCGTCGCGCCGCGCGGCCAGCTTGGCGCGCAGCGCCGCCAGGCGCTGCGGGTCGCGTGCCAGCTGCAGCGCCAGCTCCTCGTAGGCGGCGCCGTCGGCGGCGACGAGTTCCGGCAGGCCGCACGCGTGCAGCACGCTGCTGGCCACCCGTGACACGAAGCTCTCGCCGGGCGTGGTCACCATGGGCACGCCGGCCCACAGCGCGTCGCTGGCCGTGGTGTGCGCGTTCACCGGCAGCGTGTCGAGCGCGAGGTCGGCCAGTTGCAGGCGTCCCAGGTGCGGCTCCAGGTCCACGTGCGGCGCCCAGATGATGCGCGCCTCGTCGATGCCGCGCCCTTGCGCCTCGCGGATCAGGTTGCGGCGCGCCTGCGGGTTGGCCTCGTAGAGCCACAGCACGCTGCCCTCGACCTGCTGCAGCAGGCGGCACCAGCGGTCGAAGACCTCGGCCGTGATCTTGTAGCAGCTGTTGAACGAGCAGAAGACGAATCCGCGCTCGGGCAGGCCGCATTCGGCGCGCGTCGGCCGCGGGCCGATCACCCGGCGCCGGTCGTTGGGCTGGTAGCAGTGCGGCATCTGGGCGATCCGCTCGGTGTAGTCGGCGGCATGCGCGAGCGGCGTGACGATGGCGTCGCCGATGATGTATTCGTGCGCGGTCGAGCCCAGGGTCCCCGGGTAGCCCAGGTAGTTGACCTGGACGCGGGCCGGGTGCAGCGCGAAGACGCGCAGGCGCGAACCCATCGTGTACCCCTTGAGATCGACCAGGATGTCGATGTCGTCGCTGCGGATGCGTTCGGCCAGCGCGCGATCGGACATGCGGGCGACATCGACGAAGCCGGCCCCGGCGTTGTCGATGATGCGCTGGCGTATCGGCGAGCCGTCGTCATGGCCGTAGGAGTACAGGTACAGCTCGAAGCGTTCGCGGTCGTGCCGTTCCAGGACCTCGGCGAGCAGGTAGGCCGTGGCATGGCGGAAGATGTCGTTGGTCGCGTAGCCGATGCGCACGCGGGCCCCCGGCCGGCGCGGCCCCGGGCGGGGCAGCGGCACCACCGTGCCGCAGCGGTCGGCCCAGTGCGCGCTGCCGGTGCCGCGCTGCTCGCTGCGCCGCGAGGGCATGGTCAGCAGCTGGAACGGCGCCGCGCGGAACGATCCGGCGGCGAACTCGGCCTGCAGCTCCGCCAGGTCGCGCGCGAACAGGTCCCAGCGGCAGGCGTGCTGCGACTGGTAGGCCATGGCCGACAGCAGTTCGGCGCGGTGGCCGCCGACCGCGATGGCGGTCAGGAAGCATTCGCGCGCCTCCTCGTGCATCTTGAGCCGTTCGAAGACGTTGCCCAGGTGCACGTGCGCGGGCATGAAGTCGTGCTTGCACCGCAGCGCCGCCAGGTAGGCGTCGACCGCCTCCTGCAGGCGGTTGAGCGCGGCCAGCGCGTCGCCCAGCGCGAAATGCGGATTGGGGTTCTTGACCTTGTCCAGGTCGAGGCGGCGCAGCAGCTCGATCGTCTCCTCGTGGCGGTTGCCGGCGGACAGGCACTGGGTGGCGATCGACAGGGCCAGTTCGGATGTCGGATCGAGCGCCACGGCGCGGCGCGCCGCCACGGCGGCCTGCTCGAGCTCGCCGGTCTTGACGTGGGCGTGCGCCAGGTTGAGCCAGAAGACCGCGTCGTCGGGATTGCGCCGCGCGGCGCGCGCGAAGGCCTGCGCGGCCTTGATCCAGTCGTTGCGCTGGCCCAGGGCCAGGCCGCGCCGGTAATCGGTCTCGGCCTCGTGGTGGCGTTTCTTCGCCACGGCCACGGCCGGTCCGGCCCGGCGGACATCGGGTGCTGCGTGTGCGCTCTGCATCGTTATCGGCTCGCCGTCTTCCTCGCCCCCAGGGCTGCTGCGGCAATCTCGGCCATCGCGGCTGTCGCGGCCATGGGGCCATCGCAGCGGTCGCAGCCGTCGCAGCAGCACCGAATGTAGAGGCCGGCGCCGCGCTCCGGTGCACGGAATTGCGGGCGCTTGCCCGTGCACTTTCCCGCGTGCGACCGCGCGCAACTGTGGTGAACTAGACGCTCGAACCGATTGCCACGCCCGGGCCATGGCCCGGTTCCGACCCGCAAGCCCTGAAAAGACCGGCTGATGCACACCCAACTGCACCCGTTTCCCGAGCCCGATGCCCCGGAGCTCGAGAGCTACATGCTGTATTCACGCGGCGAGATCGCGGCCATCCTGCGCCGCATCGCCAGCGAGCGCACGCTGGTAACCGTCTACACCGGCGCGGACGGCGAGTTCGCGGTGTCGATGATCGTCCACGTCGATCCGGACTTCGACGAGCTGGTCTTCGACATGCCGGTCAACCCCGATGCCCAGGCGCGCGTGCTGGCGGCCACCGAGCTCGTGTTCGTCATCTTCTACGAGAACGTCAAGATCCAGTTTCGCGCCCAGCTGGCGCAGGCATCGCGCCACGAGGACCGCGCGGCGTTCCGGGTGCGCATGCCGGCGCAGATGCTGCGCCTGCAGCGGCGCGAGTATTTCCGCGTCCGCACGCCCATCCTGGGCCAGGCGAGCTGCCTCGTGCCGCTCGAGAAGGGCGCGGCCAAGTACGAGTCGCTGCAGCTGGTCAACATCAGCGTCGGCGGCCTGGCCGTGATGAGCTACCCGCACAGCTTCGACCTGCCGCTGGGCGAGACCATCCGCAACTGCTATCTCGACCTGCCGGGGATCGGGCCGGTGAACGTCTCCTTCCGCGTCGTCAATGTCTACGACGGCGAAGCCAAGGACGGACGCCGCTGCGGCTGCCAGTTCGTGGAACTGTCCCCGCAGGCGCGCATGATGGTGCAGCGCTACGTCAACCGCATCGAGGCCGAACACCGCAAGGCCGCCAAGTCCGAATGAGCGCGCGCCGCCGGTCTGCCGCGCCACGGTGCCGGGCGCGGGGGCACGCGGGCCGCCGGGCGCACCGCGCGCGCGAGGGCGGCGCCGCTCAGGCGCTTTCGTCCTCGTCCGAGGCGCAGTACAGGGCGCTCCAGGCCAGCGCGTACTGGCTGCCGGTTCCGATCCAGGCGACGGTACCGACCGCCAGGGCGGCCGTGTAGATGGCGGCGACGCGCTCGGCGGCCCGGTCGCGGCAGCGCAGGCGCAGGGCCGTGAGCAGGTGCGGATGGCCCAGTGCATAGCGGCGCTCGATGACGCGCATGCCGGGGCCGATCGGCAGCAGCGATTCCGGCAGGCCGGCTATGCCGCGCTGGCCGTCGCGCTGGCGCTCGGAGGTGTCCTCGAACCAGACGAACAGGTCGCTCGTGGCATCCGGCGCGACCGGTGCCAGCGCCGCGGGAGTGCCGAAATCGGCCAGGGGTCGTGTCGCTTCATCCGCCAACTGCCGTACCAGGGTCGATCGGGTCATCGCTGCGCGTCCTTTCCCGCCCGCGAATTACGGGCGCTCCGACCTCTCTAATCGGCGGCCACAGCACCGGCTGAAGAGTAGCGGGCGAAAAATAGTCGCTTCGCGGCTTGACTAGCCACCATACTTTTTTCCATGGGCGGCCCTAAAGTACGCGGTCGCCGGGCCGATATTCGTCCGTTTCGCCGGGCGCCGTGGCCGAATAATCGGGGTCACCCTACAACCGTGCGCGCGGCGCCTGCCGCGCTCCCCGAGCGTCGATGGCCGAATCCGACAGCGGACAAGACCGCACCTTAGACCCGACCGCGAAGCGTTTCGAAGACGCACGCCGCGAGGGACAGGTGCCGCGTTCGCGCGACCTGGCGCATTTCGTCGTCATCGGTTCCGCGGTGGCCGTGCTCGCCATCGCCGGCGGCTCGCTGGCCAGCGCCTGCCGCGAGCTGCTCACGCACGGCCTGCAATTCGACGTGGTCACCGCCACCGAACCGACGCGCATGGGCGAGCGCATGGGGGAGCTGGTGCGCGCGGCGCTGATCGCCGTCGCCCCGGTCTTCGCCGTGATGATGGTGGCTGCCATCGCCTCGCCGCTGATGATCGGCGGCTGGCTGTTCGCTCCCGACGTGCTGGCACCGGACCTCGAGCGCATGAATCCGGTGACCGGCATCGGGCGCCTGTTCTCGTTTCGCGCCGTCGTCGGCCTGGGCAAGAACATGATCCTGGCGGTCCTGCTCGCCGTGGTCGGCGTGACGTACATCCTGGGCCACATGGAGCATTTCTCGGCGCTGGCGTCCTACGCGCTGCCCACCGCCGTGTCCCAGCTCTCGACCCTGGTGCTGAGCGCCTTCGCGCTGATGACCATCACGCTGGCGGCCATCGCCGCGATCGACGTGCCCTACCAGGTCATCTCGTTCCGCAACCGCCTGAAGATGACGGTGCAGGAGGTCAAGGAGGAGGAGCGCGAGGCGCAGGGCGATCCGCGCCTCAAGGCGCGCGTGCGCAAGGCGCAGCGCGAGATGGCGCGCCGGCGCATGATGGCGGCGGTGCCCAAGGCCGATGTCGTGGTCACCAACCCTACCCACTTCGCGATCGCCATCAAGTACCTGGAGGACCGCCACCGGGCCCCGGTGGTCGTCGCCAAGGGCATGGATGCGGTCGCCACGCGCATCCGCGAGATCGCGCGCGAGGCCGGCGTGCCGCAGCTCGAGGCCCCGCCGCTGGCGCGGGCGCTCTACGAGCACGTCGAGATCGGCGCGGAGATCCCGGCCGCCCTCTACACGGCAGTAGCCCAGGTGCTGGCCTACATCTTCCAGCTCAAGCGCCATGCCCAGGGCCAGGCGCCGCGGCCGGTCGAGCCGACGGACATCGAGGTGCCGGAGGGCATGGACCCTCTGGCGCCCAGGGCGCGGGCGTGAGGCCGCGCATGATCGGCCGCGCGCCCCGCCGCGAGCGCCGCCGTGATCGCGCCCGGCCGGCCCTGCCATGAACGCGATCTTCGCCCACCCGCTGCTGCGCGCCATCCCCTGGCGCTCGCTGGCCGTGCCGGTCATCGTCTTCCTGATCCTGGCGATGATGGTCCTGCCGCTGCCGGCCTTCGTCCTGGACCTGCTGTTCACGTTCAACATCGCGCTGGCCCTGATCGTGCTCATGGTGTCGGCGTATACCCGGCGCCCGCTCGACTTCGCCACCTTCCCCACCGTCCTGCTGCTCACCACGCTGATGCGCCTGTCGCTCAACGTGGCCTCGACGCGCATCGTCCTCACCTCGGGCCACACCGGGCCGGCCGCGGCCGGCAAGGTGATCGAATCGTTCGGCCACTTCGTCATCGGCGGCAACTTCGCCGTCGGCCTGATCGTCTTCTCGATCCTGATCGTGATCAACTTCATGGTCGTGACCAAGGGTGCCGGGCGCATCGCCGAGGTCGCCGCGCGCTTCACCCTCGACGCGATGCCGGGCAAGCAGATGGCGATCGACGCGGACATGAACACCGGGCTGATCGACGACAAGGAGGCGCGCCGCCGCCGCACCGAGATCGCGCTCGAGGCCGATTTCTATGGCGCCATGGACGGTGCCAGCAAGTTCGTGCGCGGCGATGCGGTCGCCGGCATCCTGGTGCTGTTCATCAACGTGATCGGCGGCCTGGCCATCGGCGTGCTCCAGCACGACCTGGACTTTTCCACCGCGATCGACAACTACGTGCTGCTGACCATCGGCGACGGCCTGGTGGCCCAGATCCCGGCGCTGGTGATCTCGATCGCCGCCGGCCTGATCGTCTCGCGCGTGGGCAAGGAGGACGGCGACGTCGGCTCCCAGATCATCGGCCAGATGTTCGCCACGCCGCGCGCGCTGGCGATCACGGCCGTGATCCTGTTCCTGCTGGGCGTCATCCCCGGCATGCCGACCGTGGTCTTCCTGCTGCTGGCCGCGGGCTGCGGCTACCTGGCCTGGCACCTGATCTCGCGCGACCGGCGCGACCGCGACCGGGCCGCCGTGGTCGCGGCCACGCCGCCGCCGCCGGCGCCGCAGGAGGCGAGCTGGGACGACATCGTCCCGGTGGACGTGCTCGGCCTCGAGGTCGGCTATCGCCTCATCCCGCTGGTCGATGCCGCGGCCGACGGCGAGCTGCTCAAGCGCATCCGCGCCATCCGCAAGAAGTTCGCCCAGGAGATCGGCTTCCTGCCGCCGGCGGTGCACATCCGCGACAACCTGGAGCTCAAGCCCAGCCAGTACAGGGTGCTGCTCAAGGGCGTCGCCATCGGCGAGGGCGAGGCGTTCCCGGGCCTCTGGCTGGCGATCAATCCCGGCGGCGTGAACCAGGCGCTGCCCGGCACCAAGACCAAGGATCCGGCATTCGGCCTGCCCGCGACCTGGATCGATGCGCGCCAGCGCGAGTCGGCCCAGGTGCTGGGCTACACGGTCGTCGACTGCGCGACCGTGGTGGCCACGCACGTCAACCACCTGCTGCTCACCCACGCCGGCCAGCTGCTCGGACGCGCGGAGACCCAGGCGCTGCTCGAGCACTTCGGGCGCCAGCAGCCCAAGATGATCGACGAGCTGGTGCCCAAGCTGATCCCGCTGGCGACGCTGCAGAAGGTGCTGGGCAACCTGCTGGAGGAGGGCGTGCACATCCGCGACATGCGCACCATCGTCGAGGCGCTGGCCGACGGTGCCGCGCGCACCACGGACGCCGGCGAGCTCACCTCGGTGGTACGCGCCGCGCTGCGCGCGTCGATCGCGCAGACCCTGTTCGGCTCGGTCCGCGAGCTGCCGGTCATCGCGCTGGACCAGGAGCTCGAGAAGGTGCTCACGCAGTCGCTCGGCGCGCCCGGCGAGGCCGCCGCGTTCGAGCCGGGCCTCGTGGACCTGCTGCAGCGCGGCGCCTCGGCGGCGGCCAAGCGCCAGGAGGACGCCGGCCTGACGCCCACGCTGCTGGTGCCCGACCGGCTGCGCGTGCCGCTGGCAAGGCTGCTCAAGCGCTCCGCGCCGCGCCTGCGCGTGCTGGGCCACGCCGAGATCCCCGAGACGAGTTCGATCCGGGTGAGCAATGTACTGGGTGGTGCCGGGTAGGGGCGGGAGCGCTAGGGATACGAGGCAGTTCTGGGTCGCGCGGTCGCGACCGCCTATCAGTTGGCAGAGGTACCGGCGCGGTGCGCGGGGCTTGCAGGCAAGGAGAAGAGCATGGGATTCAGACGATACGTTGCCCCCAGCGCCCGCGAGGCGCTGGAGCGGATCCGCAAGGAACTGGGACCGGAGGCGGTCATCCTCTCCAACCGGAAGGCCGGCCCCGGCCGGGTCGAGATCATCGCTGCCGCTCCCGGCCACATGCAGGCGCTGGTGGACGACTTCGAGCCGGCTCCCGCGCCGGCGGCCGCGCCCGTCGCGCGCGCACGGCGGCCCGAGACCGAGCGCCCGCGCCCCGCTCCCGCGGCCCGCGCCGCGCCCGAATCGTTCCAGGAATTCATCCGGCGCCAGAGCAGCGCGCCCGCGCCGCGACCCGACGCCATCGCCATGTACCAGGCGGTGGCCGAGGAGGACTTCACGCACGGGGCGAGCTTCGCCCCGGCCCCGCCGGCGCCGCGGCCAGCGCCGCAGGTGCGCCCGGCGCCCGTTCGGGGCGAGGCCCCGGCGGTGTTTCGCCGCCGCCCCACGCGCCTCGAGGAGCCCATCGCGCCGGCCTTCGCCGCGCCCGTGCCGCCGCTGCCCGCCGCAGCGCCGCCACCCACCCCCGCCCCGGTGGCGACCGCGCCTGCCGCCGCGGAGGCCGCCCCCGCTGCCCTGCCGGCCGCGCCGCCGGCCCCCGTGCCGCCGGCCCCGCCCGCCACCGCCGTGGCGGTGCCCGCGCCGGTACCACCCCCGGCGCAAGCTCCGGCGCCACCACCGGCGCCAACGCCCGCGCCATCGCTGGCACCGGACGCGCGCGTGATGGCCGAGCTCCAGGCCTTGCGCTCGGTCCTGTCCGACCGCATCAATCACCTCGAGGCGCGCATCGCGCCGATCGCCGCGGCCAGCCAGCGCCCCGTAGCGCCGGTGCCCGTTTCCGTCGCCGCGGCACCCGCTGCGGTCGCCGCGGCGCCGGCGCCGGCGAGCGCGAAGCGGCAGGCACTGACGCGCCTCATCATGTCGGGCTTCTCCCCGGAGCTGGCGCGCCGCCTGTCCGAAACCGTACCCCGGGATCTGGACCCCAAGGCGACCGACGCCTGGCTGCAATCGGCCGTCGGGCGCCAGATCGGCTGCCCGGAGGAGGCCGACAACCCGCTGTTCGCGCCCGGCGCCGTGGCGCTGGTCGGACCCACCGGCGTGGGCAAGACCACGACCATCGCCAAGCTCGCCGCCCGCTTCGTCGTGCGCCACGGGGCCGCCGCGCTGGGGCTGATCACGCTCGACTCCTACCGCATCGGTGCGCACGAGCAGCTGCGCAGCTACGGCCGCATCCTCGGTGTCCCGGTGCAGAGCGCGCACGATGCGGCCAGCCTGCGCGAGCTGCTCGCGACGATGCACGGCAAGCACCAGGTGCTGATCGACACCTGCGGCATGTCGCAGCGCGACCAGCGCCTCGCGGAGCTGCTGGCGATGCTCGACGAGGTGCGCCACGCCGATCGCAAGATCCGCCGCGTCCTGTTGATCAATGCCGCCTCGCACGCCGAGACCATCGACGAGGTGGCGCGTGCCTGGCGCATCGAGGCCACCCACGGTGCGGTGCTCACCAAGATCGACGAGGCGGCCCGCATCGGTGGCGCGCTGGACGCCATGATGCGCTTCCGGCTGCCGCTGCTCGGCCTGACCAACGGGCAGCGCGTGCCCGAGGACTGGCACCCGGGCAATCCGCTGCTGCTCGCGCACATCGCGCTCAAGCCCTTCGGCGCGGCGTTCTGCCTGGACCGCGACGAGATCGAGGCCCTGTCGGGCACGGGGGTGCTTCTTGCCTGACATCCCCACCCGCGGGCCGGCGGCGCCGCCCCCACAGGACCAGGCCAGCGGCCTGCGCCGCATCTTCGAACCGGCGGCCGCGCACTGGTCGCTGGTGCTGCACCCCGGATCGCGCGCCGCCAGCCCGGCCGACGGACTGGCCGCGTATGCGCGCCGGTTCGCCGCCGGCGCCGGCGACACGCTGCTGATCGACGGCGCACGCGCGCAGGTGGCGGTGTCGCTCGGGCTGCGCCTGCGCTACGACCTGCAGCATGTGCTCGACGGCGATTGCGCGATCGGCGCGGCCTGCGCCACCGCCGCGCCCGGGCTGTGGGTGCTGCCCGCCGCGCGCGCGCTGGACGCGGTCGTCACCGACGAGCGTCACGCCCAGCGCGTCGCCGCCGCGGTCGCCGCGGTCAGCACCGGCATGCGCGAGGCGATGCTCGTGGTGCCCGCCGGCCGCGTCGCCTGGGTGCGGCGCGTGCCGGGCCTGGCGCGCGTGCGCACCGCGCTCATCCCGGTCACGCAGGGCGCCGATGCGGGCGCCGCCGTCCTCACCGCGGTGCGCCAGGCGGCGAGCGACGCCGAGATCGACACTTTCCACCTTCTTTTTCTGGGTATGGGAGAAGCCACAGCCGGTAGGCTGCTGTCAGGGATGGCGGCAATCGCGCGTCGCCACTTCGGCGTGACGCTGCTGGCCGCTCGGCCCGCGGTTGAAGCAGAGATGGCGTCTTCCGGCGCCAGGGCCAGCCGCCGATCCGTGGAGAGTGTGTCTTGAAAAACGACGCTTTCGTGTACAACGCGCGCGGAACGCTCGAGCGGCAAAAGGATTACGCCAAGCAGTACGCACCGCTGGTGCGGCGCATCGCGCACCAGATGATCGCCAAGCTGCCGGCCAATGTCGAGCTCGACGACATGATCCAGGCCGGGATGATCGGCCTGATGGATGCCGTGAACCGTTTCGAGGAATCGCAGGGAACGCAGTTCGAGGTGTACGCCGCCAGCCGCATCCGCGGCTCGATGCTCGACGAGCTGCGCGCCGGGGACTGGCTGCCGCGGTCGGCGCGCAAGAACCAGCGCGACATCGAGAACGCGATCCACCGCCTCGAGCAGCGCCTGCAGCGCGCGCCCCAGGAGAGCGAGATCGCGCGCGAGCTGCAGCTGTCCGTGGCCGCCTACCAGGAACTGCTGGGCGATGCGCGCGGTGCCCAGCTCGTCTACTTCGACGACCTCGGCGGCAGCAACGACAGCGACGACTACCTCGAACGCCACGTGGCGCAGACCGGCGGTGAACCGCTGGAGATACTGCGCGACAAGCGCTTCCGCACCGCGCTGGTGGCGGCGATCGAGGATCTGCCCGAGCGCGAGAAGCTGCTGATGAGCATGTACTACGAGCAGGACATGAACCTGCGCGAGATCGGCACCGTCATGGGCGTCACCGAGTCGCGCGTGTGCCAGCTGCACAGCCAGGCCGTCTCGCGCCTGCGCGCCAAGCTCAAGAGCTGGTGAGGCCCGCGCGCCGGACCCTTGCCTGCGGTTCGATGCCCTATTCGACGGATTCCCCCCATCGAGTTCCTGCAAGAATTGCCGAAAGACGGGGACGGGTGCGGCCAGAGGCGATGGTGCGTAGCAGCAATGGAGAACCAGCATGGGTGTAATGGAGCGTTTCGATGTCGCGCGGTCGGTGCATGCGCGTGAGTACCTGACTTTCCGCCTCGATACCGAGGAATACGGCATCGACATACTCAAGGTGCAGGAGATCCGCGGCTACGACGCCGTGACCAAGATCGCCGGCGCGCCGCCGTTCATACGCGGGGTCATCAACCTGCGCGGCGTGATCGTCCCGATCGTCGACCTGCGCATGAAGTTCAACCTCGCGGAGGCCAAGGCCGACGCGTTCACGGTGGCGATCATCCTCAACCTGTCGGGCCGCGTCGTCGGCGCCGTGGTCGATTCGGTCAGCGACGTGCTCGAGCTCGATCCGGCGCAGATCAAGGACGTCCCCGAGTTCGGTACGCTGATGGATACCGACTACATCACCGGGCTGGGCAGCATCGGCACCGGCGACGAGGCGCGCATGCTGATCCTGATCGACATCGAGAAGCTCATGTCCAGCGACGAGATCGCGCTGATCGGCAAGGCGGCGGCTGCCGCCTAGCGGGACCCTTCACGACCCTGACGAACGAAAGCCAGGCCATGCACCTGAACCGAATGACTATCGTCCAGCGGCTCACGGCCGCTTTCGTGCTGCTCGCCCTGATCGGCGCCGCCATCGGGGCCCTGGGGATCCTCAGCACCTCGCGGATGAACGAGCGCGCCCAGCTGACCTACGGCGAGGACCTGACGGGGCTGAAGATCGCGGCGCGCGCCGAGTCGGCGGTGGCCTACTCCGGCCGCGCGCTGGACAAGGCCATGCTCGCCACCGACGAGGCGACGCGCACCGCGCTGCTCGCCGAAGCGCGCCGCTACCACGAGGAGGCCCGGCAGAGTCTCGAGAGCGCCGGGCCGCTGTTCACCAACGACCAGGGGCACGACCTGTGCCAGCTGGCGACGGTGCTGTTCGACCAGTACCACGCGGCCTTCGGCGAGCTGGCCGACCTCGTCGAGCACGAGAAGATCGGGGACCACAGCCGCTCGGTGGCGCTGCTGTTCGGTTCCTATGCCGATGCCGTGGCGCCGGTCGCCACCGCGATCCACGCGATGGTCGAATGGAAGGTCAGCAACGCCAAGGACAACGCCGACGAGACCGCCGGCGCCTTCCGCACCGGCGCTCTGTCGGTGCTGGCCTTGACCGTCGCCGGCATCGTCCTGGCCGTCGCCATGGGCGTGGTCCTGGCCCGGTCGATCGCCCGCCCGCTGTCGGCTTCGGTGCGCATCGCCGATGCGGTCGCCGGCGGCGACCTGAGCGTCAACATCCAGCCCGAGGGTTCCGACGAGGTGGCGCGCCTGCAGCACGCGCTGCAGCAGATGGTCGTCGGCCTGCGCAAGGTCGTCACCACGGTGCGCCTCGGCGTCGACTCGGTCGCGGTCTCCTCGAGCCAGATCGCCTCGGGCAACCAGGACCTGTCCAATCGCACCGAGCTGCAGGCCACCAACCTGGAGCAGACGGCCGCCTCGATGGAGCAGCTCTCGAGCACGGTCAAACAGAACAGCGAGTCGGCGCGCCAGGCCAACCAGCTGGCCGCCGCCGCATCGGAGGTCGCCGGGCGGGGCGGGCAGGCGGTCGGCCAGGTGGTCGACACGATGGGGCAGATCCAGGCCAGCAGCCGAAAGATCGCCGAGATCATCGGCGTGATCGACGGCATCGCCTTCCAGACCAACATCCTGGCCCTGAACGCGGCCGTCGAGGCGGCTCGCGCCGGCGAGCAGGGCCGCGGCTTCGCGGTGGTCGCGGGCGAGGTGCGCAACCTGGCGCAACGCAGCGCCCAGGCGGCGCGCGAGATCAAGGGCCTGATCGCCGAGTCGGTGGACAAGGTCGAGAGCGGATCGCGCCAGGTGACCGAGGCCGGCAAGACCATGGACGACCTGGTCCAGCAGGTGCGGCGCGTCACGGACCTGCTCGGCGAGATCGCCTCGGCGACGCTCGAGCAGAACTCGGGCATCGGGCTCGTCAACAATGCCGTCAACCAGCTCGACCAGATGACCCAGCAGAACGCCGCGCTCGTCGAGCAGAGCGCCGCGGCGTCGTCGAGCCTGCGCGAGCAGGCCGGGCAGCTCGCCCAGGCGGTGTCCACCTTCAAGCTGAGCGAGGACGAGTCGCGACAGCGGATCGCCGGCGCACAGCAGGCCGCGCGCGCCCCGACCCAGCCCACGGCGCCCCCCGCAACGGCGCCCGCGCCCGCCGCCCGCGCGACGAAACCGCAGCGCGCTGCCCCGGCCGCGACCGCCGCCAAGCCGCGCGCCGCGGCAGCCAAGGCGGCTCCGGCAGTCGCCACGGCCATGCCCGCAGCAGCGGGCAAGAGCGACGACTGGGAAGAGTTCTAGACAGCGGCGAAAAGGGGTGCACCCCCGATCCCGCGCCAGCGGGAGAGCACGGGCCCGTCTGCTATCCGAAAGGGATCTGCCCCCTCTCCCGCGCCAGCGGGAGAGGGCTGGGGAGAGGGTGGCCGCCACGGGCATCGTGCCAATCGCGTCGACCCTCTCCCCCACCCCTCTCCCACTTCGTGGGAGAGGGGAGAGAAGCAAGGGCCCGTCTGCTATCCGAAAGGGATGTGCCCCTCTCCCACTTTGTGGGAGAGGGGTGAGAAGCAAGGGCCCGTCTGTTATCCGAAAGGGATCTGCCCCCTCTCCCGCGCCAGCGGGAGAGGGCTGGGGAGAGGGCGGCCGCCACGGGCATGGTGCCAATCGCGTCGACCCGCTCCCCCTCTCCCACTCTGTGGGAGAGGCGAGAGAACCTAGCTACCTGCCGGCGCGCTGGAACGGCGTCGTCGCGCCGTCGACCGCGTACACGGCCGGACCGCGGCCGAGCGCCGATTGCAGGAAACGCAGCCGCGCGCCGTTGGCCAGCGCGCGCGGTGCCAGCAGCAGTGCGTTGCGATTGTTGAGTTCGCGCAGGCGCACCAGGGCCTGGCGGCCGGGCGTCGGCCAGCGCGGGCGGCCATCGCGGGCCGCGCCCAGCGCCGGATTGGACTGGGCGGCCAGTTCGGCCAGCAGTCGTTCCTTCTGGGCCAGCACCGCTTCGAGGCGCGTGCAATCCTCGTCGAGCAGGGCCTGGTATTCGGCCTCCAGGCAATCGACGAGCGCGTTGATGCCGGTATTGCTCGCGGTCGTGGCGGGATGCATGGGCTGGGGGGAGCGCTTTACGCTGCACGGCCGGCCGCGCGCGGTGCGCGCGCGCAGCGGTGCCGCAGCGGGATCAGTTGCTGCTGCCGGACTTGCCGGAGAAGCCGGCCGTGCTGGCCAGCAGCTTGTCGGCGACCGCCCCGGCATCGACCTGGTAACGGCCGGCCGCGATGTCGGAGCTGATCTGGCTGACCTTGCCGGCGTTGAAGTCGGACTGCGCGAATTGCGTCTCGAGCTGGCTCAGCCGGGCCACCGGGTCGGAGGCGACGGAAGCCGTGCTCGATCCCTGGGCCGCGGATTGCCGGCCAGCGCCGCCAGCACGAGCCGTGCCGGGCGCGGGCGTGGGCTTCGGTGCCGACGAACTGCTGGTGATCTTCATGGTTACCGTCTCCTGGACCGACTGTCTGTGTATTCTGACACTGAATCGGCGTGATGCCCCATAACTTTAGGCCGGCAATGCAATTTACGGCATTCCAAAGCATCCCCAATTCGCGCAGACCCGGGCGGCCCGCGCTAGAACTCGACCTCGACGACGCGTCCCTTGCGGGCGATCCCGGAAACCGTCCGGCCCGATTCGGTGCGCACGCGCACCGGCTCGCCGGCGGCCACGGTGGCCAGCGCGATGCCGTCCGTGCTGATGGAAAAGCCGCTGCCGATGCCCACCAGCTTCACCGCGTCCCCCTGTCCTACCGCCGGCAAGGTCCGCAGGCAGTTGAGCGGGATCGCCTGGCCGCTTTCCAGCGACCGCGTGCAGATGTGGTCCTCGAGGGCCGCGGCGTCCACCACCACGCCGGCAGGTTCGCGCGTCACCTCGACCTCCTCGCGGCGCAACGCGCTCTGCGAGATCGGCTGCAGTGCGGGCAGCGGCTGGGTCGCCACCAGCGCAGGCCCGTACAGGCGCACCGATACCGGCACCGAGATCGACCAGCCGGGCCGCTGCAGGCAGCGATAGCCGACGAAGCTGCGGCCCCACAGGCGCGCACCGCTGCGCAGGAAAGCCTCGGTGTGCGCGCAGGGCGCCAGGCGCAGCCGCGGATCGATGTCGCCGACGCTGATCTCGGCCCGCAGGTCCGGCTGCGTGCGCGCCAGTTCGGCGGCGACGAAGCGGCGGATCACCTCGGCCGGGACCTCGCCGGCCGGCGCAGCGCCGTCGACCTGCGCGGCGAACGCAGGCATGGCCGACACGGCGCATGCGCCGAGCAGGAAACGGAATAGGAGCCATCGCGACATGGCGCCAAGCGTAGGCCAGGCGCACCGCCACGATACGCAAAGAAGGCGCGCCGCCTCGGACCTTATCCGGCGATCAACATTGCGCCCCGAACCAATAATCGACAACACGGGGAAAAACTTTAGGCGTGAGCCGCTCCCGCAGGACATTCCGATGACCAATAACGCGCTTGCCTCCATTGATTTCCAGTCCAAGGCCCTCGAGCTGCAGGCCGAGCGCGGCCGCGTGCTGGCGTCGAACATCGCCAACGCCGACACGCCCAACTACAAGGCGCGCGATTTCGACTTCCAGCAGGCGCTGGCCGCGGCGGTGCAGGGCACCGGCAGCGCGGCCGGCCCGGTCACGCCGGTGCGGACCGACCCGGGCCATCTGGCGGGGCCGGCCGGCAGCGGCACCACGCCGCCGCTGCTGTACCGCGCCCCGCTGCAGAGCGCGGTCGACGGCAACACGGTGGACCTCGATGTCGAGCGCGCCGGCTTCGCCGAGAACTCCGTCCGCTACGAGGCCACGCTGAAGTTCCTCAATGCGCAGATCAAGCAGATGATGACCGCCATCAACGGCCAGTAGGAGACCGACCATGTCCCTCTTCAAGGTGTTCGATGTCTCCGGCTCCGCCATCTCGGCGCAGAGCCAGCGGCTCAACGTCGTCGCCAGCAACCTGGCCAACGCCGACTCCGTGGCGGGCCCCGACGGCCAGCCGTACAAGGCGCGCCAGGTGGTGTTCCAGACGCAGATGTTCGGCGGCGACCCGTCCTCGGCCGGCGTCGCCGTGTCGCAGGTCACCGAGGACAACTCGGCCCCGCGCAAGGTCCACGATCCGCAGAACCCCGCGGCCGACGCCGACGGCTACGTCACGATGCCCAATGTCAACCCGGTCGAGGAGATGGTGAACATGATCTCCGCCTCGCGCGGCTACCAGACCAACGTCGACGTCATGAACACCGCCAAGAGCCTGCTGCAGAAGGTCCTGCAGCTGGGCTCCTAAGGAGCAAGCGCAATGAGCACCAGCAGCGTTACCGGTTCCAACGTCTGGAGCGGCATCCTCGCCAACAGCGCCACCAGCACCGCGGCCTCCAGCGCCTCGGCGGCCGCGGCCGCGAGCGGCAGCAGCGCCAGCGCCTCGCAGGACCTGGCCCAGACCTTTCTCACGCTGCTCGTGGCGCAGATGAACAACCAGGATCCGCTCAATCCGGTCGACAACTCGCAGTTGACCCAGCAGATGGCGCAGATCAGCACCGTCACCGGGATCAACAACCTCAACTCGAGTGTCCAGAGCCTGCTCTCGCAGATGCAGCAGAGCTCGACGATCCAGTCGGCGCAGCTCACGGGCCAGTCGGTGATGGTGGCCGGATCGGGCCTGAACCTGGCCACCAACACCAACGCCGCCTCGGGCGTCAGCGCGGTCGGCGGCTACAGCCTGGCCAGCGCGGCCTCCAACGTCACGGTGACCGTCAAGAACGCGTCCGGCCAGACCGTCAACACGCTGGCGCTGGGCGCGCAGAACGCCGGGTTCCAGGATTTCAGCTGGGACGGATCGACGAGCTCGGGTTCGACGGCCGCCGCCGGCAGCTACACGTTCAGCGTCGCGGCCACGTCGAGCACCGGCGCGCCGGTCACCGCGACGCCCTACAACGCCCAGCAGGTGGTGGGCGCGGTGCCGCAGTCCAACGGATCGACGCAGCTCATGCTCGGCAACGGCACGCAGGTCCCGTACAGCTCGATCGCGCAGATCTTCTGACGCGGCGCCGCGCGCAGCGTCGCAGGGCAGGGTTCGGCAAAGTTCGCAAGGCAAGGTTCGCAAGCAACTTCTCGGAGAACAGCATGGGTTTCGCACAAGCATTGTCGGGTCTTCAGGCCGCATCGGAGCAGCTCGATAACATCGGCAACAACATCGCCAATTCCTCGACCATCGGGTACAAGGACGTCAGCACGGATTTCTCCGACGTCTACGCCTCGACCCTGTGGGGCAGCACGGCCAACCAGGTCGGGATCGGCGTCCAGGTCGCGTCGGTGACCCCGCAATTCACCCAGGGCAACATCACCACCTCGAGCAATCCGCTCGACGTCGCGATCAACGGCTCGGGCTTCTTCCAGATGCAGAAGGACGGCATCACCAGCTACTCCCGCGACGGCGAGTTCTCGCTCAACAACGCCGGCGTCATCGTCAACGCCGCCGGGCAGGAACTGCTCGGCTACCCCGCGACCGCGGCCGGCACCATCACCTCGGCCCCGCCCGTTCCGCTGACGCTGTCGCAGGCCCCGGTGCCGCCCGCGGCGACGACCACCGCCAGCCTTTCGCTCAACCTCAATTCCTCCGACCCGGCGATCACCACGGCCTTCAACATGGCCGACCCGAGCACGTACACCTCGTCCACCTCGATGACCGTGTACGACTCGCTGGGCAACTCGCATTCCCTGTCCACCTATTTCACCAAGACCGGCGCCGACACCTGGAACGTCTACGCCAGCGCCGACGGCGCCGTGCTCAACGGCGGCGCATCGATCGAGACCCTGACCTTCAACTCGGCCGGGCAACTCGCCAGCGGCGCGTCCGCGGTGGCCAACCTGTCGATCCCGGACACCACCGGTGCGGCGACGCCGATGACGGTCGCGCTGACGCTGCCGTATGCCTCGACCTCGCAGTACGGGTCGGCCTTCGCCGTGAGCGCCAACTCGCAGAACGGCTATGCCACCGGCCAGCTGTCGGGCTTCTCGATCGGCACCGACGGCGTAGTCTCGGGCCAGTACACCAACGGCGAGACGCTCGCGCTCGGGCAGATCGCGCTGGCCAACTTCACCAACCCGCAGGGCCTGATCGCGCTGGGCGGCAACCAGTTCTCGCAGAGCGAGGCCTCGGGCGCCCCGATCGTCGGCGCGCCGGGTTCCGGTTCGCTGGGCTCGGTGCAGTCCGGCGCGCTGGAGAGTTCGACCGTGGACATCACCACCGAACTGGTCAACATGATCACCGCGCAGCGCGCCTACCAGGCCAACGCCGAGACGGTGAAGACCGTCGATCAGGTCGAACAGACGCTGATGAGCCTGCGCTGATCGCTAGCCGCAGCCGCGTCGAGCCGTCCGGAGCCGTGCCGTGGACCGCCTGATCTACACCGCCATGACGGGCGCCAAGTACCTGGAGGAGCGCGAGGCGACGATCGCCCACAACCTGGCCAACGCCAGCACCACGGGCTTTCGCGCCGACCTCGTGGCGCTGCGCGCGGTGCCGACCACGGGCGAGCAGGCCGGCACGCGCGTGTTCACGGTCGAGACCACCACCGGGTCGGACTTCACGCCCGGGCCGATGATCTCGACGGCCCGCGACCTCGATGTCGCGGTCCAGGGCCAGGGTTGGCTGACGGTCCAGGGCAGCGACGGCACCGAGGCCTATACGCGCAACGGCAGCCTGCAGGTCGGGCCGGACGGGCTCCTGCAGCTGTCCAACGGCATGCAGGTCCTGGGCACCGGCGGCCCGATCACGATCCCGGCCGATGCCCAGTCGATCCTGATCGGCAGCGACGGCACGGTGTCGATCAAGAGCGCCAGTTCGAAGCTGCCGTCCACCGCCGGGCAGCTCAAGCTGGTCAATCCGGCGCCCGGGAGCATGGTCAAGGGCCTGGACGGCATGTTCCGCCAGAAGAGCGGCGATCCGGCCGATGTCGACCCGAACGTGCACGTGCTCAACGCCACGCTCGAAGGCAGCAATGTCAACGTCGTCGAGACCATGGTCGGCATGATCGCGGCGGCGCGCCAGTACGAGATGCAGTTGAAGATGCTCAGCACGGCCGAGCAGAACGAACAGAAGGCCTCGACAGTCCTGAGTACATAGAAACCACGACACCGGGGCGCAACGGCGCCCCGGCAGGCCGCGGCACCCGGGCAGGCAAGCGACGAACCGGCGCCGTCGACGAACACCCAACAGCGGCGCATGCACCGGGCACCGCCCGGCGCGCGCAGCGGAGAGCAACATGCTTAGAAGTCTATGGATTGCAAAGACCGGGATGGACGCCCAGCAGACCCAGCTGGACGTGATATCGAACAACCTGGCCAACGTCAGCACCACCGGTTTCAAGCACTCCCGGGTGGCCTTCCAGGACCTGCTCTACCAGAACCTGCGCCAGTCGGGCGCCAATTCGACCCAGGAGACCCAGCTGCCGACCGGCCTGCAGGTCGGCACCGGTGTCGTTCCGGTCGCCACCGAGACCATGTTCGACCAGGGCAACCTGCAGCAGACCAGCAACCAGTTCGACATCGCGATCAACGGCCAGGGCTTCTTCCAGGTGCAGATGCCCGACGGCAGCACGGCGTACACGCGCGACGGCTCCTTCCAGATCAACGCCACCGGGCAGCTGGTCACGGCCTCGGGCTTCACCGTGACGCCGGCCATCACCGTGCCGGCGGCCGCGCAGTCGGTGACCGTGGGCCAGGACGGAACGGTGACCGTGACCCTCCAGGGCAAGACCACGCCGCAGACGATCGGCACGCTGCAGCTGGCCAACTTCATCAATCCCCCGGGCCTGCAGGCCAACGGGCAGAACCTCTTCCTCGAGACCGCGGCCTCGGGCACGCCCAGCGCCAACACGCCCGGGACCAACGGCCTGGGCACCGTGCAGCAGGGCTTCATCGAGACCAGCAACGTCAACGTCGTGTCCGAGCTCGTCAACATGATCGCGACCCAGCGTGCCTATGAGATGAACTCCAAGTCCATCCAGACCGCCGACCAGATGCTGAGCAAGCTGAGCGACCTGTAGGCCGGACCGCAGCACCGCCATGATCCCCATCTTCCTCCGCCCGCGGTCCCTGCGCCGGCGCCGCTGCGCGCTCGCGCTCGGTGCGCTCGCCCTGCTGGGCGCCTGCGCCTCGCCACGCGCGCCGGTGGCGCTCAACGCCCCGACCACGGCGCGTGCCCAACCGTACGATCCGCTCGATGCCGCGCCCACGGGAAGCATCTTCCGGCCCAACAACAACGTCTACCTGTTCGAGGACAAGAAGCCGCGCGCGGTGGGCGACCTGCTGACGATCCAGATCAACGAGAACGAGAACGCCAGCCAGACCGCCAACTCGAGCACCGAGAAGAAGACCAGCCTGGCGGCGACGCTGCCTGGCATCAAGGGCGTGCTGGGCGCGAACATCAACGGCCTCAACCTGAACACCTCGGGCGACAACGCGTTCACCGGCACCGGCGCGACCGCATCGGCCGGCGTCTTCACCGGCACCATCACGGTCACGGTGGTCGAGGTCCTGGCCAACGGCAACCTCGTCGTGGCCGGCGAGAAGCAGGTCGGCATCCGCCAGAACTCGTCCACCCTCAAGCTGAGCGGCGTGATCGACCCGGCGCTGATCCAGCCGGGCAACCTGATCAGCTCGCAGCAGGTCGCGGACGTACGTCTCGACTACCGCGGTACCGGCAACATGGAGGAAGCCCAGATGCAGGGCTGGCTCGGCCGCATCTTCAATTCCTGGGCACCGTTTTGAACCACAAGGCAGCAATGACGCACCCGAATTCGCTGGTCCCCGCCCAACCGCGCTCCGGCGCGGCACGCCTGCGCGCGCTGCTGGCAGCCCTGCTGGCCCTGAGCGCGCTGACATCGGCGCGCGCCGAGCACGTGCGTGACCTGGCGGCCATCCAGGGCGTGCGCACCAATCCGCTGATCGGCTACGGCCTGGTGGTCGGCCTGGACGGCAGCGGCGACCAGACCACGCAGACGCCGTTCACGGTGCAGAGCCTGGAGACGATGCTGACCCAGCTGGGCATCACGCTGCCGGCCGGCACCAACCCGCAGCTGCGCAACGTCGCGGCCGTGATGGTCACGGCGGTGCTGCCGGCCTTCGCCCAGCCGGGCCAGCCGCTCGACGTCACCGTGTCCTCGCTGGGCAATGCCAAGAGCCTGCGCGGGGGCACCCTGCTGATGACGCCGCTCAAGGGCGCCGACGGCCTCGTCTACGCGGTCGCCCAGGGCAACATCCTGGTCGGCGGCGCCGGCGCCTCCGCGGGCGGCTCCAAGGTCCAGATCAACCACCTCGCGGCCGGGCGGGTACCCGACGGCGCCACCGTCGAGCGCGCCATACCCACGCCGTTCCAGCTCGGCGACCGGATCCGGCTCGAGCTCAACAACAGCGATTTCGCGATGGCCGGCGCGGTGACCGACGCGATCAACGCCAAGCTGGGCGAGGGCACGGCCTCGGCGCGCGACGGGCGCACGATCGAGGTCAAGGCGCCGATGACGCCCAACGAACGGGTGCGCTTCGTCGCCGACCTGGAGAACATCGATGTCGGCCTGCTCGACCCGGCGGCGCTGGTGGTCATCAATGCGCGCACCGGCTCCATCGTGATGAACCGCACCGTGACGCTCCAGCCCGCCGCCGTCGCGCACGGCAACCTGTCGGTGACGATCACCTCGACGCCGGTGGTCTCGCAACCCGGACCGCTGTCGGGCGGCACGACCCAGGTGACGCAGAAGACCGACATCTCGGTCAAGCAGGACGGCGGCGTGCTGATGAAGCTGCCGGCCGCCACCAACCTGGCCGACCTCGTCAAGGCGCTCAACGCGCTCGGCGCCAATCCGGCCGACCTGGTGGCCATCCTGCAGGCGCTCAAGGCCTCGGGCGCGCTGCGCGCCGAGCTCGAGGTCATCTGATCGGGCAGCCATGGCCGGACCGACGATAGACACCCAGGCCGGCAGCGCGCTCAAGGGCGTGGCCTCCGACGCCCATTCGCTCGACCAGTTGCGCCAGCTGGCCAACCAGGATCCGGCCAAGGCGGTCAAGGCCGTGGCCACGCAGTTCGAGGCCCTGTTCATGCAGATGGTGCTCAAGAGCATGCGCGAGGCCACGCCCAAGTCCGGCATGTTCGATTCCGAGGACCAGCAGACGTACACGGCCATGCTCGACCAGCAACTGGCGCAGAAGATCGCCGCCGGCGGTACCGGGCTGGGCGCCGTCATCGCGCGCCAGCTCAGCGCCAACCTGCCCCATGCGCTCGGCGCCGCCCCCGGCGCCACGCCGGCGGGCACCGCAGCGGCGGGCGGCGTCCACGCGCCGGTTCCGGCCGCCGCCGGTACGGCCGCTGCCCCGGTGCCGCCGGCCGCCGCGGCGCCCGCCCCGGGCGCCGGCAGCGCATCGGCTTCCGGGGCCGTGCTGCTGCGCACGATCCGCGCGGCCGCGGCGGTCCGGGGCGCCAGGTGAGCGACCGGCGCCTGGCCGCCCGGCCCGGAGCGCACCGGGTCGCGCCGATCGCGGAAATAGGGGTCGGTCGAGCGAAAGTGCTCAAGATGGCTCAAGGTCTGCCGTTAATCAGTTGCGGCGAGGTGAATAAAAAATGACCACGGGAATACTGTCCATCGGTTCGGGTGCTCTGGAGGCGGCCTATACGGCGTTGCAGACCACCGGCAACAACATCGCCAACGTCGACACGCCGGGCTACTCGCGCGAGACGACCAGCTTCACGTCCACCATCGAGACCCCGATAGCGGGCATGTACCAGGGTACCGGCGTCGCGGTGAGCGCGATTTCCCGCGTCTACAGCAACTTCCTGGCGCAGCAGACGAACCTGTCGCAGGCGGCGGCCAGCCAGGCCGACACGACGGCGCAGCTCACCGGCCAGATCAACAGCCTGTTCTCGAACACCACCACCGGCCTGGGCTCCGCCGTCGACGCCTTCTTCACGCAGGTGCAGTCGCTCTCCTCGCAGCCGTCCAGCGCGGCGACGCGTACGACGATGCTGTCGGCGGCGCAACAGATGGCCGGGCAGTTCAACGAGTACTACTCCCAGCTGCAGTCGATGAGCCAGACCGCGACGCAGCAGATCGGCCAGCAGGTCGCCACGGTCAACACCACGGTGGCGCAGATCGCCAGCCTCAACGACCAGATCAACCTCGCCTCGGCCGGCAACCAGTCGCCCAACGCGCTGCTGGACCAGCGCGACCAGGACATCCTCACGCTGAACAAGGCCGTCGGCGTCACGACCACGACCCAGAGCGACGGGGCGATCAACGTCTTCCTGGCCAACGGCCAGCCGCTGGTGGTCGGCAGCCAGAGCTACACGCTGGCGATGGGCAAGGATCCGCAGAACCCGCAGAATGTCGTGGTCGGCACGCAGGTCGGCGGCTCGATCGCGGCGCTCGACCCGAACAATTCCGGCGGCGGCGCCATCGGTGCGCTGCTCGAGTTCCAGAACCAGACCGTGCCCGGCATCGAGAACCAGATCGGCCAGCTGGCCGTGAGCCTGTCCTCGCAGTTCAATGCCATCCAGGAAGCCGGCACCGATGCCAACGGGGCCCAGGGCACCGCCTTCTTCTCGACCCCGACGATCGCGGTGAGCGCCGCCTCGACCAATACCGGTACGGCTACGGTGAGCGCCTCGTACAGCGACGTGACGCAGGTGCAGGCGTCCAACTACCAGCTCAAGGCCGAGGGCGGCGGCTACACGCTCACGCGCCTGTCCGACGGCACGACCACCAACCTGAGCGCGCTGCCGGCCACGGTCGACGGCATGACCCTGGACATCAGCGGCACGCCGGCCAACGGCGACGTGTTCAACATCAGCCCGGTGCAGGCCGGCGCCGGCGCCCTGAGCGTGGAGCTGTCGCAGGGCAGCCAGATCGCCGCGGGCAGCCCGCTCCAGGCCACGGTGGGCAGCGCCAACAAGGGCTCGCTGGTCGTATCGAACCTGGCCCTGCAGGCGCTGCCGGCCAACCCCGATCCGAACCTGCTCACGCCGGTGACCCTGAACTTCACGAGCCCGACGCAGTTCACGTACACGTCGGGCGGCGTCACCTCGGCGACGCAGACCTACACCTCCGGCGCGGCCATCGACGTCAACGGCTGGTCCTTGACGCTTTCCGGCACCCCGGCCAACGGCGACTCGGTCAGCGTCTCGCCCAGCGGCAGCGGCTCGGGCGACAACCGCAACGCGCTGCTGATGACGCAGCTCCAGAGCCAGCCCATCGTCGCCGGTTCGACGCTGGACCAGGCCTATTCGTCGGTGGTGGCCAGCGTCGGCGCGCTCTCGTCGACGGCCAACACCAACCAGGCCTCGCAGGACGCGATCCTGCAGAACGCCACGACGGCCGAGAGTTCCGTCTCCGGCGTCAACCTCGACGAGGAAGCGTCGAACATGCTGCAGTTCCAGCAGCAGTACCAGGCTGCCGCCCAGCTCATCCAGACCGCCAATACCGTGTTCGGCACGCTGATCACCGCGATCTCCGCGGCGACCTGACGCCCGCCCAATACAGGAAGCCGCCCACCATGATCCGCATCTCCACCGCCAATGCCTACCTCAGCGGCAACGACGCCATCAGCAACGACGAGTCGGCGATGCTCACGACCGAAGCCGAGATGGCCAGTGGCAAGCAGGTCAACTCGCCCTCGGACAACCCGGTGGGTGCCGCGCAGGCGGCGCTGCTGCAGAGCGACCTGACCCAGGTCGGCCAGTACACGACCAACCAGGGGCAGGCGACCCAGCTGCTGAACAACGCGTCCTCGACCATGACCGAAGCGCTCAACGTACTGCAGTCGGTCAACTCGACGCTGGTGCAAGCGGGCAACGGCGAGAACTCGGACGGCGACCGCAGTTCGCTGGCCGCCCAGCTGCAGCAGTCGCTCAACCAGATGGTCGGCCTGGCCAATTCCAGCGACGGCCAGGGGGGCTATCTCTTCGGCGGTTCGGTCAATTCGACCCCGCCGTTCGTGCAGAACGGCAACAGCGTTACCTACGTGGGCGATAACCTCGTGCCCGGGCTGCAGATCTCCCAGAACCGGACCGAGCAGGTCAAGTATGCCGGCTCGTCGCTGTTCATGGACATGCCCACCGGCAACGGCACCTTCGTGACCGCCGCCGGCAGCGCCAACACGGGTACCGGGACGATCAGCGCGGGCACGGTCACCTCGCCCAGCGCGCTGACCGGCGACCAGTACACGATCACGATCGGCGCCGGCGGCACCACGTTCAACGTGGAGAACACGACCACCGGCACCAGCGCCGCCAGCGGCAGCTACACCAGCCCGACCAGCATCAGTTTCGACGGTATGCAGGTCCAGCTGAGCGGCACGCCGGCCGCCGGCGATACGTTCACCGTCGCCCCCTCGGGCTACCAGTCGATCTTCACCACGCTGGCCAACGCCATCACGGCGCTGCAGACGCCCACCGCCGGATCGCCGACGGCGGCGGCCCAGCAGTCGGCCGCGCTCACCACCGCCCTGGGCAACGTCCAGCAGGCGATAACCAGCATGAGCACCTCGCAGGCGTCGATGGGCGCGCAGCTCGCCGAGCTCAACACCTACAGCACGGTCAACAGCGACCGGACGCTGCAGGACCAGACGCAGATGTCCTCGATCGTCGACCTGGACTACGCCAAGGGCGACTCGCAGCTCTCGCAGCAGGAGACGCAGTTCCAGGCCGCGCTGCAGAGCTACGCCTCGATCTCGAAGCTCTCGCTGTTCAATTACATAACCTAGCTTTCACCTCCCCTCTCCGGCGCGCCGGAGCGGGGGTCCACTTCCCCCACTTAACCTAGCGCGCTTGGGGACCGGCGCGCGGCCGCCGAGGTGGCTGCCGGCTCGGGGCTTCCGGTATTCTTCGTCTGCGTCCGGCACCGGCCGGAGCGCGATGCGATTACACGGCGAGCTCACGGAACGGTCGAGCGTGGCGGATTCGATGACTTTCGATCGCGGTTCGAATCCGGTGACATCCGCACGGGTCGCCGGCGAAGCCGTCGTGCCTGCCCTCGCCGCGCCGCCCGCAACGCCCACGCCGCCGCCGCGGCTTTCCGGCCCCGGGAACCTGCCGCCCGTGCGACCGGCGCTGCCGCCATCCGCGCCCGAGGCCGCGCCGGCCATGCAGCCACCGCCCTCGGCACTGTTCGACGAACTGCCCGACGGCGTCTGGCGCTTCGACCGCCGGCGCGCGATCGTCTACGCCAACCCGGCGATGATCCAGGCCACCGGGGTCCCGTGGCCCGAGCTCGCCGGGCGCCGCCTGGGCGCGGTCGAGGCGTTTGCCCAATTCGCTCCGCTCTGGGAGGCCAAGCTCGATGCGGTGTTCGATTCGCTCGAGGGGCGCTCGTTCAAGTTCACCTATCCCTATCCCACGGGCGCGAAGAACTTCGACGTGCGCCTGTTCGTCGAGCGCGATGCCGCGGACGAGGCGACGCACGTCACGGCCTGGGCCCGCGATGTCACCGTGCCGCGCCACGCCATGCGCGCCACGCGCACCGCCGACGCGCTGGTGTCGACGCTCATGTCGAGCGCGCGCACGGGCATGGCGGTCCTGGACCGCCACCTGCGCTACGTGCGCTGCAACGCGCACCTGGTCCAGCTGCTCGGCATCCAGACCCGCCAGCTGCTCGGCCGGCGCCTGGACCAGGCCTTCGACCTCTCGGCGCAGCCGGACGTCATGCGCTCGCTGCTGCGCATGCGCGAGGGCACGCTGCGCAGCCCGCAGCAGGTCGAGTACCAGTTCTGCGGCGGCGATTTCCCCTGGATCCGCGAGCAGCGCACCCCGCTGTTCAGCGCCAACGGGGATTTCAACGGCGTGTTCGTCACCGTCGAGCGCCTCGACCGCGAGCGCTTCGCCGAGACCTCGCTGGCGGCCCTGCGCCAGGCGCTCGAGCGCGCGGGGGAGATGGTGCTGGAGATCCGCCGCGACGGCGGCATCGTCGATGCCAACGAGACGGCCCTGGCCTGGCTCGGTTACACCCGCGAACAGCTCACGGGCCTGCGCCTGGGCGCCATCGACACGCAGCTGGGCGAGTCGCGCTTCTCGGAGATCCTCGCCGGCCTGCTGGCCTACGGCACCTTCCAGGGCGAGACGCGCTACCGCACCCGCGTGGGGACGGAATTCCCCGTCGACGTCGTCCTGCAGCGCGTCGAGCACGGCGAGCGCGAGTTCATCTTCCTGCTGGTCAGGGATATCTCCGACCGCAAGCGCATCGAGGTTACCCTGGAGGAGCACGGCGAGCGGCTGTCGACCATCTTCAACGAGAGCCCCGTCGGCATCCTGCTGCTGGACCGCGGGTTTGCCATCCGCCGCGTCAACCGCGCCGCGGCCCTGCTGCTGGGCCGTACCGACGAGCAGCTGCTGGGCAGCGATCCCGCGCTGCTGCTGCACGCCGAGGACCGCGACGCCAGCGCGCGCGAGCGTGGCCGCCTGTCCGACGCCGGCAGCTCGGTGATCGAGGAGGACCGGCGCCTGCTGCGCCCCGACGGCAAGCTGGTCTGGGTCAACCTCGTCTGGCGCGCGCTGGGCGGCACCGGCGGCGAGCGCGAATACCTGCTGGTGCTGGAGAACTTCACCGAGCGCAAGCGCTACGAGGAGCGGCTGCAGCGCCTGCTCGCCGAGAGCCGGCTCATCTTCGACACCGCCCTGGTCGGCCTGCTGTTCGTGCGCGACGGCCGCGTGCTGCGCGTCAATGCCGCCATGGAGGAGCTGTTCGGCTGCGAGCCGGGCACGCTGGTCGAGCAGATCCAGCTGTTCGCCCATCCGTCCGACCGCCTGCTGCTCGCCGGCCTGGGCGAGCGCTTCGCCCGGATCCGCGAGGAAGGCGCCTGCGAATTCGAGCTCTACATGTACCGCCGCCGCGGCGACCCCCTCTGGGTGGCCGTCCAGGGCCGGGCGGTCAATCCGGAGCGCCCCGAGCTGGGCTACATCTTCGCCTTCGTCAACATCGACCAGCGCAAGCGTTCCGAGCGCGAGCTGCGTGCCACCCTCAACGAGCTGCAGCTGATATTCGACAACGCGCTGGTGGCGATCGTCTACGTCGCCAACGACCTGGTCATCAAGGCCAACGCCGCCGGCGAGCGCCTGTTCGGCTTCGGCGCCGCCGACCTGAGCGAGGTGCAGTTCGGATCGCTGTTCGTCGAACCCGGTGCCTGGCACCGCGTGCAGGAGCAATGCGGCGCCGGCCCGGTCGATGTCGATGCGCGCGCCAGCGCGAGCTTCGAGCTGCCGATGCGGCGCGCCGACGGCAGCACCTTCTGGTGCGCCGGCAACGTGCGTCCGATCGAGCCCGGCGCGCCGGAGCGCGGCATGATCGTCGCCCTCACCGACGTCGACCAGCGCCGCCGCTCGGAGGACGAGCTGCGGCGCGTGCGCAACCACCTGGACCTGGTCATCGAGAGCCTGCCGGTGCTGGTGTCGGTGCGCGAGGCCGCGAGCGGGCGCTTCGTCAGCATGAACCGCGCCGGCGAGGCCATGACCGGACTGGCGCGCGACCAGGTGATCGGCCGCACCTGGCACGAGATCTACGGCCGCCAGTTCGCCGACCTGTACGTGCAGATGGACCGCAAGGCCGTCGCCGAAGCGCACCAGATCGACCGCCCACGCGATGTGATGCTGCGTGCCGACGGGCGCGCGCTCACGGTCAACCAGCGCGTGGTGCCGATATTCGACGTCAGAGAGGAGGGCCGTACCCATGGCACGGCGCAGTACGTCATGTCGATAATCGACGACCTGACCGGCGAGGTGCTGGCCGAGACGGCGCTGCGCGAGACCGAGTCGCGCTTCCGCCAGTTCGCCGAGAACATCGACCAGCTGGTCTTCATCGCCAGCGCCGACCTCTCCCGGGTCTACTACGTCAACGACCGCTATGCGCAGCTGGTAGGCGCGCCGGCCGAGGAACTGCTCGCCGACGCGAGCTCCGCGCGGCGGCACGTCCACCCGGGCGATCTCGAGGGCCTGCGGCACCAGTGGCCGCGCCTGGTGGGCCGCCTGCGGCGCCTCAAGCGCAGCGAATTCTCGCTGCGCATCGAGCACCCGCTGCACGGCACCCGCCTGCTCAGCGTGCGCCTGAACCCGGCCCGCATCCACGACGGCTCGATCCGCGTGTTCGGCATCGCCGACGACGTCACCGAGCGCAAGGCGGCCGAGGAGCAGCGCCTCGAGGAGGCGGTGACGCAGCGCGATATCCTGGTGCGCGAGGTGCACCACCGGATCAAGAACAACCTGCAGGGCGTCGCGGGCCTGCTGCAGCAGGTGGCCAGCACCAAGCCGGAGGTCGCGGCGACGCTCAACGAGGTCGCGGGCCAGATCCAGGCCATCGCCCAGGTGCATGGCTTGCAGATCGGCGGCAGCGGCACGCTGCCGGTGCTCGGCGTCGCGCAGGGCATCTTCTCCAACCTGGGCGCCATGTTCGGCGCCGATGTCCGCTTCGAGTCCGATGCGCCCGGGCTGTGGCGCTGGGGCCTGCCGGAGAACGAGGCCGTGCCGCTGGCCCTGGTCATCAACGAGCTGGGCACCAACGCGATCAAGTACCGCTCCAGCCGCGAACTGGCCATCGAGGTGCGCATCGAATCGCGCGCCGAGGGCATCGCGCTGCAGATCGACAATGCCGGGCGCCTGCCGCCGGGCTTCGACCTGGCGCGGATCACCTCGGGCGTGTCCGGGCTCTCGCTCATCAAGGCGCTGCTGCCGCGCCGCGGCGCCGTGCTGCGCATCGAACAGCAGGGTTCGCTGGTGCGCACCACGCTCGAGCTGTGCGGTCCGGCGATCCGCGAGGAACTCGAATGAGCCCGCGCCGCGTTGCCGGCGCCGGCGCCCATCCCGGGGCACGGCCATGAGCGAGCAATCGCCGCTGGTGATGGTGGTCGACGACGACCGGCTGGTGCTGGCGACCCTGTGTGCCGGCCTGCGCCAGGCGGGCATCGAGGTGATCGAGGCGGACAACGGCGACGAGGCGATCCTGCTGGCGCGGCGCCACAAGCCCCAGCTCGCCATCCTCGACATGCGCATGCAGGGCAAGTCGGGCATGGACGTGGCCCGCTACCTCGCGGCCAACACGCGCACCGGCTTCCTGTTCCTGTCCGCCTTCAACGACACCGAGACCATCGAGGAGGCCAACCGCCTCGGGGCGCTGGGCTACCTGGTCAAGCCGCTCGACGTCAAGCAGATCGTCCCGGCGGTCCACGCGGCGCTGGCCCAGACCGCCAGCTTCCAGCCGGCGCCGGTCGCCGGCGGCGTCAACCGGGGCCAGCGCGACGAGCAGGTGGCGGTCGGGATCCTGATGGAGCGGCTGCGGCTCGACTACGACCGCGCGCTCGACGCGCTGCGCAACCAGGCGCGCCTCGAGGGCGCCACCGTCGAGGCCCTGTCGACCAGCATGGTGGAGGCGGCCAACCGCCTCAATTCGATCCCGCGCTGACCTGCGGGATCGTGAAGTAGAAGCAGGCACCCCGGCCCGGTTCGGACTCGGCCCAGACGCGGCCGCCGTGCTTGCGCACGATGCGCTGCACGGTCGCCAGCCCCACGCCGGTCCCCGGGAACTCGTTCTGCGAGTGGAGGCGCTGGAACAGTCCGAACAGGCGCTCGGCGAAGCGCATGTCGAAGCCCGCGCCGTTGTCGCGCACGTAGAACACATCCTCGCCGCTCACGACCTGGTGGCCGAATTCGACCAGGGCCTGCGGCACGTGGGCGCTGAACTTGAACGCGTTGCCCAGCAGGTTCTGCAGCACGAGGCGCAACAGCACCGGGTCGCCCTTGGTGCGGATATCCGGGCCGATGCGAAACTCCACGCTGCGGCCGAGGTCGCTCGCGCGCAGCTCGTCGGCCAGCTCGCGCGCCGCGCGCGACAGGTCGACCGGCTCGACGTCGAGCTCGCGGCCGGTGCGCCGTGACATGGCCAGCAGCGCGTCGATCATGGAATTCATGCGGCTGGCCGCGGCGGCGATGCGCTTGACGTGCTCGCGCCCCAGCTCGTCGAGCTTCGGGCCGTAGTCCTCGAGGATGATGTTGGCGAAGCCGTCGATGACCCGCAGCGGCGAGCGCAGGTCGTGCGAGACCGAATAGGAAAAGCTCTCCATCTCCTTGCTGGCCAGCGCGAAGCGCCGCGCCTGCTCCTGGCGGTCGCGCTCGAGCTGCGCCATGCGCTCCTCGATCTCCGCCGGCAGGGCAGCGGCGGCGCCGCCCCCGTCCGGCGGCCGGGCGGCCGTGCCGGCGTAGCCCAGGAACGTCCCCAGCGGGCCGAACCGCGGCATCCCGCTGAGCAGCAGCGTGCTCTCGCCGCTGTCGTGCGCCAGGACGATCGGGACATCGAAGAACGGCAGGCGCGCGTGCAGCGCCTGTTCGATCGGGGCCGGCGGCTCGGAGGCTGCCGTGCCGGGCGGACTCCAGAACGCCCGGCCCAGCAGCGCGTCCGCAGCGAGCCAGTCCGGTTGGCGCCGGCCCGGCTCCACCGCCACCACGCGGGCGCCGGCGTCGCAGCGCCACCACCAGAGCACCGCTGCCTGCAGCGCGTGGCGCAGCAGCGCCGTCTCGCGCGCCTGCCGGCGCAGCCGCCATGCCAGCCCGGCGGCGACGGCCGAGATACCCCCGACCCCTGCCGCCAGCAGCAGTTCCGCCGTGGCCAATGCGCGTCACCGGACCCGGGGCGCGGGCGCGCCCCGGGGCGTGGAAGTTGCCGTGACGGCCACGCGCCGGCTCCGGTCGCGGTCCGCGAGCCTTTGCGCAACCGGGGGTCCGGCCGATGGTTTTTCCATGGATTGCCGATGAAGCATGAGACGGCCTCCCGTCCGCCGGTTGCGCCGGGTGCGCCGCCTGCGCCACCCAGGGCGGCGCAGGCCGCATTGTGCCAGCCGGGGGCCGCGCCTGTGCGCGACCCCGCCGCCGGCGCAGCGCCGCCGCGGGCACGTCCCGGGCGCTCGCGAGCCTCCGGAATGACCGGGATTTCCGGGCTCCGTGCGCGCCAGCAGCGGGTCAAGTTCGGCTTGGAGGCGTCGAAAAACAGTGTGGCGGCATGCTGCCGAGCATGAGCAGGGGCGGGGAAGGATCGATGGCGATGATGGGAACTGATCCGGCGGGGGACGGACACCACCGAGTGGACGGCTACGCGCCCGGCGCCGGCGTCCGCGCGGGCCGGCGGCTGGCCGCCGCCCGGGTGGCGTCGGCCAAGGCGGCGAGCGCGGGCGGCGCCGACGCTGCCGCGGCGGTCGCCGACGGGCGCTGGACGATCGGACACCGGATGGCCCTGGCCACGCTGGCTCCGGCGGTGGGCGCGGGACTCGTGGCCTACGGGCTGGCGCTGGGCGGCGCCGGGCCGCTGCTGCTGCTGCCGGCGGCCCTGCTGGTGCTCGGCGCCGCGGGCTGGCTGGCGCGCCGGCTGAGCCGCGATATCGGGCAGCCCTTGGCCCTGCTGACGGAAGGATCGCTGGCGCTGGCCGGCCGTTACGGCGGCGCCGAGGGCGCCAGCCACGATGCCGGCGCCTGGGAGTTGCGCCGCCTGGCAACCGCCCACGACGCGCTGGCGGCCGCCTTGCGCCGCCACGAGGAACGCGCCGAGCGGCTGGTCCAGGCCGAGGCGCAGGCGAGCCTGGACCTGCAGCGGCAATATGCGCTGATGCAGCTGCTGCGCACGCTGGCATCGGTGGGGAGCCAGCACGACAGCCTCGAGCGCGCGCTCGAGGCGGCGCTGCGCGAGATCGCCGATTACCTCGACTGGCCGCTCGGCCGCCTGGTGCTCGTCACGCGCGCGCCGGCGGGCGGCGCCGAGCAGGTGCTGGCGCGCTGGCATGCCAGCGACCGGCAGCGCTTTGCCGCCTTCATCGCGGCCGCCGACGCCGGATCGAGCGCCGCCGGCGACACCGGACTGATCGGCCGCGCGCGCGCCAGCAACCTGTCGCACTGGGTCAGCGACCTGTCGCGGCTCGAAGGCTGGGAGCAGCGCGCGGCGGCGCAGGCCAGCGCGTTGCACAGCGGATTCGTCATACCGCTGAACGCCGGCGCCGATACCATGGCCTTTCTCGAATTCTTCTCCGGGCATCGGGTCGAGGCCAGCGATGAGATGCTCGAACTCGTCGAGGCCATCGGCGTCGAGCTTTGGCGTGTCGCCGCGCGGTTCCAGACCGAGGCCGCGCTGCGCGCGGCCGCCGACCGCTCGCGGCGCCAGGCGCTGATCGTCGAGTGCATGGAAGGCGCCGTCGCGCTCGGCGCGGCGGACGGCCGCATCGAGTGGGTCAACCAGGGCTGGACCCGGCTCCTGGGCCGTACGCCCGCCGAGTCGGTCGACCGCGACGTGTCGGAGCTCCTGTTCGGTCCCGGTTCGTCCTCGGCGCTCGAGTGCCGGCGCCACATCGCGTCCGGCCAGCGCGTCGGCGCCCTGGTGCTGCCGGCGCCGGGCTCCGGCAACGTCGTGCGCTGGTTCGAGCTCGAGATCGAGCCGCTGCCCGAGCGCGCCGGGGTGGCCGGCGGCATGGTCGTGATCGTGCGCGACATCACGGACGAGCGCGCGACGCAGGCGGCGCTGAGCGACGCCCTGGAGTTCGCCCGCCAGGCGAGCCAGTCCAAGTCCCAGTTCCTGGCCAACATGAGCCACGAGATCCGCACGCCGATGAACGGCGTGCTGGGCATGGCCGAGCTGCTGCTCGATACGGACCTCGACGAGCGCCAGCGCCGCTTCATCGAATCCCTCTATCGCTCGGGCGAGGCCCTGCTCGACATCATCAACGACATCCTCGATTTCTCCAAGATCGAGGCCGGCAAGCTCGAGCTCGAATCGATCGATTTCGACCTGCGCGGCCTGGTCGAGGACCTGATCGAGCTGCTCGCCCCGCGCGCGCACCAGAAGCGCATCGAGCTCGCCTACAAGCTGGCGCCGGGGCTCCCGGTGGCCGTGCGCGGCGACCCGACGCGCCTGCGCCAGGTGCTGATCAACATCATCGGCAACGCCATCAAGTTCACCGAGCGCGGCGAGGTCGTGCTGACCGTCGACGCCGTGCCGGTCTTCGAGTCCGCGGCCGATTCCGTGGCCGATCCCGCGCTGGAAGCCGCGGCAGACTCCGTTCCCGAGGCGCGGGGCGCCTGCACGCGCGTGCGCTTCGTCGTGCGTGACACCGGCATCGGCATGCGGCCCGAGGCGGTCGAGCGCCTGTTCTCGGTGTTCATGCAGGCCGATCAGTCGTCCTCGCGCCGCTACGGCGGCACCGGCCTGGGCCTGGCGATCAGCCGCCAGCTCACGCAGCTGATGGGCGGCAGCATCGACGCCACCAGCCGGATCGGCGAGGGTTCGGAATTCGTCGTCGAGGTGCCGATGGTCCACGGCGACAGCGCGGCCGTGCCGGCGCGCCCGAGCGGTGCGGGCGTGCTGGCGCACAAGCGCGTGCTCATCGCCGAGGACAACCCGACCAACCGGCGCATCCTGCACGAGCAGCTGCGGCAGCTGGACATGGAATGCGCGCTCGCCGAGAACGGGCGCCAGGCGCTGCAGATGCTGCGCGTGGCCGCGCACTCCGCGCGGCCGTTCGATGTCGCGGTCGTGGACATGAAGATGCCGATCATGGACGGCATGGCCCTGGCCGAGAAGGTGCGCGCCGATCCGGCCCTGCAGGACCTGCCGCTGGTGATGCTCACCTCGATAACCGGGCGCGACGATGCGCGCCGCGCGCAGGCCATCGGGGTCGACGTCTACCTGTCCAAGCCGGTGCGCCAGCAGGAGCTCATCGCCAGCCTCGCGGCCGTGCTCGACGCGCGATTTGCGCAGCCCGCGGGCGCTCCGGCGCCGGAGCCGGTCCAGTCGCTGGCCGGGCGGCGCGTGCTCGTCGTCGAGGACAACCCCGTGAACCAGGAGGTGGCGCGTGCCATGCTGGCCGGCTTCGGCTGCACGTCGACGCTCGCGGCCGACGGCCTGGCGGCGCTGGGGCTGCTCGAGCGCGAGGATTTCGACGTCGTGCTGATGGACTGCCAGATGCCGGTGCTGGACGGCTTCGAGGCCATGCGGCGCCTGCGCGACCCCGAGTACCGGCAGCACGACCTGGAGCGCGCGCGCCGTACCCCGGTCATCGCCCTGACCGCCAACGCGCTGTCGGGCGACGACGAGCGTTGCCGTGACGCCGGCTTCTGCGACTACCTGGCCAAGCCCTTCCGCCAGCGCGACCTGGCCGCGATGCTGCTGCGCTGGGTCGCGGATGAACCCTGCGTAGCGGCCGAAGGCTGCGAAGCAGGGCTGCCCGCCTCGAGCGCCGCCGACCCCAGCGCCGCCGACCCCAGCGCCGCCGACCCCGGCCCCGCCGACCCCGGCCCCGCCGACCCCCAAGCCGTCGACCCCGAGGCGCTCGACCCCCACGCGCTCGAGGAGATCCGCGCGATGGAGCGCAACGGCGCCCGCAACCTGCTGCGCCGCCTGGTCGACACCTATGCGGTTTCCTCGCGCGCGCTGGTCCAGGCGGCCGAGACCGCCTTTGCCGCCGGCGACGTGGCCGCGCTGACCCAGGCCGTGCACACGCTCAAGTCCTCCAGTGCCAACCTGGGCGCGCTGCGCTTCTCGCGGCTCTGCGCCGAGATCGAGACCCTGGCGCGCCAGCAGCGCCTGGCCGACGCGCGCGGGCGCTGGCAGGCCTCGCGCGCCGAATACGACGCGGCCGTCGCCGCGCTGCTCGCGCTGCCGGACGCGGACGCGGCCGCCGCCGCCGCGCCCGCGACGCAGCTCGCCGAGGCCGTCCGATGAGCCAGCTGCCGGTACCCGCGGTCCTGGGCGAGCGCGCGCCGGTGCGCGCGGCGCGCAACGGCGACTGCGTGCTGCTGATCGACGATGATCCGGTCGTGCGCCTGCTCACGGTCGCCGCGCTCACGGAGCGCGGGTGGCGCGTGGTGGAGGCCGGTGGCGGCGTCGAGGCCCTGGAGCTGTTCGCCCGCGAGAACCCCCAGGTGGTCGTGCTCGACGCGATGATGCCGGCGCCGGACGGCTTCGAGACCTGCCTGCGGCTGCGCCGCCTGCCCGGCGGCGAACACGTACCGGTGCTGATGCTCACCGGGCTCGACGACGAGCGCTCGATCGCGCACGCCTACGAGGCCGGCGCGACCGACTTCTTCGTCAAGGCCAACGGCCAGTGGACGCTGCTGTCGGAGCGCCTGCGCTACATGCTGCGCGCCGCGCGCACGCGCGAGGAACTGCTCACCAGCCAGGCCAAGCTGAACAAGGCCCAGCGCATCGCGCGCCTGGGCAGCTGGGAATGGGATTTCCGCGCGCGCAGCATCCGCGTCTCGGACGAATGCCGCGTCGTGGTCGGCCTGGCGGCCGGCGACGACGAGGTCTCGGAGCGCCACGCCTGGTCGCGCGTGGCACCCGAGGACCGCCATCGCATCGAGCGCCTGTTCCGCGAGGCGCTCGACGGCGCGGCCGCCCTGACGTTCGAGACCGGCGTCGTGCATCCGGACGGCCGTGCCCGGATCGTGCGCGTCGAGGCCGAATTCGAGCGCGACGCCCAGGGCACGGTCCACGCCATGCACGGCGTGATCCAGGACGTGACCGAGCGGCGCCAGGCCGAGGACCAGATACGCCGCCTGGCCAACTACGACAGCCTCACCGGCCTGCCCAACCGGCGCTTCCTGCGCGAGGAGTTCGGCGCCACGATCGACCGCGCCCGCGGCGGGGACCACGTGCTCGCCCTGCTGTTCGTCGACGTCGACCGGTTCAAGCACATCAACGACACGCTGGGCCACGAGGTCGGGGACCAGGTGCTGCGCGAGGTCTCCTGGCGCCTGCACTCGACCGTGCGCGAGACGGACACCGTGGCGCGCGGCGCCCAGCCGGCGTCGCGCACGGGCGGCCAGCGCGGCGCCGACGGCGAGGGCGCCGGACGCGGCGAAAGCCGCGTCGCGCGCCTGGGCGGCGACGAGTTCACGGTGCTGCTGTCCAACGTCAGCGGCCAGGACGACGTGGAGCGCATCCTGCAGCGCCTGGTCGATGCGATCCGCGTGCCGATCGACTGCTTCGGTCACGAGGTGCACGTCACGGCCTCGATCGGCGTGGCGCTGTTCCCGCGCGATGGCGACGACGTCGACAGCCTGCTGCGCAAGGCCGACCTGGCCATGTACGCCGCCAAGGCCAAGGGCGGCAACTCCTGGCGCCCCTACGCCGAGTCGATGAACGTGGCCGTGACCGCGCGCTGGCACCTCGAGGCCGGCCTGCACCACGCGCTGGCCCGCAACGAACTCGTGCTGCATTACCAGCCCAAGGTCGACATCACCACCGGGCGGATCGTCGGCGCCGAGGCGCTGATGCGGTGGGTGCGCAGCGGCGAGATGATCCCGCCCGGCGATTTCATCGGCGCGGCCGAGGACACCGGGCTCATCGTGCCCATCACCGAATGGGCGATCGGCCAGGTCACCTGGCAGATCAGCGACTGGCGGCGCCAGGGCCTCGATCCCCTGCCGATCGCCATCAACATCTCCAGCAGCCACTTCCAGCGCGGCAACCTGGCGGCGCCGGTGCGCGAGTCCCTCGCCCGCAACGCCATCGCGCCGCACCTGCTCGAGGTCGAACTGACGGAAACCGTGTTGATGCGCGACCTGGACGTGGCGCTGCCGCTGCTCGAGGAGCTCAAGGCCCTGGGCGTGTCGATCTCGATCGACGACTTCGGCACCGGCTACTCGTCGCTGGCCTACCTGCGCCGCCTGCCGATCGATACGATCAAGATCGACCGTTCGTTCGTGCTCGAACTGGAGGTCAGCTCGGACAGCGCGACCATCGTCGCCGCGATCATCGCCATGGCCCGCGCGCTCAAGCTGCGCACGATCGCCGAGGGTGTCGAAACCCGCGGCCAGATGCTGGCCCTGAGCGCGCACGGCTGCAACCTGATGCAGGGTTTCCTGTTCTCGCACCCCTTGCCCCCCGACGAATTCCTGCGCCTGGCCCGCAACTCGGCGAGCAACTCCCTGCTGTGGTGCGCCGCCGGCAGCGTCTCCGGCCCCGAGCCCGGGACCGCGCCGGTGGACGCGGTGGCCGATGCGGCAGCCGGCGCACTCGTCGATGCCCCCCCGCGCGCGCGCCGCCTGGCGGTGGTTCCGCCGCGCAAGAAGCCATGAGCCCCGAGGGCACCGGCCTCAAGACTGCCACCGAGCCGGCCGACGTGTTCGGACCGGCGGGCGTCGGCTACGGGCCCGTCGGTATCGTGCGCGAACTGGCACGCGACCTGCTGCGGCAGCGCCGCATGCGCGCCGACGAGGCGGCCCGTGTCGAGTCCGCGCTGCGCACGCGCGAGTGGCCGACGGTGCGCCTGTGCGTGGAAGTCGCGCTGGCGCGCCGTCCGGAGAGCGCGCGCCCGGCCGATACGCCTCGGCCGGCCGCCGCCGCCCCGGCCGCCCCGTCCCCGGACACCATGCCCACGGCGCCGCCCGCGTGTCCCCAGCACGCCGCGGCGGAACAGGACGCGCCCGGCGCCGATGTCGCCGCCGGGCTGCTGCGCCTGGTCATGCGCCTGTGCGACGGCGTGGCCCGCCTGTCGGGCGACGACAGGAATTTCGCGCAGCGCCTGGGCCCGATCCGGCAGGCGCTGGCGTCGCGGCTGACGCCCGAGCGGCTGGTGGAGGCCGAGGCGCAGATCACGCTGTTGATCGAGCAGCAGGTGGCCGTGTGCCAGAACCTGCACGATGCGCGCAACTCGCTCAAGGACATGCTGGGCCAGCTGGTCGAACGCCTGGGCAGCGTCGGCGATTCGACCACGCGCTTTGGCGAGCGCATCGGCGCCTACCAGCAGGCACTGGCCGGCACGCCCGATGCCGCGGCGGTACTGCGCGTCGCGGGCGCCTTGCTGGCCGATACACGCCAGGTTTCCGAGCAGATCCACGCGTCGCAGCGCGACCTGGCGGCGACGCGCGCCAAGGTCGAATCGTACGAGCGGCGGGTGCGCATCCTGGAGCAGGAACTGGCGCAGACGGTGCGCATGGTGCAGAACGATCCGCTCACCCGTGCGTTCAACCGGCGCGGCCTGGACGAGGTATTCCGTGTCGAGACGGCGCGGGCGCTGCGCTACCGCATGCCCCTGGTGCTGGCGATGATCGACCTGGACGATTTCAAGCGCATCAACGACGGGCTCGGCCATGCCGCCGGGGACCGGGCCCTGGTCCATTTCGTGACCACCGCACAGGCCTGCCTGCGCCCGACCGACGCGATCGCGCGATCGGGCGGCGAGGAATTCGTCATGGTCCTGCCGGCCACCGGGGTCGACGAGGCCCTCGAGGCGGTGCGGCGCATCCAGCGGGAACTGGCGCGCAGTCCGTTCGTCCACGAGGAGCGCAGCGTCGGCCTGACGTTCTCGGGCGGCATCGCGCGCTGGCGCCCGGAGGAGACGCTCGACCAGGTCCTGCGGCGGGCCGACGCCACCATGTACGAGGTCAAGCGCAAGGGCAAGAACCTGGTCGAGCTCGCCCCGGAATGACCGGAGCGGGGGCGGCCGCGGCGATCCCCGGTCGACGCGCCCGTCAGTCGACGAGGCCGTGCCGGATCGCGTAGTGGGTCAGCTCGGCGTTGTTGCTCATGCCCATCTTGGCCAGGATCCGCGCCCGGTACACGCTGACGGTCTTGGGGCTCAGCGCCAGCGCCTCGGCGATGTCCGACAAGCGGTGACCGGTGGCGATCAGCTTGAGGGTCTGGAATTCGCGGTCCGACAGGCTCTCGTGCGGCAGGCCCTTCTCGGGCGCATGCAGGTTCTCGATCAGCGCCTGCGCGATCTCGGGCGTGACGTATTTCTTGCCGGCGATGATCTGGTCGACCGCCTCGACGAGTTTTTCCGGCGCGCCGGCCTTGTTCAGGTAGCCGGCCGCGCCGGCGCGGAAGGCCCGTACCGCGTACTGCTCCTCCGGGTACATGCTGACAATCAGCACCTTGATGCGCGGCATCTCCGCCAGCAGCGTCTTGAGGATGTCGATACCGTCCTTGCCCGGCAGGTTGACATCCATCACCAGCAGGTCGATCTCGCCGACGCGCCGCAGCAACGTGCGCAGCTGGCCGTAATCGCCGGCTTCGCCGAGCACGTCGATCAGCGGGTGCTCGGAGAGGATCTGGACGATGCCCCGGCGCACGATGGCGTGGTCGTCGACGACGATGGTCTTGAGTGCCATGGTTCCGATAGGACCTGGGTTCGGCGCGGGCGCCTCAGCGCGCCTCGGGGGCGCCTGCGGCGCCGTTGCGCGCCGGTGCCGGCGCCGGCGCCGGGGGCTGGGCGCCGATCGGCGGGGCGAGGGCGGGCACCGAGAACATCACCGTGGTGCCGCGCCCGGGTGCCGAGCTGATCTCCGCCCAGCCACCGAAGCCGCGTGCCCGCTCGATCAGGCCGCGCAGGCCGAATCCCGGCGTAGCCTCCAGCATGCGCGGATCGAAACCGACGCCGTCGTCGCTGATCTCGAGCGTGACCTCGTCGGCAGCGGCGAACAGCTGGACGGTGACGCGCTGGGCCTGGGCATACTTGGAGATGTTGGACAAGGATTCCTGCGCCACGCGGTACATCGCCGTCGCGCACTCGGCCGACAGCGGCAGGTCCTCGTGGTTGGTCTCGAACGTCGCCCCGATCGCCGTGCGCGAGGCGAAGCTGCGCACCAGCCACTGCAGCGCGGCGACCAGGCCGGCGTCCAGGACCGGCGGCCGCAGGTTGTGCTGGATGCGGTGGCTCGCCGCCACCGCCTGTTCGAGCAGCCCCAGCATCGGCGCCAGGCGCGGCCCCAGCGGATCGAGGCGCGCGCCGGGGACGATCGCCTGGCGCGCCAGGCCGACGAGCTCGAAGCGCAGCGCGGTGAGCGTGGCGCCGATGTCGTCGTGGATCTCGCGTGCGATACGGCGGCGCTCCTCCTCCTTGATCGTCTCCAGGTGGCGCGTGAGCGCGCGCAGCCGGGTCTCGCTCTCCTCGAGCGCCGCTGCCGCCGCCCGCCCGGCGCGGCGTTCCTGCGCCGCCTGCAGGCTGCGCGTCAGCGCCGGTCCGACGCGGAACAGGCGCGTCTTGAGGATGAAATCGTCGGCGCCGGCCCGGAGCACGGAGACGGCCAGGTCCTCCGACATCTCGCCGGAGACGACGATCACCGGCAGGTCCGGATCGTGCGACTTGGCCACGGCCAGCGCAGCCAGCGAGTCGAAGCAGGGCAGGTTGTGGTCCGTCACGACGACATCGATCGGGCCGTCGCGGAAGACGGCCCGCATGCCGGCCTCGTCCTCGACGCGCCGCGCGCGTACCGGGCGGCCGCCACGGGCCAGCAGCGCCAGCAGCAGGTCATAGTCCAGTTCCGAGTCCTCGACCACCAGGAGCTGGATGGGCGGATTGTCCAGGTGCGCAGCCATCGATGCTTGCATTCTGGCCCATTTTCCCGCGCCGCGGGTCGCCGGCCGGGGGCGCGAACCGCCTGCGTGACCGAAGTCCAAGCCGAATGGCCGCCTTTTTCCACAATCGGGCGGTGGACGCCTCGCCGACACTATCCGCAGCAGGATTCCCAAACGCTGGGGCCCGGAAACCACATGACGACCCACGATACCAGCCAAGCCAATTCACCCGACGCCGGGCGCGATGCGGCGCAGGAATGCGCCGCGATCGAGGAGGATCTGGAACGGCTGAAGATGCTCGTCAACGACGCCGCCGGCCGGCTGCTGGGCAGCTTCAACGAGTTCGTCACGCTGGAACGGCACGCGGTACGCAACCGCGAGGAGCGCGAGCGCATCGAGTCGGCCATCGGCACGGCCGTGACCGCGCTGCAGTTCCAGGACATGGCCACCCAGCTCACGGGCCATGCGCAGCGGCGCCTGGCCGCGCTCGAGGCGAGCCTGCGCACGCTGTACGAAACCACGTCTGCCGCGGGGCTGCTGGACCACCCGCAACCCGTCCGGCAGGCCGAGATGAGCGCGGGTTCGATCGACCTTTTTTGATTGGCAAACCGCAACGCGTAAGGGGTAGGCAATGCATTCGATTCTTGCGGTAGATGACTCGGCGTCCATGCGGCAGATGGTCGCCTTCACGCTCAAGGGGGCGGGTTACAACGTCATCGAGGCCGCGGACGGCCAGGAGGCCCTGGACAAGGCGCGCGGGGAAACCGTCGACCTGGTGCTCACCGACCAGAACATGCCGCGCATGGATGGCATCACGCTGGTGCAGAACCTGCGCACGCTGGCCACCTATGCGTCCACGCCGATCCTGATCCTGACGACCGAATCGAGCGATGAGATGAAGGCCAAGGGCAGGGCGGCCGGTGCGACCGGCTGGCTGGTGAAGCCGTTCGATCCGGGCAAGCTGCTCGATGTCGTGCGCAAGGTGATCCGCTGAACAGCGCACGCCGGGCGGCGACGCCCGCAAGCGCCGTGCGCAGGCGGCGTCAAACGGACAAGAAACTACGAAGCGGACGGGAAAAATGGGCGACGTAACGAACCAGGGATTGCAGCAGGGGGCCTTCGACCTCACCCAATTCTATGCGGTGTTCTTCGAAGAGGCCGGCGAGAACCTGGCCAACATGGAGGCGCTGCTGCTGGACATCGACGTCGCCGAGCCGGGCGACGAGGAGCTCAACGCCGTCTTCCGGGTCGCGCACTCCATCAAAGGCGGCGCGGCGACCTTCGGTTTCTCCGACGTCACGGTCCTGACGCACGAGCTCGAGACCCTGCTCGACCGGCTGCGCCGGCACGAGCTCACCCTGGACAGCGTGATGGTCGACGTCCTGCTCGAAGCCGGCGACGTCGTGCGCGCGCAGCTGGCGCGCCATCAGGGCAGCACCGACGTCGTCCCCGAGACCGGTGAACTGATCGGCCGCATCAAGCTGCTGGCCACCGGCGCCAAGCTCGCCCCGGCGGCGCGCGCGGCCGGCGCCGTCCCCGCCGCCGCCGCCGCTCCGGCGGAACCGGCGCTCCCCCCGGGGACGCGACGGCTCCACGTGCGCGTCGGACCGCTCGAGGACGCGTCGGTCGCCGACAACCTCGCCGAACTGTTCCGCGACATCCCCTCGCTGGGGACGATCGCCGCCACCGACACCGGCGTGCTCGACGCCGAGGGCTTCCGGCGTTTCCTCGTGACGACGACCTCCCCCGATTCGGAGCTGGTCGAGCTGTTCTCGTTCCATGTGGCGCGCGAGCAGATCCTGATCGAGCCGCAGCCGGCAGCGGCCGCGGCGGCGCCCGCGGCCCCCGAGGAGGACGCAAGCTTCGGCCTCTTCACCGATACGGCCGCGCCGCCCGCGGCCCCTAGCGCCCCGGCTGCCGTCGCCACCGCGGCCCCGGCCGCGGAGGCGCCCGCCGCCGCTGCGCCCGCCGCCGCCCGCGCCGCGGAGCCCCGCGCCCGCTCGGAAAAGGCGGCCGCCAACCTGGACTCCAATACCCTGCGCGTCTCGGTCGAGCGCGTCGACCAGCTGATAAACCTGGTCGGCGAGCTCGTGATCACCCAGGCGATGCTCACCCAGCAGGTGAAGGACCTCGACCCGGCGCAGTTCCGCGCGCTGCTGGGCGGCGTCACCGACCTGGAGCGCAACACGCGCCACCTGCAGGAAGCGGTCATGTCGATCCGCATGATCCCGATGTCCTTCGTCTTCAACCGCTTCCCGCGCATGATCCGCGACCTGGCGGCCAAGCTCGACAAGAAGATCGAGCTCAAGATGGTCGGCGAGGCGACGGAACTCGACAAGGGCCTGATCGAGAAGATCGTCGATCCGCTGACCCATCTCGTGCGCAACAGCGCCGACCACGGCCTGGAGACCACCGACAAGCGGCTGGCCGCCGGCAAGCCGGAGACCGGCACGATCACGCTCGCGGCCTCGCACCAGGGCGGCTCGATCCTCATCGAGGTCCGCGACGACGGCCAGGGGCTGCGCCGCGACCGCATCCTGTCCAAGGCGCGCGAGCGCGGACTGCCGGTGCGCGACGACATGAGCGACGCGGAGGTCTGGGCCCTCATCTGGGAGGCGGGCTTCTCGACCGCCGACAAGGTCAGCGACGTGTCGGGCCGCGGCGTCGGCATGGACGTGGTGCGCCGGAACATCGCCGCGCTGGGCGGCACCGTCGAGCTCGAGTCGACCGAAGGGCAGGGCACGCGCGTCAGCGTACGCCTGCCGTTGACGCTGGCGATCATGGACGGCATGTCGATCGGCATCGGCGACGAGACCTACATCCTGCCGCTGGCCTCGGTGATCGAATCCTTCCAGGTCGAGGAAGGGATGATCCAGACCGTCGGCTCGAGTGGCCGGGTGGTCAAGGTGCGCGACGAGTACATGCCGGTCGTCGCGCTCGCCGACGAGTTCCGCGTGCCGCGGCTCGCGCCGCCGGACGGGGCCGCCGCGGTGCCCGAGATCCTGGTGATCGTCGAGGCCGACGGCAAGCGCCTGGCGGCGATCGTCGACGAGCTGCTCGGGCAGCACCAGGTCGTGGTGAAGAACCTCGAGTCGAACTACCGGCGGGTAAGGGACATTTCCGGCGCGACCATCCTGGGCGATGGGCGCGTCGCGTTGATCATCGACGTCTCCAGCCTCGTCAAGCGCGCGCGGCACTGAGGCGGAGGGTAGGACCGGCGTGCGCGCGGCGCGCGCCGGCGGAATGCGGAATCGAACGCGGCGGCATCCGGATCCCCTCCGGGGTGCCAGCCGCACGTTGCGGGAGTTCTCATGGGAATGATGGAAAAGATGACCGAGGCCAAGGCCGCGCCGAACGAGTACCTCACGTTCCGACTGGGCAGCGAGGAGTACGGCATCGACATCCTCAAGGTGCAGGAGATCCGCGGCTATGACGCGGTCACGCGCATCGCCGACGCGCCGTCGTTCCTCAAGGGCGTGATCAACCTGCGCGGCGTGATCGTCCCGATCGTCGACCTGCGCCTCAAGTTCCAGCTCGGCGACATCAAGTACGACGAGTTCACGGTGGTGATCATCCTCAACATCGCCGGGCGCATCGTCGGCACGGTGGTCGACTCCGTCAGCGACGTGCTCGAGCTGACGGCCGACCAGATCCGCGGCGCGCCGGACTTCGATTCCCTGCTCGACGCCAACTTCATCACCGGCCTGGGCACCGTGGGCACCGAGGATCGCGCGCGCATGCTGATCCTGCTCGACATAGAAAAGCTGATGACCAGCGCCGACATGGGCATCGTGGTCGCGGAAGAGAACCTGGTCGCAGCCTGACGACGCCCGGCGCGGATCGTCCGCGCCGGCTCGACGGGCCGCCAGTCTCCGGTCATCCATGGGCGCACGAGATCCCCTCCCCGCGGACGTTCCCGCCGGCCGCCAGGCCGCGGCGGAGACGCGCGAATACGATTTCCAGGTGCGCGATTTCGAGCGCGTGCGCCGCCTGATCTACAAGCGCGCCGGCATCAACCTGAGCGAGCACAAGGAGAACATGGTCTACAGCCGCCTGTCGCGGCGGCTGCGCTTCCACGGCATGCGCTCCTTTGCCGAATACCTCGACCGCTTCGAGAACGACCCGCAGTTCGGCGCCGGCGAGGAGCAGGAGTTCGTCAACGCCCTCACCACCAACCTGACCTCGTTCTTCCGCGAGTCCCATCATTTCCCGGTGCTGCAGGAGTTCCTGGCCGGCTGCACCGCCGCCCCGCCCAAGGTATGGTGCGCAGCCGCATCGACCGGCGAGGAGCCCTACACGATCGCGATCACCATGGCCGAGGCCGCCGCCGGCCGGCCGCCGGGCAGCCTGCTCGCCACCGACATCGACACCAGCGTCCTGGCCACCGCGGCCAAGGCCACGTACCGGCTGGAGTCCGCCCAGGCCTGCGGCGAACCCCGGCTGCGGCGCTACTTCCTGCGCGGCAAGGGCGACAACGAGGGCATGGTCCGGGTCCGGCCGGAGGTCGCGAACCTCGTGCGCTTCGCCCAGCTCAACCTGCTCGACGAGGAGTGGCCGCTGGTGCGCAATTTCGCGCCGCAATTCGATGCGGTGTTCTGCCGCAACGTCATGATCTATTTCGACCGCGCCACGCAAAAGGCGATCCTGCGCCGCATCGTCCAGGTGCTGCGTCCCGGCGGCTTCCTGTTCGTCGGGCACTCGGAGAACTTCACCGATTGCCACGAGTCGCTGACCCTGCGCGGCAAGACCGTATACCAGCGCAAGTGAGAGGATCCGACGTGTCCGCCGTGAACCCCGACCTGCTGCCCAAGCCCGTTTCCTCGAACGTGCCGGGCGAGGCACGCACCTTCTACTTCGAACGCGATTTCGCCCGCAACGCGGTGAAGATCATGCCGGGGGAGTTCTTCGTCGCGCGCGAGGACGTCGTCATATCGACCGTGCTCGGATCCTGCGTCGCCGCCTGTATCTGGGATCGCAGCGCCCAGGTCGGCGGCATGAACCATTTCATGCTCCCCGGCGCGGAAACCGGGGGCGACAATCCCGCCGCCGTCTCCGGCCGCTATGGCGTCTTCGCGATGGAGCAGCTGATCAACGAGCTCATCAAGCGCGGTGCGCGCAAGGCCAGCCTCGAGGCCAAGGTCTTCGGCGGCGGCGCGGTACTGCGCAACTTCTCGACCATCAACGTGGGCGAGCGCAATTCCGCCTTCGTGCTCCAGTTCCTCAAGACCGAGGGCATCCGCGTCGTGTCGCAGGACCTGCTCGACATCTATCCGCGGCGCGTCGCCTTCTTCCCGGTATCGGGGCGCGCCCTGTGCAAGAAACTGACCAAGACCGATACCGCCGTGGTCGCCGCCGAGCAGCAGTACACGGCGAAGATCAACACCACGACGGTGGCGGGCGACATTGAACTGTTCTGAACTGCCGCACCGCGTCCGGCGGCCCGTCTCCGGGCCGCGGCGCGCCGCAGAAAAGGGGTAAGCATGGCCAAGACCCGGGTACTGATCATCGACGACTCCGCGCTCATCCGCAGCCTCCTGACCGAGATCATCGGCAAGCAGCCGGACCTGGAGGTGATCGGCGCCGCGCCCGACCCGCTGGTGGCGCGCGAGATGATCCGCGCGCTCAATCCCGACGTGCTCACGCTCGACGTCGAGATGCCGCGCATGGACGGCATCGATTTCCTGGAGAAGCTGATGCGCCTGCGGCCCACGCCGGTCATCATGGTGTCCACGCTGACCGAGCGCGGCGCCGACGTGACCATCCGCGCGCTGGAGCTGGGCGCGATCGATTTCGTGGCCAAGCCCAAGCTGGGCATCGCCACGGGCATGCAGCAGCTGGGCGCCGAGATCTGCGACAAGATCCGCGTCGCCGCCCAGGCGCGCCTGCACCGCCACGTCGCCAACGCGCCGGCGCAGGCCGCCGTGGCGGCGCCCGGTGCCGATGCCAAGGCCGCGCCGGCGCGCTACTCGCGCGTGTCCACCGAGAAGCTGATCGCCATCGGCGCTTCCACCGGCGGCACCGAGGCCATCCGCGAGGTCCTGACCCGCCTGCCGCCCGATTGCCCGGCCGTGCTGATCACCCAGCACATGCCGGCCGGGTTCACGCGCAGCTTCGCGGCGCGCATGAACACGCTCAGCCGCATCTCCGTCAGCGAGGCCACCGACGGCGAACGCGTGCTGCCGGGCCACGCCTACGTCGCGCCGGGCGACCGGCACCTGCGCCTGGCCAAGAGCGGCTCGAACTACGTGATCGCGCTGGACGACACCGAACCCGTCAACCGCCACCGTCCGTCCGTGGAGGTCCTGTTCCGCTCGGTGGCCGCCGTCGCGGGGCGCAATGCGCTGGGCGTCATGCTGACCGGCATGGGACGCGACGGCGCCAATGCCATGCTCGAGATGCGCCAGGCCGGCAGCTTCAACATCGCCCAGGACGAGGCCAGCTGCGTCGTCTTCGGCATGCCGCGCGAGGCGATCGCGGTCGGCGCGGTCGACGAGGTGCTGCCCGTGACCCGGATCGCCGATCGCCTGCTCCAGGAACTGGCCCAGGTCGGCGTCGCGCACCGGGTCTGAACGGCGCGCGCGGCGGTCCGCTCGAACCGGGACCGGCCATCCATCCGCCCGGAACGGCCGCCGGTCGACCATGGTTCAAGAATCACGGCCGGGGGACCGATTGCCCCACCGAGCCGCGCTTTTTCCGGCGCGTCTCCGATGGTCCGGCGGCGGTCACCGGTGCGGGCCGGTCGGGGTACGAGGACCGGCGCCGGCGCCGGGTGGCCACTGTCCTTTGCAAGGGTGAATGCGCAAAATGAGCAACACGACGAAGCAATCGGTGCACCTGCACCTGCCCCTCGCGGCGCGCGCCGCTCGATCCGTAGCCGGCTTCAGCCTGATCGAATTGATGGTCGCGGTGGCCGTGGTGTCGATCCTCACCGCGATCGCCCTGCCGTCCTACACCAGCTATATCACGCGCGGCCATATCCCCAACGCCACCAACGGGCTGAGCGCAGCGTCGGCGCAGATGGAGCAGTTCTTCCAGGACTACCGCTCCTATGCCCAGGTGGGTACCAGCCCCCAGCCGCCGTGCATCACGCCGGTGACCTCGGGCGACTTCACGATTTCGTGCACGGCACCGGCCACCCCCCCGGCGGCGATGACCGCTGCCGGCTATACCCCCGGGGTGACCGCGAGCACCTACACGATCGTGGCCATCGGCAGCGGGACGACCGCCGGCTTCACCTACATCATCTCCTCGAATGCCAACAGCGGCATTTCGCAGTGGTCCCAGGCGGGCACGGTCTGGGGCAGCCAGGTCTGCGCCAGCACCTGGATCATGAAGAGCGGTACCTGCTGATGTGCGGCCGTCGCATCCACGCCCGGGGCTTCACGCTGATCGAACTGGTGGTCGTCATGACCATCGTCGCCCTGCTGACGGTGCTTACCGCACCGACCTTGGCCAGCTGGCTGCACAACACGCGCGTGCGCACGACCGCGGACTACATCCAAAATGGCCTGCGCACCGCGCAATCCGAGGCGATCAAGCAGAACCGGCTGGTCGCCTTCCGCCTGACGGCCACCGCGCCCACGGCCAACGGCACGCTGCCGGCCGCCGCGGCCGCCGGCACGCCGGTCAACTACTGGTATGCCGCGACCGTGCCGTGGACGACCGCCGCGCTGACTTCCAATGGCGTGGTCACGAACAGCAACCAGTTTGCCCTGGTGGCCAGCGGCATCATCAGCTCCGACGCCAGCCAGGTCACCGTGCAGGAGTCCACGGGGACCATCGGGACGCTGTGTTTCACGCCCTATGGGCGGCTCACCGGCGTGGTCTCCGACCCGACCAACAACGTGACGACGTGCGACCTGCCGACGAATGCACCGCCGAAGGTTACCTACCTGGTCAAGCCCAACACGACCGATGCCAACTCGCACCCGCTGGATGTGACGGTCACCCCCGGTGGCCAGATCCGCATGTGCGATCCGCTCCAACCCGCATTGCCGGCGTCGCCGGCCGGCTGCTGAAACCATGACCATGGCAACCCTGCCTCGCGTTCGCCGGCCGGTGCGCAGGCCGCCCCAGAGCGGTTTTTCGCTGATCGAGGTGATGGTCAGCATCGTGCTCGTGTCGATCGGCCTCGTCGGCCTGCTCGGTCTGCTCGCCACCACGACCCAGACGAGCAACAACGCGCAGGACCGCAATCGCGCCGCCATGCTGGTCAACGAGCTCGTCACCGACATGTGGCTGAACGGTTCCACCGATACGACCACGGGGAACCTTGCCAACGACTACACCACCCTGAAGGCCGCCGCGCGCGATATCACCAAGACCGACTACTACCTTGCGCCCAATGCGACGTTCAACGTCGCGCTGGCGGGGACCACGGCGACCATCACCTTGTCCTGGACGCCGCCGAACCAGGCGGCCGCCAAGGTTTCCAACACCAGCAACACGTACGACAACCAGGTCGTCAACAACGTGTACACCACCCAGATCGTCCTGCCATGAAGACCCGCATGCAATCGCTGCAGCCCGTCCCGCGTGCCGGCGGGTTCACGCTCATCGAAATGATGATCGCCATGCTGGTCGGCATGGCCGTCGTCCTTTCGGTGGTCGTCGTGCAGAAGGCCTTCGAGGCGCAGCGGCGCACGGGCACCAGCGGCAACGACCTCGACAATGCCGGTGCCTACGTGATGAGCCAGCTCGACGCCATGCTGCGCTCGGCCGGTTCGGGTTTCACGCAGTCCTACACCCAGACCTACGGCTGCCAGCTCAATGTCGCATCGGGCGGCACCACCCTGGTGCCCTCGGCCAGCATCAGCGCCGCGGCGCCGTTCGCCAATTTCATGGCGGACATCGGCGGCACGCTGCGCATGGCTCCCGTCTTGATCGACAAGGGGGGCACGCCGCAAACCCAACTGGACGGGTCCACCGGCAGTTCCGATGTGCTGATGGTGATGGGCGGCGCAGGATACGCGGCCAACCTGCAGACCCCGTTCGAGAGCGCCGCGCCGACGGCCACGACCCTGACGATGCAGAACACGGCGGCCTTCAACGCGAACGATCTCATCCTCATGATGGACGCGGTCAATCCGAACGGCCCGGCGCCCTGTTCGATACAGCAGGTGAGCAGCACCTTCACCGGCGGGGCCGGCGTCACCGCCTTGCCGCTCGGCGGCACGTACTACTCCACCAGCCCCTACTCGCCCGGCAGTTTCTCCATCGAAGGCGCGGCGGTGGGAATCGGCAATCCCGCAAAGGGAAATTTTCCGACGTTCCAGCTGCTGGGCGTCGGCTCCGGCAACCAGCTCTACAGCTATGACCTGCTCGATCTGCAAGGCACGCCGCAGATCGCGCTGGGCGACACCGTGATGGAACTGCACGCCAGGTACCTCACGGTGGTGAGCACGGGCAACGGCTACGTCGGCGTCGACCCCTCGGGCAACTTCCTGGCCTCGACGCTGATGAACGGGTCGAGCACGGCATCCAGCAACCTGAACAGCATCAAGGCGGTACGCGTCGGGCTCATCCTCAAGAGCCCCTTGCTGGAAAAGCTGGTCAACGGCAACCACGTCGCCCCCAGCCAGTTGCAATTGTTCAGCACGCTCAGCGACGCCAACGGCAATCCCATGACCTACACGCGCACGCTGAGCAACACCGGCTGCTCGACCGTCCCGCAGACGTCCTGCGAACTCGATTACCGGTATCGAACGGTCGAGATGACGATTCCGCTGCGCAATCCGCTCCTTTATTGAGACGGGCATGAAACCTTTCCGCTACCTGACCAAGATTCGACCGGTTCCTGCCCGGATGCGCTCGGGCCAGCGCGGCGTCGTCCTGTTGTACGCGCTGATCGCGATGGTGATCCTGATGGCCTCCGGCCTGGCCTTGATCCGCGGCATGGGCGGCGCACTGGCCCTGAGCGGCAACTTCTCCTTGCGCCGCGATCTCATGAACCAGGGCGAACTGGGGGTCTCCAAGGCCCTCGCCACGTTCGGTACCGCCGGCGCGCTGTCGTCCGCGGCCTCGCGCACCGCCCCGAACACGGCGGCCAATTACTCGGAGCAGATTCTGCCGGACCTGAACGGCATCCCTACCGCGCTGCTCGACGACAACACCTTCCTCGGGGTCGGCTCCCCGTCCAACGATATCAACGGCACCAACGGGGTGTCGATCCGCTACGTGATAGACCGCCTGTGCAAGGCCACCGGCGTTCCCAACCTGAGCAACTGCTCCGGCTACAAGTCCGGCGGCGACAAGGGCGGGATGAACAACACCCAGAATGCCGGCACGACGATGCAGCCGGTCTACCGGATAACGGTGCGGGTGACCGGCCCGAAGAATTCGATCGCCTTCCTTCAAATGACCTTGGGTACCTGATCATGAGCCTCGGCAAAGTCCTGCAGCATCCTTCGCGCCTGTTGCGGCTGGCCACCGGCCTCGTGGCAGGTGGCTTGTTCGCCAGCCTGTTCGCCGGCCTGGTTCCGTCCGCGGACGCGGCGGTCACGCAGCTGGCCGACCAGCCGTTCATCACGACGGTGAACGTGGCGGGCAACGTCGCGCTGACGCTGTCCGTCGAGTATCCGACCGCCACCTCGATCGGCAACGGCATCGTCGCATATTCGTCCGCCAAGCACTACTACGGCAATTTCGACGCGACGCGCTGCTATGTCTACAACACGGTCGCGACCAAGGCCGGCAGCACCACCGCGGGCTCGTATTTCTCGCCCGCGACGCTGTCGAGCACCAGCGACTACAGCTGCGCCAACGCCAGCACCCTGCACCTGTGGAGCGGCAACTTCCTGAACTGGGCGTCGTCGGCCACGATCGACCCGTTCCGCTGGGCGCTCACCGGCGGCTACCGTTCTGTCGACACCACCTCCCTCACCATCCTGGAAAAAGCCTGGTCGGGCTCCCAGGCAGCCTACAACGAGACGCCACCGCAGCAGACCAGTCAGGTCACGTACCCGAACATCACGCCGATGCCCTCGACGAGCTGGACCACGATCTGGACCAACATCCACAACATGGGCCAGTACATGTGCTTCACCAGCACGGGCTATGTCGACGGCGGCATAACCACCACCGGCGCCTCGACCGGTGGCAGCAACGGCTACCTGCAGGCCACCGGGAACGCCAACGGGGCGACGTACACGACGGCCGCCGGAAACTGGAGCGGCACCCTCAACAACGCCATCGAGTACAACAGCGCCTCCGGCACGCCGACCGCCAGCGGCGTGTATTGCGTCGAGGTGCGCGTCCAGGTCTGCAATGCCGCGGCCCCGACCGGCGTGGAGAGCAATTGCACGGCCTATCCGTCCGGGTACTACAAGCCCGAGGGCCTGATCCAGAAATACAACCAGACCATGCGCTTTGCCAGCTTCGGCTACCTGCTCGACAACGCCGGCAACGGCAATGTCCTGGTGCGCGATGGCGGCGTGTTGCGGGCGCGAATGAACTACGTGGGGCCGACGATCCCGATACCGGGATCCAATTCGGTGACGAACCCGAATGCGGAGTGGAGCTCGACGACCGGCGTCTTCAACGCGAATCCGGATCCCACCGACGTCACCGCCACGCTCGCGCTGTCCGGCTGCAGCACGTGCGACATCCCGAACAGCGGCGTGATCAACTACCTGAACATGTTCGGCGAGCATGCCCGCAAGCTGGGCAACACGAACGCCTACAAGTCGGGCGACAACGTCAGCGAGCTGTACTACACGGCCGTGCGCTATTTCAAGGAACTGGGCAATGTCCACGAATACACGGACCTGACCGGCACGAATTCCGACCTGACGCACAGCGACTGCGTGACGGCCGGGGCGAACCAGTGCGTGGACGGCTTTCCGGTCATCACCAACTGGTATCCGGCCGACTCCAGCGTACCGCGCGGCTACGACTATCCGATCCAGTATTCGTGCCAGAGGAACTTCATCGTCGGCATCGGCGACGACAACACGCACGCGGACGGAAACCTGCCGGGGACGTATTCCGGCGGGGCCTATCTTTCCAATGCCAATGGCTCGAGCTACGAGCCGACGCTGGAGAGTGCGGTGGTCGGCGACACCACGCTCACCGGCGCCACGGTCAACACGACGAGCGTGACGAACTGGATCGGCACGCAGGAATCGAGCATCAACGGCCACTCGCTGTCGACCGGCCCCCTTGGGCAGACCGCGCTGCAGAACTACATCAACTGCTGCGGCGGCGCCACGTTCTACCTCGCCGGCCTCGCCTACGACTCGCATGTCCACGACATGCTGCCCAATGACTTCCTCAACAGCGACGGGAGCAAGTCGGGCATCCAGACCCTGAGCACCTACTGGGTCGATGTGCTCGAATACGGCACGTTCTACAACCAGAACCAGTACTGGATGGCCACCAAGTACGGCGGCTTCACCGTTCCCAACGGGTATACGGAGTTCACGACGCCGGTCGTCGGCGGCGTCTCCTGGCCGACGTCCATATGGGCGAGCAACGGCCGCACCGTCGCCAACGGCAGCACCAACTACACGGTTCCGGACAACTACTTCAGCGGCCGCGACTCCGCGGCCATGGTCACGGGCCTGTCCAACGCGTTCTCGCAGATCTCGTCGGCGATCTCGGCCACGACCACGGCGCTGGCGATCAGCACGCCCCAGCTCGTATCGACGAACAATGCGGCCTACAGCGTCTCGTACGATTCGAGCACATGGACCTCGCAGTTGATCGGTTCCTCGCTCAGCTACGACGTCAACGGCAATGCGACGACGACGGCGGTCTGGAACGCGCTTCCCAACCTCGACGCGCAGGTCACGGCCAATGGCTATTCGTCCGGTTCGCGCAACATCGCCACCTGGAACGACGCGACCAAGGCGGGCGTGCCGTTCGTCGCGACCAGCCTGAGCTCGGCCGAGCAGACCGACCTGACGCCCCCCAGCACCGGCATCACGGCGACCACCGCGGTCAACTACCTGCGCGGGGACCGCAGCAACGAGGGCACGCTGTTCCGCACCCGCGCCAGCCCGGGCCTGCTCGGCGATATCGTCGACTCGCGCGCGATCGCCGTGGGCCCCCCGTCCGGTCCGATACAGAACCAGAACAACCTCGGGTATGCCGCATTCCAATCCACCTATGCGGCACGCAAGACGGTCGTGTATGCCGGCTCGAACGACGGCATGCTCCACGCGTTCGACGGCTCGATCAGCAGCTCGGACCCGACCGCCGGCAAGGAGCTCTGGGCGTACGTGCCGGGCGCCATCTACGCCGGCCCCACCGGCACGCCCTACGTCAACGGCCTGGTCTCGCGCACCTTCAAGACCTTCACGCACTATTACCTGGTCGATGCCTCGCCGGTGATACAGGACGTGGATTTCGACAACGCGGGCGGTTCGTTCTCGTCGACGAACTCCGACTGGCACTCGATCCTGGTGGGCGGCCTGGGCAAGGGCGGCATGTCTTTCTACGCCATCGACGTCACCAACCCTGCCGCCATGACCAGCGACAGCGCCGTCGCCGGCAAGGTGCTGTGGGAGTTCAACCAGAGCACGATCACCAGCTACGGCAGCACCGCCACCATAGGCTATTCGTTCGGCCTCGCGGCGATCGTGAAGACCGCCAAGTACGGCTGGGTCGTGATCCTGACCTCGGGCTATGACAACGCCGATGGCATCGGTTACTTCTTCATGGTCAATCCCAAGACCGGGGCCCTGCTCGAGCCGCCGATCAGCACCGGCGCCGGTTCGGCCACATCGCCGCTGGGCCTGACCTTCGCCACCGCCTACATCAACGATTCCACCGACGGGACCGCCGATGCCATCTATGCGGGGGACCTGTACGGCGACGTCTGGCGCGTGGATCTCACGCCCAAGACCGGCAACTATGCCGCGCCGACCAAGATCGCCCACGTCGTCGACCCCTCGGCCGGCAATCCGCAGCCGATCACCACGCGCCCATTGATCGCGGTTTCGGCCACGACCGGCAAGCGCTACGTCGTCTTCGGCACGGGCAAGACCCTGGCCTCGACCGACCTGTCGAGCACCCAGCAGAACACGATCTACTCCATCTACGACGGGACGGGGGCCAGCGGCGGTTTCTTCACGAGCACCTCGCCCACGCTTCCGACCGGCGTCACGTATCCGATCGTCCGCAGCGAGCTGCAGGCCGTCACCAGCCTGATCACCGGCGTTCCCTCCAGCACCACGAGCAAGATGGGCTGGTACATCGACCTCGCCGCGGCCACCTCCTCGGTGGCGGCCGAGCAGGTCGACGTGGACCCCACCGAGGACAACGGCATCGCCGCGTTCGGCATCAACCTGAACAACGGCAGCGCCTGCAGCCCCTCGGGCTCGGGCCGGGTCGTGGCGTTCGACGTGGGCACCGGCATCACGGCCCTGACCGATTCCAACGGCAATCCGATCGGCTCCTACCAGCTGAGCAACCGGATCGTGGATCTGACCTATGTCAACGTGAACGGCTCGTCGATCGATCTCACGGTCGGGACCACGGGTACGAATACGAACACGGGAACGGGAACGGGGACCGGCACTTCGGGGAATGCCTGCCAGCTGTGCAACCCCCCGGGCAATTTCACGACGAGCAATTCGCCCACCAAGCTCAACTGGCACGAGGTCAAGGGCGCCAACTGAACATGCCTGTGTCCGGCGCGACGCTCATTCCGGCCTATGCACCCGGGGGCCGAACCGGGAAGTCGGCGGCCGTGCTGGTCGGGGTGCTGCTGCTGCATGCGGCCCTGGCGGCCGCCGTGCAGGACGCCGCACAAGGTCCACGCCCGCTGGTGGCGCCGGCGGATCCGGTCGCCACGGTGCGGGTGCTGATCGTGCCCGACCGCGAGGACGCGAGGGCGCGCCTGGCGGACCTCGTCGCCGCGCCCTTGCCGCTGCCGGCACCGGCGTGGGCGGACCCGGGCGCAAGCGCGGAGCCGCCGGGCAGGCAGGTCCGCGACGCCCACGCCGACGCGCGCTACCTGCCCGCCGCCAAGCTCGACATCGGGCCCTTGCCCGCAGGCGCTCCGAACTTCGCGGAGGTGACACGCCGTACGCTGGCCATCGGCAGGGTAAGGCTGCGCGTGTACGTGTCGGCCTTCGGACTGCCCGATCGGGTCGAGATCCTCGGTCTGCCGCTGGATGCGGATTTTGCGCAGGCACTGCGCCAGGCCCTGGAACAGACCACCTTCCTGCCCGGCCGTCTGGGCGGCCACGACGTGGCCGCCTACGTCGATTACGAGTTCCAGTCCGAAGTCGTCGTCTTGCCGCCGCCGGCGAACCTGCGTTCGTCCTGAGCCGGCCGGCACCGGCCCGCGCGCTGCCAACTGGTACAGTCGCAGACGCAAAGTCCGCCGGGCAATCGCCGGCCCTGCTTCCCCCGCCTTCGTGCTTTCGCGCTATGGCGGGCTACGCAGGGCGGGAGGAACGTCCGGACTCCGCAGAGCGGCGTAGCAGGTAACACCTGTCCACCGCAAGGTGAGGATCAGAGCAACAGAGACGAGCT
>Ga0116231_10000290_pt1 | contig 79172 bp, 82 predicted proteins | sample S1TSphgellanicum_2_FD_89695 | JGI IMG/M metagenome (GOLD analysis project Ga0116231, IMG submission 89695) | Host-associated microbial communities from peat moss isolated from Minnesota, USA - S1T2_Fd - Sphagnum magellanicum MG | ecosystem: Host-associated > Plants > Peat moss > Unclassified... | reverse complement strand
TTTTTTTTTAAAAAAAAAAAAAAAAAAAAAAAAAAAAAAAAAAAAAAAAAAAAAAAAAAAAAAAAAAAAAAAAAAAAAAAAAAAAAAAAAAAAAAAAACCAAACATACATACACTAAACTAAACACATTAAAAAATAATTAATTAATTAATTGAAATCTGATCATGACAAGATTAGAGAGCAAATCATGAAAATTTTGATTGACATTTAGCCAATGAACATCAATGTTGGAAATGAAATTGGATACAATCTTGGAAGTTTTGTTATTAAATTGTTTTAATGTAAAAGTGAACCAAAACAAACATTGCCAAATCAAAGAATTGTAACAAGGTACATAACAAGCTAACTACAATAGAAGCATCTAAATTTGAGAATCTAATGCTACAATTAGTCAGGTTTTGAAATTGGTACCCACCAATATTGGTGATGATAGAAGACCTTCTATCATACCTAGAAATGATCTCAATCATCTCCGCAAACTCTCAAATAGCAAGGTCATCTTGAAAATTTGGAACAAATACATTAGAAGTTCTTTCATTTTGAGTGCAAACAACTATTAGATTGTCTTTAACCATTGGTGTTATGTTCATGTTTTCCTTGTTCTCTAAATGGTCCACAATTACAAATGGTCCATAACCATTGTAACTGTACAACTCACATTCGCCTTGTGAAAAGACAATGAAATGAATGAATCACAAACAATGCAACAATCAAGTTGCAAAACAAAAAATCAAATTGAAACAAAGGTTAGAGGAGAAATCCTACCTTTAATTTCTTTGAAAGTTCACGTTCCTCGAAGAAGGCCTCATCAAAGGATAAAAAATGATCATCACATATTTCACCATTAATACATTGCATAACACGACTTTGAACGTCATTGTTTGTCTAATCATACCTATAAGTAGAGTATATCAAACAACATCAAACAATAAAAACTAAATTAGTATAAAAGCACATACACATATTTCAAATAGTTTTTTGTGTCTCAATGGCCAAAGATAATTTCATCCCATATTCAATTGGAACGAAAGCATCTACCATCTGTGTGATTGCAATACTTCTTTCAATCTTTAGTTAATCACTTGCTTAGAAGTCATAACATATTCATACCAACAAGAATCTTCATAAACCAAACTCGGTCTTTCTTTGAAAAGACTTTCAATTTTAGAATCAAAAATTAAAGATGAAAATTTGGTTCACCCCAATGTGGTTGATGCATCATCAATGTTTTAAAAATGTCAACAACATTTTGAATGTAACAATTCACAATTGGTCAATAATCATCAGCAACACAGTGATCAATTAAAGATTTCGAATTCGTACTCATCCCTTGCTTATACCTGCACAACAAAACATTATCAATAGAAGTTGACACACATTCAAAACAAAAAAAGAAGCCAAGTGAAAATACTTGAAGAATTACTTTTGAAGAATAATAAGTAGGTAGATGGATGTGGACGGTTAATACCAATGTTGAGCAAATAAGTGTAAATGCACATATATTGATCATGTAAACCTATGTAAGTGTAAATGATTTACTTTAAAAAATTTGGCATTTACATTTAACATACCCATTGTGTAAGTGTTTTCTTTTACAATTACATAAAATATTTAGAAATATTTTCATTTACACTTGCAAGGCTCAGTGTGATTTAATTTGGTAGGATAAATGTAAATGTAAATTGACTAGCTCTTAGAAAAAAGGTCCTATAAGATGCATCTAGTGTCCCATAGAGCTTATTAAAGTATAATATTGTAAAATCAAGAAGGGTTGTATTATGGTTGTTTAAGGAACATGTTCCCAATGTGTTATATAAAGTAGTGAGGTCTTCAAATTCATTGCACATAAAGTAATGATACAAGGGTGTTAAGGAGTCCATTATGGAAGAATATGTCAATTGCATTAAGGTTCTAAATAAACAAGTATTGAAATTGAGTTTTATTTATATTTTTTGGTGTGCGATAAGAATCCAAAAGCTATTATCATGGCAATCATCAAATGTGCATTATCATTGTTTTCCAATGTAATAAATCACATTATAAGTCATATCCATCATAGGCCACTAATTGCAATCTTAATAATGCATGAACATATATTTGAAACGTATGCTAAAAGTTTTTAAAATTAACTTTCACACAATAATAATTTTTTTAAACAAACATTTTTAACGTCTTGTACCATATACTTATAATCAATAATTGGCATTTTTTGGTAAATGTTTATTTATTTTTTAAAACAAGGTTCAATAATTTCAATTTTCTAAAATTTCAATAGTTGAAAAATAACTATGCAAAATACACCTTCTATTTTTCATTTGTAATAATATCCCAATGGTTGGGACAATAAATAACTTTTCACAAGTTGGCAGTTTAATTTTCAACTATTTTGACAAATGTTACTATTTGTTTCTTTTTTTATATTAAACCTTTCATGAATTTTTTTTGTTGAAAATAAGTTTTAAGTATGGCATAAACTACAAAATTCTATATATTAACTTGCACACATTAATGATTATGTTAATTTAAATTTGAAGTAAAAGATGATTGTCATAAAACTACTCTAAACCCACTTTGAAAACAAAATATGAAATGCCTTAATAATTGCCCTAGTTGGGTTTTAGAGCATATTGAACCCAATTTTGTGTAGCATGAATGGTGGTGATGAAGGTATTAATGTGATGTAAAAACAACCTTTGGATGACACTTGCAGACTAAACATTTTCAAAACATGGAAAATTTAGCCCAAGTTTAATTAAACGACATCAAATTTTCATATTGTTCACTATCTTTGAGTTTTTATCCATTTCTTTAATAACATAGAACACAATTCCATTGAACCCATTTGCTTATTGATAACTTTGAAATGACAACAAATGAAAACATTGAAAGCATGGAAAGTTACACTTGATCATAGTCAACCATTCCTTTGGATTAACATTCACTATTTTTTTATAATCCTTATTTCGTACTCATCCATGTAAAGAAAATAGCCAAGGTTTTGAAGATGAACCTTTCCAATGTCCTTAAAACAAAGCCCAACATCATCTACACAAACTTGCCAAATGCAAAGGCCATACCTTCTACCCAATCCTTAACATGATCTCCAATTTTATATATGTATGGAGATTTATCATTTCCAACCTCTAATTTGGAATTGTATTTGGATTTAACTCAAGTTTAAGATAATTATTTGTCTATTTTTGTTTATATAGTCATGGTGAATTGAATAATGTATTTTTTTAATGTGTTGATAGAAAACATACAACCAGACAAGCAACCAAAATCCAATTCTCACTTATAAGGAGAAGCCATACAAAGAAAAACTTGTTTATAAAGAGGAACCATACTTGAAAAGGTTTGGCAAAAGAGGCTTGAGGATAGTAGGATGTTTATGCAAGTTAATACTATAATGTATATATTTCTCTTGCACTTAGGCATCCCCCAAGCCCTTATAAGGACTCATCTAACTCCCAATCCAATCCCTCATAGATTTAGTATGGAATTTTGATTTTTAAAATCCAAAAAGGACATTAGAAATCATTGTGCAAACCTCATGCACAATTTACATTAGGTTGCAATAAACTTTCCACAAGTAGCATAATGTCTTTGCCATGTTCTTATAATATGTGTGTATAATTCATAAAATTAGTGTATGTCCAACCTATAAATACTCATTATCATCAATGTGATCAAACATTTCATTGATCAAATATTGGGCATTCATATGGGCCCCCTAGTTCTAAGTATTTTTCCACCATATTAAACTTGTAAATTTATGTTGATTTGTTTGTAGAACTTGCCCATCCAACTTTGTAATGATTTTTTTCATTTGTGGTCCCAATGCTCCAACACATGTTTACAACCAACCAACACATAAAAACCATGAATTTTAACATGAGTTCCAAATGTCATCTAATAGATCTAGTCATTTTGTTTTCCCAATCATAATCAAATAGTGCAACAAGAATACAAAATGCATACATTGTACTTATGAGGTTAGTACATGTGTTTTGTTCATGCAATATTGCAACATTATTTGATAGATTGAAAAAAACAAAACATGTTTTAATGATTTAGCACATCATGTGCATTGTGTTGGTTCAATTTTGCCTTGGTGAAATTCACACAAATCATCTTGTATTCAATTTGATTATACTGTTAATTTTTTTGTCATTATGCGTACACTTGGTTTCATGTTAGTCAAAATGGACAATGTTCATTATTTCAAGCTAGTAGCTTGGACTCTACAGTCAACTTAATCATGATGTTATTAAAGTAAGAACCATGGTTTTGAAATCATGTGTAGCCAAGGAAATTTCCCATTTGCAAACTTGTGCAAGAAACTTGGTTTTAATATAAATATATATATCTGAAAAAAATTATTCCTGCCTTCTTGATTTAATTTTTTAGACTTTAGCTTTATTTAGTAGTTTTTTTAATTACATTTTTTCATGGTTGAAATCATGTTTAATGATTCTTGAATAAGCATCATCAAGATACACAATTGAAGTCACATCGATTAAAACTCTAGTAAACATCATCTATAGTAAAACTTTTATGGGATTACCATTTAAGATTTCTAGTGACCGTCATGTTTAGTTGATCACGGGTTCATGAATTAATATTCAAATTATTCCTTGATCTCAATTCATATAATCTTTTATAACAATTATGTGCAACTATTTTAGAATAATATTATTATTTTCATGATATCAAAGCTTGGGTTTTTGAATAATGTTTTAGGTGTTATAAAATATATATATATTATCTAACTACATATTATGTTGATATGTAGTGTGTTTGAAAAAGTCTATAAGCTTCTAACACACATTAGTGTTAGAGAATCGATATTATTCCAACAAGATGGTAGGAGAAATTTTTTTTTCCATGGCTCACTCCAATAGCCTAGAAGGCTCAAGAATCTATGTTGTTTAAAAGGTCAAGTTCAGGATGATTTTTACAAGGAAAGAAGTTTTGGGATGTGATTGTTGTAAGTGGAACAACTACAATTGTTATTGCAACAACTAGACCGACTACAACAATTGAAGTAACCAACGCAATTGCAACAACATCATTTTCATTTTCTTCTACGGTAACACAACAACCTTCAACCAAAGCAAAAAAATTTGCATTCTAAGATTGAAAAAACAAAGTAATGGCCATACTCTTTATTTATGTTTAAAATGATATCATATTGTTCATAATTGACCAAGATGACCCAACCATTTGCTAGAGTGTATTTCAAAATATTTACAAAAACAAAAATATGGCCAAAACATTGTTATTATTGAACAAGTTATACATTTTCAAAATGGAAGAAGAGAAGACAATTGTTGATTTTATGCATAATGTCAAAAGATAACAACGTCCTTACGAATTGTAGGATAACTAGTTAGTGACAATACCATTGTCCATATGATGTTTAATGCATTACCAACAAGCTTTGAAAGTTTTGCATAAGTGATAATTGGATAAAATCAACTCCCAACTTTCAACAAACTCGTCTCCAACAAGCTTTTCCATGAAAAACAACAACGTGAATCCAAGTTGGGCAAATCAAGAAAAGATGAAATTGTTCTACCTTAAACACTAACAACATCAATGACTTGTCACTATTAACTACACATTTGGATCAAGATCAAAGTTGGTATTTGGATTTAGGCACCTCTTAACATGTCACAAGCAATCTCAATGTGTTAATGAAGTTACAAAAGAGTGTTGGTCCATCAAGGATAAAATTGACTACAAGACACACTCACATAGTGGAAGGCATATATGTGGTCCATTTTCCTCATAATGAGAAAATGACCCAAGTCTCATATGGTTTTTATGTGCCAAGTGTAACAAAATATATGATTTTAGTTATAAGCATCACAAACAAAAGTTGTCATGTTTTTAGTAATAGACAATGTTGGATCATTAGCTCCAAAGATCCAACAAAGGTGGTGGTAATAAAAAATGTTTAAAGATGATGGCAATGGATTTTACAAATCCTAGCTATAACCAAACATAGTCCTTTCTATTGAAAAAGAATCCCCAATACCAATATGGCATCAAAAAATTCAACACCTCAATTATTAAAGCTAACATGAACTATCTAGAACATGATTTGTTATGGGAATGCAAATTCCCATTGTCCAATTCAATATGTGGAATGTGCATGGTTGGGAAAGAACACAATGCTAAGAGGGCTAAACAAAGTTTAGCACATGTAATTAAGCGAAATTGGGTATTTCCATGGTATGGTGTACACAATTTGTGTCAAAATTTGAAGTACATATAATATAAAAAATATTCACATATATAATTTCACTCATTTTGAATTTTTCTAAAGATCACGTATAATCGATTGGGGCCAATATAATAAAACAAATTATATAGAGCATGTATATGTAGTTGGTTAATATGTTTGTCTTTATGTAATTGTACACCAATATTTGATTAAATTATTTTTAAAACACCTTGTTTAATAGCAATTTACCATTTTTCATCATTTAAAAAAATTCACTTTATCTTTGTGGAAGGATAAAAACAACACTTAATCCAATTACATATTTAATGTGAGAACATTTTACAATTTAAAAGTTTCATAATCATCAACATTATCATAACATAATGTACTACCAAACATTTATTTATCATCTAATATGAACATCATTTCTTTAAAATAAATTGAAAGTTTTCATGGAAAAGATTGCTCATTATGGTTTTTTCTTTGTATATGAAAAATTTCACAAACAAATTCCCATGAAAACTAATATTTCTTAGTTTCTTTTGTTTTATTACAATTTTTGTGCCAAGCTTCTACAAGTTAGAAATGTATTCCAATCAACCATTTTGTTGTCCAAATGTGCATTAATTTCACAACATAATGAAAGTTAATGTTATTCACCTGTAATTGCATAATTCTATCACGAAATCTTCTCCAAATATTTAAAAATGCATATTAAAAATGTGTTGTAATGAAAATTGTCAAACTATGACTATTTTTTATGTACACCATATGACATAAACACCCAATTAGTTCATCCATTTAGATATTTGTGGGCCCCTTCCATATCCTTCTTTGGCCAGGTCTTATTATTTCATTACATTCATAGAGATTATAATAAGAATGGACATATTTCATGAAGGTTAGAAGTAAAACATTTGTTGTATTAAAAACATTAAAATCATTGGTTGAAAATTTGAAAGATCTCAACATCAACACATTGTGCTTGAATCAAGTAGGAAAATACATGTTTAAGGAGTTCAATGAATTTTTCAAAAACATAAGTATTGCATGACAACTCAAACTGTAAACATTCTTCATGAACATGCAATAGTGGAACACAAGAATAAAACCATCTTGGACAAAACTATCGAACATGTCATTAAGTAACAATGTTCAATTTTTTTGTGGATGGAGGTTGTCAATACTACCACATATTTCATGAACATGGAATGACATATTCCATAAGAGTTTCATACTAGGAAAAAACCCAAGGTTGACAACCTGAAAGTCTATGGTTATTTGGTATATGTTTTCACACCCATAGATCAAAGAAACAAGTTGAAGAATCATAGTAGAAAATGCATGTTTAGTCACTATGATGTTCAATTTAAACATATCAATGTTATGACCCAACAACAAAGAAAATTCCCATTGCCAAGGATGTGGTGTATGACAAGTCAATAATCAATTTACATTAAATTTAGGATCACAAGGTGCATGTTGAAGTGATTGTTATTCCATTCAACAATGTTATTGGTTTTCCATATGAAGTGACATTTCCTAACCAAACAATTGCACCCATGGTGTCAAATTGTGGTGCAAGTTCAAATGTTGATTTGAATCATGAACACCCAAAACAAAATCAAGTGCTTGCAAATGCTCATAAACCACAATGGTAGGTCACATTAGAAGACCACCTAGATCCTCATTGGATTATATCTATTCTGTAAAATTCCAAAAATCAATTAGTAATGCAAAAGTGATACATCAGTTACATTGGAGAACAGCCATGTAATCCAAAATTGATTCGATCCACAAGAATCACACATGGTGACTTGTAGATTTACCTCTTGGAAAACAACCAATTATTCCAAAATGGGTTTTCAAACCCAAATGACAAGCCAATGGTGCACTAAACAAATTCAAAACAAGGTAAGTGGCTTGTGGTTTTGAACAATAAAAGGGAATTGATTATGAATTTTTTTTTGCACCAATCATGAAATGGACTACAATTTGTTTAATGATGATTGCTAATTGGCTTCATGAAAAGATGGAAAATTAAACATCTTGATGTGAAAATTGCATTTCTTCATGGAGATATTCAAGAAGAAGTTTTCATGTTGTAGCCAAAAGGATTTACACAACTCATAAAAAACAAAAGGTTTGTCTCCTCTTGAAGGCATTATATCGCTTGGAACAAACATCAAGGCTTGGTACACCAAAATTGACAATTTCCTTCCCACTTTTGGTTTAATTCATAGCAAATTAGACCACAACTTGTATTTTTTAATTCAAGGATGATGTTATGTGGTTTTAATCTTATATGTTCATGATTTGTTTTTGACTATAGACAACACTAAAAAGCTTGAAATCTTGGAACAAAATCTTACAAAGCAATTTGAAATGATGAAAGATGAAAGCACATTAAGGTGGAGTCCTTTCCAACATATGTGGAGTCCATATTAGTGTTAAAATAAAAGTCCATTTTACATTGTAACAAAATAAATTATATTGCACAAGTCATATGGCAAGTATAAATAATTTCTTTTACTTCTAAACTTTATCAATTGTAAATAATTATATAAAAAATTACATTAAGAAATGAAAAGTTGAATTATTAATTCAAATGAATAAAGGACTTTATAAAAAAATCCATATTTCATTGTATATCTCAATTTATGGTTTTCAAAATCTTTCAAAATTGTCTTCCTTTGTATCAATGGCATGACACTACTTTCTATGTCAAAAAAAATTCAACTAAACATTTTAATAAATATAATGAGTTCATAGTCATATGATATGAATTATGATGTTGGGTTTTTGGCACTTCAAAAGTCCAATATGTTATGGTAACTCAAAATTTATTGATGAAATTCATACAATATGATCATTTCACATGTAGTATTATTATTTTGAATCATTTTCACATATTATTCATTTATATTTTGTTCCATTGCCCATGATTAATAATCCAACAAGCTATGACAAGATTATGTACTACACTTTAGTGTGCTTTCACTTTAAACATGTGTTTCATGAACCTCTACATCAGTTTATAATTTATCTATGTTATGGAGGGGACATTGCTTGTACAACAAAATTATGTATGGAAAATATTTTGCAAGTTTGAAATGTAGGATTGTCAACTTGTGGCAACTCCTATGAATGAAAACATCTAACTATGAGCATATTTGAATTTAGAGGCTATGATTGTTATGTCTTATCAACAATTCATGGGAAATTTCATCTTTCTCACACATGCGCACTCAAACATTGCATATCTAGTGAATGTTATTAGTAGATTTATGAACAACCTTCACGAAGTTCATCTCAATGCAACCAAACACATTCTTTGATATGTTAAAGGTACTTTTAAATTTGGGACATTCTTCCCTCATGAAAACAATGCCTCCTTGACAAGATGGGTGGATGTAGATTGGGTATGTGACTTTGATGATTAAAAATCCACCACATGGATGTTTTTCAAACTTGGACACAATCCACTATCTTGGACTAATAACCTTCAACTATCATATCGTTGTCTAGCATTAAAGGGTAAAAACATGGTAAAGTAATAAAAAAAGTGAATGTTTTTATATGTACCTTGTATCATGCATATAAAACCAAACAAGTAGCACAAAAATGGGTGGAAATATAATTATAAATCATCCCACCCCTCTATTTTTACTATAAGAATTCACTTTAAAAAAAAATTAAAACCAGACGAATTTTTAAAGTAAACCAAAAAATCCCCATCTTCCAGGTGGTAAATTTGTAAATGGGGATACTTTTAATTTACTTTCAATATTTAGTTACTCTATTAATGTTGGGGATATATATATATATATATATATATATATAGTTTTAAGGGGTGACCATAATAAAAAATTAAAAAAATTATCTATTAAAACCTATTTACCACATACTTTATAAAAGTCCACATTATAAAAAGTAGATGAAAAATAGATTGCAAATTCTACCTTCAACCTATTTTTACAATGTGGATTTTGAAAGTTAATGCACAATAGTGAAGAACTATCTTGTCTTTAATCATTCAAGTAAAAATATTCAACATACAAATGGTTTATGATGGATTTTGTTGTTATTTTTTTTCTATTCATCAAGTAGATTGCCAAGTAGATTTAGTTGTGCACTTTACCATGTCTATGCCCTCAAACAAAATACATTTTTTTTTCAGAAATTATGTTAAAGAAACTTATTGAAAGAATTACAAGTTTTAGGGGATGGACTAACATAATTTTTATGTGATAATTGAAGTAACATTAAACTTGTACAAAATCATATTTTTCATGTGCAAATGAAGCACATCAAAATTCAACATCATTGCATTAAAGAAAATGTGCAAGCAATGGAGACTCAAATTTTCTTCATTATAACACAATAACAAATAGATACATTCACAAAACCATTAGGGATTGCTCAATTTCAAAACTTGCAAACCAACATTGGTGTGGTTGATCTACTTAAACTAGATTCATTGCTTAAGAGCCAAGACAATCCTTGGTCTTCATTCATAGGTTTTACATAATTTAGATCAAAAAAATTAAAAGTAAGGAGGGGTAAAGGAAATTATTCCTACCTTCCTTTTTTTTTTAGACTTTAGCTTTATTTAGTAATTATTTTAATTACATTTTTGCATGGCTAGAATGACATTTGGTGATTTTTCAATAAGTGGTGTCAAGATAGATGACTAAAATCACATTGGTGAAAAATCTAGTAATTAAGCATCATTTACAACAAAGTGCTTAGATAAGACTAATGTCAAAGATTTTTAATGACCACTGTCATGCTTGGTTGATCATAGGTTTATTAATTAATATTTAAGTTGTCCTTAGACTTCAATCCACAATTTCATAAATCTTTTTAAACATTTCTTTGTAGCTATTATAAAATAATATTATCATTTTCCATATATATTTTTTCCTTCACTTTTGTACTTATATTGTTTTGTGTTTGTGTTTATCGTCATGTTTTTCATTAAACATTCCTTGGCAATTGGGTCATTTATAATCGATGAATTGCTTGTCGATCAAATTTCAAAATTTCATGTTGTGGTTCCACCTCTAATACCGAGAAGTTTTCCAAGAATTTTTTTTTGTTTCTCAATTATGGGGATGTGGTGGTTGGCTACATATAGGACTATGTATTTAATGGAGGTTGGTCAATGGCTCAAAGATCTATGCTCCATAAGGGTTTAATTAAATACAACAAAACAAACATTATTATTCCTATGAATATTCATGTGCAAATTACACATTTAAGGTTGTTTGCTCAAAGGAAATAATAACTCAATGAAAAGGTGGCAAAACTTGTTGTTCATGTTCAACAATCTAAAAAGAAAAGAACAAGTCCATCTTGTTGTGCAATTATTGCACTTTTTGGTGCCACAAACCCCTACAAAAAAGCTAATGGACATCAATAATAATTTTTGGAGGATTAGGTGTTGTATATTTGCAAGAGATACAAGCCCTTGTCCATTTATAAAAATATTTGGCTTTAAAAGTTAGTGTTACATCAAAGCCTTTGTGCTTTATTTCTTTCTCAGTCTTCTTTTGTGGAAGAAGTGTTGTTAACCATGGTCAAGAAAACCATGGACCGTCATGTTTTGCCAAATCTTGCATCTATAACTATAGTTTTTGCTAATTTTGGCTTATGGATGTCTTATGATAGTGTGGATACTTTTGCTCTGGTAATTAATTTCATGAATGATATCTAGTGCCCATGCATGTTATTGTTGGGTTGTTTGAGGTGAATGAGACAATTGGGTAGTCTATGGTTGTATAGTTGTAAGTGTTGTTGGATAGATTTGATTTGTTACACCAAATTATTGCATTTGTAAAGGATGAAAACATTGATTTGTTTGTTACGACAATAGTTATGCATTCCATTATTGATTGTGAACCCCAAAAGATTTTAAAGGTTTATGAAGGAACATGTTTTGGGCATGTGATGTCCAAGGCTTGGTCAATATGCGAGAAATGATGACAAAATATTTGTTGAGTTGAGAGATGTTAATGTGAAAAAAACTTTAAGTGGGTTATAGAAAATTATTACATGTATCAAAACATCTAGGAAAGGGAGGTAATAATGGGAGTGGGTTTGTTTTGAAAGTGGGATGCGCCATTGCAAATTGAAAATTCCTGTGAAAACCATATTTGCTAGTACATTCATCATGTTTGAAGAAACCTTTAAGTTTAAGAATGTCATCATTCTTTGTTATGGCAAACAAAAATCTATTATTTTACAACAAAGAATACCTAAAGCCTAAGTGTGGGCTATTGTTGAAGTAATCACCTTTAGACTGAATCATTTTGTATCAACCTATGTGATGAATCAAGGTTGCAAGGGGCCATTAATTGTTGTCAGATGTTTTGACAATAACCATTACCCTTACTATGGAAATGAAAGCTACATTGTTGTAGATTTCTAGTGGGCCTAAAATGTTTGACCCATTCCAGGCCAAAATATTCCTTCTACAGAAGAACATGTGGTTGGAAGTGATGAAGGTAATCAAACATTTTTTGGAGTTTTTGAGGTCTTTTGATGTGGGGCAAGCTCATAACATGGTGGTTATCATGTTGGATCCATGCTTCAAGGTTTTGCACATTGTGGAAAACTTGGTGGGACATGGGAATGCAATCCGATTGGCATATGAATATGATGTTCAGGTTGTTGTTCCTCTTTTGATGGTGTGCTTTGATTGGTTAAACCTTATTGCCATTACATTTGTTGTTGTAGTTGATTTTGTAGGACTGGAACTTGAACTTGAAAAAAACATGTTTAGTGTGGGGCCTCAATGAATGAATCTTCAAGAGAATTATCTTTATTCAGGATGTTTTTTATTCCTTCATTTGCATGTGCAAATCCACTAGCTTGGTGGTGGATGCATGAGGGCTAGTTTCTTAATGTGGCTTTCCTTGCAAATTTTAGGAATTTTGGGTTCCTAGATAGAAATTGAATGTGTTTTTAATCTTGTTGAAATGTTGACAACTTTAAGGCGCTGCCACTTACAAGTGGAAAACACAAACTAAATTATTATTGAGGTGAAGAATTGACTTAATGACTTGAGTGCCAATTGCAAGCCACATTCAAACTTCAAGCAATATTTGAAAGTAGAAGAGTTTTGGCAGAAGAAAACTACAATTTAATGGAAGAAAATAACTTGTTTGAATAATTGGAGGTTAACAATGATTAATTTTGTTGGGTTAAGGTGGGTTTGTGTTTTGTGTGGGTGGGGCATGGAACTTGTATTGGAATTGGGCAGAGTTTTTCATAGAACTAGGGTTCAATTTCCCCACAATTTATTTTAAATTTGTTTGTGTTGTTGTGTTGTTTTTGTTTTGGAAAGTTAGGCTATTGTTGTAAGTTTTTTCTTAAGCAATATAGTTGGTAATTTGATATGCATATCTTTTGTGCATATTTGCCATGTTTTGAAAATTGAAAACCAACATATATACATAACTAAGAAACAAATCTTTTAAAAAACAAATGTGTAACCAATTACTATAGTAAAATTGAATTTTTTTGGGAACACATATCTTTTTTTGTCCAGATTCTATAAAAAATCTTTATTGGTATCCATAGGAAAGGTGTAAAAGTTGATAACCAAACAACATTGGCAACTACCTATGGCCTACCTAGTATTACCTACCCACCTATTGCTTATACCCAACTACCTATTACCTACTACCTTCAAAGTACCTAATAAAGGTAGTAAAATATTTTTGTGTTCATCTTTTTAAAAATGTCATAAAATGTCATCATGTGACACCAAAAGTGTAATGCATTGGTTAAGGACTCGGTTTGTCCTCATAAAGGTGAGAGGTTCAACTTTCATTTTAATTAGGCTGGGCTTGAGTTATAGGTAGGCTAGCCTAAATAAACTTGGGTAAATAGGGTTAGGTAGGTAGGCTATGTTAGGTAAGTTTGAATATTAGGTAGGTAAGCTAAACTATGTAGGCTTGATAGGTAGCTTTGGGTAGGTAGACCATGTTAGATAGGTTTTGATTTGATAGGCTAGGTAATGTAAGTTGAAATAGGTGAGTTATATAAATTTGGGTAGGTAGGTTAGGATAGGAAAACAATGTAGGTTCAAGTGGGTAGACTCCGTAAGTCTAAGTAGGTAGGCTATGGTAGGATAAGTAAGTAGCAATTCTTTGAAATGTTAAAAGTCTAAATGTATTTGAAATTGCAATATATGAATGGTGAATAGTGTGATCTAGCACCTGTGTTGGTACCTTCACCTTTTTGAGTGAGGCTTGTTAGCGATCATATTAAGCTCAAATTTTTTTTGATTTGAACTCAGAGACCCTGATTTAGTCTCCAAATGGAATATTTGTAAATATTAACCTAAATGGATTTTGTCGTTTTTACCATGGTACCAAGGTGGGTGCTTTTTCACCTTCGGCCTTGACCCTACACCCAGGCCACCATCACCAGATAGGTCAGTTGATACCTAGTAAAAATGTATGAAAGAGGTCTATTGAGTAGAGGGCTAGTGGTGCTGCATGTGCCTTAGGAAGTCAGTGGGAGTAAGTCAATGGGAGGATTTTGCCTTACACGGAGAAGAAGGCCATTTTATATTCAAACTTGCATGTCATAACGAGCATTGGTTTGGTACATACTTGTTTGTGTTTTGTGTTGTTCATGAGTGACAAGAGTTGCAGGCTGCCATGTACTCTCAAATGGAACCACTCCTCTAGCTTGTAGGCAAGAGACAAGCGCCACTTCTTGATACCTCTTTAGTGAATGTCTTTAGATAGAATCTTGACGGGAATATTGAATACCCATATGCATATCTCATACCAGCTGACATGAGGTTGTTGTCTATTCATGTTCATACCCAGGACACCCCCAAAACATGTTGGTTGTTATACAGACCTGTCTGATATGTCTATTGGAAGAACATTTGAATACTCATGTTCTTACCCGATGTCTGAATTGAAAAAACTTTAATACCTTGAAGGCAACTGGTATGTTAAAATGGACATACCTGCCCAACACTGGTATATACCTGCTTCATACCAGCCAAAAATCAGTCTTGGACCCAATGGCAGGACCAGACTGATATGAAAGTTCAAAAAAGTATCCAATTCCAGTAGCAGCCTCATATGAAAGAAAAAGAAAAATCTGATACCAAATCAGGCTGGTATCTTCAAAAGTTGATACCAGACCAACACTGGTTGTAACTCTTTTGAAATGTTGAACCATTCACAAGGTTTGGGGGCTCACAGCCACAACATAAGCATTCCATGCATCCACTTGCTGAAAGGAATCAACCTCCTCGTATTTGACACCATTGTTCATGTCTACTTCTTCATCCTCTTCCTGTTGTTCTTGTGCCTGAGACATTTCCCGCATCCATATGTGGACTTCCTGGAATCCTGCCTCCTTCAGAGCCTCAGTGACCTCTGGGATTGTCCACCTACAAAAGGACATCAAATCGTCAATTCTCTACTCTGCACAAACAGAGAATTCATGACCAAACAACTCAGCAAACACTCTCTTTTATCATAACAGAAATGCACACTCTGCAAGAGAAATGATACCCATCACCTTGAACCAAGAACCCAACCATAGCCTCCAGGTGCACAGACTTTAACCCCAGAAGATAAGCAGGCATTAGAGCAGTCCTAGCTCATTGTACAGAACAAACCCAAAACCTTGTTCCCCAGCAGCTTCTATAAATGCAGGACAATCTAGAATCATAAAACCCTAACAAGAAAAATCCTGGAATAATGGTGGCTAGAATTTAAAGTCACCAGTGGTATGAAAATGCCCCAAGTCCCTTGTTCCCCAGCAGCTACCATAGACACATGGGACAACCTAGGAACCATAAGCCATAACAAGAAGAATCTGGGATTAATGGTGGGCTAGAATTTTACAGTCGCCAGTGGTATGAAAATGCATGACGTAAGACACGTTGTTCCTTAAAGATACGGAAATGCAAGCTGATCTTTGTTGTTCGGGTTGTGACATCAAATTCCTCTTGCTCCCATGTGTACTGCACAAACCACCACCCCAACAGAACAACAGTCACATGTACAATCCAGACCTTCTAGCTGCCTCCTCATTTTCCAAAGCCAACTGCTGGTGAACATACACCTGTGTTTGAGGTCACCTTGACATGAAGCATTCATATGCAATCATGTGTTCAAGTCCACATCCATCCACATAGAAAGCTTTACAAAACTTCTGTGCATCACTATATTATGTTTTACCATAAAATTCTCAAACCGACGACGAAGCTTCAAGGCACACTCTGATGAAGTTCCTCCATACAGATCCATGGCAAAGATACCTCCTTCATCTGTAAGTTTCTGTCGAACTTGCTGGAAATACAAGACCAAATCATTGCGAGTATGCAGGCAACAGCAACTGTAATTGAAGGCACAAACAATGTCTGCTGCTGCAGCACCAGCACCAGCAGCAACAGCTTGTGTGACCTTCTCATTTCCTTCTTCATCATGATCATTGTCATCTTCACCATCTTCTTCATCTCCTTCCTCCTCTTCAGAAATCAAGCTGGTCTGCTTCTCAAAGGCATCAGATAGTGAATGACTACAACAGTGAGCTGCTGCTGCTGCTGCAATAAGCTTGGCCCTGGAGATAGAAAAACGGACATCCCCTTGGTACAGAGTAACTCTTCTGTGTGCATCACCACTAGCTTTCAGTAGATTGTGTTGCAGACCCCAGTGAAGAGCCTCAATGTCCAAGTCCAACCCAACTGCAGTGCGTCGAGCATCCCCTTGGACCCATTCTGCACTGCCCAACACCACATCCGTCAAGCTAATGTCAGAACTCATCAGAGGTGTTCATGAAGGGAGAGGAGAGAGATGGTGCACTCTCTTAGAGGAAGGGCCAGAAACAAAAAGCTGTCGAGAGAGAGGATGGTGCGAGAGAGAGAAAAGGAGCAACGGACCAAATGAGAGCGGTCCCACAAAAGTCCTCCCGGAGCCGGAGAGGAGTTCTCCCACCAATGTAGACCAGGAAGAACTTGAGCAGATAGCTTATATCTCCTCTCGGCGACTACTACAACAACAACAACCACCAAGCTCACAAAACCCCTCAACCCATCACCTACAATCCATAGCCAAGAGTGCAGATCGCACACCCATAGATCTACAGCAACTGTGAGGAGCAACCGAAAACCAAGAGGAAGAACGTACCTGCACAGAGCGTTGATATAAGCTATACTTGTCGATGGCCACATCGTAGGCATGAGGCTGCCGCAAGTATGCAGCGGCAGCAGCGCATTCAATCTCCTCACTGTGGTGTTCGGAAGAAGCCAGAGGAGGAGGAGGAGGAGGAGGAGGAGCATACCAGGGTAGATCGTCATCATCCTCTTCCTCCTGTTGTTGTTGCCGTAGTTGCCTACCCTTGTCTCCTCCTCCTCCTCGTTTCTTCTGGCGCTGCTGCTGATGCTTTCCCTTTCCCCCCATCCACTTCTCCTCTCACAAATCTCTCCCTCACTTATCTTGGACGCTCTTCTCTCTCTCAAAAAAAACCGTAAATCCAGAACTCTGGTTTGTGAAGCTTTGTTTCCTTTAGGGTTTTGCTTTGGGGCCCACCTATACCCCCCGCTCTCTTCTTCGATTCCGGAGGAGGCGGTTTCCTGTCCTGGTCCTTGGCTTCTCTCTTGTCTTCCCAGTAGGAGAAGGAGGTGTTGTGCTGGTGGTGCTGGTGGTTTCAAGCGGAGTATGATGCCGAGGTCATCGACCAGGAGGACAGGGGTGCTGCCGTCTACAGCAACGGCCTCTACTGGTAAGGAACAGGAGGGATGTTTGAGGTGGGGAGAGCTGGAGCTTCACAAAGTCTAGGTGAAGAAGAAGAAGAGCAAGTGCTTCTTCATCTGGTTCCTTCAGGATTCTGGTTCTTGTTGATCCCTTGAATCCTTGAGGGTTCATCATCTAGTTTGTGACTGAGGAGGCCAAAAGAGAATTCAGCTGCATAAACCCTAACCATTTCACCAGATCCCCAGTTGTCTGGAACTGCCTGTGTGGGACATCTCATCCTCCGATTTTGCTTTCTCTCTGATGTTTTGTTTTTGTAAATGCAGGCTCAGGAAACAAGGCTGCACTAAGAGAATTGGAAAAGATTGATGCCTTCTTCAGCCAGTACGTGGAGAAGTTTGATGAAACCTCGATAGGGTGGGTGAAAGTGTCAAGTTCTTGCAAAGAGAAGCTGAGAATTGTCTCCATTCTACATGCATCTTGATTGTCCATTCTGGCACATAAGAGCCAGGGATGGTTTTGAACCCCTCATGATTCTGAGCAGGACAGTGGATTTCTTTGTTCTCTGATGATATATAAGGGATAAGAAGCTGAGATGTTGAAGATCATGAGAGGCTTTCATTTGTGTTCGTTAATGCGGCAGATCCATTGTGCAAGTGACAGAATCAAATGGGTCCCACTTGTTTTTGGGCATGAAAGGCCTGATGGTATTGAAGCCTTGTGTGAAGACCTTGCTGTTTCACCAACAGATATCAGAGTACTACTTCTGCTAGCCTGGTATGCAGATCCCTGCTGAGGGAGCGATCTTGTTGATATAGAAAACGCAGAGGAATTGAATATTTCATTGGTTTTATGTTGTTGTCCAGGTTTGAGGTTTGCCTTTGTGATCAACTTTTTTGTGCTGTGATTCTTGTTTTTTGTCGTTTTTCTTCACAATTTCATGTAATGTGTCTGTTTGATTTGGCTGCATGCAGGAAGTTGCAGGCAGGCCAACAAGGTTACTTCTCTCTGGTCAGTGGCCACTTCACACCTTTCTGTAGCTGCTAGTTTGCAGCTTATTATTTCAAGCTTTAAACTCTCTGCTGCCTTCATGTGCTTCAACCGGATGTTCTTTCTTTCATTGTGTTTCAGTAGTACCGGAACAGAACTTAACCAGCAAGCTTCTCCATGAGTTTGGAAGGATTTGTGTTCATGAGTGTTGTGTTGGGCTGTGTGGTCAATACTCAATCTGTAGTGAAGAGTAGAAAGGGTCCTTGTATCTTTTTTGACCCTGGACCCCGCTAATTATAGCTGTTTTGGCTGGGAGTTGTTGCAGGATGAATGGCGGAAAGGAATGGAGGCAATGTGAGTAGACAGTGTGGACAAGCTTAAGGAGGCACTACCGGGATTGCAACAAGAGGTGTGAAGTCTGTAGGATACTTGGTCCACATATTATCTTAGTGTATTTGCGACTGAAGACATACTGCAATTTTTTTGAAGCTAAATGACTGGGGTAGGATTCTTTCTGTAGATGAAATTCTGACTTTCACTGTACTTTTATTAGGCTAGAAGTAATTTGCAACTTTGATTTCTTGTGGTTTGGGTTCAGGTCAGCAGCCAGTATCTGTTCAAAGATTTCTATTTGTTTGCTTTCAGTATTGCTTAACAGGTATTTAACTTTCTAAACTGGTCTTCCATTCGACTCAGTTGTTTTTGTGCCATGCACTCTAGTTTGTCTGTTAAGGTCTAATTGACTGCCAGATCTGTGCTGCTGCTGGGTTTCTCGAAATTGTAGGTGAGGTGAGGGGAATGGTTACTTTGACCAGTGTAATGTCATTTTGCAGAGCCTCGCCAGAAGACGCTTGATCTAGAGAGTTCATGTCAGATGCTGGAGTTAGTGTTGGGGCCTCGTGCACATGTGCCATCATTCCTTCAGTTTTTGTAGGTACCCTCCTGCACTTTGTGTTCATGATTTGCTTTGAACAGCATCTACATGCTTTCCTTCAATTTTGGCTCCTCTGGTTTGCATATAACTTAATGTGTGAGGTGTGGTGGATGGTGTGTAGGAGCAAACAGAGTACAAAGCAATGAATATGGATCAATGGACTGGTTTTCTTCATTTTTGTGAGGAGGTAGAGGTTGTGAGCCCCCCCGAACCTGCCTTGATAGCTAGCTTCAATAGAGATACTATGCTTTGTTTTGGTATGTGAAGCAGAAATTTGGCATCCAACTCTTGTGTATGATTATTGTGGGATTTGGGTGCTCTTCATGTGCCAGATTAAACCTGACCTAAGCAACTATGATGAAAGTCAAGCATGGCCATTGCTCGTGGATAACTATGTGGAATGGGCTAGGAAATGCACAATGATCAGTTTGTGACCTCCATGCCGGTCTATGCAGAACTACATTTCTTGGAAGTCAATGGGTTTCAATGCCACTTCCTTTTTAGGTGCTGAAGTGGCACATGGTCATCATGGTGCAATGCTTTGTTAAGATGTGAAAGGTAGAGGGCACACATAATTTGGTGAGCTGAGTTGCAAATCAATGTTGAAGCCTTCTTCTGGTTTGCAAAACAGCTGTCTGTGTTGGTGGAAGATACATGATTTGGAACAGCTGATAGTAGCAGTGGCCTGAAAAGCAATCGTCATTGCTGAGTTTGCCTACTTTGTCTGGCAATCTTTGCCTTCCTGTCCATTGGAAGTGACCTTTTCATAATATGTTGACAGATGCTCAGTGAAACCACCGCACTGTCAAAGCAGTGCCCTTGGAAATAAGAGCTTCACAACAGATGTGACAATGGCTTTGGTTCATGATACTGATGTACTTCTCTCCTCCAATTTATGGTTTCAACTGTTATCTTTTTTATGGGTTTTTCTTTTTGGTTCTTAATGGTCATCTGCCAGTTCCACTTTTGGTTTTGCCAGTTCCACTTCTGATATGAATCAAAGGTGTGGCACCCCACTTATGGTTTGGAACAGGCCCCTAGTAGAACCTCTTATTGATGGGTGTTGCTTTTTGGTTCTTAATGGTCATCTGCCAGTTCCACTTTTGGTTTTGCTAGTTCCACTTCTTATGTGAATCAAAAGTGTGGAGCCCCAGTTATGTTTTGGAACAGGCCCTAGTAGAATCCCTTTTGGATGGATTTTTCTTTTTGGTTCTTAATGGTCATCTGCTGGTTCCATTTTGGTTTTGCCAGTTCTACTTGTGATGTAAATCAATGGTGGTGAGCCCCAGTTATACTTTGGAACAGGTCCTAGCAGAACCCTTATTGATGGGTTGTTTTTTTTGGTACTTAATGGTCATCTGCTGGTTCCACTTTGGTTTTGTCAGTTCTACTTGTGATGTGAATCAATAATGGTGGTGAGCCCCATTACGCTTCGCAACAGCAACTATCAGAACCGCTTACCACTTGAGGAAATGGTTTCTGGCCCACCAGAATTGGGTGCATACCAGAACATGCTGAATCCAAATCTTACCAAATAAATTCCAATAAACCCTGTTCATCAAGATCTTTCCAATAACAACTAAGGCACATTCCAATTCCTCCAAAGTTTTCAGCTACGGTTTAATTTAATTTTGCAGTGAAGAAATCATTCAATATTCAAAAACTTTTGCACCACAAGTCCAAAAAAGTCATGGAACCAAGCCCATGCACCCCTCCTCATCCAGAGCTTTCCAAAGACACCAAGAACACGATCTGAAGCATCCCAGTTCAGAAATCATTCAATATTCAAAAACTTTTGCACCACAAGTCCAAAAGTCATGGAACCAAGCCCATGCACCCCTCCTCATCCAGAGCTTTCCAAAGACACCAAGAACACGATCTGAAGCACATCCCAGTTCGGTGGATCTCATGACTACAAAGCAAATCAAAACAAAATAAACTACCTTCCATCATAGATAGGTCATTATGTAAAGGTTTTGTACATCCTTGCTGGCTTGACCTTGGTGGAATGGGGCCCAATATAATACAAAAAAGACATATTGAGCCTTTTCATATTTGTGATGTTGAAATTTTAGCCTCAGAAATTATAAAATTGCCAAAAAATTGCTCTAAATTACACTAGAAAATCATATTTTTCCAAAATTTCCCAGATTTTCTTGTCGAAAAAAAGCAAAAAATTCTCTCCCAAAAAAAAAAACACTGCTTTGGACAGTTCTTGAACAATTTTTAATAAATGCTCAATCTACCTTTGAATGCTCATTGGCTACTCGCCCTTTAGAATCCCCTTTAGAAAATTGGAACCAAAAAAAAAAGGAAAAAAAAAAGAATGCTGATATGAAGTTTATTTGATTTCCATGAACACAAACCAGATTCATTGCATGTGAGAAACATTGCATGGTTTCTTTTTTTTTTTAAAGAAATATATAGTATTTCAACAATTGTTTCAGAAAATATAAATAAAAGGATGATTTCAAATACTTCACCCAAAAAATAAACCTAAAGAATAATATAATTTAGTCCCAATTTTATTCAATAATTCAAGTTAAGAGAATTTCTGATTTTTTTTTATCTTCAAAGAACTGTGATTTATTTTTTTTGCCAAAAAATTGTGAAAGAAATGAAAGGTTTCTCTTTTTTTGTTTTCCTTCTTTTATTCACCTAAATACAAAATACAAGAAATACGCAAAATTTTACAGTTGTTGGGTTTTGGGGGCAACGAGGTGGTGTGGCGGTACGTGTCATCATCTTGACCGTCACAGATGGTCTCAATCCGACGGCCAGAAAGGTTCGAAGGTCGCGCAGGCAAACCCCCAAACAGAAAGGGGTGGCGTACATTACGAGACGCCAAATCGCCGGTGACTGGATGGAAGCGGTGCTCATTGGTGTCGTAGACGGGCTACCACCGGTCTCCTAATGTTCCTCCTGCTCGGGGCAACTGGCAATCACCAGTCGTGGGCAGAGACAAGGCTATGTGGGCTTCTACGCGACCTTCAGAGAACTGCGTGTTCTCAAAGACACGGTCTGTTTCCGTGAAGGAAAACAGAGGAGAGGAAGAGAGAGAGAGAGAGAGGGAAGAGAGTCAGACAGAGAGCACGCCAGCACAAGGGCGAGTATATAGCGGTCGGGGGAAGGAGTTGAAGACTGAGGGCAATCCCCCCTTTGCTTGTACAAAGCTTTGTGCTTTCTCCTGATTCTTCAATTCTAATCCAGGTACCTATGTGCACTTTCTTCATTTTTTAAGTTTTGGGGATTGTGTTTAGAAAGTCTCATTTATGGAGAAAAATGGTAGGGTGGGTATAATTTTTGCTGGAGATTATCTAAGTGAATTCTAAGTGTTGCAGATCATATATGTTTTTAGGGTTAAGTATTCTTTGGTGGGTCATAATAGATTCTTCTGTGGAGTCCCTGTTTGAAGTACTTGCACATGTGCATGCATGATTCCTGAAAATGCAGACCAAAATGGGGGGTTTGTTCATGCAGGTTTCACATGGCTCCTATGTCGGGGGCAATCACATTAGTGAATATTACTGGGCCACTTTGCAGGTGTGTGGTTGTAGGAGAAAGCCCTGAAAGTTCATGTGGGGCCTTCATGATGATGGCACCACGGCGGCAGGGGCATTATCAGAGCAGCTGTGCAGCTGGTGCAGGTTCATCGAAAACCCAATCACAGATGCTTCAGCTTCACTGTTCGATGACACAGGCATGGCAAGACTGGCGGTCCACTGCACAGGCTTTGTCAAGCATGATCCCCACTTACACCACCAGTGGCCATCATGGACCTATGGTTGTGGATGATCTCGGAGGACAATATGAGGAAACTTTTGATGATGTACATAAGGTGTGTGCCACATTCTTGCACTTCTTTGTGTTTTCTCTGCACTTTTCTGATGTGGATAGGAGAAGCTGACCAACTGACTACTATTTTATGGGTTGATGTGTTAGGGTTTCACCATGCTACTGCAATAGAAACACTTTTCTTCTTGTGGTATTAAACAAACTTTCTGCTTGTATCGATGTTTAGGTTTGAGGATTTGTAACTTCTCTGTGTGTGTTAGTACTTTGGAATTTGCATTTATGAATGAATGTAAGATGTTTACACACAGGGAATTGATGCAACTGATTATGTGGAGTAAGCTGTGCAGCAAAGTAATGGCATCCTTGAATTTCTTTTCTTGCTCCAGAAATTTGCTGCAAGTGGAGCTTGTGGAAATGCCACACTCCATTTCGACATTAGCTCCATGTACATGCATGATTGAAAAAGTGGCATAGGGTTCTTTGTGCAGCATTTAGTTGACTACTTCACGTACAAAGCAGTAAAGACTGTGCTGGCACAACTATCTGAGATGAATCCCCTAAAGTATGCTTGGTTTTACAAGTGAGGCATTCTTCCTTTGCATAAATAAAATGCCATCTTTCTTGTGCAAAATTAGTCTCCTTTGTTCAAATACTTGTGTCATATTGGCATCAGGATGATTTGATTTACAGGGCTATTTTTTGTTGAACCTGAATACCTACATTGTTGTGCACTTGTGGCTTTGAAGAATTGGCAGCAGCTCCTATCCCTTCACAAGTGAAATTGAATTGCTTTTGGTATGCACCTTGTTGCATGTGTGCTGTGTTTGCAGCTTTGTGGTGAACAACAAACCTCAAGACAGTAAACTCTTCTTACGAGTCCTAGTGAAGGTAATGTCTCCAAAACCCCTAAACCCCAAATTCTACTTCTGAAAACCCTGAACAAAATCCACCTTGTCTTCTACAGATAGAATAATGAATTTTTTGTGTTTCTTTCCTTCCATTAGATGGGCTCATGATGTGATTGGAGGCATTGAGGCATAATCAACAGAAGAATCCAGAATCTTTGAAAGCAGTTTCATCTTGGTCATAAATTCATAGGATGTCTGCGTTGGCTTCTTCTAAATTGTTTTCTTGGTTTGTCTGTTCCATCAGGAGAAGCAGGAGCTTGGTGAGAGGGTGATGGTTACCCGATTACACTTGTTTAATAAGTGGGTTAAGGTAAGTTGGTGTGCTGATCTACATTGTAACCCAATGGGCATATGACAATTATAGAACAAAGATTTGAAAGCATGGAAGTGGAGACTCTCATGACTGAGTCTTCTTCCCATTGAGTCTGGAAATGCAGCAAAAGACTCATGATGCAGACTTTTGTATAATTGTGTTTGGCAGAAATTTTGGGGCAGATTTTTAAGTGCATAACCTATTATCATCCACCATGAGGTTATGGAAGTCAGTAGGGAGTACCTGCACAGCAGCTAGTCACTGAAGCTCATGAGGTTATTATGACCATTGTCTGTGTTTCAGAAATATAACCATGCTCAAATGCATAAGGCAATCTCCGACCAAAATTTGGAGTTGTTGCGAGAGCGGTTGATCCAAACAGTGAAGCTGACGTCAGATGGGGATGACATTGACCGGCCTCCACTGCAAGGCATGTAAATTAGACTCACATGGTGTTGTTTGAGCCCATGATTGTCTCCCATGTTGTTATTCTTCATCATGCAAAGGCTGCTGCACCATATTGGGGCAAACAATTGAAGCTACTTTCTGGCAATTTTAGAGGGCTTTTGCATGTAATTTCACATCCACATTGGAAAATTGCAAGTCTCGTATGTATCATATCACTACACCACCTCCTCAGGTTTTAAAGAAGTTTCCTTGAATGGAGCATGTTCAACATGAGCTTTTCTTGTTCTTGGTCAAAACTATGCTCATGGTCTAGGAGAAGAGGTGGACATCTTTTTGAACATGACAAGTTTACACACCAGCAAATGGGCTAAGGTTGCACATCGGAGCAATCAGGGAAGGGATTTCTACCATACGGGTTGTGTGGCTGTAATCTGTTTTGCTTTGTTAATTCGGGGACCTCCCCAAGGGGAATATGGAATGTTCAAGCCCTGCCCATTACATTGGGTAATGTGCCAGTGAGGCTCACTAGGGTGAGATAGGCAACACATGCAACATAATGGGTATGGTGAGACCAGTACATGACATTAAAGTTGGGTAGCACAACCAATGATTTAAAGACCCTTAACCCCAAAAAGACTTCATGGTGACTTTGGAGAGTTTTAGGGTTTCTAAATTGAAGAAATCAAAAACTTGCATATAGTTCCTAATGACAATAGCATTTAGATCTAAATTTGATATTGATATCATGTGTGCATCTGTATGCAATCTATCAATACTGCTAAATTATTATTTTATTGCTGAAGTGAATTTTGAAAATAAAAATAAAAATTTAGTACCTAGGTAATCCTTTTATACTTGCATTTATTGGACCACCTATTGCCCAAGGAAATAAAACAAATCCTCCCAACACTAAGAAATGGGAAATACCAAATTTTTAAACTGATGTTGGATTTCTAATTATTGCTTTTATATGGTCTCCAAAGAATATTGCCAAATGAAAATGATGGATTATTTTCAAGTTCAATAAGTTTGGAGATTTTTTTTTGGCCAATCAAACTCAAAATAATTTGTCAAATTCTTGATGAGAAAAGGTTGAAAAAACGCGAGTTTCTCAATTTAAATTGTGTTTTTCTAGGTAAAAAATTGCTATATTGGGTGTAAATAGAAACCAAACCCACGTACTTGGTTGATTGCTTATTCTACAATATTCCCATAATATTTTACAAATATTTCATTTGAAAATTCAAAAAATTCAAAAAAGATGTTGTAATATATTATTATATAAATACATGATTAAAATTTGTCAAATTAATTTCTTTTTTCAAAAAAAAGAAAGAATTATAATGTTTTTGAATGTTTCCATTATATTCATTCCAAATCATATGCTATTCTCATAATATATTAAAAAAACATTGGTAATGAATATTTTTGAGTGATTTACAACATTAATACAATTTTTGATACTAAAGTCAATTTTTAGACAAGGGTCCAAGGACTGAACTCAAGAACCTTGAATTGGACCCTTCTTCACATTTAAAAAAACAGTTTTTCCTAAGGTACAATGAGTGTGTCTAAAAGCTTGGGGTCCAATTCAAGGGTTCAATATTTAAAAAGTATGATTGACACATGAGGTTTTTTTTTTTTTTTCCTCTTTATTTCCCCTTTTTCATGATTATTATTATTATTTTCTCTTTATTTCCCCTTTTCCATTTTTTTATTTATTTATTTATTTTTACTCTGAAAATGCATGCATTCTAGCAACCATCATGTGAGAATCCACAAAACTAGCCATGCCAACTTTAGAATTGGTCAAAAATGGGAGCAATGATGTGCTCTCAACAATGTCCTCAATGTATAACATGTTTTTCATTCTCATAGAATTTGAACAACAAGGGTAAAATTAAAAACAATGAAAAAAAACCCAAAAAATAAATAAATGAACAACCTTGAACCCTAAACCCTATAGTTTACACTTTGGTTCTCCAAAACATGAGCTTTCCTTTAAGCTCTTTTTTTTTCAGTCCAAACCAATTGGTTTCCTTCTAAAATGATGCCATGTAAACTAAATCACAATTTGATTTGTCTTCGGTCATGGGACCTTATCTAAATGCCTTGGGACCAATTTAAAGCTCTTGACCAATAGAAATACTTGATTTCATTGGACCCTTCTTGTTGGACCCCTGTTTAAAGTGACCTTAAAACATGAAAAATTTAAGCACACGTTATAATTGCTTTGGCTTCTATTAGTGTGATTAGGTACACCTTTAGCATGCAATATTATTAGTGGGCCCTTGTGCTATTGGCCCAAGGTTCATCCCAATATTATTTTTTATCAAAGTGTGTTTAATTTCAAAGCTCTTGGCTGAGAAAATCATTTTTTAAAAAAATTAATTAATTTTCAAAGACCAAAATTACTCTAAATTCAATAATTTTGGTTTCATTGGTCTAACAATTGGGAAATGAAAAATGTGCAAATCTTTAATCATCTTTTTATATTTAGGGACACACTGAAAGCCAAGTATAAAAATCTGGCATATTTTTTTCCATTTTGCTTCTCACACGTTTGTTGATTGAAAGCCTCCAAAATCACTTTATTTTTGAATTTTGAGTTTTGAATTCTCTTTTTTTTTAAAAAAATTCGCCAATAAAATACAATCTGTCTCAACTCTCTAGCAGTGTTTTTCTTAGGGATCTTTGTTTGTCCCCAAAGTGGGAATCATCCATTGGAAGATGTAGAAAAAGTGGCTATCATCCATTGGAAGATGTAGAAAAAGTGGCTATCATCCATAGGAAGATTTCGCCAAATCTGACTATACGCTAGATATGAAATATAAATCTCTAATCATCTTATCATATTTTTGGAAACACATTGAAAACGAAAGTGCAGAAGAAATCTGGCGATTTTTAATTTCTTTTCCTAATTTCTGGCGATTGAAAATCTCCATAATCGCTTTCATGATTTCCTAATTTTTAGTTTTTAGTTTTTAGTTTTCCTTTTTTGGCGAAATATCGCCAATAAAAAATAAGGTTACACATCTGTGACGGCCGGCGGTGTCTCTTCCAGAAGAAAGCGAGTGTCAGAGAAGACAGAACAAGAAGACCGCAGAAGACGCGTTCGTCCTCTGTCTATTGTTTTTTTGCCTTTTGCTTCGTTTTCCCTCGAGAGCAGCGAGCGCCATCATCGATCGATACATCGATCTGCAAAATTTCCGATTCGTGTTTGTCCGCAAATCCTTGCCAACGAGGTCTTCTTCTTCAAGTTTATCATCGCCAGGTGCATCAAGAGACTGAGGAGTGGGAACACGGGGAGCAGAGAAGCGGCCGGCCGGGCGGACAAAAAAGAGTGTAGGTTATCTTTGCAACTGTGTTCATGGCGAGTACTAATCTTCCACGGAGAATCATCAAGGTATGCCCCTGTGTGTGCCACAGTCTCTGGCCATGTTAATACGTTAGTGAGAGGATCATTGCTGTTGATTTCCCAGTGCTTTTTATCTTTTTCTGGGGTTTCTTTTGGTTTTGGTTGGGGATGATTTGTGCGGAGTTTTTTTATTTATGTGCTGTTGTGGCAGTAGATGGTGTATGTAGTTTAGTCATGTGTGTAGTCGTCGCTTGGCGGATCTGCTACCCGGGGCTGTAGGATATGTATGATTGATGCTTCATGACTATGGCTTATTCGGTTTTCAACGATTCTAATGATGATATGGCTCTGCTTTTTGTACTCTCAGGAAACCCAGCGGTTGCTGAGCGAGCCAGGTACAAAGAATTTTTTCCCTTTGCTTCACAAATTAGGGTCTTATACAAATGTTATGCTTTCTTATGATGTTGTGTTGTGAAATGTTGCTAGGACTGGTTTGATTGCTCTGGAAAGTGTCGTTGCTTGCATGAAAGGCTTAAGAAATAAATTGCCAGTTTTTGGTTTGGTGATGGGCGTGATGTATTCAGACATGTGACATTGTTTAGACCATGGTGTGATGTGCACTTTACAGGTGGTGCTCGAACAAATGATTTTCATTCTGAGATGCCTTCTAACGATTCCTGCCTAGTGCTGTGTACCTGAGATGATTAGATGTCAAATATGTTGGCTTTCAACTTTGCTGGTTGTATGATTTGTGGCAGCACCGGGCATCAGTGCATCTCCGTCAGAGGACAATTTGCGCTACTTTAATGTCATGATTTTGGGACCGTCACAGTCTCCATATGAAGGTTCTGAACTACGTTTCATTCACTTCATGGTTTGCTGAGTTCATTATTCTTTTGGTTGCAAAAATCTTTGTAGATCATGGTGATGTTTGCTTGCAATTCTAGTCTGAATATCTCTGCTTTCATTCATTACTCAGATTCCATTTGGCCATTTCTTTCCCTCCGCTTCTTTTCTGTGGTGTTCAGTGTGACTGGTCAGAAAATGCATGGGGAAATTTATGGTTAGTTTACAATCATGTTGGCACAATTGTCAATGTTCATAGGTGGGGTGTTCAAGTTGGAGCTTTTTCTACCAGAAGAGTATCCAATGGCAGCACCAAAGGTATGTTGGAATTGTGTGTTCACACAGGATAACATAATTTAACTCCCTTGGCCTTTTTACTATGTTGATGTCTCTTGGTTGTGTCTACAGGGAGTTGTTTACTGCAGAGTTACTGCAGGGCATGGTCTTTGTGTGTTTCTGTAAAAAATTGTAACCTCTGTTTTATCCTTGGCAACCAATTAATTTGTCTGGTAATAAACTACACAAATGTCAGTGAATGAACTAGGATATTGGTTTTTGCACGAACTGGATGGTAGATGATAGAAGAGATGCCAGTTCCAGGTTAACAGCAAGAGCCACTTGAATTTTGAATGAGGAACCTTGCCTACAGTAATTTAGGCACCAAAGGAAAGTGTACGTACTTGGAACACTTGTATGTAATGTTGATGGTAGGGAGAAAGTGAATTTTATCAGTCGAAGTTGGATTGCAAAGGGATATGAAGCTGGTGAGCATGCTTCGGAAGCAGCTTTGGGTTGATCTGCCTCTCAAGAGGAGCCTCTGTTCCTTTCTGCCTTGTTTGGTTCTTGTGCTTTCCTGACAGGTCCGCTTCTTGACCAAGATTTACCATCCCAATATTGATAAGGTTTGATCTCTTCCTTTTCCTTGTTCTTTCTTTCTGTGTCCCTCTTGTGCAAATCTTATGTGTCTTTAGTTGGTATTACATGCCTAGGTGACTTTCTCTCTGTCTTTTCAGCTCCTGTGCTTTAGTTTTTTGCGTGCTTACCCTCTGTGCCATTCAGAATTCCAGACAGTTTTTTCAGAGTACATCCATCACAACAGGATCTGTGGTCTCTTTGCATACACAGCTGGGACGCATATGCTTAGACATACTTAAGGACAAATGGAGCCCTGCACTTCAGATTCGAACAGTTTTGCTCAGGTTTGTCTTAAGAATTTGATAGTTTTGGTCCCTTTCCATAGGTGTTGATTTTGGGAACTTTTCAAGTATAAATAGTTTTGTTTGTAGTGGAAGTATTCCTGGATCTTGCAGATCCTGTATGCGCTCTGAAGGGTCATGTGGTGCTGCATTTTAAGGTCAATTTAGTGTTGGATTTTGAATGCAAATTTCTGAGAGGGTTTGATGGAGATCTTGGTGAAGCTCAGCTGACAGTGTTTCATGTTTGCTAATCATGGCAGTATTCAGGCACTCTTGAGTGCACCCAATCCAGATGACCCTCTGGCAGAGAATATTGCTAAGCACTGGAAGAGTGACGAAGCCGAGGCTGTAGCAACAGGTCTGTATCTCAATTCAACACTATGAATTTTTCACTTCATTATGTGTATTCTTGTTCAGAGCAATAGAAGCTTTAAATTTGGTGTGCAAAGATTGTGTCAGGCTGGATATAATCTGTTGAAACATTGGAGTGTTATTAGTGCTTTGTTTTGGACTTTGGCAACTTAAGTTTGCTGATTGATGATATATGTATGCTGTTATAAGTGCCAAAGAAGCTGTTTGCAGCATCATGTTACTTACCAAGAGCTTCTGTTGTATCCTGGGCTTGGGAGCAGCCAGAGAATGGACGCGAATTTATGCAATTGCAAATTAATGAGGTGTGGTTTGCGATCCTTAAGGACCAATGCTGTATGTTCAAAATCAGGAAATTGTGATATGTTGTCGCATACATTTAACCACTAGATCTATTGATGTAGGGACTTGGCTGAAAAAGAAATTGAAGAGATTTTGTGCACTTATAAACCTACTGTTGTGAAGTGACTGTGTAGCACTCTTCTGGCAAAAGCAAGTGCAGAGCTTGCATGTGGTTGACATGATTGGTTATAGACACTTGCCAGCCTATCAAGATTGTTGTACTGAGTTATTGCTTTAAATGTCCAATGTGGATTGAAACAATCACTTTACATTCCTCTATGTGTATTGCAGATTCAACTTCCACTCTGAGGCTTCACAGTCTTCTGTTGAAATGCAAAACTGGAAGGGTTAATCATTGGAGTATTCAACAGTGAGGCTTGCAGTCTTCCCATCAGAAAGCAAAACTGGTTAAATCAATGAAGTATCTTACCTATTTGGTCTCAATCATCACATGTATCCCTTGGTTGCTGGCACCAGAGGGTCCTAACTTGTGAGTGCAGGGGTGTACTTGTGTTTTTTTTGGTTTCAGTACAGCATTCTACTCTGTTCATTCTACCTCTGAATACTGAGTATTTGAAGTAGTCTTCAGAAGGGGCTTGTCTATACATTCTGCTCCATTGAACAAGGTATTATATCCTCTGCATGTCTCTTAAGTACCTGGTTATTCCAATGTGAATCCACTGGGATATTCTTGGAATTTGTTTCCCTTGCTGAAGGACTATGCATTAGATTTCACATGAACCACTGTATAGGTGATTGGTGTCCTGATTGATGTGCAAGTGGCCTTAAAAGTGTGTTGATTTTTGGAACTCAAGCTTTATCACAATTTGCTGTTTTTACAGAGTGAGAATGGTGTAACAGTGCTATTAACAGTTGATGACCCTGAGAAAGTAGAATCACTGGCAGATTTCCAATAGGAGAAGAATGTCACTTGGCCTCTGCAGTTTTGTGTTTGTACTGGAAGTTAGTGTCACAATTGAAATCTGAAAATGGACAAGAATCTGGTAGCTTGTCAAATTCTGTACTCCCTTTCTCTCACAATCTGGTGTTTTCAGACATTCTACCAGTCACAAAAAGTTTCATAGGATTGGCTGTTGGACTGGGTACCCTAACCATGGAGCTGTGTCCATTGGCCACCACCCTTAGCAAGGACAAGGGATCTTATGGCTACTTGTAGGTGGAAGGTCCTTCCCATTAAGTTGAAGACCACACCAACTCTTAATGCCTCTTGTTGATCTACATATGTTTAGGGTTATGACAAGGTTTTCCTCCTGCTTTATGGTGAGAGTACTGCCTTGCAGGTGTGGGAAATTTACAAAATGCAGGTTCAACTCAGGTATACCATGCTACTGGACCTCTTATCTGGGCATGTGCCTTGGATGGTTTTAAGTGTTGATGATGCAATAATACCATATGTGTGCCATGTGTGTACTTGGGGAGTGCTCCCCAGTGCTATGAAATACAAGTGGCAATGAAATGATGAAAAAAATGACTTCATTTTGTGGACATTAAGTTCCATTTGAATGGAAAATATTGAATGACATTGCATGCAACTTAAAATGGAATTCAAATTCAAATTTTTAAGTTGAATGAAACTCAAATTTTATTGAATTTGATTCAATCAAAATTTAATTGAGTTCATATCCAATTCAATTCAAATACATCAAATGGAATGTAATTAAGTTTATTTCAAATTTTAATTTGTTTCAAATTCAATTAAAGAGGAAAGGGTTGCAAATTAGTGTACAAGGTGTCAATAATATGCTTGTCACTTCCATCATTTGTGGATATGGTCAAAAAAAAACTCCCAAAAATTGTATTAAAAAGTACATCTTTTCATTTTATTTAGAATAAATTTTAATTTGGATCAATCACAAAGGTGATTTATAGAATTTAAAATTGTCCTACCTTAACAATTTCAATGATACGTTGTCATTAAATTTAAGATATTGTTGTTTGTTCTTATGTTGTCATCATATGTACAAAACATAACATGAAAATATGTTAATCAATGCACTATGTCCAAATTGTCCCTTTATTTGTGGTTAAAGTCTCTTTAAGCCAAATAACAATGCTTAACTATTTAACAGAAATCCACCATCATGGATGAACATTTTGGTTTTAAAGCGAAAGGATCAATAAGCTGAGTGCAAATATGAACCTCATTGTTAATCATTTAGTTGTAATTTTTCAAATTTTCAACCAAATGTGAATCATCATGAAAAAAACCGTGAGGTTAATTTAACTATCCAACCCTAGGAACCTAACTTTATTTGGTGCATTAAGGGCAAAATTATTCGTGAATTGGCACTTCTTTCAAAAATGGCTTAAGACATCCCATATGCCAACCTCAAGAAGACTAATCACAAATCAACATAGTGATGGTTCTTGAATATTGCCCACACCACATACATTGTAGGTCAACAAGAGCCATTATTAATGATGGGTCAATTTGGCCAACCATATGGGGAAAATGACATGGTGTACATTTACACACACGATCCTTCCATGTTTGACCATTTTGACCTTCCAACAATAACGTTCCAAAAGGTAAAACTTTTTGCACACAAAAAAAATACATCATATAATCATCCAAAATAGTCGGCATTATCTGTCGTAAGTACACATAATCCCTTAGCTTGAATTTATGAATCTAAAGCCAATAACCACCTCCACAAATAGTGGCACAATGCAATGTATTCTGATGTTAAGCAATTGTTAGATTTTCCATAACCATGGGCATAACCCATTACAATAACGCAACTTACAACTCACATGTTTGAATTCACGCATTAAAATCATCCAAGTTGATCACCATGATTGCATCTCATTGAATTAAGGCTCATAGCTTGAACTCATGGCCAAACAATAAAAAATATGGTGAAAAAAATGAAAAAAAGGCATGCCAACTCAATTTATAGCCCATAGTTAACCATGGTAATTACAACTCCCAATCTTGTGTATAGCACTTTTAGAATCCATATTTTTGCAAACCTCGTTTCACTACATGCATCATTTGATCAATTAACCCATTTGCCTCAAAATAGTTTCATGAAATAGTGCAATGATTAATCAATGCATTTTGACACAATTGTTGGAAGTTCCTACAAAATTCCATACCTTGGTCAATGAACATTTTGGTTAGAGACCCAAATCTATTGATCACCTTATTTTTAAATGCATATGCAACAATTTGTGAAAGACCTTGTGAAAGACTATGTCATGGTCTTTCACAAGTTGGCACATGTCAAGGATTTTCAAACCTTAAATTAGAACTTTTTGGGAATTGATTTGTGTGTTGTAGCATTTGCAAACCATGTAAATGTGACCATGTGCATACATGTTAGAAAATGTCCCACCATTGGGAGATTTTCAACCAATTGTTTTAACCAAATGGCATTAAGTCAGGGCTTAGATTAGCAAATTAGTGCAAATGGATGGTGTAACAGTTGGTTCACAAACGCATCAATTTCATTGGTTGTGAATTAACCTTGCACCACCAAAAATGATTTACCAAACATATCAATTCATCCTTAAGTCACCCGTATGTTTAATGGATGACATATTTGATTTAGGGTACCACTCATGCAATCTTCACCATGATGATCAGCCACCTTTGGCAATGGTCAATAGGGTTGGCCTTCCATGAATAACCTTACCAACATTCCTAAGTTTTTCATATTCTCATCCATTTAGGGATGGAGGATTTGAGAGTTGGACATACCATTCAGGGTATTTTCATGTTATGTTTTGTATGTGTGGTAACAAACCTTGGAAATGAACTTGTTTTAAAATTTGAAAAATAACCCCCCCCCCCAGATGATGATGAAGGTAATGTGAATGGTTTAAACTACACCCCATGCTTAGTAAAACTTTTAGTGATAATAACCTTATTCCTTGTACCTTTTTTTTAATGAACCCTAACTTTAATTTGAGTGTCCAACCTACCAACCTATAACTTTCAGTAACTAGGATTTGTTGAACTTATAATACATTACATTAAACTTAAAGGGATGTTGAACTTATTGTAGTTTAACTTACACTTTAAATTGAAATTCCTATAACATGAGCCCAAAAATGCTACACCTACATAACAAAACACTTACATTCATAAAAATATTTCACAAAACCAATAATACTTGGGCACATTATGAACACGACAAAAGTGGTTTACCAATCATCAACCCAATTTTAGCACAACACCAAATAATGGGACATCTTAGAGATCAAATGCAAAGATATTTGATTTAAAGCCTAATCAATATGTTTGAGCAAATAAGGTTTTAAACTAAACCTATTTAATGATCAAGATTAGGTGGTAACCTTGTCCCATGTGTAGCCATTAACCACACCAATCACAGTTCCCAAGTTCATTGTAGCTATAAAAACACAACACACGTGTGGGAAGGCACATGGCCTTTCACTTAGGGTTTCACATTGAATAATAAACACAAATCACTAAGAGGTTAACTAGGTGGTGAATGCTCACCCCTAAATCTTAGTCAAATGACACATGAATACATTCACAAAATAAGGAACCGGGGGTACACCTTTAATAAGGACTTTGGTTACTACTTATTCTAAAAGATTTTGAATATATACTAGGAATATTTTATTTGTAAGTTACAAAAAATCATAAGAAAGTCCTTTTGACTCAAAAATATATTACATCATACTCTTATGTGAATATGTGTTTTAAAAATCTCTCCAAAATTATGTCATTTTCAAGTCCTTTAAGAGTCATTTATGAGTTTTTTCAAGTAATAAAAGTATTGTAAAGCATTGGTTACAATTATTAATCAATGCTTTTGAAAATTCAAATTTTATTATATCAATTCAAATTATTGCACATGTTTCCACAATATATTAAAAACATTATCATCAAAAGATATAAAAGAAATGTGCAATATTAATATAATTTTTGACACAAAAACCTGAAAATCAAAGCACTAGTTATAATTCCTATGGTTCCTATCTTTGTGAATGTACCCACACCTTGGCAACCCCCTTACCCTTTGAAATCAAATAACAACCCAACCAATGTATTCACAAAAACAAAGATAATTCAACAAACACATGTGGAGATACATAAATCATGCAACACAAATATTCACTTTTATGATCCCCACACATGAATCAAAATAATAATTCAAATAGAAATCAGCCCCATTTGCTAATGGTGTGGCACTCCACCACTTCCATGTGATGAAAATGGGTGTTTGCCAATGCAAAACCACCTTTATACACATCAGCCTTCCATGCCCATGAATAAGCCTCCAAATATACTTTGTTTCAAATGCCTTGAAACCTCTCATGCCAATAATGTTCCTCCCCATGAATTCACTAGCTTAAACCACTCGTGACTTCTCCGTATGGCTAAAATATGAATTTCCTAAAAAATGGAAATAAATTTCAAAATAGAAAATTAACATTTGAATTTCTCCAACTTTTGTTTCCAAAATGTTTGCACATTTGCATGCGCATTACCTTCATTGAAAGAAATTCAATGGCACAAAGATCATTTCAATTTAACATTGTATGAAAAAGATACGAGGCTTCAAAGTTTATGAACGGATTCACCTTTTTCCATCCAAATTATTGATGAAAACACCCTAATGGATGAAAAATAAATTAAAAAAAACTTGGAAAAACATGAAAATAAAATAAATATAAAATGTGGTAGGTTTAGATTAATGTTTAACCTAGCCCCTAGGCTTAGGAAGGTTTTTTTTAATTTTTTTTAATGGAAAATAAAAAATGTAAGATCGGATTTGATCCAAACCTATGTTTATCCTAGTCCTACCTTGAAACCTCTTAAACTTTTTATCAATTTTAAGCTTCCTAGGTTCAGGGAAGAACTAGGAGGTTGATAATGATGGTGATGCAAAGGTCTACATTCATGCCCACTTGTCACCTCCTCCCCCTCGTTTTTTTTCCCTTTTTTTTTTTTCTCTTTTTTTCATCTTCTTATATTCATCTTCTTATTATCTTCATCTTCTTGTTCTTCTTTTTGTTGCTACTACAATGTTTTTCTTCACCAAGATGATAATGACAACAAAAAGAGGAGTTCCCCACTATAAGACAAAGACCATGAGGATAGGTGGGAAATGCCCCCTTCTCTTTTTGAATTGTTACCTATATAGACAACCAATCGAGTTCCAAGCTTGGTCGGCAATGGCAACAACAACTTAGTTGTTATTGATGTTGGCAAACACATGTTGTGTTGAAGAGACAGAGATAAAGAAAACAAAAGGAGGGCCCATATGATAATATTAGGGGCCTTCTTCTTTTGTTTTTGAACCTTGTTTTCTTTTTTTTTTGGTTCTTCTTACAACTTCCAAGCTTCATGACTAAAGGTTTTTCTTCTTTTGTTTCACATTTTGAAATAACTAGGTCCCACTAGGGTTCAAATTCCTAGGGAATGATGTAATTATTAACCACAAAACAAACATTCATGCCACACAACATTAATAAGTAAAATTTGTTTTCACAACAACTATTGTAGCAAAATCATGTGCAAAATTATAAACACTAAAATTTTAGTGTTCAACTAATTAACCTAGTTGCAACACAAAACAACTAGCTACACTTTTGAAGATCAAATTGGTCATTCACCTACAATGAAAACAAGAATTCAAGCCTGACATTTCTACATAAAGAAATGCCAAAATTAATACTATGGACGAAACCCATAAAAACTTGCATATAACAATAGAATGTGTTGCAATTTCAAATCACCAAAAGTGATTTGAGGTCATAGAAATTGGGATTATATCCATTCAAAAAGTAGTTATATCATTCCCATTCACATTTGAATCAATTCAAAATTAAAACCCAACCAATTGAGCTAACTTGATTTACTCCTAACTAATTGAGACCTAACCAAGGAGTTAAACTAACACAATTGACAATCTTAATAATAACTTAGAATGTTAAAGGTCCATTTTCACAAAGAAGGCTAATCATGTCAAATTTAGTTTAATTCATCATAATCTTTTTTTTTATAAAAATGATTCCACAAAATTTCAGAATTCATAATTTCATTTAATGTATGTTTATCAGTTCCTTGTATTTTGCAAAAACATAAATGCAAGATAAGAACAAAAGTAGTTCTTGCCAAGTTGGTTATTTTGACAATTTTGAAGGCTTCTACTTTATTTCTCACAAGGGGCATTGTATGTGTGTGTGTTTTTAACACAATAACAAACCCAACTAATAAGTTGTTGGATAGAATTGAATGGGGTTATCAATTGTCAACCCTAGTGGTAGAGGACATATCAAGTTCTTGAGTTCAAACAAAGGTCATATGATTGAACCATCCCCTTATATTTCAATAGCTAATGTAAAGTTTTCACTAGCTTTGACAAATTACAATATGATAGCCTCACAAATTTATTTTAGTTAGATAAGAGATCAATCTCTCTACTTGATTACTTCCTTGTGAAAATTGTCCAAACTTTTAAAACAATGTTTGCATAAAACCTATAGGCTTGGTTGAAGACCCCACAAAATCTACTTGCATAGTTGGCAAGATTAAGATGGATCAATTTGTTCATATTAATCATGTTAAAAAACCAAACATAATTAACCCCCTGACTTTACCATGGCCACAAAGAGGCCTCACTCACACTCTAGGTGTTGGTTCACCTTGCTAATAATTAGTAAGAATAACCTTACTATGATTTAGTATATGCATTTTAAAATGTGAATACATTCCCATCCCTATGAATTATGATGCTTTAGATGAACTTTCTTTTAACATTGACAAGCATCTAAATTTCAATAAAAAAAAAGTCAAGACTTGAATTCCCTGCTTTCTTCCGCTTGGGCATGGATTGCATTTATAAATATTAGTGATGCTTTCCATCTAGGTTACACATGCCCTTATTCATACCACCATATTCCATATCCTCTCCATGTTGATGTGCAATGTGCCTTGTGTGTCCCTTTAGTTCATATGGCCAATTCACCATTAGACATTGTAGCTTGGCATGCATTTTTGTTCTTTGTTTTTTGGTTTTTTTTCTTCCATAGGTTGGTGAAAAAGGCCACCAAGAGACTTGCACTTAACTCCATCAATACATAGCAAGTAATTGGGACATTTCACAAGAGGAACACACAATTAAAGCCTAGGCTTTAGCTCCATGGAGATTTTTAGAAATACTTACAAACCCTCTTCCACCTCCATGGGCACAACTACATCACACATGGGCATTAACACATGTGGGGAATATGCTCGAACAATGCATGCATTAAATCTGAGCACTTTAACAATATTTGATGAAACCATGGTAACCTTTTGCCTTTTTCACCCATTGGCAAAAGTTGACCTCTCCCCTTTTTGTTAGTGATTTCCATCCAAAGATAAAGGTTATTTTGGCCCAAGAAACATTTATTTCTATTTTAACACATTCACCACATCTTTCATCCAATGGTCCTTTAGGTATGGTATATGAACTTTTATGAGGTTATTTTGTCCTAGATGATTTTGCGAGTGGCTTTGATTTTAATTTTGATGTATGTGGGCACATTGTTCGTGGTGATGTTCCCCATTTGCATCACATTTTCTTGTGACATCATGATTACTAGATTTGGAAATGTAAACTAACAACAATCGACCCATTGAGATTGGAAAAATCATCTATCAATTAGTTGCCCACACATTTGTTATTTAGTTTAAGGACACATTTTAATCTTCACCAATGTGGTGTGGCAAAATAAGGCAGGTGTGAGACAATGGTCCAAGGGGCTCGTGCTATTTTGGATCTACATTTAGATTGGGTGGTACTACATGTGGATGTTTGCAATGCCTTCTATTCTATATTATAGAAAACCATTTTTAAAAAGTTACAATTTTCTACTTATACTTTAGATTAACTTTTCCCATTTGTCAAATGATTTTATGCATGTTCATTCCCATGATATTTCTTGTTGGCTTCTTGACACAAGGATCTCATAATCATTTTGTCCGAGTTTAATTTATGAAAGGGGGATCCTTTGAATGGAACATTGTTTGCTTTAACAAATATTTGCACTCTTCGCTTTACTGCAACAACTTGCCTTACTTGTGTTTTTCCCTCATTCACCATTGATGTGCATATTGTTGATCTTGTTTCAAATGTGGCACCCGCCTTTTTACCTTTATAAGCATAATTTGCAACAATAGGACTTTCCATGCAACTAATGAAATGTGTAACTTGGTTTCCACATGGCTTAAACCTATCCATATCACTTCCACTAGGCTTTGTTACATCAAACATAGGTTTATTTATTTTAGGTGCACTAGCATGTTTTATGTCATTTTTGGACTCATGTGTTGCAAAAACATTTCAAGAGGATCTCACACCATAGCTAGCCTCCCTATGCTTGTTGATCCACATGTAACCTTTGCAATGCTCTCATTTTGTTATGCCTAATGCCTAGGCTATTTATTATGTACCATATTTCCATCTTTAGGTATTTTGTGGCATTATGTTGAGTTCGATTCTTGTACCATAATTACATTGGAAAAGTTATTAGGTGTGGGATCTTTTGACATTATAATGGGTCATTTGGTTTGTCGTCAAATCAATTACCTGTTTTTTAAAAAAGGTTTGCCTTTCCCATAGTGGTTTGATTAGTTGCCCTTACCTTCTTGGGACATTGGGTTTTTATTGTTTTTGCAATTGTTAGTTGTTTTTAGCAAGATGATCACCTTATTTTTCTCAATGTAATGGCACATGTCAAGATTGGCACTTTTCCCTTCTAGTTGGCATTGTGAGACACTTGAGCTTTACTACCCCAAATTGTCCATTTTCAAGTCACTCCTTTTAAGAGTTTTATGGTATAATCATATCTTCATTTATAGGCTTCTTTGATGGATTGCCTACACGAGCAAAAAATTTCCACACTTCTAGTAGATACTCCTTAGATGCCATGCGAACATGTCTTTGATCTTGTGCAAGTCCAATTACAAACACTTGGTTATTAGTTCATCTTGTCACGCTTGCATTTTGTTTATTTTTGGTTCACTTATTTACATTGTTACATACCCACCTTGGCTTGCTACATTTTAATATTACACATTTTCATGTTGCTAATGTGGACATACCATTGATGGTTTAGATATCCACTTGTTTTGGTGCTCATGCGGGAATGAATGCACCACAACCCACAATATTCTTTGAGATATCGTCGTCATTATTGCTTTGGATACCATCAATCATTAGAAATGACTTTTAGATTTTAATGAATGTTGTCATAGTTAATTTAACCCACTTGAATATGGTACAACATGCATCATCCATGACGTCTCATGTAACAACAATGGTTGTTCAGGAAAAACCATAATCATATGCAATCGAGCATTAGGAAACAACTTCATTCCACTTGCCATTAAAACTTATGGTCGTTTTCATTTGTGTTTTGATTAAAAAAAATAAAATCATGCTTAGGCCATTATAACTTATTATCAACAATCCTTTTTAGTTCCCATGATGTTCATTTATTATTATTGGCAACGTGTGTTCATAGTCCTCCAATGTGTGTAGGCCATAATGATTTTTCAATGTGTTGCCGCATTGGGGAAGTATTCCTCATCTTTTTTGCACAATGCAACTAGTGTACCTTTGTGGGCAATTGGTTAACTAGGATGTGGGGAATTGAGATGTGCTCGCCACAATGCAAACTATTCTAGGTTTATTCAAAACTTTAACAATTTTTAATTTGTTAGAGTTTGATGAGATATGCACATTAATGATTCTCACCATCTAGGCCCATGCGAGGGCTAGTAGCAAGATTCACATTGTGGCCATTAGCTAATTTGTGGTAGACAATGCCTTTTTAGCTTACAATCTTTTTTTTATAGCATATTAATCATGTTTTGATTATTTTGTGCTTTCATGACTTGTGTTTTCGAGCTTCTATTTGCCTCATACTTCTTGTGGAGTGGTTACTATCCTTTTTTTTTTTTGGTTATACATGATTTTTCTTTCTTTCTAAACATGAAGTGAAGTTATTTGTGTCTCACAATCAAGATTGTCATACTATTGCAATAGGTTTTTCCTTGGGCCTTTGTTGCCAACTTGTTTTACAATCAATGTTTGAATGAAGATGTCAAATTAATTTGGTATGATTCAAACTTTATGACAAGAGGCATTTCATGTCAGTCAACAAGGAATACTTTCTTACATTATTAACATTAACACACCAATGTCCATGGAACCTTCAACCACTTTGGGTCCAATTTGTTTGATAAATGGAAAGTCTTTATGAACATGGATCAAAACGTTTTTTGAATAAAATGTGATCTTATAATAATGGACACCTAAGAATAGCCTTTGGTTGTCATATTTTTTTCATTACATGCCTTCACTAAAATTTAACATTTTACCTTTCTTCAAGTGGTCAATATAGTTCCTATAAAACTTTAAAACATTTTCCCTTTCAGAGAGTGAGGAAGAAATTAAAACCCCGAAACCTTATTGGAACTTTGTTTTTTCTCCCGGACTCCTAGTTCTAGTGTCCCATGGTTTTTCCACCTCAAGGTGAACACATCATATTTCAACACTCATCCTTGTAGGATTTCATGTGTAGGTCCACACAATAAGTAGAGGTATTCCATCATGGCTTCTTCAATATCTAATATATTAATTCAACAAGTCTGTCTGTCAGTCAGTGACAGGGCTATACCCAATTGACAGCCGTTATTTGTAGGGTAGGTAGTAGGTACTTACTAGCCTAGGTCACAGAGCTTGCTAAAGCCACATGATTATCCTAGGTACCTACCACCCTACCCTAGACCGGACCAGAAAGGGCCCCGGAGGCAATCAACCCGTCTCCCGAGAACGATGCCCGGACCACGGACAATTGTTTAAAAAGAAAAGTTTTTTTAAAAAACCAAAAACATCAACCAAACATTGTTGAAATAACACAACTGTGCATTATGCACAGGGTTCACACTAGTTAACTAGTATTTCAACATTTTTGATCGAATACAATATTTCCCCCTTCCAATTTCATCCAACACCTTCTTTGCTTGCTTTTGGAGATTTTCCAATGCCTTGCAAAAACCACACTATACTTTGCAATGCTTTTGTCCAATATGATATCCGACCTTAAAGAAGTTAAAAAGACTTTTATTCATGTAAAAATTAAAGACATCCATTTGTTTGATTTAACATGGCACTCTAGTTATTTGGATTCTGAAATGCTCGTGTAAGTAGGCTCCAGAACGTCCTGTTGGAACTTGTCCCTTATTAATTATGCCTGACCAGAATGGACACGTTTTCTCTGCGTAACGTACAGTACGAGAACCGCAGTAACTTACTGTAAACCGCAGCCTAGACACCATGCGGTTCTCAGGAGGTTCTCAGACATCAGCAGTCAGTCCGTCTGAGAGAGAGAGAGCGAGAGCGAGTGTTCTTGCGAAGCTCTGCGGACTGGGACGCCCTGTCTTTCTTTGTTCTTCAACAAAGTCCAGGTGAGAACTAATTTTTTTTGTGACCACCGACTCTGTAGATGTTCATGAAGAGCACCGGTTCTCGCTTCGAAACTGTGACTTTGATGAATTTTTTTGATTTTTAATAGTTTTTCTTGGGTATATGTCTCTTCTGGTTGTGAAGAAGTTGACTGCTGAGGAAGGAAACGCATTTTTGTGTTTGGTTGTTTCAGCATTTGAACTTCGAAATTTTTTTTTCAGCTTCTTTCATGATTCCTGCGTCTGGACATTCTCTTTTGTTCTTTGATTTTGAATGAGACGATTTGAGAACTTCTTTGCATCTTGTAGACTGAAAGCAGCAGCGTGAGCATCATGACCTTGGTGATGGATACTCTTCCAGTTGATCTTTTCGACATCGATTTGTAAAGATGTTGACATGCTTACTTGCTTGCTTCTGATCATTTTCAATATCATTAACTTTTGTCCATCTCCTCTGCTCTTTGTTAGAAAGAGCGAGGGAAGACTTTGTGTTATGTAGCACCAGAGCTAAGACAAGAATACTATTGTACTCTTTCACCTGTTACATCGAGGAGAAAAGTTTGATCATATAGCAGAACATGCAGAAATCAAGACAAGTTCTGTAAAATTTCCTTTGGCATGCATGTCGATCTAGGCCTCCGTTGTTTTGTTTTCGAATCTGTATTAGACACACAATCCATCGTTTTGCCATCACAGGAGACAAAGACATAAGTCTCAACACTGTCGTCTCTTTGTTTCGTCTGTACCAGAGTAGTGACAAAGGACAACATGGAGATGAAGCCACCACCCCTCATGGCTGTTTCCAAAGCATGTTGCAAGCCTGCACCGCCAGCTCTACAGATCAACATTGAAGGGAAAGAGGAGTCCATGGCCGGTCTCTCTGTCTATGTTGTTGGATCCTTTACGGCTTCTGCTGCTATTATTCTCGTGTCTGATGTTTTTGGTAAGCTTGCCTGAAATCTTATACTCTTTTTTTCTCACTCCATCTCTTGTGATTCTTCTTTGTAGATCCAGTATCTGCTGGCAGTTCCTGACTTCAAACACAGCCGATTGTGGACTAGAGATTCTGAAGGTTTATGACACAATGTTAGAATTCACACAAAATCTAACAGAAGAAGCAAAGTGCATCTGGTTCTGTTTCTCTAAAGATGGTTTGTTCTGGACTAGAGATTTTGACACTTTACCATCACAATATTAGAATTCACACAAAATCTCACAAAGGAAGAAACGTGCATCTGGTTCTGTTTTGCGAGAGACAGCTGATCCTGGACCAGACATTCTGAAGCTTCACACAAAAGCCTAGAATTCACACAAAATATCACAGAAGAGGCAAAGTGCATCCAGTTCTGTTTTTTACTTACGCTGTACTCCATGGTGTTGTGGTTTGCCTCTGTTTGCTTGTGCATAGGCTGGATGACTCCTCAACTGCGGTACATCCCATGCCCCTTCTCTCTACCACATGCATCACTTGCATTCTTGCTATTTTTTTCAATTGAGGCTCTCTCTGGTCAGAAATCTTCTGAGAATTCAGAGATAGTGGGATTTTCATGTGGAATTTTGCTGTCAAATCTGACAAAAGGTTGATTACAGCTTTGTTTGTAATAACTTAAAACATGGCAGGAAGCTAGCTGACAAGGCAGCAGCAGCTGGCTACCTTGCCATTGTTCCAGACTATATGCATGGAGATCCTTTCAAGCCAAGTCCAGAAGGTGGAAGGGCCGGTTTTGCAGAATGGATTGTCAAACACCATCCTGTAAGATTTGCATTAACCCTCTCAAACATATTTACATACAAATTTACATTGTCAAAGTCTCGCACAGTGTATTGTAAGCTGAAAATTCTAGGTTATGCTTTCTGTGATAGATAAGAGGAAACTGACCTATGTGCATGCACTTAAAATGGGTGTTGATCATATTAGCTACTTTCAACCAATTACAGTGCCTAATTCTACATAGTCTAGCAGAAATATTTGTTGCCAGAATCTTGGACAAATGGAAAATTTCATTTCCTGGAGGTTCCAAGGACCCCTCCTGTTACTGCTGATATTTGTGTTATGGTTCTGGAGTCGACAGGAAGGTGGAGTAGAAGTGACGAAGGAGATGGTGAAAATGATTAAGAGCAAAGGCATAAGCGCTGTTGGTCTAGCAGGATTCTGCTGGGGATGTATAAATTGCTTAATACCAACATTTCCCTTTTGTTTATGCTAAACTTGATACTATTCAGGATTCAGTGCATTGACATTGCTTACATGTTTTTTCAATAAGCTGAGCATTTGTTCATAATATTTCAAATCTGTGCATTTTTTTTTGGTCTTCTTCAAATTGACAAATCTGTTAAGCCTGAACACCTCAGATTTGAGTTACAGTCTCTCACACTTAGCAGGAATCTAATTTCTGCTCCTATTGGTTTGTAGCCAAAGTTGTGGCACTTGTGGGAAAGGAACCAAATATTGTAGAAGCAATTGTGCAGCTACATCCATCATTTGTTCAGGCTTCAGACTATGAAGGTCAGTTTCTATTACTTCTTTCACCTACTGCAAAGATCTCCAATACTGTCATAAAGTCACTCTATGAATTTTTGACTGATTTATACATCACCTGCAATACTCACCAGTGCTTCAGTCCAAAGACTTGCCATCTAGTCTGTGTTGGGCAGATAGTTTGTAATGAAGATGCAAGGAGTAAGGATTATGATACTAACCTAATCAGTAGTTATTCTGGTGAATGTGGCCTGTGCTCCATTGTATATCACTGTATGTGTTCTGAACTTGACTTGAAATCCCCCTGCAGATGTCAAGGCACATATTGCAGTACTAGCAGCACCATCAGATGGGGTTGACAAGCATGCAGATATCTTGTCTGCACACACTCAGGTCTCTTCTCTTTCCCTACTACTTTGATCATTTAAATACATTTGAGTTTGAAGTGGAAAAAACCAAAAAAGACACTCAGGTTCTCAAGCATATGTAACAGGAAGCTTTTTGAAATCATGCAGTGCTTTTTCCCCTTTGTGCAGATTGACACATTTCTTAAAGTCTTCCCGAATGTAAAGCATGGCTGGACAGTTAAATATGACATGAACAACCATGAGGAAGTGGCAGAAGCAGAAGCAGCACATCAGATGATGTTCAGCTGGTTTGACAATTACCTGACTGGAAATCAAGTGCTTCCTTTGCATTGTCCTTTCAATGGCAATGGGTCACTCACTACATCAATTCCCCAGGTGCTTTCTCCAAATGATCTCAACAGCAATGGGTCTGTCACTACATCAACTCCCAAGGTCCTACCCTAATTTAAGCTCAAGAGTAATGGAGCTCTTGCAATCACTAATCTCAGGCTCTCGTTAAGCAATAGATTCTTCATTACGGCAACTGACATTTCCCTTACAATATAACAGGCCTTTCCTAAAGGCAATAATATATATTTATCTCCCTATGAAGGAAGAGAAATCTGTAGGGTTGAAATTTCAACTCTTGCACACTTTAATTACACCATTGATGTTTGGAACTGCACTATCACAGTGAACAAATGCACCCATCAACTGGCACAAGAAGTACCATGTGAGAAAGGTCCAATATGCAATGTTTGAACATAACAGCAACCCTGAACCCTGTGTCTTGCTTTTGTAATAACATCTCATGAGTTGAAAACCAAGAGCAGGTCTTGTATGCAACAATTGAACATTACAGCAAGCCTGAGCCTTGTGTGTCTTGCTGTTGTAATATCTCAAGAGATGAAAACCAAGAAAATGGGACATTCATTCACTGCCCACTCTTCACAGGCCCAAACCCACTGTTTTCTGACCAATCCTATCCTCCTACTACTCAGAAGACACCTTTGTGTTGAATTTCAAAAGACTTTTTATCATTGCTGCCAACTAGCCAGCAGTTTGAAAATGAGCTCTAGAATGGATGATATATTTAGTAGTAAATAACAGACTGCTCAGGCCCCTGTCCTTCCGCAACATGGAACTTGACCTGCAAAAGGTGTATGGAGTAGTAATGTGAGGAATTTTCATAAAAGAAGTTTTGTTCAAGTCAAATGACAATGCTGTACTCACGAGCTGAAGTGCAGTCCTGAACCCATAAAACATGCAGAGATCACAAGAGGTTTAACAAGTGAAGCAAAAAAAGGGATGATCAAAACACCTGAGTGAAAGGTATGAAGTGCAATCTGACAGCAGTACACTTGGCCCCATAGAAACCGCTTCCATGCATCATGCTCTTGCCTGCCACTTTCACCACTATTGATCGCAATCCCTGTCAAACAGACTATTAGTTGCTCAGTAATCCATCCAGCACAATATGGACAACTGTTGGGTTAATTTTTTTCTCAGACAACTGGGAATGCAGACAGTGAAAAGGGAGGATGCAACCTAAAAGCTCATCCCAAAAGAAGTGCAACTTTTTTTCCACAGCCAATAAAGAAGGTCCATAAAGTTGGAGCCATCTTGTAAGTAGATCCTGGTAAGTGCTCAGGTTCCTGCAAACATTACTTTCATCAGCAAGTTGAGTACTGCAAGTTGATCTGAGCAGACTCACTTGGGGATAGCCATAAATGATGCTCTTGATCTGTCTCCACTTGTTCTCAGTTGTTCTCACATCTCCTGAATCCCTGCAACACACAAAAATGGTATCATATGTTCAAGGCTGATGCAGACAAACTGGGCACAAGCACACTTGCTTGCAGAGAGGCTCAATGATGCAGGATTGGAATAGTGAAGACCCATGTCTGCCTTCAAAGAATCATTCACTATCTCACAAACTTGATGGGGTGCAGCCTCCTTTGGAGAATCGGAGTTGGGTAACTTCTCTTAAGATCCTAATTGAGCGACTTGTTTCTCCGCTTCTTCCCCCAAAGAATTGAAAACCCAATTCCAAAGTTTGTTTATTTGCCTGAACCGAGCAGTGGATTGGGAGCCCAAATATGCATGCACTTGAGGGATTTTGATAAAGCTCAACACAGGGAAAAATCCACTCTCTCTAAAGGGACAGGAGATGGGCTGCTGCAACAACTGAGAACATACCAGGAGTGAATCACATTCTTAAGCTCGTCGCGCAAAAGGACTTGTACTCTCAACAGACTCGGAGCGCCTTGCCTGCCTGCGAACCAGATGGAGAACATCATGGGTGGACTGTTGTCCAGGAACTTGTTGGAGAAAGTTTGGAGTCCGATATACTGCTGAACCCTACCCCATTCGTAAGACGTCGCCAGGACGGGTTTGTCCAGCGCCGCGGGGCAAGGATCACATCCTTGCGGCGGATCCTCACGTAACACCCCATCCCCGCCCCCGCGTTGGAACACGGAGCCTCCCTCCGTTGCCCAGTGCGAGAAGGAATGCGGCTCATCGTGATCCTCCTCCACGTTGCAAATGCGGTCGTAGATCAATCGATGTTTCGGCTCCCATGGACGCAGGGCTTGTCCCTTCATCTGCTCTGCCTCCATGTGATGAATCCTGGAGAAATGCGGGCTGGCAACTAAGTTCACGCCGTAAACCGTGCCGAACAGCCCCTTCCAACCTCCCATGCAACGCAACGCATCCAACGATCGCAGTCCCGTGCCACCGCAAAGCTCGCTCCACAAGCTCACGTCCTGCGTCGCGTCCCGCCATTGCCTGCACACAAGTGCACAAGAGCGCGCGATCTCCACTGCCGGTAGCAGCAGCAACACCTTGGCGAAGACCGCGTCCGGTAAACTTTCACAATAATGCTTTGGGCTGGATGATTCCATCTTCTTCCCAAACGATCAGAAGCAAAACTCTCTCTCTCTCTCTCTCTCCCCCAAAACGATCAGAAGCAAAACTACCTCTTCTCTCTGTCTCTGTCTTTCATCAACACTTCTGCAATTTCAATTCTCTTCAGCACGAAGCTTCAAAACACAGACTCACGAACTCTTGAAAATATTCTACACTTCAAAACAAATCCGTAATCTCTCACAATCTCTCTCTCAGATTTCAGAAACTCGATCAAGGTTCACACACAAAGCAGAAGAAGAAGAAGACGACGACAACTTGATCCGCGACAAAAGCACATGAGCTTCAGGAGTTGGCGACTTCAAAAACAGATTCCATTCAACAAATCGGAAAACCTCCTAAGGTCACAGACAAGATGAGCATTCCTCCCGGCAATAGCAGATCAGAAAGGAATTGCAGAAGTTCGCGTAGGAAAGAGGAAAGACTGGCCTGCAATTGACACAAAATTGGTGAGCAGAAAAGATCATAATCTGCAAGTGCGGGAAACTTTGAAGGAGAACCGGAAGGTGATTGATTGTCGCGGGAAAATGAACGCGCGGAAACAGACGTGGCCGCTGCAGGAACCGACAACGATTGTTTTTGAGCGGGAAATGGAGAAACGGATTCATTGCGCTTGGAATCCCGGGTTGCGGTACGCGGTTCTCGTTATTGCAACGTGAAATTTTGCCGAGGAATGAGAGCAGCAGACAGTGCGGATTGAACAGAAATAACAGGAAGAGTGCAACAGAAGCGTTGGCAAGAAGAATGCAACAACAGAAGAGTGCAGCAGGAAGAATGCAACAGACAAATGCAGGAAGAGTGCAGAAGTAGAATACGAAGGAAGTGGCAGGAAGAATGCAACAGCAGCTGCAGGAAGAAGGATGTGTAGAGAAGGGAGAGAGAGCAAACAATGCAACAGAAACAGCAGAAAGAATGAAGTGTTTGAGATGGAAGAGAGAGTAGTAAACAATGCAATAGAGACGATCAGGCACAATGCCATACAGTAGACGATGCATGTGGATTTGTAAAGCTTTACTAACATACAAAATAAATGCTGAGGAGCAGCATCCATCACTTTGTTGAAGACAGGAAATACAGTGGGAAAAAAACACTTGGGGTTATGGACAATTTCTTTGAGGTATGGCAGCAAACATGAAATGAAGTTTTGCAAAGCAAGAAACAACAACAGTCAGGAGACAAGAAATCAAGTTTCACACAAGCAAAGATATGTAAACTTTCTTTCGCACACTGCTTTCAGGTTGCAAAATAAGAGAATTAAGTACAGCTTCTTCCCTTTGTGGGTGAGAGGAAGATGATCAAACAAAGAAAGGTGGTGTTGCTGGAGAATGGCCTACTTGAGAGCCCACACATACAACAAAAATAACACTACAAGAATGCCGTATAATTGGGATTCCAGTGTTGAGCTACACTGTGGGAGATTGATCCTCCTGTCACTTTTTCTCTTCGCATCTCCTTACCAGGAATTTCACCAGCTATGGAAAGCTTCCTCTTGGAGATTTGAGGCACATTAGTATGAGAAATATCCTTGGCAGCAGCATCATCAGTCTTGCTCATCATCAGTGCAGCAGGCAAGCTTAGATCATGCTCAAAATCGCTCTTTAGTTTTTTCCTCCTAATCTTCTTCAGGAGTGCATTTTCTGCCACCCTCCCAAAACTGCTGCTTCCTACTCTAAAACCCTGCTCCATGCCCTCCCGTACCTTGTCTTTGAGATCATGCTTGCTTGACTTCTTCAGGATTTTGATAGGGTGGCTCTCACCCAGAGCTTTGGTCTTTGCAGTTGCAGCATCCCCAGTTGCCCATGGCCTCGGTCCATTGGGAACAGAGAAACCAGAGTGATCCTCAGGATTGCCAACTACAGGTTTAGGCTTTGTGACCAATGGTCCCAACCGCTGACCAGCTTTGTTCAAGATTGACAGTATCTCTGCAGAGCGGTCCTCAGATGCCTTTTGCTTCTCACCAATAGGACCCAGTATTTTCGGCTTCCTTTTTGTCTCCTGCAGCCAGAAACAAAAGTGCAAAACTTCTGGCATGGGTGCAATGCAATCAAAAGCAAACCAGAGAGACTTTTAGAATAAGGAGAAGGGAGGACATTTCAGATGAAGCAGAAAGTGGGAGATAGGAGGTTGCAGACAAAAAATAATGCATAGAAAGCACAGGGAACTGTGAACATAAACAGGAAACTGGAACTGGGTCGGCATTGTTTTTGCAACTGTTCATTACTCTTTTGCAAACAACAGACTCAGCTGAAAACATTACCCCACAGACAAAAGAAGACAAAGGATGTCAAGCTTCCTCAGCATCATGAGGGTAAGGGACTAGGTGAAGATTATTATGGCAGGCAGGTTCTTCCTTTCAAGGGCTGGACATGACACCGGGTATTGTACCATCAGATGCAGGCAAATGTGAGAGGGGAGCTTTTAGACAACATGCCGTCAGGGAAAGGAGTCGGAAGTTCATGCAATCCTGTGTCTTGGGCCTCCAATGCCTCCTCTATCTCACCTTGTAATCCACACCCTAAATAGATTGAAATATTGCACAAAGGAAAAACATATTGCACTGCTTACCACCGGTGAAAACAGATCAGGTTGGTTTGTTAAGATTGGAGGCTTGTTTCTACAGTTTCAAGACAAATGACCTCTCTATGGGTCAGAAACTCCCCCAGAAACTGTAATTGACATTTTTCTCTCATCACAGTGAGGATGGAGAATCTGTCCCAGGCAAGAGTCCAGCCATCTCAGTAAAAGACAGAACACCAAAATGCAATGATGGAGCCTGATGCCCAAGATGTAGAGCTCTGCATACGTCAGCCATGTGGCTGTATGGTCCATGTGCCCAATTGGCAGAAAGGAAGAGATAGATGACACATATGGCTTTGTTTACCTTAGACCAGTGGCTACAGACCAGAGTTATGGCAGACACAACATAGAAAGAGCTCCATAGGGAGCAAACAAGAGAACATAACAAACAGTGGTTGAGAGCTCTGAGACTCAAAATCAAACAGCAGAAATCAACCAAACCCACCAGAACACAACCAATTTCCCATAAGCATGCAGGTTGGACACGGTACTAGGCAAACCAAGTTTATATGACTCTGTCTGCTGCGACCTTGTGGCAATTACCCCACACCCAGTTTGAACAAACAATCTGCATAAAGACTATGTGAAATGGCTTAAACTCAGTTTGACAAACCAAAGCAGAAACACATAGGCACAGACCAAGATGCACTAAGTGATATAGCACTTGAAAACAGGTCCAAGAACATATGAGAAAGGCAGAAATAGATGAAAATCTTACCTTGCCCAGCTTAGTGAGACGCTTTTTTCGTTCCTTGGCACGAGAGACTGCAGCCTTGATGCCAATATTATCCATCCAACCTTCGGGCCATATCTCTGCCAGCTGCAGAGCAACCCAACCAGAAATGAAATTTCTCCGGAGATTATGCTAAAGAAAAGAGATAAAAGCGTACATGTAGCAGATAGACTACAGTCCACATCTAATTCCATATGTCCAAATGTGGCAACACAAGTGCAATGTCTCTTCTTGGAAATGTGAGCCTTGCGATTGTCACTCTATGTGCCTCTCAAGACAGACACTGTAAGACAGAAGTTAAAAAAGCCAGTTGTAAGTGAGATGCTCAGCAGGAAAACTAAATGTTCACACAACAGGGAAAACTCACCTCAATGTACAGCTTCCGAGTCTGTGGTCCTTTATGCTCATCCATTCCCTGTTTATGTAGCCCATACAACAGTCAAGCTCAGACAACACAGGTTTAAATCCCAAATTTTTGAAAAGTACTGATGCAAATTCCTCCAAAGCAAAGAAACTATTCTAATTTGAAATTTGGCTCAGCTTCTGGGAAGGTTGCATAAGGTACACCTTTTGTACTGAGGATTTGTGGCTAAAGCATAAAGACAAACATAGCAATTCCAGACTTCCCCTGTTCACTAACCAAGACATACATGGTTGTTTGTTTTTTGAGTGTGTTCACAACGTCATTTCTTGATCAGCTAGTGATGGAACTGAGATATGACCCTGGCACTAAATACATCTGATGGATCTCAGAGAAAGATGAGAGACCTCAAGGTATTGTTCATACAGATCACAGAGACGATCCTCAGTAGCATGGTCCCACTTGTACTTTGCACTGTTGCTTCCACCTTTTTCTGCAGAACCTGGTGCTGCTTGAAAGTCATCCAAGGAGCCTTCGTGCAAATCAGCATCCTGGGACAAGTCATTGGAATTAGGACCTTGTTTACATCCCTTTGGGTGTTCAGGTGGCAACTAAATAGGAATTTTGACTATAATTGTACAACCTGCATATGCAGTAGCAATGGGTGAGGAAGAAAGTATCAAACTACAACTTCTGAACATAATGAAATCAAATAATCTGAACCTGAGCTTGCAGTGACAAAACTCTTGATTTCACCATCTCTGTAACCTCACGCTTGATATCCAATATTCGACCTTCTTTCTCTTGCTTGGCTGAGAGTCCCAGCTCCACCATCTCCTTCAGATTCCTCTATCAATCCAAACAAACAATATCCATTCAATGAAAAACAACCAACACAATACACAAAAAAGGGAGACACTCAGTTTGCCAACTACGTGCAACCAAGTGGCTCTTCACACTACAGGGCTATTGCATCCATTTCAGAGGTGGTCATTTTTAACCACCATAATAAGTTCAACACAGTTGCTCAACCCTCCCCTAAAGTTTGACCTGCAAGTAAGCACATGGTTCTGAACAACTGGTTGACCCAGTGACCCCTTCTATAGCTGGGTTGGCTAGAGTAGGAAATGTCTAGGAAGAAGTAGTGGTGAATACCAACCACTTGGGGTATTGGCTTGATGATTACAACTAGGCATTAAATTCCATAATTCACCAAACTACTTCGAGCACAAAGGTCATGAAGCAAATTTGACTAGGTACTGATGAGCCAACTGTAAACTGCACCTACTTACAGTCAAACTGTACACTAAGATTGCTCATATAAGAAGCATTTCATGGGGCCCTCCAAACTACAATATCCATGAGTTTGTTAGTGCTCAGGAGGGTCATCCCTATTGTGTGCACCAAAAGCAAAGAGTTCAGGTATACACATTCAGGACATAGGTGTTACACTTCCTCTAGTTTAGAAAGCTGGTGAGAATCATAAACAAGAGATTGACAGCACCTGTGATGTTGTGCACAGAGGTTTTTAGGTTGAGAATTGCTATGACCAGAACTGGAGGAGATTTTGACATGCTGATAGGAAATTCAGCAATAATGCAATTGGTAATACTTTACCTTCAGAGTAGTGAGGCGCATGACATGCCCTAATATACCCATCAGACGATCCACAAGCTCATCTGGCACCTTGCCTTCTCTTGCCTGCTGCACTCCCACAAAAACTAAATAGGCTCTGTTACTTGCATACAGAGGACACACTATATCAAACAAGCCATGATGTCACAAAAACAGCACCCTTATTTGCAGTAACTCTTCATGTGTTTGTAGTACAACCAGATGCATTCTCAAAAGGAAGTACATATGCAACGCACCGCTAGTCTTGCAACTTTGGCAAGCTTCTGCTTTACTTCACGTGGCAACCTCTTAGCCTTTCCTCCTGACTGTGGTGGCTGCTCTGGTTCTTCACCATCAGCTCTTGGTGGGCAATCTGTCAAATCCAAATGAACAAACAATGAAAAAAGAAGTAGATGACAATCCAATATGAAGAGACATCCACTTGAATGTTATAGATGGCATCAAGATGAGATACACAGACATGTTTATGAGCTCATGCAAACAGGCAGTACACAAAACCTACATTCAGCAACACCCTTTTCAAGGTCCTGAATAGCTCTTTCCATCATAGTGCCTTTGGGCCACCCTGAACGACGACTTGGGCTGGATTCCTTTGGACCTGGTGATGATGATTTCTGCTCCACATGCCACACAAAGAGTTTGTCCAATTCATGCTGCCACATGTGTAAGAGAATGCCAATTGAAAAGGACATAGAACTTCTGGAAGCTTTGTTGAAACTGTGTCTGACATGCAATCAGAAGTTTTGCATCACTTGAGTCCCACAATTGACTTTGAAAAGTAGATCAAAAGGTCAGACAATGAGGGTGCTGACGTAGACAGCTTACCCCAGATCCAGTTGATCTGCCGGCAGCACCTTCATAATCTCTAACCCCTTCCTCCTTGGTTGAGTGTTGTAACATCTTGAGCTTCATTAGATTCCCAGAAACTGGAATTGATAGTTTGGAATCCTTTGTCACCTCTTTCCACTTTTTCTCTTCTGGATGTGAACTAAACCTTTGATCCAATTTCTGCCCATTGGCCAGGTCCTTAACTAAACCAGGGCTAGACTGCAGTACATTTCCTCCATCAGTCTTCACAATCTTGCTTGGAGTAACATCCCGGGCTTTTGACTTCCCATCCTTCCAAACCTCCAGCCGTGATGTTACAAGGACTCCAGATTTCTTACTGCTCTCTGGTTTACTAGCCACCTGTTTAAATTCTCGTACCTTACCTTGGGTATGAGACATAGCTAAATCAAGTTTAGGCTGCTTCCTGCTATCGTCATTGGAGAAGTCTTCTGGTTCACTTGAGTAAATCCTGGTTAGAGCCTGTTCAGAGCCTGTTCCTGCCCCCACTCCATCATGTGTTCCTGAATCTTGTAGCTGTTGTGTTGAAACTTTCATCCTACCCTTCACCTTCATGCGTCTCTTTGCAGAGTCCTCCACAATTTTCTCACCAGCAACTTTCTTCACATCCCTACGTTTCCTTTTCTTTGGAATAACTGCAGGATCTGGAGGAGCTACAGATCTGGAATGTCATGTTCCAAGAAGGTTAGGAACTTGAACAAACTCCGACTGTAAATTTCAGAGCAAAAGTACAATGTCCCACATGCTTAGACCCCTTTGAATACTGAACAGTAGAACTTTCACCAAGTGTACATGGTGTAAACTCAAAAGGAAGAACTGAAAAACCATGACACCTAGAAAAGAAAAGGAACCCAACACAAAGGTTCAAGACAGAGCATTGACTCACATCTTCTCAAGAGCTCCTCTGTTGATGAAGAACCCTGTGTGTTTGGTTTTTGCCTTCTCCACCATGAAATACTCATTCTACATACATACAGACCACAGATTAAATGCAGAACAAGATGTGAGCTATTTGGGCACTCCAAACAAGTGGCTCATCTAGGAAAAACCAACAGAATTGAAAGTCATCAGAAAGCACCCCATCTCATGTCATTCACACATTTACTGCCCACAACATTGAAGCTACCCATCTCAACATAACTGAGACAAGGATGTACCAGCTCTTCATCATCGATGAAAGGATCGTCAGTGTCGTATTGATCCTCATCAGGACTCTCTTCCACATTTTCCTCATCACTATCTCCTCCCTGACATGTTGACACATAAAAAGAAAATTTTAGAAACCTTCGGAATCCACCATAGATAAGCACATTGGCCCGGTGAGCTGCCAAGATTTGTCATTTTTCCAAAGTTCTAAACCTTCTCACAAAACTGGAACTGTACAACATATGTGTCACTCAATATGGAAAAAGTAACCTCTGCCTTAAGTCATACTAACTCAATGGTTGTGTAACTCAAAAGAGGAGCAAACAAACAGCCTAATTGAAAAGAAAACACCACCTTATAGAGTCGCTCAATCCTCTCAATTACAGAACTAAATCGATTCGGAGGAGGTGGGAGGGTGTCTGGGTCCACAACTGCCGCACTTGTCACTGTCTGCAGCAGCAAAAGACAACAAAACACCCACATAAATGCAACTAGCAAAAAAGAACAGCCCTTTGAACATGCCATAGCCCCATCTTCAATGCGGAGAGATGTATATACTACTGTAAGGTTACAGTTCAAAAGAATGCAAATGAAAAATATCTCTGCCACATGCAACTGAATGCAGAGCCTGCGAACACAAGAATGCAGCTGAAGCTATGTCCACATCATGTATGCAAATCTGTCAAAACCATCTACAATATTGCATTCTGAGGATTCATCAATGAAATTCAAAAATGGGAACAACGAATCGGATGCCTATACATAGAGTAGACATGATCACAAGTGCTCTGACCACTGCTCACTCTCTAGTACAGAATTGGTGGGAAAAAAGAATCCAGAACGAAATACCTAATCAGAACACAAAGAACATAGCACAAAACCCCGTCTAAGAGAAATTCCCCATCGCTGCACATCAAAATTTACAGCAGGAGATCCCACCTGCACTTCCGGAGCAATACGCGCTTCCAGAGCAGGATTGGCACCAGCAGGAGCATCCGAAGGCACTCCCGCCGACATGTTCTTCTCTGCATCGTTTGTCAGCTTCTTCCATGACACCACCGTGGTCTCTCCGTCTTTGAGATCCACAAAGAAACGCTGCCTAGCAGGCATGTCTCCCCCCCACCCCAACCCTTCCCCACAAGCGCCCTCCTAGTAATCACAAGCAAAATCGAGCACAAGCGAATCAGAAATGCATGCAGCAATCCTGCTTAATGGTGCGCTTCATAGCTCCGCAACCAAACCTAATCACGACTTTGCAACAAAGCGCAGTAAGCAGTAGTGTCGCCAGGAAGCAGCAGGACTCTGTTCAGCGGGGAGGACAGTTCCGGCAGGGCAGGAGGACCAGGAAGATGACAGTTACAATCTGGAATTGACGAGCGAACAGGGCGGATGACCAGGAGGATTTGACAGTTATACACCGGAACTGACGAGTAGACGGTTCCGCAGCTGAAAGACCAGGAGGGATTTGAGCGGAACTGACGACCGGACGGTTCCGGGAGGGTGAAGGACCAGGAGGATGGCAGTTACAACTTAGAACTGACATCTGGTCTATTTCGTCTCTTTTTGCGTGTGGACCGAGGGGAGTCGAATTCTGGGGCTAACTTGACTGCCCAGGCACTGCACTAAAGTTAAACTAACTGCACCAATCAACATTGAGCTCTTTCAAGTACCCCTGGAAATGGGCAAGGCCCAGGCCATTCTAAGGGGCTCTACCCGGGTCTTACCCACTAGAATGGGCCAGGTTTGGGCCATTCCCATGGGCTTGAGACTCACTTGAGACCCTTGTCTTAGGACCGCTTTACACTAGGAGTCAGGGTCAATGTTCAACCCAAATCCAGCGTTCCTATTGGGGCAAAAGTTGAAATTGGCCCCAAGTTGAAAACAATTAAAACAATTAAAATTACAAGATTTTTTTAAACCTAAAATGAGAATAAACGTAGGTTTATATTCAAATTTAGATTATGAAACAAAACAAACAAAAGCAAAACCATGATGCATGCAAAATAAAAAATTTAACAAAATTTCATTGCAAAAAAAAAAGTAGTACATGATTATATAAAAAAATGTATTCAAAATTAATGTTGAATAGACTAAAAATAATGATTTTTAAAAAAAAATCTTTATTTATATTTTTATGTATTTAGTTCAAATTTTTAAAAAAATTTATATGTGGTCCATGTTCACTCATGTGTATCTATGTGTGAACTATAAGTGAATTAAAATTCAATTAAAAATGAGTTTCGATTTAACTAAAAATGAATTAAAAATGGACTAAGAAATAATTTAAATTAAATTAAAAATGAACTAAAAATTAATTTGAAATGTACCCAAAAAAATTTACAATTAATTAAAAATGAATTGAGAGTTAATTTAAAACGAATTAAATTTTAATTAAAAATAAATTAAAACTTAACTAAGAATGAATAAAAATTTCAACTAAAAAAAACTATGAATTAAATAAAATTAAACTAAAAATTAACTAAAAACTATTTAAAATTAAATATAAATTTATTACAAATTATGAATAAACTTTCAAATGAATGAATTCCATAGCAATCACATTCCCATGACAAAACCTTCCATGTGAAATGCCTCCTCCTCTCCTTCTCAAACAAATAAATGTAAATAATGAATGTTTGGTATGGAAATTGAAAATCTTTGACTCAAATTTACTCCAATTCCTCCTCTATTATTGTTTGCAATAATAACTCTTCAAATTTCTTTCCCACTTTCTCTTCAGATTTCAACACTCTTGTGGTGTGGCCAACAAATTGGGTACCTATCTGCACAACATGATCCACCCTTAGTTACCACACTAGTGGGTGCCCATGACCTTCGGCCACTGTGAAGTCCCCCGGTTTCTTTAAACATGGTAGGAAGTTGGAACACATTAAGGCCCCCCTTTACACTAGGAGTCAGGGCCAAAGAAACTTGGGGCCAACTTTGAGCATTTTTGGATTGTAACTTGGCCCCAAAGGTTGCAAATTGGCCTCCCAAACTTGAAGGTATCCTTTTTTTTTAGCCTGGGGGCCAATACAAGGCCATAAAGTTCAGCATTTATTAGTACTTGGGGCAGATTGAAAAGTTTTTTTTCTTTTCCAGCCTTGACTCCATAAAGCCCTTGGGGGTGGCTGATTTCAACTTTTGCACCAATAGGAATGCTGGATTTGGGTTGAACATTGGCCCTGACTCCTAGTGTAAAGCGGGCCTAATATTACTGGTGCTCCAGCTTTTTAGGGTTACTGGGGCGAGCCATCATGTTAGGGTTTTGGAGGGTTTTAGGGCCATTGCAAGCGTACTGATGACCTTAACAATATGGAATTCTCCACCAAGAAATGCGCAGGTGGTGGGAGAGAGATTGCATTTGGTCGGATGCTCGAGAGGGAATTGCATTTGGGTAGTTTACTTGGGATGTTCTTGGATGGTGAGGAGAGAGAGAGAGAGAGAGAGAGAGAGCAATTGCCGAGGGTTTTTGCAATGCGGCAATGTCTTCCTCATCATCATCAATGCAGGAAGTTCAATTGTCGTGTGTAGCAAGATCTAACGCTTTTCTAGACTACAAAAGCAGCAGCAGCAATAGCTCCACCACCACATGGAGAAGAAGAGGGAGGTCGACCAGGATGAGCTTCTGGCTGCGACGTGTCTGTATGCACCCTTAATTCCACTTTACCCATCGATAACTTTTGCAGTATGCAGTATACCCCATTTCTGCCCAGAGCACACCGGATAGGAACAGAGGCGGCACTTAGACATCATGGCAATTGTAAGCTTCCTTGTGTAGTTCCACTCTCTGTGTGTCTGTCTACTGCCTTCTTCTTCCCATGGTTTGTTTGCCCAAAAATTGTTGACCTGATACCTTCGAAAGTGAATTGAAAGATTGGACACATTCTGTGCAAGTCGCACTACCTCATCATGGCGGCTTCTATGTGATAAAACTACATGATTTGAAAGGAAGTTTTTTTCTGCAGTCCCTGCAGCAGGTTAGAGAGAGAAACTGTGGCAGGAGTTCACCTGTTAGAATTCACTTGTCAATGAAGCCATAGCTCTTGTTGGTGTCATTGTGTTGCTCTCTCTTGGTGGTTATCCTGCCCTGGGCTGAACTTGGCAAAAATTTCTTTTCAGGTCCTTTGCACTGGTGGGATAGTAGTAGTAGCCCGGTAGGTTAAATGCAATATGTTGATGAAGAAGGTCAGTGTGGCTTTCTCTTTTCTTATGATGCCATTTGTGCCTGGATTGTGGGGACTCCATGGCTGATCAACTTGACCTAAATTTCTAGCTGTAGACAAATGAAAGGTATCCAGATTTCAAGCACAAGAAGACATGGGAAGCACTTTGGCTTGAGGACTGATGAAACCCACCATGGGTGAAATAGCTACAATTGCACCAGGAACAGTGTAATTGAACATTTTTGCATGGAATCAGAATCTTACAAAGTATGTGAAGGATGGGCAATTGGAAGAAGTGATGCAGCTTTTCTGATCACAAATTCGATGAGAAGGAGTGAGTCCTAACAAATTCACCACTTTTGTTCCGGTGATTATGGCATGTGCTGGTTTAGGAACTCTTGACAACAGTAAGCTTGCTCATAAACAGCTCATTCAAAGTGGCTTGGAGTCTGATGCCTTTGTGGGGGAGTAGCTAGGTTGACATGTATGCAAAATTTGGGAACCTTGAAGATACTTGGAGAGTGTTCAATATAATGCCATCTCGAGATGTGGTTGCTTGGAGTGCCATGATATCGGGACATGTGAACTGTGGCCAAGGGCAGAAGGCTCTGGAACTAGTTCAACAACTGCAACAGGAAGGTGTGTGACCAGACTCTGTTACTTTTGTGGTGGTGCTGAATGCATCTGCCAGTGTAGTTGCGATTGAAGAGGGCAGCGGTGTTCATGAGCAAATCATTCAAAGTGGTTGTGAGTGTGATGTCTTTGTGGGGAGTAGCTTGGTGGACATGTATCCAAAATGTGGGAGCCTTGAAGATGCTTAGAGATTGTTCAACAAGATAGCATCTCAAGATGTGGCCACTTAGAACACCATCCTTGGAGGATGTGACATGCATGGGCATGGTAAGGAAACTCTGAAACATTTTGAAAGGATGTTTGAAGGTGTACAGCCAGATGATGTCACTTTTGTTTGTGTTCTGTTAGCTTGTAACCATGCAGTTCTGGTGGATGAAGGCATGCGCTGCTATGCTTCAATGGTCACAGACTACATGATTTCTGCAAAATTGGAACATTACAGATGTATGGTTGACCTTCTTGACCGTGTTGGCCATCTACAAGAGAGAATATGGTCATGGCAATGCCCTATAAACCACACATAGCAGCATGTATGGATTTGCTCAGTGCTTGTAAAATTCATGGTAATGTGGAGATGACAGAATGCATTGCCAAATGAATTCTTGAAATGGAGCCTGACAATGTTGCTAGTTATGTGCTGTTCTCAAACATCTATGGTACTGCTGGCAACAGGCATCTCTGTGAGAATGTAGAACAGCAGAGTTCTTAAGGAAAAAGCTGTGAAGAAACAACTGAGTTGCAGGTGCATATTTTTCTAGTAGAGTATCAAGACCACCCCCAGATGATTGAAATTCATGCAAAACTGCAGAGATTGTTAGGGCTCATGCATGACACAGGTACATACCTTGTACAAAATTTGTTCTGCATGATGTGGAAGAAGACAAGTTAGTTCATTTGTGTCACCATAGTGTGAAACTGGTAATTGCATTTGGGCTCATCAACACAGCTCCTGGTACTCCTTTCTGAATAAGAAAACATCTATGGATTTGTGAAGATTGCTATGTTCATACAGAGTTCATGCCAAAAATAGTTGGGAGAGCAATCATGATGAGGGATTCCAATCACTTTCATCACTTGAAGATGGTGTTTGTCTTGCATGGACTACTGATGATGCCAGTAATCTGTCTTGTCAATCACTATAATTTCATTTTCTTTACAATAGCATGTCTAGTGGTATTGTAACACAGTCAAAGTTCAACAGGTCATCAGATGTGGTACCACAGAGAAGGTTGCCATGGGGTGGCCTCCCTGGAGTTTTGGTTTCATGCCTCTGCCATTTGTAGCACTTAGGTCTGGTGTCTCTTTTGTCTTATGTATATACGGAGTTGTTTTGAAAACTGAGTGGATGTTGAGACTTGAGACTAAAAAAATTGATGACAAGTTTGAAGTGTGTACCATTGAAGGTTAGAGGTATTAGTATTAGAGACTAATGGCCAAAGACTAAATTACCATTGTATACACTAAGGAGTTGTGATGATGCTTTTAGGTGATGTTTTCTTTGTTGAATATTTCTTAAGTTCACTGATTGGTTCTTCTGTTTTCAACATATCCATGTTTGCTCTTAATTGCAGGTTCAAACAATCTGCTCATCTTATCAAGTAATGGCTCTGCCCTTGATCCTTTTGGTGTTTTTGAACCCAATTTCTAGTCTCAAGAAACATTTGCTCCACCAACCTCAACTGGATCCAACATGTATTTCATATATGATTGTTGAAAAAGATCATTAGATGTCAGAATGGTTGTCCTTAAAAAAAAATGTAGTAGTGTAGTCACCTGAAGAATCCAAGTGCCTTTTGTCACAACTATCACTATGAAATGAAATACTAATTTGTTGCTATGATTCTGTTCAAGTGTGAGGGAAAAGGTGCAAGCCATTGTTTACCATAACCACAACTATGAGAAAAATCTACAACAGCTCGGGGATCAACTAACTACAGGTTCCATCTACACCCAATTTAGAATAAACCATTTGTTTGATCATAGGGTGACTTGAACATCACCAAGGCAAGCATGTATTACAAATGTTAGCTCTTGGGTGTGAAATGGACTTGTTTTAGAATTGAGATGCACAATGGTAAGGGAAAGGAAATGAAAAAGAACTTCAATGTTGAGCTCTTAAAGCCCGTCCTTTATTAAAATTACAAGGACTTCATTGAGATTGTACATAGTTCAAAAAACTTTTAAATCATTTATGAAGAAAACGTTTTGAAATTGAAATATGGTTTGGAAATTACAATTATTACCTATTATTGGTTCAAATCATGTTCAAGTGATGAAAAAAGTTCAAATTTTTTGATTTTGTAGAATTTTCTAAAGGTTTTTAAAATGGGAGCAAAGAACATTTGAAAAAGCTTGTTATCTCATGACAATTTTCAAAAAAAGTTTCCAAGGGAAAATATGTTCCATGAAACAATTTAAAATGTTTTTAGAATTAAAATGAGGTCATCTTTCCTTTAATTTTTTAAGAGTATCTGCATTTCTCAAAATCATGTAGTTTCCCAATTTTATATAGTCCAATGTGACAAATGAAAGAGGCTAAACAACTTCTTTGACTACAAATGCTTTCACATGATTGGATCTTTGTTTTTTGTTGCCTTTTAATCTTTGTTTCTTCCTTTCAAAATGCAACCTCAAATTGTCAAAGTTAGATTGCTCTTCTCGGACTTTGTCTAAGTATTCACCAAACCATCATGCTTGTCAAATGAATTACAAATAACCTTGGTCATCAAAACACTAGATCATCTAAATTGTTGTCTATAAAATCCTTCAATTGATAAGCAAAAACATTACATCTAAATCCTTCAATTGGCAAGGAAAAGATTCTATTTTGCCAAGATACTTTTGTCTTGACCTTCAACCATTATACATTCAAAGAATTTTTGCTACAAATGATGAATGAGCTTTGTGGAGTTAATATGTAGCAAAATGAGTCTATGCCAAACCTGTGAGGAAGTTTGGCAATTTAAATGATTATCCAAAAATTTGTCATTCACGATTTTCATTCCTTGAACAATCTCTTAAAAATCAAGTTCACAAAAGAATAGACTACAACTGATGTTTCCATATTCGAGAGTTTTTCCCATTAGACCTCTTGATGCTAGGGAATTCTTTATTGCTTTCCATTTAAAATACTTTAAGACATTCATTCAATAAAACATGTCAACAAAAAACACTTGCTTGAAGACTAAGATGAATCAATAATTGTTGACAAAATCACAAGATTGGACAAAATAATCACCAACTTTCATTTTGATACTCACTCCTACAAAAATCATTATAGACAATCATGTTTGAATAGGATCATGGGGGATCAATTATTGGCTCTCATTCCGCTACTCACAAAATTAGAAATTTCACAATAAAGCACTCATGTGTGTGTGGGCCCATCACCTAAAGAATTTTATATTCTATCACAATAACATGCATTCAAAATAATAATAATAATATATATTATCATATATATTACATTGCACAATATATTCATACAAATGATCTATATCATTATACTACTAAAAACTAGATTATATATGCAACATCAACTATATGCACAATGTATTTGAATCTACCCTTACTTTGCCTAGTTTGGTAATTTATATTTGAAAAAACAATACCAACAACATGTAAGGTAAATTGACCAATGATCAAACACGTAAGCACTCAAGGTAGGCCAAATCCAATGGGAGGGTTCCATTGTTTTTAGTGTCCAACAAACATGAACCCCTCCCATTAGTGCATTTGATGCATTAAAAATCGTCCAAAAAAAAAAAAAAAGGATTGAAAAAGTTATGGCCCTCCCAAAGTAGAAAGGTCAAAACAAAAAAAAACCAAACCACTGAACACTACAAATGCTGGTTCCTTGAACATTCAAAAAAATCCTTGTATGTTGCTCTGTTGCTATTAGAGTTCATAGATGATTTGTAGACTTCAAGTGGCACTCCTATAGCACTTTAAATCGTTTAAAATGAATAAGAAAAAAGAAAGTTATGAGGTTTGAAGGTAGGAGGGGTCAAAATGAAGAAAAATGAAAAAAAAATGCATTTTGCAATTCAAAAAAACATATTTTCTTTATAGCTCTCTTTTTTGGCTGGTCCCTAGGTTTTCCATTTCCAAGATGATTTGTAAAGCTTGAGAAGGTGTTCCTATATCATTTTAAATCACTCAAAATGGAGAAGAATTGAGAAAGATCTACCAAAGTGTCCAGTTCAACTTCAATGTAGAACCATATTCCCACATATACCTTCACGAGGCATTTGGTCACATTTAAATTAATCTTCGCATTTGGGTCGGGGTGGACATTGTTTTATAATTGTTTAAGATTAACCATTTTCTACATTTAGTGTGTTGAATTGCAACAAACATAAGTGGCTCATGTGTTGGATCCATGTGTGTCATGTTTAGTTTTGGTTGCCACAATTATCAAAAAAATTATTTTATTAATCTCACAATTTTTTTTTGTATTTATTGGGTGATAGTGGTTAATGAAGTTTATAAATTGCACACCTTATACATGAATGTAATGTGCTTTATAATTTGCATTGAATGTTATGTTGGTGACAACAGAAAGACGTGAAATAGTAGCTAGCAAAAAAAAATTGCACTTTTTGCCAATTCCTATTTGTTTTCATATGTCATCAATTTAACACAAAGATACATGCAAACTAAAGTTTTTTCCCAAAAGTTGAAAACAAAGCGAAATAAAGAAAGATAAATTGTGATTATGTTGACATGATCGAATTGAGTTAGTTGAGCAAAGAATGGTCACATGACCCAAGATTTGTATAGTGTTATTGAACCTTTTACAATCTTACAAATTAGTTATGATAAGCAAAAGGAGGTTTAACTTGAAGTAATCTACCATTTAATTGCAAATAGATAAGACATCAAAAGACCCTTGGTTATACTTGAAGGCTATAAACAAATGTACATGATTTGGTTATCCACTAGATAGATGATTGGAAATATTGTCCTTGGACTTGCCATCAATGTAGGTTTTTAGAGCATATGCATTCACACTCTCTAGTAGTGTTTACCACATCCAAAAATGGTGTGCATGTTATTTCCTCATCCCTCTCATAACCGCGAAATACTACATAGTGTAGAGAGAGGATCATCTGAATGCCTTCACATGGGCCAACCATCGTGACTGAACAATCAAAGTGAATCATATTTCTTTACTAACCATTTTTGAAAGCATTGTATCATGTGAACATTCACAAGTTCACACTATCTAAAGCCTAAACTTCCTACAAATTATAGTTTACAAGCTGTTATATTGTTACTGGTGGAGCTGTTCTGATTTGCTTAATAGACATACAACATTACAGGATCATACTGGTATGACGTGAAGCAAGGCATGATTTCCTGAAGAATAATGTGGTTCTTTTCAAAATGTCCATGAGCAAAACCAATGTGCATGCAATCATAATCTCATAGTGTTAATGGTGACTCGATAACTGGCCTATTCTTTTGGTGCTAAAAATTGATGACACTGCATGCAATATTTAGTTCAAACTTACTACAATTTCATGATAAGAGGCACCTGGATGAACCTAGATGCACCAAACAAGTTGTATGTGCTATAACATTGACCCCTTTGCCCAATAAAATTGGAAACAACATTGTGCACAGAAGTGGAAAGGGCATATTGTGGCATGAAGAAATGGAAAGCAAAAAGTCTTGAACATTCATGTCATGCCCACAAGGCCAAGCTTGAAAGGAGAAAGAACCCCACATCCACATCCCCATACTATCTTGAATGTTCATGTAGTGCCAACTGGAAAGAGCAAGTGACAGTCTCAAGCAGGAGATACCTGTTGGTCTCTACAAGCTGCCTGCAACACTACTATCTTTCATCGTCTCTTGGGCACAGGGTGCATGCAGATGGAAACTACATACTATGGAATGATCAACACCCTGTCCATTCTGTTGGGTAAGGTGCCAAGGGCAGGCCATTCCATTAGACATTGTAATAGAGCAACTCTGATTTCAATCTAGAGCAACAAATCTGCAGCCAATTAGCTGTCCCTTTTAATCATCCACAGAAGGAGTTAACAAAGGCTTGCCTGAGAAGTGAGCATCCAAGTTGCTGATGATGAGTTCTACAGCCACCTTGACTGTGGCCCAGGTGGTGGAGGCCGTGTGGAGCAGCAAAACCACATTCTCCGTGTTCCACAACTCTTGTAGCACCTGAGGCTCATTTTCAAAAGCATCTAAACCAGCACCAGCAATCCGTTCTTCAACCACAGCCTTTACCAGCTCATGTTCATTTACCACCAAACCGCTGGCAATATTGACAAGAAATCCCTCGAAAGATTGTCCAACAAATATCAGTATAATTATCTCTGTTGTATACACCCACCATTTCCTCCCACACCAGCAACCTTATGACAACCTTTGAAACATACAAGCACCACATGTATGCAGCAGGCCATACCTACTACCACAAGATGGACAGGATCCAACACTGCTCAAACTTTTACAAGCTGGGACTTAGAAGGTTTATACCTCAGGTCCCAGTGCATCCAAGACTTCTCGACCAACAAGATGGGTTGTCTCTTTTATCAGAGAACAAGTAAGCACTACCACGTCTGAGTTCTTGGCGAGTTTGAGTACAGTAGCATGGAACTTGTAGGGAAGTTCACTTTTCTCTGCTCTTGCAAGGTAGGAGATTTTGCAACCAAATGCCTCAGCTCTCTTTGCTACAACCAGGCCAATCTGACCAAGTCCAACTATACCCAAACCACTCATCTGGATGCATATTCCAAGTTCACAGATGGCCGCTGATCACACAACAGCTTAACAAATTCCTTTGAAGTCACAGATGGCTGCAGCATTACCCAACTCAAAGGTGAAATTAGGTCAGCAGACAACAAAGAGTAAAATAACCTTCTGTACCTTGTGAGTGAAGATGGGATATCTTCCAAGCTTTGGCCACAAGCCCTTGCACAAAAAGCAGTCAGCTGCACAAATGTGGTGCATGGTGGCCGGCAGCAATCCTATTGCCATATCTGCACAGTTGTCTGTGCCAACATCAAGTGTATTGGTAACAGCAACTCCACATTACTTGCACTTGTGCAGATCTATTTGACATCTCCATTCATGCACCAAATATTGAAGAGTTAGTGCCTGCAGGAAGACTGAGGAGTCCCTACTACTACTTCTACTACTACTACTACAAGAAGCAAGCAAGCAGACTTTCCCTAATTCCTGATTTCCATCTCAAGCCCTAAACCCGAAAACCTGGGCAAAGACCATAATAACCCTAATTTCAGCAGGAACAACAGCAGCAGCACACACCCTGTCAACTCTGTCACTGGTGAAGGACACAATTTTGAGCTTCGGCAGCTTGTTGATGAGCACAGTGTCCACCCACTTTCAAGCCAAAGATATTAGTCCAAGATGGACTCCACATTCTCAGCCAAATATGCTTCCTTGTCACTCTCTTCCACAGCGGGAAACACTCTGTACTTGGGCTCCAGCAATGCTTGGAGGATGGGCATGGAGCGGAGCAAGAGCATACTGGGCTTCCCCATCATGGATCTAGCTAGTTACCTGCTGCCATGGTCTTCTTAAATCTCACATTCACAACCAAAACACTCTCTAATCATGCATCACTCTTTCTGACTCCTCTCTCTCTCTCTAGTTCCATTATCTGCTGCTTTCACTTCTGCATTGTATTTAAAGCACTTTTGAGTTTTTTTATGCTTTCAGTCACCTCCCCTCACTGTCTCCCTTTTTTTCTGCTGGGTAGATTAAAAATTAAAACTGCTAAAATCAAGGCAAAGCTTTAGGGGAGAAATGCCTAGCATTGGTTTGATATCAACTTTTGAACATACCAGCCTGGTCCTCCTATTGGTTATCTTTTCAAATTTTCATAGCAGCCTGGTCCTCCTATTGGCTATCTTTTCAAATTTTCATAGCAGCCTGGTCATGGTATTGGTTCCTTTTCAAAAGTTTCATACCATTCTGATCTTGATATTGGGTTTCATGCCAGCCATTTCACTATTGGCTGGTATGAAGTACATAGTACATACCTGATGTTGAAAGTGGTATAAAATTGGTACAAGGCTGGTATTACCTCGGGTCCTTATGAGGCTGGTCCTGGCACAGGTTTGGTATTGCCTCAGGTCATATCAGCTTGGTAGGGTCCTTGATACCAGTGTTCTGACAGGAGCAAGCTTATATACCAAGACCAACATAGAAAAGAACCCACAAAGTACATCCCTGTAATATTGCCACTTGGACAAAATCCCAAAACCTAAATGGAAAAGAGGAATGTGGAGTATCATTATCAGTTGAGATTGCACTGACCACAAGCAAAGACAACTCTTCAAATGGAAGAAACATGGAAGAAAAAGCCTGATGAGCCAATCAACCACTACTATCGCCCTGACAATTATCCTTTGACGAATAGACACTGCACAACATCACAGTAGAATGGTTACAGAAAAGCCAGTCCCAAATATAGCAGTGTGAATACATTTCACAGTGACAAATAATATAGGAGCTGGTAAATTCAAATCATCAACAGTCTCAAAAAAATTGCATTTCGAAGAACTGAAAATCTTGACTAGTTTGTGATCAGCAAGTACTACAACCTTCCTGTAGGAGGCCTGCTTATCCAGCAAAAGCTGGCAATTGGGTAACCTTGCAACCCATTAAGAGGGACAAAATTTGAGAGGAACACCACACAAGAGGCTAACCTACTTAAGAGAATCCTTCAAAATATCCTATGGGTCAGGAGGCTGGTTCACTAGAATTCAGGGATGGAATTGCTTTGAGAACACGTGCACAGGATAATCACATCATCTTTTGTAAGACAGCTACCACTACTACTAGTGTTCAGTACAGAATTTCATTAAATACATGATCAATGTTCTTTCCCCACTTCTCATCATACAATTTCAACAGCCTTTCTGCTGGGGTCACACCTGCAATCATCAACAATCCCCAGTAGGTTAGAATCATGCTCAGGGAAAAAGTCATGACAAACATTCTACTACACCTATGACCATGGGGCTTTTTGTAGCCCTGTTTGGTAGAAACCATAACTCCAAAAATGTGGAAATGTTAGAAATAATATACTTTTTCTACAAAGGGCTACAAAGACAAGTGATGCCTTCTCTTGGGGATGTCCCTTTCCTACTGCTCATAGCCTCAAATCCAAACACTGCTGACAATTGACCAAACAAGGAAAGGATGGGAGAAAATAGTGATTCATACCAGTTCTGACAGTTTCTTCAATTACATTTAAAAAGCCAACCTCCTTGTACCCTCTTCTCAACAATCCATCCTGCTTACACCACAGCAGTCCCACTTGTAAAACTGACTTTCACTTGAGTGTGTAGGACCTCAGGGAGTGCCTGCTACAGGTGACCAGGATGTTCTACTCCAATTATGAAAACTGTTAAAAAAAATTCCTCTCTTTTGTAGAAGCTACAAAGCAGTGGCAGGAATGAACATTAGTCTCATGAAATCAAAACCTTCAAATTGAAAATAGTGAAGGACTACCAGAGTTGAACAGACCTTTGCAAGTTTGTGGACATCCTGTGCCACATGTTTCAGGAGGCCATCCCGAAATGGAACTTTAAGACCCTGCTGTGGTACCTGTTCCTCCCCAATAACAATCCTGGTCAGACACAGTTGCAGCCTTCCCAAGCTTGTTTTGGAATATGTGACATGCTTTGGAATTTTGTCCTGAATTTCTATAAGTTACTGAAGTTCAAGACTGTAGTTCCTCATGTCCAAATAGGAGGTCCAATCCATATGTCTAACCTTTCTGAAAGAATAACATCATTTGCAGAAAGAAAAAGAAACAGAAAATACAAAAAGCCTACTGTGGTCACTTTTGGAGTTTCAAGAAAGACACAGTTTTGCATGATTATGTACAGCTGTAATTAATGAACATTTGACACTTGTGGGGTTAGAGAGAGACCTTCCTCCGGAGCATAGCACGTTCCCTAACTGTCCAGTCACCAATGATATCTAGTGCTCCTTGTAGTGACTCCTCATCATACAACAAACCCACCTTCATCCACAACAATGTCATTCAGACTGCAAGCATCCTGCCACTTGCACATTTGCAACAAACACCATGCATCTGTTCCCTCCACATAGCTTATAGAACCTAACATCTAACTGGAATTTCATATCAGGCACAACCAATGAATCCAACTCTTACTAACCAACAAGCCCAAAACGAATTACATTACTGTTGGTGGATAAGTGCTAGGCAGCACGTACACTTGCCATTGACACTGATGGGACACTGTACTAAGTACTATAAGCCTCACCTAGTGTGTTGTTCTCTAGACATTGTGGCAATCTCCCTCTGAATCTAACTGGAACACTTTTAGCAAGCAAGGTCATATGAGCATGTCAGGACACCAATACCAATCAATGAAAGAAGCATGCTGTAAGCATACCCAGAAAGCAGACAGAGCACACAAATGACGCCAGGATCCCCCATCTGCACCCCTCATCTCCAAGTAGCGCTTTAACCTGACCTGCAACCCATAAAGCTTAAGACTCTCTAGGATGTAACATATACCATACGCTAGTAAGATGCTGATTCATTTTAAGATATGCAAGCAATTGTGGCAAACTGAGCACCTCTGGGAAGATTGTCGTAAGGTGATTTTCCCAGTCATTTAGGGTTGGAAATTCTCCTGGCAGAACAGGTAATTTCCCTGCCATGAAATCCTGCGCAAGAAGATCCATTCCCCAAATCTTTGAGCATCACATACAGGTTCCAATGTATGAAGTTTCCCTTTTAAGCATCACAACTTGGAACAGAGCCATTTGGTTCTAGTAACTGTGTTCAGATTGCACAACAAAACACTACCTATACACCTGCTTCAAGCACCACCTTTACCAAATAACTTCACTGGAAGTCTCCAAATGGAACCATGGAATTGCTGCATCACTATTATCCTCAGCAATTGCTTTTAATGCATTCACTCAAAGAGCTTTCAGGGCCGAAGGAAACATGATTTGTGCCTCACTTACTCTGAAAGACAAACCACTGCAGTCCACATAGTGTTTTTTGCGATATACAAAATACATGGGCACATCAAGAGCATAGTCCACATACTTCTCAAACCTGCACACAGACACCGATCCTCATTACAGGTATCTGAATCACTGCAGAACAGAGTGTTAAGACACAACAAACATAGGATATAATTCCACTACTTTCCACTGCTAGTGGGCACAACTTAGGTTAAATGTTCATCCAAATGGGGGCATGCAATATGTAGACCATAAAGAAAAGTAAAAGCTCCTGCCATGCAGATGGAGATCTAATGCTTTACTCTGAATTTAGCAAGATGTGACCATCAAAATAGTTGCACTGTCCATACCCAAAATCATCATCAAAGACAAATGGAAGATCACCCGTCCGGTTGTTGTCTACATCAGTCCATATGTGACTGCCACAGAACCCAAAATGTAGAAAACTTAATACATGAGTAGAAGTGCATGTTGAACGATAAGACTGCTAACCACACCATCACAAAAGGTCTGAGTCCTAATGACACCACAGTTGTCAACAGCTATGAGCTCTGTATTAACAGAACCCAATATTCAAGGTTGCATACACCAGAAAAGAAGGAGACAGTCTCACCTTCTGAAGCTCAGGTAACCATTGGGCTTTCCCTCTGTGAAAGGTGAATTTGCAAAAAGTGCTGTTGCAATCTGTCAGGGAGCGCAACCAAAGTAGAAGTTGGGATCGAATCAACTATGAACTCGTAATCCTCTACTACCAATGTAAACAACATAAGAGCTTACCAAAAACTGAAAACAGCATGAAGGGGAGCAATAATCCAAAATCGACATGTTCTGTCACAGGCGTCATTGGTACCCTAAACACTTACAGGCTGTAAAGCAAGGCCAACTTGAAACTTCCTTATCATATCTGCCTCAGTCTCAAAGTCCAAATTCACCTGCTCAATTCCAAGAAACAAATGGAAGGATCTCTCAAGGACATCATACACATGTGCATAATTTGAAGGTGTGCTTGTTATTATGACAGAAAATAGGGAGCATCCTTGTCTGCTTTAGAGGCATTTCTATACCAAATAACTCACTTGTCTAAAATGCAACCAACCTGCATATGACAATAGTCCATAGCTTAATCTCTTTTGAGAAGAATGCCATAACATTTGGCTGTGGAAGCCCCTCAGTTCTCTTACTTTGCATGACTGGTTGACCCAGTGACCCTCCATGTTATTGAGATCCTGATCTTTCTCACCTCTACAGACAACTAGATTTGAACCTACAACTGCTTGAAGGGAGGGGATAAGAGCTAATGTAAGCTCAATGCTGGTTATCTCTCAGAAATAACAGGCCTAAAAATGACTGCAAGTCGACAGAGACAAAAGGTAAAACAAAAGTACCTGCACAGTACATGTGCGGAACATCATGTCTAGACCATATGTGCCCACTTTCGGCATATAGTTGCGCATTATGTCATACCTGGCCTGTTCCAAAGCAGGTTGAACTCAATTAAAAGCATGCACAGATTCAGTCACAGGCTAACCCTCTCCCAAAGTCTGCAGACCCAACCGAGAGGCCAAGATCACTGGGTCAAAAAAGGTACTTCCATTTGAGTGAAACTGTCTCCCATTGAACCTGCATGTTAATCCTGGCTTGAACTTCCATCCCCTCAGGTTATGGCCATTGAAAGGCATCAAGAATTGATAATGGATTATGCTGGGAAGGCTGGAAAAGAAAAAATTTCTTTTTGTTTTCATTTTTGGGGGGATTGGGGGGTGCAGGTACATATGCTCAAGAAGTGGGAGAAAGAAAGTGCAAAACATCAAGAGAGAAAACTCACAGCTGGAAAATGAACACTCCAGTATCTTTCTCTCAGGGAAAGGAATGGAACAGCATTCATCACAAACACAACAAGATACAAGCAGAGGTCTGAAGCTCTTCCCACAATCTACAACCTAGGGTTAGAGTTCTCAAATGTAGTGGATTCAAATTCTACATTTGGACTTCTAGGATTTGGAAGCACATTGATTAATTCCAAATGCAGCAAGCTCAGAACATTCTAAAAGCATTCTCCAAGCCACAGCCAGAATTTGTTGTGACCTTGATGGCTATACCTTGGGCATGATAGGAATGGAATCCACAGGCCATTTAGGTTGGAAGCCAATGCCTGCAAATCCAACTCCAATCTCCTCAGACACTGCTTTCACCTGCATAAATTGACCCAAATCAATTGCCATCTCTACATAATGGTGCCAATAAAAAGCAAGTCTTCCAACAGGCATCACATGTAAACCTCATACTCTAGAACTGCTGATACTCATGCGGGCCAAGCTATCCAGATGGCCTCTTCCTTGAGAAATTATTATTATGAAAGTCTTAGCAAGCTTGTGATTGTGGACATAAATTAGAATGTAGTTCATCATACACTTAAATGCAGCAGCTACAAAATCTGAGCAAATGACAAAGAAAAAAGCACATAGGGCAATTTGACACAGCCATGATAACTTCAAAAGCCTGGTGATACTGTTGTATGTATAGCATAAAGGGAGGTGCTACCATAAGACCTGATATAAATGAGAGTTCAATTCTGCACAGGTCTGATGCAGTGTAGCAACTGGTGCGCCACTCAACTCAAACTGACCCCCAGGCTCCAGTGACACACTCTGACCATCCTAATCACTCCCTCAACAACCACACCATCAATTCATCAGTTGCTGCCTCATCTGGCTTTGGCATCATATGATACATGAACTACTCTGAAGACCAAGGAAATCATTACCTCATGGTCCAAGCACACTTGAGAGTTTGATAATATCCAACTGCACCTAGCACTCTACAGTGAGGCACCCAAAGAATACAAACCAAACACTTTATGTTACACAAAACACCTGCTGTCTTGAATTGTGCAAAGTGAAGAATGCTTGCACAATAGAAGAATTCTAAAATTGTAGGTCTTAATGCTTACAAGTTTGAGGCCTATGATCTTGTTGTCTTCCAATACTCTCTCCCAGTGAAATCGCTCAGCAATACCATCAAGAAGCTGTGCAATCTGTTCATACGTTATGGGATTCAGTGTACCCAGTTGAAACCCAAACTTCTCATGCTCCGTTCCAATCCTACACAGCCACATCCAACCTGTTTATAGTCATTTCCTTCACACATCATTTCAACAAGAAAATGCCAAGCACATACTCTCCTTCATTTGCAAAACTTCTGCAGAGACAGACAGCCTCAAAGGATTTTAATGAGTTCACATTGGAACTGAGGCCTACAAAAAAATCACACTATTGACCAAATATGTTCGGCCAGTGTCAGTTGAATGCATTGCACACATACAGAGGTTATACAGAACACAAACTGCACAAACATCTGCAGCACCACATGGATCCTCCACAAACAGTGATCATTTCCAGATTGAGCAAAACCCAATTTAGTATGGATTGCTGAGAAATGAAAGGAGTCTTGAGGGAGAGGGAGGAGACAGCTGCAAACCTCCATTTTTCTTTGGGCTTGCATCCAGATGCAAGGTAGGCCACCAAGTCTTGTTTTGTCAGTGGCTCTGTCCGCACAGCTAATTCTTCAGCTGGTGGACTGGCAGCCACAATCTGCTGCCACTTAGGCTGACGACGATGCAGCACAAGTCCGTCTCGTCCCACAGCTCGAACAGGGTTTTTGTTCGACCCTAAGTGGAGAACCAATTTCCCAAAGAAGTGACGACGACGATGATGATACTCTCTACTCGGCAACACAGCAGCAGCATGCTCCTCTCCTTGCTGCCAACACAGCCTCTGATGATGTCTGCCTGCATTCACCACCGGTGTCTGCCTGCTGGTACATATGTACTTGGAGGCAGCAGAAGAAGACACAGCTGCATGCGCGACGGCCATGTCACACACACTGTTATGGTTTTGTTGTTCTCCTGCGTCGTGTCTCAATCAATGTTCTCTCTCTCTCCCTCCTCACAGCAGCTGCTGCACGAACATCCCACCATAGAAAAAACCATTACACACAACAGCAGCAGCGACACAAACACCAACCATTCGGCGATAGCTAGGGTTTAACGGCAAAGAGAGGGAGACTTTCTCTCTCTCTCTGTCTCTCTCTCTTTGAAATTGTCCAACGGTCTCTCTCTTCGTCAATCTCTCTGTGGCCTTCGAGATCGCGAAAACAAAAGAGAGAAGATTGAAGAAGCAGAGGCAAAAAAGAACACACACACTCTCTCCCTCTCTATGGCCAGAAAAACAACCCGACAATCCCTACCGTCTCTCTCATGCCATCTCCAAGAGCAAGACGCCGCATAAGAACATCACCAGAGGTGCTCAGTGTGAGACCCTGCCAGAAAAAATTGGATGAAGAAAATTCAAAACATGCCGGTTTGGCTCAGGAAAACGGTTTTGCCCCTGCCCATTTGCACAGACAGTCTGCTGAGGCTAGTGAAAGGCAGAGCAAAGCTATGCACCTGCCAGTGATGAAGAGAGTGTAATGAATATGATTTGACTGGTACTCCCTGTTTCTGATTGGTCCAGATGGTTTACTATTACTAGTCTCCCACATATTTGCAGTCTCACTTTCATTCTTATAGCTGGGGTTGAAAAAAAAGTAAATAACTAAAACTTGGATGTGAGAAGTAAGTTGGTTGGTTGCAGGGTCGCGCATACTAAGCACCGCTGGGGATGCTCTTATTAGGGAGCAGAGGATCAGCTCTCAGGTCATTATCGTCGTGGGTCCCTCTGTCCCCTCCCTTCTTCTGTGAGCTCAAAGAAAGATGACTAGGTGCATTTGTTCTACAGCTGCCTGCCACTCATCATCGCGCGAACTCTGCAATGACGATGATGAATGAGGATGATCACAAACACTTTCTCGCTACTACTGTCTCTCCCCCCGCCCCCCCTTTTGGCAAATTCAGGAATCTTGAATTGCGGAACAGGAAGAATCCATTTTGCGACGCCATGCGCGGCGGTTTTTCTGGGTCTGGCATCGCTCATGCTGCTGCAGCAACAGGCAATGGAGTGCGCTTGTCTTGCCCAACCCAATGAACCCCACCCCCCCCCACACCCCCCCCCCCACACCCCTCTCCCACCAAAAAAGAAAAAAGCTTGGTACCCAGTTGTGACACAACATTAAGAAAATTATTGGAACTTAAAAAATAGGTAACTTTGCTTAACTTGGGAACATGAAAATAATAATAATAATAATAATAATAATAAGATAGGTATCTAGACTCTAGTACTTACTTATTTAATTAAGTACCTGGTAGGCTCACTACTCAAATATATTTGACATTTGAAAATTTTAATATTTACAATTTGGAGGTCATATATCTAGGGGTAATAATATTATTATTCTAAATTTAAAAATGTGAAATGAACTTTAACAAAATGTGTGTAAATGATTATGGGGGAGCCCTAGTATTTACTTATTATTTTATTAGTAGGCTTAAATTAACAAAACACAAACATGGTGCAACAACAAAAAAATAGCTGAAAAGCAAGTAAATAAATAAAGTAACAGAACAAATTGGGACTCCAAAGTGTAATTATCTTGTTGTTAGACAAGGGACACAAGAAATCCAATAAAAGATCCATGGCTGGAACCATCACAGGGGAGACAAAAAGGGAAGGCCAAAGAAAGGTCAAAAGATGCAAAGCTCACAAGAACCAAAAAAAAGGGGACAGCTAGTTCGTCTCGTGGCAGGAAGCTATCTCACTCATGGTCCCTCTAATGTCACCCTTGTGTGCAAATCGTGATCTCACTCATAGCCCCTCTGATGTTGCCTGTGTGCAAATCATGAGATCTAATAGTAATGGGTGAGGTGAGAGTGAAGAAGCAGCTCTAAACCCTTCTTATGAGTAGAAGCGCTTTAATATTAAGCATTCCAAATTTTTAAACTTGCAAATTTTGATTTTTTCTTTTTTAAAAACTTAATTAGAGACTAAGTATGGGAGGGTTGAATGATGGGTGTGCACTAATTTGATAGCTTAGGAAGAAGAAGAAGAAGAGGAATCCAAGAAGAGGAAGAAGGATATGGAAGAATTTTCAATGTGGGGGTGGTGTGAAGAAGAAGAAGACGAGCTTTGTATAGATAGTATAGCAAATGAGAAAGTGCATGCAAAGTATAAGAAATAAAGTTTTTGATGAACTTGGTACCAAATCCCAAGTACTGGATGAGCACACTCTATTTATACCCTAAAATTATTGGGTGCTGTTTGTGGGGGCGGGGGGGGGAGAAAGGGAAGGAAGCAGACCTGGAAAGAGGGATATAGGGCCACCTACAGATTTCTTTTTGGGGACCTTTTGGGGAGGGGAGAGAAAGGGAAGCAGACTCCGAAGGGGGCTATAGGGCCACTGACAGATTTTTGTCCTCACCTTTTGTTCCCATTTCTAACCACCTAATCTTCATCTAATGTCCACATGCCATAAACGCTTTTGGCTTTTTTTTTTTTTTCT
>Ga0116231_10000289_pt1 | contig 79346 bp, 69 predicted proteins | sample S1TSphgellanicum_2_FD_89695 | JGI IMG/M metagenome (GOLD analysis project Ga0116231, IMG submission 89695) | Host-associated microbial communities from peat moss isolated from Minnesota, USA - S1T2_Fd - Sphagnum magellanicum MG | ecosystem: Host-associated > Plants > Peat moss > Unclassified... | reverse complement strand
CCTTCTTCTGCGCTTCCTTCGGCGCAGGCTTGGCTGCCGGAGCGGGCTTGGCCCGGGGCGGTGGCTCGGTCACCTTGGCCACTTTGGGCGGTGCCGGCTTGCCGGGTTCCCGGTGTGCCTCGACCGGCGCCCGCGGCGACTTGGCCTCGGCGGCGGCCGGCGATCCCCGGCGCTCGTCCGACTTGTCCTGGCCCTTGCGTTCATCCGGCGTGCGCGCCTCCGCCGGTGCGCGGGGCGCCCTGGCCTCGGCCGGTGCGCCGCCGCCGCGCTCGTTGCTCTTCTCCTGGCTCCCCCGATCATCGCGGGCCCGCGCCGGTTCGGCGGCATGTTCGCCCGGCTTGGCCGCTTCCCCGGCGGTGGCGGCGCGCGATGCCGGTGCGGCACCATGCGCGCTGACGACGCCGGGTCCGCTGAAGGAACCGGGACGCGCAGTCGCGGCAACCGTCGGGCGTCCGCCGTTGACCTTGGCGGAGAGTTCCGGAGTGCGACTGGCCGTCATCACGTGCGCGGTCTGCTCGCGCGTGGGCGGGATATGACGCTCCTGCGCGACCGCGCGCTCCTGCGGCGTGGCGACGGCCGCGACGCCGCCCGCGCCACCGTTGTAGCTGACGTTGTTGACGGTCACGTTGTTGATCACGGTCTGGTTGTACGTGTTGTGGATGTTCGTCACGTTGACGTTGTTGACGGCGGTGTTGTACGAGTAGTGCTCACCTTCCCAGCGGCCGCCGGCGAAGCCAGAACCGCCATAGCCGTAGCCGTAGTTGACCCCGCCGTAGAAGCCGATATGCGGAGCCCAGTAGCCGGCGTGAAATCCATACGAGCCTCCGGCGTAGCCCCAGTAGCCAGGGGTCCAGAGCACGCCCACCTGGGGTGGCCGTACCCAGGTGCCCGGCACCCAGAAATAGCCGCCACTGCCGTACTGCCAGTTGCCCGGGGTCCAGAGGTAGCCTTCCTCGGGGCAGGGCGGCTGCTCATAGACCGGCAGCGGCGGCGGCGGTTCGCTGGCCGTGAGGACGATGCCTGCGCCACCACCGCCCTCCGTGACCACGGTCGCGCCGACCGCCGGCGGCTGGACGTAGACCTGTGCCGGCGGCGCGTCGATGCCGGCTCGAACCGTGCACGCCCCCAGCAGCACGAAAGTGGACAGGGCGGCGGCAGGAGCGACGAGCTGGTACGCCGGCGACGGCCGGCGACGATGGATGGACGACATGGGGAAGCCCTATGAATGCGCACGATGGCGATCCACGACCGCCCGGACGCAGTCTTGGCCTTGCCCGCCGGTCCGTCTGTACGGGCGCGCACCCCCGGTGGCCCATCAAGCCCGCATTTTCGTGCTGCGGCGGGGCGAACCCCGGGTTCAGGAGCCCGGCGGAGCCGGGACCTCGAAGCTGGCCAAGGGCGCGGAGCGCCATCTGCACGTCGACGCGACGGCCCGCAACTGGAACACCGTCACGAAGCTGCTGGAGATGGTGCAGGGGACCGACTGACCCGGGTGCGCCGGGCGCACGCGGCGGCCCCGCGCCGTCGGCCCGATGTATCCGGCCGCTACTGGCGGCGGAACACGAGATCGCCCCAGCGGAACGCATTGGCCTCGGCAAACTGCACCGGACCGGCGGCGTTGAAGGTCGGCACCGCCTGCGGCGCCGCGAAGCACTGCATCCCGGCCGGGCAGGCAGCGCAGGACGAATACGAGGTGCTCAGGGCGGTGCCGTCGTAACGGTAGCTGCCCTCGCAGCGCGTGATCCCGGAACCCAGGCCCGTGCGTGGGTCGGAGGAAATGGCAAATTCCATCTGCAATTGACCGTTGGGCCCGAAGTACAAGGTCTCCGAGAAGGGCACACCCTTGTCCGCCGAGCGCCCGACGCCCATCCAGCGGCCGGTCATGCTGTCGGCGGCCGGCTGGCCGTACTGCTGCGCCAGCGCGGGCAGTGCCGGCAGCGCGACCAGCACCGCCAGCACGGCGAGCCTGCCCGCGACACGGACATGCCGCTGGGACCTTGCGAATGCGTTTTCCTGGGTAGTCATGGCCTTTGTCTCCTTCGGTGGACCTCGGCCTCGGAACCCCGGCCGCATCCAGTATCCGGCCGCCGCTGCGCGGGCGTCCTAAAGCGGCGCCTAAATTTTTCTTAACTAGACGTTCATCACCGCTACCGAGCGCGTGTTCAGGTAGGCCTCCAGCGCTTCCGGGCCTCCCTCGGAGCCGTAGCCCGAATCCTTGAGGCCGCCGAACGGCATCTCGGGCCAGGGCGCCGCGGCCTGGTTGATCCACAGCATGCCCACCTCGAGGCGCTGGGCCAGCGCGTGCGCATGCTTGAGCGAGCGCGTATAGGCATAGCCGGCCAGTCCGTACGGCAGCCGGTTGGCCTCGTCGATGGCCTCGTCCAGGGTCTTGAAGCTGCGCACCGCCGCGACGGGACCGAACGGCTCCTCGTTGAAGATCTTCGCCTGCAAGGGCACGTCGACCAGGACCGTCGGCGCCCAGAAGTTGCCGGCATGGTCCAGGCGCGCGCCGCCGCTGGCCACGCGCGCGCCGCTCTGGACCGCGTCGCGCAGGAAATCGGTCATGGCCGCGATGCGGCGCGGATTGGCCAGCGGGCCCATCTGCGTGCCCTCGGCGAGGCCGTCGCCCACCTTCAGCCCCTCCGCATACCGGGCCAGTGCAGCGGAAAACGCGCCGCAGATGCTCTCGTGGACGAGAAAGCGCGTGGGCGAGATGCAGACCTGCCCCGCGTTGCGGAACTTGCCGCCGCCGGCCGCCTTCACGGCCAGGTCGATGTCGGCATCCTCGGCCACGATCACCGGTGCGTGGCCGCCGAGTTCCATCGTCGCGCGCTTCATGTGCATGCCGGCCAGTGCGGCCAGCTGCTTGCCGACCGCCGTGGATCCGGTGAACGTGATCTTGCGGATGACCGGGTGGGGTATCAGGTACTCCGAGATCTCCGCCGGGCTGCCGTACACCAGGCCGACCACTCCGGGCGGGATTCCGGCATCGACGAACGCGCGCATCAAAGCTGCGGGACCCGCCGGCGTTTCCTCGGGGGCCTTGACGATGATCGAGCAGCCCGTGGCCAGCGCGGCCGATACCTTGCGCACCGCCTGGTTGATCGGGAAGTTCCACGGCGTGAACGCCGCGACCGGTCCGACCGGGTCCTTGAGCACCATCTGGCGCACCGCCAGGTTGCGCGCCGGTACCACGCGGCCGTAGACGCGCAGGCCTTCGTCGGCGAACCACTCGATGATGTCGGCCGCGGCCATCGCCTCGAGGCGCGATTCCACCAGCGGCTTGCCCTGCTCCTGCGTCACCAGTGCCGCGATGGCCTCGGCGCGCTCGCGCATCAGCGCCGCGGCGCGGCGCATCACCTTGGCGCGCTCGAAGGCGGGCACCTGGCGCCAGGTCTCGAAGCCGCGCTGCGCGCCGGCCAGCGCCCGGTCCAGGTCGGGCTTGCCGGCGTGCGCCACGCGGCCGATCTCCGAACCCGTGGCGGGGTTGAACACCGGCAGGCTGCGTCCGTCGGCCGCGTCCTGCCAGGTACCGTTGATGAGCAATTGGGTGTGGGGATAGGACATGTCGATTCCCGAGGTGGATGCCTGCCGGCACGCGCCGGCGCGAGCTCGGCGGTAGTTTCGCACGAGCACGGCGCGGCGGTGTGCGCGCCGGCTCTACGCCTGCCAGACCCCGTAGCCGGCCTCGCGCAAGCCGATGGCCAGCTCCACCTCCATCTCGCGGGCCCCCTCGTAGGGCATGGGGTTGTAGACCTCGTAGAGTCCGGGCAGCAGGCGCGTGCCAAAGCGCAACACGTAGCGATTGGCCTGGATGCCTGCCTTGTGCTTGTCGAAGCGCAGGTCCGGGTCGATCCCCGTCATGCCCACGTACACGCAGGGCATGCCCAGGCGGTACTCGGGGTTGGCCTTGAGAAAGCGCGCCTCGCGCAGCACCTCGGGTGCCAGTTCGACGACGTAGACGCTATAGTGGTCGCGCCGCTTCATCGCGCTCGAGGAGGCCGTGCCGATGCTGGCGCCCCCAGCGGCGATTGCCGGTCACGAAGGAGACCCACCCCAGCGCGGCGCCGCTGTGGCGCAGCAGCTGGAACGTGAACGGCTCGACCAGCGCCGCGAGCAGGGCCCAGCCCAGGCTGGCGCGCGCCGCATCGCCCACCCAGCGCCGGTACAGGTGCACCGACCACAGGTGAAAGAGCAGGTCGATCGCGATCTTGCCCAGCACCAGTGCCGCAGCCGGGGCGAGGATGTCCCCGCGCCGCGTCGCTGCCGCGAACACCAGCAGGAAGAAGGCGGTCAGGCCGTACAGCGGCTGCAGCGTGTCGATCGCCTTGACCGGCAGCATCAAGGTTCCCAGGTAGCCGTGGCGCGCGTCGCCGACCATCGCCCGGTACCAGTACTGGGTCTGCAGGAAGCCGCCGAACCAGCGCCGGCGCTGGCGCAGGAACGCGCCGACGCTGCCGGGCGCCTCGGTGCGCGCCTGGGCATCGCCCAGTACGCGAAAGCGCCAGTCCTGCCCCTGGGCCACGGCATGCCGGCGCAGGCGGTGGATGAGCTCGTAGTCCTCGACCAGGCAGGCCGGATCGAAGCCGCCGACGGCGAGCACGGACTCGCGGCGAAAACCGGCGAACGCGCCGGAGATCAGCAGCAGGCAGTCGAGCTGCATCCATGCGAAGCGCGAGAGGAAGTTGCGGATGTATTCGTAGGTCTGGAACCATTGCAGGCAGCGCCCGGAGAACGAGTCCTTGCACCGCGGCGTGAGGATACCGGTGACGGCGGCCAGGGCCGGCTCGGCGGCGAACGCGCGGCGCACGGCGCCGACCGCGTGCACGTCCAGCAGGGTATCGGCGTCGACCGACAGGATGATGTCCGTGTCCAGTTGCAGCAGCGCCGCGTTGAGCGCCCGCGCCTTGCCGCCATGGGCCAGCGGCAGCCAGGCGAGGCAGGGCTGCAGCGGGCTGCGCGCCACGCCGCCGGCTGCCGGCGCCGAGAGCCCGTAGGCGGCGGCCAGCACCTCGGCCGTGGCGTCGGTCGAACCATCGTCGGCCAGCAGGATGCGGTCCGGCGGATCCGATTGCGCCAGCAGCGCGGCGATGGTCGCGGGCAGCACGGTCGCCTCGTTGTGGGCGGCGATGATCACGCCGATGCTCGGGCGTGCGCCCGGCGCGGCGGGCGCCGGCGGCCGCAGCAGGCGCCAGGTGTTGCGCAGGACGAAACCCTGCAGCAGGGTGTCGTAGGCGATGTAGGCCGCGCCCACCGACCAGGCGAGGATCCCGCCCTTGCCGAAGGCGAGCGCGAAGAGCCCGATCCACGTGCCGAGCACCGCGCCGTGGATCGCCACGCTGCGCCAGGGCGTGGGCACGGCGCCAAAGCGCGGCGAACGCGCGATCCGCGCCGGCAGCAAGGGATCGGCGGCCGCCGGCGCCAGGGGCATCGGCCGCGGCGCCGCGACGGCACCCGCGGTGGCCGCGACGTCAAGCCGTGCGGGGTCCATGCGCACGCCGATTCCGTTCAAACACCCACGCTTGCTGTGGCAATGTGCCTCCTGCCGGGCGTCGTGCGCCCGTCCCTATGGTAGAAATGAAAGCGAACGCCGGTGCCGCTGCGCGCGCCCTCAGGCGCGGCGCCGACCTCGTCTGACCGCGTCCTCCGACCGAAGTTTCCTCGCCGAGGGATGGTTCCTCTACTTTCCTGCCACCGGGGTCCACACGCATGCGCACCACCCGCTACAGCCGCACCGCCGTCGTCCTGCACTGGGTGCTGGCCGTGCTGATCGTCGTCAACGTCGGCCTGGCGCTGTCGGTCGACCTGCTGGCCGATGCCTGGGTACGGCCGGTGATCGACCTGCACAAGTCCATCGGCATCACCGCGCTGGGCCTGGTGCTGCTGCGCATCCTGTGGCGCGCCGGTCACGCGCCACCGCCGCTGCCGCAGCGCTACGCGCGCTGGGAGCGCACGGTCGCGCACGGCGCACACGCGATGCTCTACGTCATCATGCTCGCGCTGCCGCTCACCGGCTGGATGCACGACTCGGCCTGGAAGGATGCTGCCAGCCATCCGATGTCCCTGTTCGGCCTCGTGCCCTGGCCGCGCATCGGCGTGATCGAACACATCGAGCCCGTGGCGCGCGAGGGGCTGCACACGCTGTTCGGCCGGCTCCATACCGGCGCCGGCTACGCGCTCTACGCGCTGCTCGTACTGCACCTGGCGGCGGTGGCCAAGCACCAGCTGCGCGATCGCGAACCGGAATTGCAGCGCATGTCGCTCTGAGCCGGGGCGTGGTTCAGCGCCGCTGCTTGCCGCCGCCCGATCCGCCGTCCTGCGCGAGCAGCTTGCGGTAGAACGCGTAGCGGCCGGGGCTGATCGCACCGGCCGCCAGCGCGGCGCGTATCGCGCAGCCCGGCTCCTCGGCGTGGTGGCAGTCGGCAAAGCGGCAGGCCTGCGTCACGGCTGCGAACTCGGGCAGCCAGCGCGTGAGGTCCGCCGGCGCCAGGTGCGCCAGGCCGAACTCATGGAAGCCCGGCGAGTCGATCACCGCCCCGTCGGCACCGTAGGAGAACCAGCGTGTCGCGGTCGTGGTCTGGCGCCCGTGCGTGCCGCGCCGCGACAGGGCGCCGGTGCGCAGCTGGGCGCCGATGAGCAGGTTGAGCAGCGTCGATTTGCCCATGCCCGACTGGCCGACGAACAGCGTGACCCGCCCGCGGCACTCCTGCTCGAGGCGCGCCCGCGTGCCCTCGGGGTCGGTGCGCGCCGAGACGCGCACGACGCGGGCGCCGATCCGGTCGATCTCGGCCAGCGCGGCCAGCTCGGCGCCGCTCTCGAGGTCGACCTTGTTGAGCACCGCGAGCGAGCCCACGCCCGCGGCCTGGGCCGCCAGCATCGCCCGCCACACGAACTCGGCCTGCGGCGGCGGCTGGGCGGCGAACACGACGGCGATCTGGTCGACGTTGGCTGCCAGCGGCTTGATCCGGTTCTCGTCGGCGCGAAAGAGCAGGTTGCGCCGCTCGTCGACCGACTCGATCACGAAGAACTCGGCCTCGCGCGTGCAGCGCACGCGGTCCCCCACGACCACTTCCTGGCGCCGGCCGCGCGCGATCGCATCGACCTCCCCGGGTGCCGCGGAGCCTTCCGGTGCGCCGGCGGGCACGCCGTCGCTTGCGCCCCCGCTTGCGCCGGCGTCTGCGCCCGCGCTGTCGAGGGCGACGATGAAGCGCTGGCCGAAGCGCGCCACCACCCGGCCGGCCTGCGCGGGTGCAGCCGCCGGTACCGGGGCCACGAGCGCCGCCCGGTGAGCGGTACTCACGGTCCGCGCCTCAACGGCGCGTGCGCGTCGGCGCGCATGGGGCTCGGCGCGGAGCCTGCGGCCGGCTCAAGCGGCCACCGCACGGCCCAGCAGGCGGTCGATCCGGACCGATGCCGGCGGGTGCGAATCGTAGAACGCCGAGTGCACCGGGTCCGGGGTCAGCGTGGCGGCGTTGTCCTGGTAGAGCTTGACCAGCGCGTTGACCAGGCAGCCGGCCGACGCATGCTCGGCCGCGAAGGCATCGGCTTCGAACTCGTGGCGGCGCGACAGCGCGCTCTGCAGCGGCGCGAACACGAACGTGAACAGGGGCACGACCAGGGCGAAGAGCACCAGCACCAGGCCGTTGGTGGGCAGGTCCGGCCGCACGTGCACGCCCAGGCTGGCGCCGAACCAGGCTTGCGTGCGCAGCCATGCCAGCAAGGCCAGTCCGGCCAGCGCGAAGACCAGGCTGCTCGCCAGGCGCTGGGTCACGTGGTGGCGGCGAAAATGACCCAGCTCGTGCGCCAGCACGGCCTCGATCTCCTCCGGATACAGGCGCTCGATCAGCGTGTCGTAGAACACGATGCGCTTGGCCGCGCCCAGGCCGGTGAAGTAGGCGTTGCCGTGGGTCGAGCGCCGCGAACCGTCCATCGTGTACACGCCGCTGCTGCGAAAGCCGGTGCGCTCGAGCAGCGCGCCGATGCGCTGCTGCAGTGCGGTGTTCTCCAGCGGCGTGAAGCGGTTGAAAAGGGGCGCGATCAGGATGGGGTAGAGCACGCTCAGCAGCAGCGTGAAACCGGCCCAGAACAGCCAGGCACCCAGCCACCAGTAGGGGCCGGCCACCCGCATCAACGCGAGCACGACCGCCAGCAGCGGCAGGCCCAGCAGCGCGCCGACCAACATCGACTTGGCCGCGTCGGCGAAGAACATGCGCTGGGTCATGCGGTTGAACCCGAAGCGCTGCTCGATGCCAAAGCGCTGCACCCAGTCCAGCGGCAGGTCGAGCAAGCCCAGGCCGAGCAGCACGCACGCGACCATGCCGATGTCGAACGGCAGCCCGCGCAGGCCCCAGGCGCCGAGCTGGTCGTAGAGCCACTGCAGCCCTCCCAGCCAGGTCAAGGCGACGAAGGCGGCCGCGCCCAGCAGCGCGTGGCCCAGCGCCATGCCCTGCTTGGCGATGGTGTAGCGGGCGGCGCGGCGATGGTCGTCCAGGCCGATCGACGCGGCGAAGGCAGCGGGCACCGCGCCGGCGCGTGCGCCGACGTAGCGGATCTGGCGCGCGCCGAGCCACAGCTTGAGCGCGAGCGTGGCCGCCAGCACGGCGGCAAAGACGAGGGTCATCGTGTAGGTCATGGAGCCCATCGGAGGCAGTGGCACCGGCGCGGCGCCGCAGCGCTGCCGCGGGCAGCGCGATCGAACCAGGCATGAGTCTAGCCGGGTCGTGAGACAATTCGTGCCATGGCACACGACACCCCTTCCACCGCGCCGGCGGCGCCCACTCCCGTCGTCGACGACAACCACCTGGTGTGGATCGACATGGAGATGAGCGGACTGCATCCGGATTCGGACCGCGTGCTGGAGATCGCCGTCGTCGTGACCAACGCCAACCTCGACACCGTGGCCGAGGGTCCGATCGTCGTCGTGCACCAGGCCGAGGCCGTCCTGGCCGGGATGGATTCCTGGAACAAGGCGACCCACGGCCGCTCCGGGCTGATCGAGCGCGTGCAGGCCTCGACCCTCGACGATGCCGCGGCCGAACAGGCGGTGATCGCCTTCCTGGCCCAGTATGTGCGCCCCGGCAAGTCGCCGATGTGCGGCAACTCCATCTGCCAGGACCGCCGCTTCCTGGCGCGCTGGATGCCGCGCCTGGAGGCTTTCTTCCACTATCGCAACCTGGACGTGAGCACGCTCAAGGAACTGGCCAAGCGCTGGAATCCGCAGGTGCACCGCAGCTTCGAGAAGAAGAGCCGCCACGAGGCGCTGGCCGACGTCTACGAATCGATCGCCGAACTGCAGCACTACCGCCGCCACTGGCTCACGCCGCCGGCGGCATCGGCCGCGCCGCCGGCCTGAGCGGCCGCAGCGCTGGCGCCAGCGCCGGGTGCCGACGCATGCGGGGCCCTGCCAGGGGCTGCACCGCCAGCGCGCCGGCCGGCCGCTGGTCTCCCCGCCAGGAGTCGAACCTGGATCTCACGCTTAGGAGGCGCGTGCACTATCCATTGTGCTACGGAGAGAGCGCGCGCGCAGTATAAGGGCGCGCCCCGTCGCGGCCGCCCCCACCTGCCTCAGGAACGCGCAGCCCACGGCGGTCCGCGTGGATGCACGCTTTGCGCCGTGCGCGGGGGTGCTTATCCACACGGTCTGTGGATAAAATCGCGCGCGCCGACGGCGCGCACGCGGGCCCGCATGCGATGGTGCGCGGCACCACGCTGGGGCGCTACGGGACTGCACACGCGGCGCGGGTAACATTGGCGCCGCCGGCGAGCGCAGCCGCCGCGTACCGATACACCGTCAACCTGGGGAGAATGATTGAACGCCTCGAGCGCACGCGCCGCACACGCCGCACGCGCCGCCGCAGCCCGGTGGAGGCGTCGATGAGCGCCACGCGCGCGCGCGCCACCGCCGGGGCGTACGAAGAGGCGTCGATCCGCGTGCTCAAGGGCCTGGAGCCGGTGCGCCAGCGGCCCGGCATGTACACGCGCACCGAGAACCCGCTGCACATCATCCAGGAGGTCATCGACAACTCGGCCGACGAGATCCTCGCCGGCTTCGGCACCGGCATCGACGTCACCGTCCATGCCGACGGCTCCGTCAGCGTCGAGGACGACGGACGCGGCATCCCGGTGGGCAATCACCCCGAGGAGAAGGCGCCGGTGGTGGAGATCGTCTTCACGCGCCTGCACGCCGGCGGCAAGTTCGACAAGCGCGCCGGCGGGGCCTACTCGTTCTCGGGTGGCCTGCACGGCGTCGGCGTCTCGGTGACCAATGCGCTGTCGCGGCGCCTGGAGGTCACGGTGTGGCGCGACAAGCGCGAGCACACGATCGTCTTCGCCGATGGCGATGTCCTCGAGCCGCTGCGCAGCCGTGCCGCGCCGGCCGGCAGCAAGGCCAGCGGCACGCGCGTCACGGTATGGCCGGACGCCAAGTACTTCGACAGCGCGCGCGTGTCGACCGACGAGCTCGAACGCCTGCTGCGCAGCAAGGCGATGCTCATGCCGGGGACGCAGGTGCGCCTGCGCGTGCCCGCCACCCAGCTGGAGCGGACCTGGCGCTTCGACGGCGGCCTGGGCGAGTACCTGCGCCAGGCGGTCGCCGGCGAGCTGCTGGCGCCGATCTTCGAGGCCGAGGGTTATGCACCGGCCGACGACGACAGCTTCGCCGAGGGCGAAGGCGCCAGCTGGGTGCTCGCCTGGACGGACGAGGGCCCGGTGGCACGCGAGTCCTTCGTCAACCTGATCCCGACGCCGGCCGGCGGGACGCACGAGGCCGGCCTGCGCGAGGCCACCTACAACGCCGTGCGCGCGTTCGCCGAGGCGCACGGCGTGCTGCCCAAGGGCGTGCGCCTGCTGCCCGAGGACGTGTTCGCGCGCGTGAGTTTCGTGCTCTCCGCCAAGGTGCTCGATCCGCAGTTCCAGGGGCAGATCAAGGAGCGCCTCAACAGCCGCGACGCCGTGCGCCTGGTCGCGTCCTTCGTGCGCCCGCAGCTCGAGTTCTGGCTCAACCAGCACCCCGAGCACGGGCGGCGCATCGCCGAGGCCGCGGTGCAGCAGGCCCAGGCACGCACGCGGGCCCTGCAGAAGATCGAGAAGCGCAAGGGCTCGGCCGTGGCCGTGCTGCCGGGCAAGCTCACGGACTGCGAGAGCACGGAGATCGCCCGCAACGAGCTCTTCCTGGTCGAAGGCGACTCCGCCGGCGGTTCGGCCAAGCTGGGCCGCGACAAGGAATACCAGGCCATATTGCCGCTGCGCGGCAAGGTCCTCAATACGTGGGAGGTCGAGCGCGACCGCCTGTTCGGCAACGCCGAGGTGCACGACATCGCGGTGGCCATCGGCGTCGACCCGCACGGCGCCACCGACACCGTCGACCTGGCTGCGCTGCGCTACGGCAAGATCTGCATCCTGGCCGACGCCGACGTCGACGGCGCGCACATCCAGGTGCTGCTGCTCACGCTGTTCTTCCGTCATTTCCCGCGCCTGATCGAGGCCGGCCACGTCTACGTCGCGCGCCCGCCGCTGTTCCGTCTCGATGTCGGTCCGCAGGGCAAGCGCCCCGCGCGCCGGCTGTATTGCCTCGACGACGACGAGCGCGTCGCCACGATTGCCAAGCTGCAGGACGAGGGCGTGCGGCCCACCGCGGTCGAGATCGGGCGCTTCAAGGGCCTGGGCGAGATGACCGCGCAACAGCTCTGGGAGACGACGATGAACCCGGATACGCGCCGTCTGCTGCCGGTGGCGCTGGGCGCGCTGGACCAGCGCGCCACCGTCGATACCATGACCATGCTCATGGGCCGCGGTGAAGCGCCGGCGCGCCGCTCGTGGCTGGAGACCCACGGCAACGAGGTCGAAGCCGATGTCTGATGCCCAGGCCGTGCCGCACCCGCCGGCGGGCGACGTGCGCGCGCTGCTCGACGTGGCGGGAGACTGGTACTGGGAGACCGATGCCGAGTTGCGCCTGACCGTGGTGCGCGCATGCCGTACCGCCGCGGAGCGGGCCGCGGCACCCGGCGCGCTGGCGCGGGCGGCGCCGCAGTGGATCGGCAAGTGCGAGTGGGAGATCCCCGGCACGCCGCTGCAGCCGGCCAGCTGGACCCAGCAGCGCCGCCGGATGGCCGCGCGCCGGCCGTTCCGCAAGCTGATCGTGCGCCGCACCGACGCCGATGGGCAGCCCGCCGTCGCCCTGCTGTGCGGCACGCCGCTGGTCGACGCCAACGGCAGCTTCACCGGCTACGCCGGCATCGGCCGCGACATCACCGCGCACTACCCGCTCGAGGACCCGTCGCACAACCCGCAGCGCATCGATCCGCTCACCGGCCTGCTCGGGCGCGAGACCTTCGACGAGCGCGCCCAGCAGGTGCTCGCCAACGCCTACGCGCTGGGCGGCCAGTGCGCGCTGGTCGGTGTCGGCGTCGACCGCTTCGACATGCTCAATCGCGTCTACGGCAGGCGCGTCGTCGACGGCGTGCTGGCCGCGGTGGCGGACCGCCTGCGCGCCGTCATCCGTCCGCCGCACCTGCTGGCGCGCCGCGGCGCCGGGGAATTCGTCGCCCTGCTGATCGACATCGCCGGCGTCGAGCCGGTGCTGGCGATCGTGCAGGAGGCCGTCGCCGCGGTGCTGCCGCCCGAGCGCATCGGACCGCTCGAGGTCTCGGTGCGCGCATCGGCGGGCGTGGCCTTCTTTCCGAAGGACGGGGGCGACCTGGCCGAACTGCTGGGCGCCGGCGATGCGGCGCTCTTTCGCGCGCGCGAGTCCGCCGACGGCGTCCCGGCGCTGTTCACGCCCGAGCTGGCGCGGCGCGCCGAGCTGCGCGCACGCCTGGAGCAGCGGCTGCGCAAGGCCGACCAGGCGCGCGACTTCCGCATCTTCTACCAGCCGCTCGTGTCGCTGCCCGAGGGGCGGCTGGTCGGCGCCGAGGCCCTGCTGCGCTGGCACGACGCGGAGCTGGGGCAGATCAGCCCCGCCGAGTTCATCCCGATCGCCGAGGAGAGCGGGCTCATCAGCGGCCTGGGCGACTGGGTGCTGCGCGAGTCCTGCCGCCAGCGCCAGCTGTGGCGCCAGATCGGCCTCGACCTGCCGCCGATCGCGATCAACGTCTCCGGCGTGCAGATGCGCGACCGCGGCTTCGTCGACCGCGTGCTCGCCACGCTGGACGAATTCGACGTCTCCGGCGACGAGCTCGAGATCGAGATCACCGAGACCGGCCTGATGGACTGCTCGAACTTCTCGCGCGAGAGCCTGCAGCGCCTGCGCGCCGCCGGCATCAAGGCCGCGCTGGACGATTTCGGCGTGGGCTACTCGAGCCTGGCCCACCTGCGCGACCTGCCGATGCACCGGCTCAAGATCGACCGCAGCTTCACGGTCGAGTGCATGCGCGATGCGCGCACGCTGACGATCGTCAAGGCGGTCATCGACATGGCCCACAACCTGGGCCTGACCGTGACCGCCGAAGGCATAGAGACCGAGGAGCAGTGCGCGTGGATGCATCAGCTGGGCTGCGATTCGGCCCAGGGCTACTTCTTCGCGCGGCCGATGGCCGCCGAGGACTTCCTGCAACAGTTCCTGGACGGCCGCGTGGACGGTGCCCGTGCCGCCGCCCCGTCGCGATAGAACCCGATGAACGAGCAATCCGACCTGTTCGCCCCGCCGCCCGCGGACCCGCCGGATGCCGCGCTGACGCTGGCCCAGTTCGCCCAGCGCGCGTACCTCGACTACGCGGTCTCGGTCGTCAAGGGCCGCGCGCTGCCCGACGTCTGCGACGGCCAGAAACCGGTCCAGCGCCGCATCCTGTTCACGATGAACGCCATGGGACTGGGCGCCGGCGCCCGCCACGTCAAGTCGGCGCGCGTGGTCGGCGACGTGATGGGCAAGTACCACCCGCACGGCGACCAGGCCACCTACGACGCCATGGTGCGCATGGCCCAGGATTTCTCGCTGCGCTACCCGCTGGTGGACGGCCAGGGAAACTTCGGCAGCCGCGACGACGACCCGGCCGCGGCGATGCGCTACACCGAGGCCCGCCTGACCCCGATCGCGCGCCTGCTGCTCGACGAGATCGACCAGGGCACGGTCGACTTCACGCCCAACTACGACGGCAAGGAGATGGAGCCGCGCCTGCTGCCGGCGCGCCTGCCCATGGTGCTGCTCAACGGCGCGTCGGGCATCGCCGTGGGCATGGCCACCGAGATCCCGCCGCACAACCTGCGCGAGGTGACGAGCGCGGCGCAGGTGCTGCTGCGCGCGCCCGGTGCGCCGCTCGAGCAGCTGCTCGAGCACGTGCGCGGGCCGGATTTTCCCGGCGGCGGCCAGCTCATCTCCAGCGCCGAGGAGATCCGCGCCGTGTACGAGAGCGGACGCGGCAGCCTCAAGGTGCGGGCGCGCTGGCACTTCGAGGAACTGGCGCGTGGCCAGTGGCAGCTGATCGTCACCCAGCTGCCGCCGGGGACCTCCTCGCGCCGGGTGCAGGAGGAGGTCGAGGAGCTGATCAACCCCAAGGTGCGCGCCGGCAAGAAGTCGCTCACGCCCGAGCAGCAGCAGACCAAGCAGCTGATGCTCTCATTGCTGGACCGCATGCGCGACGAGTCCAGCCGCGACGCGGCCGTGCGCCTGGTGTTCGAGCCGCGCACCTCCAAGGTCGACCGGCAGGAGTTCGTCAACACGCTGCTGGCCTCCACCAGCCTCGAGAACAACGTACCGGTCAACCTCGTCATGATCGGCCGCGACGGCCGCCCGTGCCAGAAGACCCTGGCCGAGATCCTGGGCGAGTGGGTCGACTTTCGCATCGAGACCGTGCGCCGGCGCAGCCGCCACCGGCTCGACCGCGTGCTCGACCGCATCCACGTGCTCGAAGGGCGCCAGGCGGTACTGCTCAACATCGACCGCGTCATCAAGCTGATCCGCAATTCCGACGAGCCCAAGCCGGAACTGATGCGCGCCTTCAAGCTGAGCGAACGCCAGGCCGAGGACATCCTCGAACTGCGCCTGCGCCAGCTGGCACGCCTGGAGGCGATCCGCCTCGAGCAGGAGCTGGCCGACCTGCGCAAGGAGGAGGGGGGCCTGCGCAAGCTGCTCGATTCGGAGCCGGCATTGCGCCGCCAGGTCGGCAAGGAACTCGAGGACGACGCGCACAAGCACGCGGATGCGCGCCGCACGCTGATCGAGACGGCGGAGCGCACCGTGCTCGAGACGCGCGTGCTCGACGAGCCCGTGACGGTGATCGTCTCGGCCCAGGGCTTCGTGCGCGCCCGCGCCGGACACGGCCACGACCCCGCCCAGTTCACCTTCAAGGCCGGCGACAGCCTGTACGCCGCCTACGAGTGCCGCACCGTGGACCACCTCGTCGCGCTGGGCTCCACCGGCCGCAGCTATTCGGTGGCGGTGGCCAGCCTGCCCTCGGCGCGCGGCGACGGGCTGCCGTTCACCGCGATGATCGAGCTCGAACCCGGCAGCCGCGTCGTCGCCTATGTCGCCGGCGCCGCCGCCACGGGGCTGCTGCTGGCCACCAGCGGGGGCACGGGCTTTGCCTGCCAGCTGGGCGACCTGCTCACGCGCCAGCGTGCGGGCAAGCAGTTCCTGAGCCTGGATCCGGGATCGGAGCCCTTGCGCCCGGCGGTGGTCGACGCCGTCGCCGACCACCGCATCGCCTGCGTCTCCGAGGGCGGGCGCCTGCTGGTCTTCCCGGCGTCGGAGATCAAGGCCCAGCCCGGCGGCGGCCGCGGCGTCATATTCCTGGGCCTGGACGAGGGCGAAAAGATGATCGGTGCGCTCAGCTGCGGCGCCGCCGGGGTGGTGGTGACCGGATCGACGCTGCGCAGCGGCAAGCCGCAGCGCATCGCGCTGAGCGGCCGCGAGCTCGACGCCTACGCGGGCAGCCGGGCGCGCAAGGGCACGGCGCTCACGCCCCGGATCCGCGCCCAGACCCTGGGCAAGCCCTGAGCCGGGGCTTGAAACCCGCCGCAAGGCCCCCATATGCCGAGCGCGGCAGGCCGCCCGGGGGCGGCGCCGCGCCACAGACGCCTGTTTCGTGAACATCCGGCCGCCGCGGCCGCCTGGGAAAATCGACCATGACTACCGACAGCACCACGCAAGAGGGTCGCCAGACCCTGGGTTTCCAGACCGAGGTCAAGCAGCTGCTGCAGCTGATGATCCACTCGCTCTACAGCAACCGCGAGATCTTCCTGCGCGAACTGGTGAGCAACGCGTCCGACGCCTGCGACCGGCTGCGCTTTGCCGCCATCGCCGAGCCCGCGCTGCTCGGGGCCGGCGAGCAGCTGGAAATACGCGTCGACTACGACAAGCCCGCCGCGACCATCGTCATCTCCGACAACGGCATCGGCATGACGCGCGACGAGATGGTCGCCCACCTGGGCACGATCGCCAAGAGCGGCACGCGCGAGTTCTTCTCCCAGCTCACCGGCGACCAGCGCAAGGACTCCCAGCTGATCGGCCAGTTCGGGGTCGGCTTCTACTCGGCCTTCATCGTCGCCGACCGGGTGAGCGTGGTCTCGCGCCGGGCCGGCACCGCGGCCGACCAGGCGGCGCGCTGGGAGTCCGACGGCGGCGGCGAATTCACGATCGAGCCGGCCGTGCGCGACACGCGCGGCACCGATGTCATCCTGCACCTCAAGGAAGGCGGCGACGAGCTGCTCTCGTCCTGGAAGCTCAAGTCCATCCTGACGCGCTATTCGGACCACATCGCCACGCCCATCCGCATGGCCAAGGAGGAGTGGGACAAGGACAAGAACGAACTGCGGCGCACCGGCGAGCTCGAGACCGTCAACCAGGCCTCGGCGCTGTGGACGCGCCCCAAGGCCGACATCACCGACGAGCAGTACCGCGAGTTCTACAAGCACGTGTCGCACGACTTCGACGACCCGCTGGCCTGGACGCACAACCGGGTCGAGGGCCGCAGCGAGTACGTCCAGCTGCTCTACATCCCCAAGCGCGCCCCGTTCGACCTGTGGGATCGCAAGCGCCCGCACGGCCTCAAGCTCTATGTCCGCCGCGTCTTCATCATGGACGACGCCGAGCAGCTGCTGCCCACCTACCTGCGCTTCACGCGCGGCATCGTCGATTCGAGCGACCTGCCGCTCAACGTCTCGCGCGAGATCCTGCAGGAGAGCCGCGACGTCAAGACGATCCGCGAGGGCTGCGCCAAGCGCGTGCTCGGGCTGCTCGAGGACATGGCGCAGGGCCGCCCGGACGACTACGCCGTCTTCTGGCGCGAGTTCGGCGTCGTGCTCAAGGAGGGTATCGGCGAGGATCCGCCCAATGCCGAGCGCATCGCCCGGCTGCTGCGCTTTGCCACCACCGCCGACACCGATGGCAAGCTGACTTCCCTGGCCGACTACCTGGGCCGGCGCAAGGCCGGCCAGAAGGACATCTATTACGTGACGGCCGAGTCCCCCGAGGCGGCACGCAGCAGCCCGCACCTGGAGATCTTCCGCAAGAAGGGGGTCGAGGTGCTGCTCCTGACCGACCGCGTCGACGAATGGATGCTCTCCTTCCTGAGCGAGTTCGACGGCGCCCCGCTGAGCTCCGTGGCCAAGGGCGACCTCGACCTCGAGGCGCTGGACGACGCGCAGGAAAAGGAGCAGGGCAAGGACGACTGGCGCAAGGCGCAGGACGAATACAAGGACCTCGTGACGCGCATCAAGGAGGTCCTCGGTGCCCGCGTCAGCGACGTGCGCCTCACGCTGCGCCTGACCGAATCGCCGGCCTGCGTGGTCGTGAGCAAGGACGCCATGAGCGCCCACCTCCAGCGCATGCTCAAGTCCAGCGGCCAGTCCGTACCGCCGACGGCTCCGATACTCGAGCTCAACCCGCACCATCCGCTCGTGCAGCGGCTGCAGGGCGAGTCCGTGCAGCTCGGACCGCAGCTGGGCGAATGGGCGCAGGTGCTGCTCGACCAGGCGATCCTGGCCGAGGGCGGACAGCTCGACGATCCGGCAGGTTTCGTCAAGCGCGTCAACACCCTGCTGCTGGCGCCGCCGGTAGCCTGAGCGCGGCACGCGGCGTGCCGCGCCGCGCCGGGCCGCTGTCGCTGCGGTAAGATCTTCCCGGTCTTACCCTGTGCCCAACCGCCCAACGTGAGCGAGGACATGCCGCAGTCGGACGCCGTCCCGGTACCGGCACCAGCGGGACCGGCCGACCGGCGCGCGGCGGACTCCACGCGGCGGCTGCTCGAGGACTGCCGCGCCATCATCGACGGCATGGTGCTCGACCGCGGCGCCGACATCCTCAACGATATCGTGGCGGCAGCCTCGCGCACCCGCGAGGAGAGCCAGGTGCGCAATGCCCGCACGCTCTCGCTGCATGTCCGTGCGCTGGTCGAGGCCTACCGCGGCCGCCTGCACGCCGCGTTCGATGAATCCGTCGCGGCCTTCGTCGGCACCGGGCCGGCGACCGTGGGCGCAGCGGCCACGCTCTCGCTGGTCGAGCTGGGCCAGTCGGACCTGTCGAGCCAGATCGACCAGTGGTCGGCGCGCCTGCGCGGCCTCGTCGAAGGGCCGCTGGCCGGCGTGCTCCAGCGCCTGCAGAGCCTAGCGCCCGACGCGGAAATGCCCGAGCGCCAGTCGCCCTTTCGCCCGTCGCTGTTCCTCGAGGCGCTGGTCCACGTGATGGAGGGGGTCGTGCCGGAACCCGGCGAACTGGCCGGCCTGCTGCGCCACGTGCCGGCCGCGCTCGCCCCGGAACTCTCCGGCGCGTACGAGGGCGTCGAGCGCCTGCTCGAATCGCGCGGCCTGCTGCCGCTGCCGCCCGGCGGCGGCACGCACCGATCGGCCCCGCGTAGCGCGCACGCGGCGCCCGCGCTGAGCCTGCAGTCCACCGTCATGGGCATGCCCGAGCAGCCGTTTGCGGAACCGGCCCCGGTGGCCCCGTCGGCACCCGCGGGGCCGGCGCGTGCGGGCGCGCATGCGGCAGCGCTGCCCGACCCGGACGACCAGCCCGATGCCCACGGCCTGGCCGACTACGCCAGCCTGCAGGCGCAACTGGGCATCAACGCGTCCATCCTCACCGACGCGGCGCTCAAGGGCGCCTCCGCCGACAGCGCGGCGCCGGCCGCGGCGCTGGTGCAGGCGATGCACGCGGCGCAGCGCCTCGATGCCGAGTTGGTCGCCGCCGCCTTGGCCGCCACCGACGGTGGCGCGGACCCGGCGCGGCCCGCGCTGCCCGAGCGCATCGGCAGCCGCGAGTACAGCCGCCGCCTGGTCGGGCTCGCGGCCCAGCCGCTGCACAAGCTCACCATCCAGTTCGTCGGCCGCCTGTTCACGCGCCTGGAGATCGACGTGCTCGTCCCCGAGCCGATGCGTGCCTTGCTGGGGGCGCTGCGCTTTCCTTTCCTCGAGCTCGCCCTGGCCGATCCCTCGGTGCTGGCGCGCGGCGACCATCCCGCGCGCCGGCTCATCAACACCGCGGGACGTTCGGCCGTGGGCTGGATGGACGCTGCTCCGGACGGGCCGGCCTACGCCGACGCGCTGGGCGCGGCCGTGCAGACCGTCGTCCGGGCCCCGGGCAGCGCGGCGGCCGCTTTCGCCGTGGCGCTCGAATCGTTCACGGCCTTCCTGGCGCAGCGCGAGGCCAGCCCGAGCGAATCGCTGGTCAAGGCGCGCGAGGCCTTGCGCATCGCCGAGGAGCGCGAGAGCCGTGCGGTCGGGGTCGCCGCGTTCCTGGCCGGGGTGCTCGAGGGCGCGCCACTGGACGACACGCTGCGCCGCTTCCTGCTCGAGGTGTGGCCGCGCGCGCTCGTGGCCGCGGCCGATCGCGAGGTCCAGCGGCCGGGGCGCCTGCGCCGCCTGCTCGACATCGTCCCGGACCTGGTCTGGAGCGTGCAGCCGGGCGTGCGCGCGGCCGATCGCCGGCGCCTGGCCGATACCATCCCGAGCGTGCTGGCCGACCTGCGCGCCGGGCTGCACCTGCTGCGCTGGCCGGACGACAAGGTGCAGGAACTGCTCGACCACCTGATGGCGCTGCACGCCGCGGCACTGGCCGCGGCGCCGCCCGGCGCCGAGGCGGCCGCCGTGCCGGGATCGTTCCCGGCCAGCACCGTGCGCATACGGCTCGACGGCTTTCGCGTCGAGGCGCTCGCGCCGGCGCCGCGCGAGCGGCCGTTCGCGGTGCTCGAAGAGGCGGTGCAACACACGCTGCGGCGCCAGCGCTCGGGCGTATCGCACCGCTGGGTGCGCAGCACCCAGGCGCCCCGCCCCGGTGCGCCGGACCCCGCGCACGCCGAGGCGGCGATCGCGCGCTGGCGCGAGGGCACCTGGTTCGATCTGCGCATCGGCGCCGACCGCGCGCGCGTGCGCCTGGATTCGTTCACCGCCTCGCGTACGCTGGCGCTCTTTTGCCCGGCGCTCGGCGACACGCGCTACAGCCTCTCGCACGCCAGCCTGGTCACCTACCTGCGCCGCGGCTGGATCGCGCCGGTCGAGCCGATGCCCCTGCTGTCACGCGCCTTTCGCCGCACGCTGGCCGACCTCAAGCGCGCGGCCGAGGCCGCCGGCGCCTAGACCTGCCGACACCATGCCGCGCGAGACACCGCGGGACAGCGCCGTCACGCTCTCGGAGACCGACGGCGTGCGCTACCTGCATTTCGGCACCGAGTGGGTCCAGGGCGCCATGCAGATCGGGCACCCGTATCGCCTCGAGCTCGAGTACCAGCAGCAGATGATGGCGCCGCTGCTGTTCGTCCCCAAGCCGGCCCGCATACTGCAACTGGGGCTGGGCGCCGCGGCGCTCACCAAGTTCTGTCATCGCCACCTGCGCGCCAGCAGCATCGTCGTGGTCGAGATCGATCCGGCCGTGGTGCGCATCTGCCGGGATTCGTTCGCGCTGCCGCCGGATGACGAGCGCCTGCAGGTGATCGAGGCCGATGCCGCGGCCGTCGTGCGCACGGTCCGCGCCGGTGCCGACTGGATCCAGGTCGACCTCTACGATGCAGCGGCGCGCGGACCGGTGCTCGACGATGCGCCGTTCTACACCGCCTGCCGCGATGCGCTGCGCCCCGGCGGCATGGCCGCCTTCAACCTGTTCGGCAGCCGCCTGACCCCGAGCCTGTCGGCGATCGCTGCCGCGTTCGGTTGCCGCTGGCTGCGCCTGCCGCGCAGCAGCGCGGGCAACACGGTGGTGCTGGCCTTTGCGCCCGGCGACGCGGTCTGGCAATGCGACCTGCTGCGCCGCCGGGCGCTCGCGTTCGAGCGCCGCTTTGCCATGCCCTTCCTGGACTGGCTCGATGGCGCGCGCACCGCGGCCGGCCGCCGGCTGCCCACGGCCGCCGGCTCAGCGTGGCAGCCCTGATGCGCGGCGGGGCGCGCCGCGGCGTCCGCGCCGCGGGTAGCGCTCGTCCCGCGGGTAGCGCTCGTCCCGCGGGTACCGCTCGTCCATTTGACGGGAAACTTGATGCCATATACTGGCCCACATCGCGGCTTGACATCAACGTTTCCCGGGCTACATTCAGCCCGGGACCCGGAACTTCCTCCGGGTTTGTCCACGCTGCAGTTCGATGACCCGTAACCCAGGCAATCCCGGCGCGCCCGGCCCGCTGCCCTACCTCTCGGCCAGCCAATCTTCGGCCCTGCTGAGATCGGCTGCGGCGATTTCCTGCGAGCTCATGTCGGGTGCCTTTGCCGGCATCATCGAGCTCGTGAGCGAGAGCCTGGCGGCACGCTGGGACTTCGACGTCGGCTCGCCGCTGGTGCAGCGCCTGCTGGCGACCAAATCCGATGAACTGCGCGACGCCTTCCTGAGACGCCTGCCCGAGCACCAGGACCTGGCCTTCGAGCGCCTGCTGGCGCAACGCCTGCCCGCCGCCGTCACGCCCTACCTCGATGCCGCTTCGTTGGAACTCGTCGTCGATACCGACGACGGCGGCGAGCTCACCGCATCGCTTGCCGCCCGGCGCATGCGCGGCCTGATCGAGGAGCCGCTGCGCGAACTCGAACTCGTCGTCGGATTCCTGAGCGGGCGCGAACAGTTCCCGCCCGCCGACAACCCGTTCGGACCCGATGTCGTCGTCCCGGCACTGCTGCAGGGGGCGATCGACGTGAACCTGCACGCCGAAGCCTGGGTCTTCTTCCTCACCGCCTTCGAGCCCGATCTCTCGGGCGAGATCGGCCGCATCTGCCAGTCGCTGCTCGATCACTTCCGTGCCCACGGCGTCGACGCGCGCGCCATCCGGCGCCTGCGCAGCGCGCGCAAGGCGGCGCCCCCGGCCCAAGCCCCCGCCGGCGGTGCCGCCGCCGCGCCGGCGCCGGGCGCACCTTCCGGGCACGCGGCCGGCGCGGCCGGCCCTTCCGGCAACGCCGGCGCAGCGGCCCTGCGCCGGGGCGAACCGGTGGTCCACGGCGCCGGCGCGAGCCTGCACGGCAGCGGCGAGAACCCGGGTGACGCCCAGATCATCCTGCAGGAGTTGCTCACGCGCCTGCAGGCCAACATCGCCGGCGGCGTCCTGCCGCCGCTCACCGCGGGCCAGGGCCCGGTCGCGCCCAACCTGCTCGAGGCCCTGGGCGAACTGCAGAGCCTGGGCCTCGAAGGCATCCATGGCGCGCTGTTCGCCGGAACGCCGGCGGGCTCGATCAACGCGTGGCGCGAACACCTGATCTCCCAGTCGACCCGCACCGTCGACAAGCTCACGATCGAGATCGTCGGCATGATGTTCGACCACGTGCTGCGCGACGCGCAGGTGCCCTCGGAGATCAAGGCGCTGCTGTCGCGGCTGCAATTCCCGGTCCTCAAGGCGGCGCTGCTCGACGCGGCGTTCTTCGCCTCGAGTTCGCATCCGGCGCGGCGCCTGATCGACCGCATCGCCGCGGCCGCGATCGGCTGGGAGCCCTACGGCGACGAGAACGAGCGCTTCCGCGCCGAGGTCGACCGCCTCGTGCGCGAGATCATGCAGCAGTTCGACGGCGACGTCGCGCTGTTCGAGCGCGGCCTCAACGAGTTCGAGGCCTTCCTGGGCGACATCGCCCCGCGCGACAGCGATCCCATCGCGCGCGCCAAGCGCGCGCTCGAGGAAGCCGAGAAGCGCGAAATCCTCATCATCAACACCACCATCCAGGTGCGGCGCGCGTTCGAACGCGTCGAGCTCGAGGGCTGGCTGCGCGATTTCCTGCTCGGTCCCTGGGTGCAGGTGCTGGTGCAGGCGAGCCTGCGCGACAACCAGACCAAGGGCTTCTCGAAGAGCTTCCGCGAGGTGATCCACGAGATCGTCTGGAGCGTCCAGCCCAAGGCCACGGCCGAGGAGCGCCGCCGCCTGGTCGAGCTGATCCCCGTGCTCACGCGCGTCGTGCGCGACGGCCTGGGCCTCATCCGTTGCCCGCAGCACGAGCAGGAGGAGTTCCTCCAGCACCTGATGACCGCGCATGCCTTTGCGGTCAAGCCGACCGACCAGGCGACCTACATCCGCCATTCGCTGCAGTCGTCCGAGGTGCGCGCCAGGATGGAGAGCATTCAGCTGACCGGCTCTTTCCCGCTCACCGCGATCCCCGGCGGCGTCAAGGTTGCCGCCGGCGCCGTCATGCGCGCTGCCGCCGACCACCAGGTCGAGCTGTCCGTGCCGGCGGCCCTGACCGACGTCGGCGCGATCGACAAGGTCGAGGAGGCGCGCATGGACAAGGACCTGTCGCACTGGACGCGCGGCAGCTGGTTCGAGCTCTGGGACGGCGCGGCCTTCCGCAAGGCGCGGCTGCGATGGATCAGCCCGTTGCGCACGATGTACATGTTCAGCACCGGTCCGGACAACCGCACGCACGTGATGTCCCCCGACCTGATCCGCTCGTACCTGCACCGCAATCTCATCCGCCCGCTCGAGAGCGCCCCGCTCACCGAGCGTGCCGCGCACGCCGTCGTGGCCGACTTCGCCAATGCCCCGGACCGCGCGGTCGAGCTGACGACGCGCCTGGCCGTCGCCTAGCCATGCAGCGACCACGCCCGGCTTCGCCCGCTGCCGCCCGCCCGCCCGCGCCCGCGGGCCGGCCGCTGCCCGATCCGGCCGTGCGCCCGTGAGCGCCCTGCCCAAGCCCCCGGCGGCCGGTTCGCCCAGGGCGCCCCAGAGCGCGCCGGCCGCATCGGCCAAGGCGGCGCCCCGGCCCGTCCCGGCCGCCCGCGTCGGCCTGGTATTCGTCGTCAACCGCCTGGTGGAGGACGGCTGGCTGGCGCGGTCGGACGCCGATCGGGTCTTTGCCATCGCCGATCGCGAGCGCAACGGCCATCCGATCGTCCTGGTGGCGGAGATGAACTTCCGCCGCCCCGACGCCGAGCGCCGCCTGCTCGACCTCGAGACCCTCACGCAATGGCTGGCCGACGTGGCCGGCCTGCCCTACCAGCACATCGATCCGCTCAAGGTCGATTTCACGCGCGTCGTCGACATCATGTCCAGCGCGTACGCGACCAGCAACAGCGTGCTGCCCATCGCCGTGTCGCCGGTGGAGGTGGTGATCGCCACGAGCGAGCCCTTCGTCGACGGCTGGGTGCGCGAGATCGAGCAGATCACCAAGAAGACCGTGCGCCGGGTGGTCGCCAACCCGCTGGACGTGGCCCGTTTCACGACCGAGTTCTACAAGCTGGCGCAATCGGTCAAGGGCGCGACCAAGACCGGTTCGGCCAGCCTGGTGAGCAATTTCGAGCAGCTGGTCGAGCTCGGCGGCAAGCTCGAGGCCAACGACGCGCACGTCATCCACATCGTCGACTGGATCCTGCAATACGCGTTCGACCAGCGCGCCAGCGACATCCACCTGGAGCCCAAGCGCGAGCAGGGCGTGGTGCGCTTTCGCATCGATGGCGTGCTGCACCAGGTCTACCAGGTGCCCCCGGGCGTCATGAACGCCATGACGAGCCGCATCAAGCTGCTCGGGCGCATGGACGTCGTCGAGCGGCGCCGGCCGCAGGATGGCCGCATCAAGACGCGCATCGGCGGCGACGGCGGCCGCGAGGTGGAGATCCGCCTATCGACGCTGCCCACCGCCTTCGGCGAGAAGCTCGTCATGCGCATCTTCGATCCGGACGTCGTGGTGCGCAGCTATGCGGAGCTGGGCTTTTCCGACGGCGAGGCCCGGCTCTGGGCCGATCTCATCAAGCGCCCCTCGGGCATCATCCTGGTGACCGGGCCGACCGGCTCGGGCAAGACCACCACCCTGTACTCGACGCTCAAGCAGATCGCCACCGACGAGGTCAACGTCAGCACCGTCGAGGACCCGATCGAGATGATCGACCCCAGCCTCAACCAGATGCAGGTGCAGCACGGCATCGACCTGGGCTTTGCCGACGGCCTGCGCGCGCTGATGCGCCAGGATCCGGACGTCATCATGGTGGGCGAGGTGCGCGACAAGGAGACCGCCGACATGGCGGTCCAGGCCGCCCTGACCGGCCACCTCGTGTTCTCGACCCTGCATACCAACGATGCCGCCGCCTCGATCGCCCGCCTGGTCGAACTGGGCGTGCCGCGCTACCTGGTCAATGCCACCGTCATCGGCATCCTGGCGCAGCGCCTCGTGCGCACCTTGTGCCCGCACTGCAAGACCATCGACCTGGATATCGACGCGGCGCTGTGGAGCGAGATCGTGGCGCCCTGGCGTTCGACCCCGCCGCACAAGATCGGCCGGCCGGTCGGCTGCCTGGAATGCCGGCGCACGGGCTACCTCGGGCGCACCGGGCTGATCGAACTGCTCGTCGTCACCGATGCGATCCGCGAACTGATCGCCTCCGGTGCCGACATCCAGCCCGTGCGCACCCAGGCGGCGCGCGACGGCCTGCGCTCGCTGCGCGTGTCCGGGGCGGAGAAGATCGCCCACGGCATGACCACCGTCGAGGAGGTGCTGCGCGCGGCGCCGCCCTTCGGCGACTGAGGCTTGCGTCGCGTGTCCGGCCGCCCAGCAGGATCCCGGCGATGACCGAGGCCTTGCGCGCGCTCAACCCGATCGTTCTGCTGCTGATCGCCACCATTCTCGAGGTGAGCGGCGATGCCATCGTGCGCATCGCGCTGCAGCACGCGGCGGGACCGGCGCGGGTCCTGCTGTTCGCGGGCGGCGCGGCGCTGCTGTTCGGCTACGGAACCTTCCTGAACCTGGCGCCGCTCGAGTTCAGCCGCGTGGTGGGTCTGTACATCGCCACCTTGTTCGTGGTCTGGCAGGTGATCAACGCGATCGTGTTCCGCACGGTGCCCGGCTTGCCGATCCTGGCCGGCGGCGCGCTCGTGATCGCCGGGGGGCTGATCATCACGTACTGGCAGCCCCGCTGAGCGGCGGCGCCGCGGCTGCGCAGGGCACTACTGCGAGATGCGCTCGGCCTTGGAGAACGATACCGGCGCGGAGGCCGGCGCGAGCGCGTCGGGATCGGCCGTGACCGAGGCCGAGGGCAGCGGATGGCCCACCAGGGCGTAGACGAGGAACCCGGCCGCCACCTCGACGAGGGCACCCAGGAGCACACCGAGCAGGATGCCGGCCAGCGGCTGGCCATGTACCGCGGGCACGCCCGCGCGCGACGCCGGGATGCCCTGCAGGGCTCGGGCGTACGTCTGGAATTCCTTTTCGACATCCATGGGTGCTGCTCCGGTTCCGGTTCGACAAAGCACGCGCATATTCGCCACCTCGCCGTGCCAGGTCAATGCCGTGTACGTTGGCAAGCCTCCCCCCTTTGCGCGGTAGCACGCTCGGCGCCGTTTCGTTCCGAGTTCCCGTAAACAGGGAAAAATTGGCGCGATGCCACGTGCATGCCTCTTGCCGGTGCAGTGCGCTGCGGTGCAACGCGGGCGCCGCGCTACCGCTAGTGCGTCCGGCTGACGCGCATCAGCGTGCCAGGGCGCGCATCGCGCGCGTCAGGCCCTCGACGCTCAGGGGGTACATGCGGCCACCGAGTATCCGGCCGATGATCGCGATCGAGGGCCGGTACTCCCACAGCGCCTCGCCCTCGGGATTGATCCACGCGTGGTGCGTGAAATGCGCGGCCAGGCGCTGCAGCCACGCCGCACCGGGCTCGGCGTTGTCGAACTCCAGCGCGCCGTGCGCCTGCAGGATCTCGTAGGGGCTCATCGTCGCGTCGCCGACGAACACCAGCTTGGTGTCGCGCCCGAACTGGCGCAGCAGTTCGGCCGTCTCGCAGCGTTCGGCATGGCGCCGCCGGTTGTTGCGCCAGACGTGCTCGTAGACGCAGTTGTGGAAGTAGAAGAAGTGCAGCTGCTGGAACTGGCTGCGCGCCGCCGTGAACAGTTCCTCGACTGCACGCACGTGCCCGTCCATCGAGCCGCCCACGTCCAGCAGCATCAGCACCTTGACGCGATTGCGCCGCTGGGGCACCAGCCTCAGGTCCAGCTGCCCGGCATTGCGCGCCGTCGCGCTGATGGTGTCGGGCAGGTCGAGTTCGAGATCGGTGCCCGCCCGGGCGAAGCGGCGCAGGCGCCGCAGGGCCAGCTGGATCGTGCGCGTCCCCAGCTCGCGCCGGTCGTCGTAGTCGCGGTAGCTGCGCTGCTCCCAGGCCTTGACCGCACCGCGGCCGCCCTGCGCGGGGCCGCCGATCCGCACCCCCTCCGGATGCACGCCGCCGTGGCCGAACGGCGAGGTTCCGCCGCTGCCGATCCACTTGCTGCCGCCGTGGTGCGCGCCGTCCTGTTCCTCGAGGCGCTGCCGCAGCGCTTCCATCAGCCGCGCCCAGCCCAGCTTCTCGAGGCGCGCCAGCTCCTCGGGCCCGAGCGCGCGGCGCAGCGCTTCGCGGAACCAGTCCTCCGGGATCTGCGCGCGGCCGGGCGCCGCGGGCACGATGCCGCGCACGTACGCGCCGAAGGCCTGGTCGAAGCGGTCGAACCGGGTCTCGTCCTTGACCAGGCACAGGCGTGCCAGCAGGTAGAACTCGTCGAGGGTCGGCGCCGCGACCTCGCGCTGCAGCGCCTCCAGCAGCGCCAGGTGCTCCTGGATCGACACCGGCAGCCCGGCCGCCCGAAGATGCAGGAAGAAATCCACCAGCATGGTCGGCGCTCACCGGCCCTGGCGGTTCATCTCCACCAGCCGCTCGAACAGCGTCAGGTCCTGCTCGTTCTTGAGCAGCGCGCCGTGCAGCGGCGGCACGAAGATCGCGGCATCGCGCGCGTGCAGCGCCTCGGCCGGGATCTGCTCGGCCACCAGCAGCCGCAGCCAGTCGAGCAGCTCCGAGGTCGAGGGCCGCTTGCGCAGGCCCGGCAGTTCGCGGATGGCGAAGAAGGTCTCGAGCGCATTGCGCAGCAGCCCGGCGTGCAGCTGGGGGAAGTGGACCTCGACGATCGCCTGCATGGCGGCCCGGTCGGGGAAGCGGATGTAATGGAAGAAGCAGCGGCGCAGGAACGCGTCGGGCAGGTCCTTCTCGTTGTTCGAGGTGATCACGACCAGCGGGCGGTGCAGCGCGCGGATGGTCTGGCGCGTCTCGTAGACGCCGAACTCCATGCGGTCGAGCTCGCGCAGCAGGTCGTTGGGGAATTCGATGTCGGCCTTGTCGATCTCGTCGATCAGCAGCACCGCCGGTTGCGGGCTCTCGAAGGCCTGCCAGAGCACGCCGCGCAGGATGTAGTTGCCGATGTCGGCCACGCGCGGATCGCCCAGCTGCGAGTCGCGCAGCCGCGACACCGCGTCGTATTCGTACAGGCCCTGCTGCGCCTTGGTGGTCGACTTGACGTGCCAGGCGTAGAGCGGCATCCCCAGCGCCCGGGCCACCTCCTCGGCCAGCATGGTCTTGCCGGTGCCCGGCTCGCCCTTGATTAGCAGCGGGCGCTGCAGCGTGAGCGCGGCGTTCACCGCCAGGCGCAGGTCGTCGCCGGCGATGTAGGTGGCCGAGCCGGCGAAACGCTCCGGCCGGCGCGCGGGTCCATCGGTGCCGGCCGGCACGCCGGCGGAGGGGTTCGCTGCCGGGTTCATGTCGTCTCCCGTCCCAGGCGGCGCCGGAGACATTCGAGGTAGCCCTGGTTGATGATCGCCATGTCCGGGGGCAGCGATCCGCGCTGCGCCTGCCAGAGTACCTCGCCCAGGCACTCCATCGCCTCGTGCTCCGCGGCATGGGCGTCGCCCAGGCGCAGCGCCAGCCGCGCCAGCAGGTCGCGCACGCCGGGGGGCTGGTCGATCGACACCTGCTCCTGCAGCGACAGGTGCATCGACAGGTGCAGGAAGGGGTTCTCCCGGCCGGCCTCGACCGGGTAGTCGAGCGCCAGCGCGCGGTCCAGGTCGGCCAGGATCGCGTGGTACTCGGGATGCTCGAGGATGCAGGCGATGGCGATGCGCTCCAGCGGCGAGGCCGCCTCGGCCGCGCGGTGGCGCGACCACGCCGTGCAGAAGAAACGGCGCACGTCCTCGCGGCTGGGCTGGAACATGGCGCGGGCCTGCGGGTCAGTGCGCCGGCGCGGCGGTCTTCGGACGAAAGGCGCACTGCGCCGCGATGACGCAGCGCCAGCATTCGGGCTTGCGCGCCTTGCAGACGTAGCGCCCGTGCAGTATCAGCCACTGGTGCGCGTGCTGCAGGAATGGCTCGGGGACGGCCCGGTGCAGCTTGTCCTCGACGGCGCGCACGTCGGGCCCCGGCGCCAGGCCGGTGCGGTTGCCGACCCGGAACACATGGGTGTCCACGGCGATGAGCGGCTCGCCGAAGGCGATGTTGAGCACGACGTTGGCGGTCTTGCGCCCGACCCCGGGCAGGGCCTCGAGCGCGGCGCGCGTGCGCGGCACCTCCCCGCCGTGATGCTCGAGCAGCCGTGCGCACAGGGCGACCACGTTGCGCGCCTTGGCGCGGTACAGGCCGATCGTGCGGATGTGCTCGACCAGGCCGGCCTCCCCCAGCGCCACGACGGCCGCCGGGGTCCGCGCCACGGCGAACAGGCGGCGCGTTGCCGCGTTGACGCTGCGATCGGTCGCCTGGGCCGACAGCACGACCGCGACCAGCAGCTCGAAGGTCGACGCGTATTCGAGCTCGGGCCGGGGCTGCGGATTGGCCTGCGCCAGGGCCTCGAACAGGGCCTGCCGCTTGGCCGGGCTCATGACCCGCCCTCCGCGGCGCCGGCCGCGCGACGGCGCCGCACGCGCTCGAGCGCCTGCTCGACGACCTGGCGGCGCCGCGCCAGTTCCTCGGCGGCCAGGACGGTGTCCTGCTCGAGCTCGGCCAGGTGGTGCAGCGCCTTGGCGCCCAGGCGTGCCTCGTTCTGGGCCTGCTCGCGCGCCAGGCGGGCGTTGCGGGCGTGCAGGCGCCGGCGCGCCCGTTCGGCATCGGCGCGCGTCCACGCGCGCGCCGGCTGTACCGGCACCATGGCGATGCAGTCCATCGGGCAGGGCGCCACGCACAGGTCGCAGCCGGTGCAGTCGGCGGCGAGCACGGTGTGCATCAGCTTGACGGCGCCGACGATCGCGTCGACCGGGCAGGCCTGTATGCACAAGGTGCAGCCGATGCAGCGGCTCTCGTCGATGCGTGCCACGTGCAAGGCGCGCGGGCGGCCGCAGCTCGCATCCAGCGCGACCGGCGGCCGCCCCAGCAGCTGCGCCAGCGCGGCGACCCCCGCGTCGCCGCCGGGAGGGCAACGGTTGATCGCTGCCTGCCCCTGCGCCAGGGCCCGCGCGTAGGGCCGGCAGCCCGCAAAGCCGCACTGTCCGCACTGGGTCTGCGGCAGCACGTCATCGATCGCCGCTTCCAGGTCGGCGCGTGGCGCTGCTGCGCCGTCCCCGGATGGGGAGTGCAGGGCCGGGGGGGCTGGGGATGCGGGCTGCATCGGCCCATTATCCCAGAGCCGATCCTCGCCACGCGAAAAGTCCCGGTGGCCACCGGGACGCTGCCGATCGGAGCCGAGCGGCACCCCGGCTCAGGCGTCGTGGGCGCGGATGAAGTCCATGATGCGCGGGGCGATGTTCTCGCGCCAGCGCCGTCCGGAGAAGATGCCGTAGTGCCCGACCCCGGCGGCGGTCAGGTGCTGCTTGTCCGATTGCGGCAGGCCGCTGCACAGGTCGTGCGCCGCCTCGGTCTGGCCGCTGCCGGAGATGTCGTCGAGCTCGCCCTCGATGGTGAACAGCGCGACATCGCGGATGTCTTCCGGTGCGACGCGCTGGCCGCGCACGTGCCAGGTTCCCTTGGGCAGCTGGTGGTCCTGGAAGACCACGCGGATGGTCTCCAGGTAGTACTGCGCCGGCAGGTCGATGACCGCGTTGTATTCGTCGTAGAAGCGCCGGTGCGAATCGATGTCGTCCTGGTCGCCCTTGACGAGGTCGAGGTAGTAGTCCCAGTGCGATTTCATGTGCCGGTCCGGATTCATGGCGACGAACCCGGCATGCTGGAGGAATCCCGGATAGACCTCGCGCTGGTAGCCCGGGTAGCCCGAGGGGACCCGGAAGATGACGTGGTCGCGGAACCACTCGTAGGGCTTGCGCTGGGCCAGCGCGTTGACCTGGGTGGGGTTGCGCCGCGTGTCGATCGGGCCGCCCATCATCGTCATCGTGCGCGGCCGCGCCGGATCGTCCGCCGTGGCCAGCAGCGACACGGCGCCCAGCACCGGCACCGTCGGCTGGCAGACGGAGATCAGGTGCACGCGGGGCCCCAGCAGGCGGATGAACTCCATGCAGTACTCGACGTAGTCGTCCAGGTGGAACGGCCCCTCGCCCAGCGGCACCAGGCGCGCGTCGAGCCAGTCGGTGACGTAGAGATTGCAGTGGGGCAGCAAGGTGCGCACGGTATCGCGCAGCAGCGTGGCGTGGTGCCCCGACAGCGGGGCGAACACCAGCACCGTCGGATCGTTGCGATGCTGCTCGAGTTGCGCCGGCAACTGGCGGTTGAAGTGGAGCAGCTGGCAGAAGGGCTTGACCAGCGGCAGTTCCTCGTGCACCTCGACCTCGACCCCGTCGATCACGGTCGTCGGCAGGTCGAAACCGGGCTTCTCGTAATGCTTGCCCAGGCGATGCAGCAGGTCGTAGCCGGCCGCCAGACGCCGCGAGAAGGGGAGGTAGGACAGGGGGCTGTAGGGACTGCTCAGGACGTGCGAGGTCGCATCGGCCCAGGCCGAGAGCGGGTTGAGGATCCTGCGGTTCCACTCGTGCATCTGGTACAGCAATTCACCCTCCGATCGGCAGCACGGCACCGGCCGTCGCCGATGGCGAACGACCGAGCGCGTGGCCGCGTGCGCCGCGCCGCAGGACCCCCGGACCCGCCCGCGCTATCCGCGGTCGAGATACTGGAGTTTCTCCTTGACGTCTTTCCATTGGTCCGCGTCGGCCGGCTGCGGCTTGGTGCGCGTGATCGACGGCCATTTCTTGGCCAGTTCGACGTTCAGGGCGATGAACTTCTGCTGGTCCGCCGGCACGTCCTCTTCCGGATAGATGGCGTTGACCGGACACTCGGGGATGCACACGGCGCAATCGATGCATTCGTCCGGGTCGATGGTCAGGAAATTGGGCCCCTCGCGGAAACAATCGACCGGGCAGACATCGACGCAATCCGTGTATTTGCAGCGTATGCAAGATTCCGTAACGACGTGGGTCATCAGAAAAGATCCGGCAAGATTCGACGAGGTCCGAGATAGTACCGCAGCGGGACAGGGGATACACCGGTGCAGTAACCCCCCTGCCGTGGTAGCCATTGTTCGTGCCGCGGACGCACGCGGCACAATCGGGCCGCAGGTGCGCCGCCGGCGCACCGGGCAGTCGCCAGCAGGGGGAGCACATGACGGTGGGTCCGGAGTCCGAACCGGCCGGGGGCGCTGCGCCGCGCCCCCGGGTCCTGATCACGCGCCGCATGTTTCCGGACCTCGTGGCCGATCTGGCGCGGCGCTTCGATGTCGTCGATAACCAGGACGATGCGCGCTGGCTGCCGGCCGAACTGGCCGCGCGGCTGGCCGAGGCCGACGGCGTGCTGGTCGATCCTGGCATGCGCGTCGATGCCGGCCTGCTGGCGGCCGCTCCGCACCTGCTGGTGGTGAGCAACGTGGCGGTGGGCTACAACAACATCGATGTGCCGGCCTGCACGCGTGCCGGCATCCTGGCCACCAACACGCCCGACGTGCTGACCGAGGCCACCGCCGACCACGCCTGGGCCCTGCTGCTGGCGGCTGCGCGCCGCGTCGTCGAATCGGACCGTTGGACGCGCGCCGGCAAGTGGCGCGGCTTCGCGTTCGACGCTTTCCTGGGGGCCGACGTGCACGGGGCCACGCTGGGCATCCTGGGCATGGGGCGCATCGGCCGCGCGATCGCCCGGCGCGCGCAGGGATTCTCGATGCGCGTCATCTACCACAATCGCACGCCGCCGGGCCCGGCGAACCCGCCGCAGGGCACCGGGCCGGCCGCTGGTGCCGCCGCTTGCGCCGCCGATGCTGCCGAGCCGACGTGGGTGGGCCAGGACGAACTGCTGCAGACGGCCGACTTCCTGGTGATCCTGGTGCCGTACAGCGCGGCCACCCACCACCTGATCGGCGCCGCGGAACTGGCGCAGATGAAGCCCGGCGCGGTGCTCGTGAACATCGCGCGCGGCGGTGTGGTCGACGACGCCGCGCTGGTCGCCGCGCTGCGCGCGGGCCGGCCCGGCGCCGCCGCCCTGGACGTGATGGAGGGCGAACCGCAGTTCAACCCCGGCCTGCCGGGCCTGGAGAACGTCGTGCTGACGCCGCACATCGGCTCGGCCACCAGCAGTTCGCGCCGGGGCATGGTGGCGCTGGCGATCGACAACCTCAGCGATGCGCTCGAGGGCCGCCGGCCGCGCGCGCTGATCAATCCCGACGCCTGGGCGGCCCGCCGCCAGCCGCGCTGGTCCCAGGCCTAGCGCCGGGCGCGGCGCCGTGCGGCTTCAGCCGCCCAGCTGCTCGATCAGCGCCACGTAGCGGCGCATGGCCTCGTGCGCGGGGGTACCGCGCAAGGCGGCGCGCGCGTTCCACTTGGCCAGGGCCACGAAGTCCAGCGCGGCCGGACGCTCATGGGCGACGTCGCCCTCGCTGGCCTGCTTGAACAGCGCGTACAGCGCGAGCAACTGGGCGTTGTCGGGGCGCTCGGGCAGGGCGTGCGACGCGGCGACCGCCTTGGCGAAAGCCGCCTGCAGCGCGTCGCTATCGTGTGCATCATCGCCGGTCGAATCGGTGGTGTGTGCATCATCGCCGGTCGAATCGGTGGTCATGGGGACTTTCCGGGTGGCGGGATCGGTTCGGCGGGGTTGCCCGGGCGGCATCGGCGGCGCCCGGAGCCCGGAGCTTAGCGCTCGGGCGCCGGGCTGGCGTCCTTCTTGGCGGCCGGGTGGCCTGCGCCGCGCCGCGGCGGCGGCCCGGGCTTCCTCTTGGACTGCTCGGCCAGCTCGCGCTTTTTTTCCTCGGGCAGGTCCTGGAATTGCTGGGTCAGCGCGCGCCGCTGGTCGGGCGGCAGCGCATAGGCCCGCTTGAAGTTCTCGCGCGCGGTGGTGCGCTGCTCGGGCGTGAGCTTGGCCAGGTCCGGCATGCGCTCGTGCATCCTCTGCTTGCCTTCGGGAGACAGGTCCTTGTAGCGCGCCGCGATGTCGAGCCACTTCTTCTTGCGCGGGGCATCGAACTTTTCCCAGTCGCCGGCCAGCGGGGCGAGCGCCTCGCGCTGCTCGGGGCTCAGCTGGCTCCAGGCCGGTTCGCTGTGCCTGGCCGGCGCCGCGCGCGGCGCTGCCTGCCCCTGGGCCTCACCGGTCGCGACCGCCGCGGCGACGATCACGAGCAGCGCCGCCGTGACCCTCATGAAAGCGGGCCGGGCGCGCAGCGGGAGACGGGCGGCCGGTCACTGGTCGTCGTCGGGGCTGTCATTGCGAAGCAATACCCCAAAACCCTTGTGGGCATAGGTGTCGATCGGCGTGTCGTCGAGCAGGACCGCGAAGTCGATGTCGGCGACCTCGGCGACCATCCGGTCGCTCTGCCACTGCTTGATACCCACGATGCCGATGGCCAGGGCCAGCAGCGGCGCGGCCAATCCGAAGCGCAGCAACCACGAACTGCGCCCGGAGCCGGCATCGTCGGATGCCGCGCCGGATGCGGTGGCCAGCTGCAGCGCGGGGACCCACAAGGGCGCGGCGGCGCGGGCCGCGCTGCGCTCGAGCGCAGCCTGCCGCGCCTTCTCCAGGCGCAGGCTGACGGTGTAATCGACGCGCCCGGCCCCCTCGTCGAGGGCCTGGCGGATGCGGTAGGCGAATTCGGCTTCGTTCATAGTTCGATACCTCGGGCACGCAAGGCCTTGGCGAGGGCCTGCGTGGCGCGCGAACAGTGTGTTTTTACACTGCCCTCGGAGCATTTCATCATCGCGGCGGTTTCCGCCACGTCGAGATCTTCCCAATAACGCAACAGGAAGGCTTCCCGTTGACGGGCGGGCAGGCGCGCGATCTCCTGCTCGATCATCGCCACCACCTGCTCCCGCTCTACCTGGTCGGACGCGCTTTCGGCTGCCGGAGTTCCCGGCAGCGCCTCCAGCGATTCCAGCGGGTCGCCGTCCTCGCCATCGCCGGAGGAGAGCGAGGAAAACAGCGTAATCCAGGTCGAACGGACCTTCTGGCGCCGGAAAAAGTCGTGGATCGAATTTTGCACGATCCGCGTGAAGATCAGCGGCAGTTCCTGGGCCGGACGATCGCCGTAGCTCTCGGACAGCTTGAACATCGCGTCCTGCACGATGTCCAGCGCATTGTCCTGGTCGCGGACCGCAAAAAGGGCCTGTTTGTAGGCGCGCCGTTCGGCACCGGCCAGGAATTCCGACAGTTCTGCGCGTGTCGCCATGATTCCGGTTGTGCTGGCCGAAAGCGACCAAGGTCGAGCGGTATCGGCCAAGTCAACCGGCGATCCTATCAGAACGTGACAAATAGCTTGCCATTGCGCCAGGCGCGGACGCCGTCGCGGGCCCGTTTGCGCAAATACCCTCGCTGCGCTATCGTCCCGCCTCGGCTTCATTTCGCCGCACCGCTCGCCACAAGCGGGTACGGAACGGCGTCCGATCAATCTCCAGAAGGACCTTGAGAGGATTTCCATGCGTTCGCTTGCCCAAGACGAGGCATCCGCCCCTGCCATGGCGGAAAATCCCCCCCATTCCCTGCGTGCCGAGCCGTCGCGTCCGCCGCTCGCACACCCGGCGACCGAGCCCCTTGCCGGCGCGGCCGCCGACGATGGTGCGATCACCGGCGCCGAGATCCTCGTGCGCTGCCTCCAGGAGGAGGGCGTGCGCCACGTGTTCGGCTACCCGGGCGGCGCGGTCCTGTACATCTACGACGCCATCTTCAAGCAGGAATACTTCCAGCACGTACTCGTGCGCCACGAGCAGGCCGCGGTGCATGCCGCCGACGCCTACTCGCGCTCCAGCCAGAAGGTCGGCGTGGCGCTCGTGACCAGCGGCCCGGGCGTCACCAACGCCGTCACCGGGATCGCCACCGCCTACATGGATTCGATCCCCCTGGTGATCATCTCCGGCCAGGTCCCCACCCACGCGATCGGCCAGGATGCGTTCCAGGAATGCGACACGGTCGGCATCACGCGCCCCTGCGTCAAGCACAACTTCCTGGTCAAGAGCGTCGCCGAACTGGCCACGACGCTGCGCAAGGCCTTCCACATCGCCACCAGCGGGCGGCCGGGTCCGGTGCTGGTCGACATCCCCAAGGACATCACGGTCGCGCGCCACCCGTTCTCGTACCCGCGCGAGCTGCACATGCGCTCCTACAGCCCGGTGGTCAAGGGCCATGGCGGCCAGATCAAGAAGGCGGTCCAGCTCCTGCTCACGGCGCGCCGCCCGATGGTCTACACTGGCGGCGGCGTGATCCTGGCCAATGCCTCGGCACAGCTCAACCGGCTCGTCGACCTGCTCGGCTTTCCGATCACCAACACGCTGATGGGCCTGGGCGGCTACCGCGCCTCGGACGACAAGTTCCTGGGCATGCCGGGCATGCACGGCACGATCGAGGCCAACCTGGCGATGCAGAACTGCGACGTGCTGTTCGCCGTCGGCGCCCGCTTCGACGACCGCGTCATCGGCGACCCCAAGCACTTCGCGCAGAACCCGCGCAAGATCATCCACGTCGACATCGATCCCTCCTCGATCTCCAAGCGCGTCAAGGTCGACGTCCCCATCGTCGGCGACGTGCGCGAGGTCCTGGGCGAGATCCTGGCCCAGGTGGAGGCCGCGACCGCGCGTCCGGACCCGGCGGCCCTGGCGGCGTGGTGGGACCAGCTGCGCCAGTGGCGCGCGCGCGACTGCCTCAAGTACGACCGCGCGTCCAAGGTGCTCAAGCCGCAGTACGTCGTCGAGAAGCTCTGGGAGGTGACGCGCGGCGACGCCTTCGTCACCTCGGACGTCGGCCAGCACCAGATGTGGGCGGCCCAGTACTACCGCTTCGACCGCCCGCGCCGCTGGATCAACTCCGGCGGCCTGGGCACGATGGGCGTCGGCCTGCCCTACGCGATGGGGGTGCAGATGGCCAACCCGGGTGCGGCGGTCGCCGTGATCACCGGCGAGGCATCGATCCAGATGAACATCCAGGAGCTGTCGACCTGCAAGCAGTACCGCCTCACGCCCAAGGTCGTCAACCTGAACAACCGCTACCTGGGCATGGTGCGGCAGTGGCAGCAGCTCGAGTACGGCGGCCGCTACTCGGAGTCCTACATGGACGCGCTGCCCGATTTCGTCCGCCTTGCCGAGAGCTACGGCCACGTCGGCATGCGCATCGACAAGCCGGCCGACGTCGAGCCGGCGCTGCGCGAGGCCTTCACCAGCCTGCGCGACCGGCTGGTGTTCATGGATTTCATCACCGACCAGACGGAGAACGTCTGGCCCATGGTGCGCGCGGGCAAGGGCCTGACGGAGATGATCCTCGGCGCGGAGGACCTGTGATGCGCCACATCATCTCGGTGCTCCTGGAAAACGAACCCGGCGCGCTGTCGCGCGTGGTCGGGCTCTTCTCGGCGCGCGGCTACAACATCGAGAGCCTCACCGTCGCCCCTACCGAGGACGCCTCGCTCTCGCGCATGACGATCGTCACCGCCGGCTCCGACGACGTGGTCGAGCAGATCACCAAGCACCTGAACCGGCTCATCGAGGTGGTCAAGGTGGTCGACCTCACCGAGGCCGACTTCACCGAGCGCGAGCTCATGCTCATCAAGGTGCGTGCGGTCGGCAAGGAGCGCGATGAGATGAAGCGCATGGCCGACATCTTCCGCGGCCGCATCGTCGACGTGACCGAGAAGACCTACACGATCGAGCTGACCGGCGATACCGGCAAGATCGACGCCTTCCTGCGCGCGCTGGACCGCACCGCGATCCTCGAGACGGTGCGCACCGGCAGCTCGGGGATCGGCCGCGGCGACCGCGTCCTGCGCGTCTGATGCACGCGCGACGCGGGTTCGACGAGGGGATGCGCCCCCGGGGCATCCCGGCGCCGCGCGCCCGCGCCGGGACCGCCGGCCGGGAACGCCGCGGCGCCGCGGTCCGGTTTTGATGCAATGCCAATCTATGGAGCAGCCATGAAGATCTTCTATGACAAGGACGCCGATATCGCCCTGATCCGCGGCAAGCGGGTCGCCATCGTGGGCTACGGCTCGCAGGGGCACGCGCACGCGCTCAACCTCAAGGATTCGGGCGTCAAGGTCACGGTCGCCCTGCGCAAGGGCGGCGCGTCCTGGAACAAGGCCGCGCAGGCCGGCCTCGAGGTGCGCGAGGTGGCCGATGCGGTGCGCGAGGCCGACCTCGTCATGGTGCTGCTGCCCGACGAGACCCACGTCGAGGTCTACCGCGATTCGATCGAACCCAACCTCAAGCACGGGGCCGCGCTGGCCTTCGCGCACGGCTTCAACATCCACTACGGGCAGATCCAGCCCCGCGCCGACCTCGACGTGCTGATGGTCGCGCCCAAGGCGCCCGGCCACACGGTGCGCTCGACCTACGCCCAGGGCGGCGGCGTGCCGTCGCTGATCGCCGTGCACGCCGACCGCTCCGGCCACGCGCGCGACCTGGCGCTGTCCTATGCCTGCGCGATCGGCAGCGGCAAGGCCGGCGTGATCGAGACCAGCTTTCGCGAGGAGACCGAGACCGACCTGTTCGGCGAGCAGGCGGTGCTCTGCGGCGGGGCCGTCGAGCTCATCAAGGCCGGTTTCGAGACCCTGGTGGCGGCCGGCTATGCGCCCGAGATGGCGTACTTCGAGTGCCTGCACGAGCTCAAGCTCATCGTCGACCTGATCTACGAGGGCGGCATCGCCACGATGAACTACTCGATCTCCAACAACGCCGAGTACGGCGAGTACGTCACCGGCCCGGAGATCATCAACGACGAATCGCGCGCGGCGATGCGGCGCGCGCTGCACCGCATCCAGACCGGCGAGTACGCCAAGAGCTTCATACTGGAGAACCGCGCCGGTGCGCCCACGCTGGTGGCGCGCCGCCGCCTGACCGCCGAGCACCCGGTCGAGCAGGTCGGCGCCAAGCTGCGGGCGATGATGCCCTGGATCCGGGCCAACCGCCTGGTCGACCAGAGCAAGAATTGAGTTCCTACCCGCATCCGCTGATCGCGCGCGAAGGGTGGCCGTATCTGGCCGGGGCGGTCGCGGTGGCGCTCGTGGTCACCGTCCTGGCCGGCGCCTGGTCGCTGCCGTTCTGGCTGCTGGCGCTGTTCGTGCTGCAGTTCTTCCGCGACCCGCCGCGCGCCGTGCCGGACCAGGCCGGGACGGTCCTGTCCCCGGCCGACGGCCGCATCGTCCGGGTCGTCCCGGTGCAGGACCCGTACAGCGGCGCCGATGCGCTGCTCATCAGCGTCTTCATGAACGTCTTCAACGTGCACAGCAACCGCTCCCCGGTCGACGGCACGGTCGAGCGCATCGAGTACGCGCCGGGCCGGTTCTTCAATGCCGACCTGGACAAGGCCTCCACCGAGAACGAGCGCAACGCGATGGTGATCCGCGCCGCCTCCGGCCAGAGCCTGACCGTGGTCCAGGTGGCCGGGCTCGTGGCGCGCCGCATCCTGTGCTACGCCAGGACCGGCGACCACCTGCAGCGCGGCCAGCGCTACGGCTTCATCCGCTTCGGGTCGCGCGTGGACGTCTACCTGCCGCGCACGGCCCGGCCGCGCGTGGCGGTCGGCGACACGGTCCAGGCGACCACCACGGTCCTGGCCGAGTTGAACTGACGAGGGACGGGACGGAGCCCACGATGGCCATACGCCTGCGGCGGCGCAAATTGCGGAGTCCCGCTGCCGGCGCCGGCGGCGAGGATTTCCAGACCGTGCTGGGGCGGTCGGCCAAGCGCCGCCGCGGCATCTACCTGCTGCCCAACCTGTTCACGACGGCCGCGCTGTTCGCGGGCTTCTACGCGATCGTCCAGGCGATGAACCAGGAGTTCGAGCGCGCGGCCATCGCGATCTTCCTGGCCATGGTGCTCGACGGCATGGACGGCCGCGTGGCGCGCCTCACCAATACCCAGAGCGCCTTCGGCGAGCAGTACGATTCGCTGTCCGACATGACCTCGTTCGGCGTGGCGCCGGCGCTGGTGGCGTACGAATGGGCGCTGCGCGGCCTGGGGCAATGGGGCTGGGCCGGCGCCTTCGTCTACTGCGCGGGCGCGGCACTGCGGCTGGCGCGCTTCAACGCCAACATCGGCGTGGTCGACAAGCGCTTCTTCCAGGGCCTGCCGAGCCCGGCCGCGGCGGCCCTCGTGGCCGGTTTCGTCTGGCTTGCCGTGGACAACAAGTTCCCGATCCGCGAGGCCTGGTTGCCCTGGACCACCTTCGCCGTGACCGTGTACTCGGGCCTGACCATGGTGTCGAGCGCGCCTTTCTACAGCGGCAAGAGCTTCCATCTCGCACGCAGCGTGCCGTTCTGGGTCATGATCGTGGTCGTGATCGCGTTCTTCATCGTTTCGTCCAATCCGCCGATCGTGCTGTTCGCGCTGTTCTGCGTCTACGCCGTGTCCGGCTACGCCTACTGGCTCTGGCGCCGCTGGCGCGGCGAGCCGGGCCTGGTGGGCGCCCCGGGCGCCGGACTGGCCGCCGACGACCCGGAGGCCTGAGGCCGCCGGAGCCCGCCGATGCTCGTGGAAGCGCCCGTTTCAGGAGGTACGCATGGACCAGCTGATCATCTTCGACACCACGCTGCGTGACGGCGAGCAGAGCCCGGGCGCCTCGATGACGCGCGAGGAGAAGCTGCGCATCGCGCGCCAGCTCGAACGCCTGCGCGTGGATGTGATCGAGGCCGGCTTCGCGGCCGCCAGCAGCGGCGACTTCGACGCCGTGCGCGCGATCGCCGCGGCGGTCCGCGAGTCGACCGTGTGCTCGCTCTCGCGTGCCAACGAGAAGGACATCGCGCGCGCGGCGCAGGCGCTGGAGCCGGCAGCCGCTCCGCGCATCCATACCTTCATCGCCACCTCGGCCCTGCACATGGAGATGAAACTGCGCATGACGCCGGCGCAGGTGCTCGAACACGCCGTGGCGGCGGTGCGTTTCGCGCGGCGCTTCACCAGCGACGTCGAGTTCTCGACCGAGGACGGCAGCCGCTCGGACCCCGATTTCCTGTGCCGGGTCCTCGAGGCGGTGATCGATGCCGGTGCCACCACCGTGAACATCCCCGACACCGTGGGCTACGCGGTGCCGGAACAGTACGGCCAGCTGATCCGCAGCCTGCGCGAGCGCATCCCCAACGCGCACCGCGCGGTCTGGTCGGTGCATTGCCACAACGACCTGGGCATGGCGGTGGCCAACTCGCTGGCGGGCGTGCAGCACGGCGTGCGCCAGATCGAGTGCACGATCAATGGCCTGGGCGAGCGTGCCGGCAATACCGCGCTCGAGGAGGTCGTGATGGCGCTGCGCACGCGCCGCGACGTGTTCGGCGTGCAGACGCGCCTGGACGCGACCCAGATCGTCGCCACCTCGCGGCTGGTGGCCAACATCACCGGCTTTGCGGTGCAGCCCAACAAGGCGGTGGTGGGCGCCAATGCGTTCGCGCACGCCTCGGGTATCCACCAGGACGGCGTGCTCAAGTCGCGCCAGACCTACGAGATCATGCGCGCCGAGGACGTCGGCTGGAGCGCCAACCGCATCGTCCTGGGCAAGCTCTCGGGCCGCAACGCGTTCAAGCAGCGGGTGCAGGAACTGGGCATACCGGTCGAGGACGACACGGCCATGCAGGCGGCGTTCACGCGCTTCAAGGACCTGGCCGACCGCAAGGCCGAGATCTTCGACGAGGACATCCAGGCGCTGTTCGGCGACGCCGCCGCCGGCCGCCACGCCGAGCACTTCCGCCTGCTGTCGATGTCCCAGTGTTCCCAGACCGGCGGGCGCCCGAGCGCCGAGGTGGTGTTCATGATCGGGGCGATGGAGGAGCGCGCCAACGCCGAGGGCAACGGGCCGGTCGACGCGGTGTTCAAGGCCATCGAGAGCCGCGTCGGCAGCGGATCGGAGCTGCTGCTCTATTCGGTCAACGCCATCACCACCGGAACCGAGTCGCAGGGCGAGGTCACCGTGCGCCTGTCGCGCGGCGGCCGCATCGTCAACGGCGTCGGCGCCGACCCGGACATCGTCGCCGCCTCGGCCCTGGCCTATTTCAGCGCCTTGAACCGCCTCTATTCCGGCGCCGAGCGGATCAATCCCCAGGGCGCCTAGCGCGTATCGGATATCCGATATACTAGTGGGTTCACGGCACGGCATTCCTTCCGTGGCCGCCTGTTGATCGACAAAGGGAAAACCATGGCAGTGTCCGATATCAACAAGGGCGACATCGTCGCCAAGTACCAGCGCGCCGGCAACGACACCGGGTCTCCCGAGGTCCAGGTCGCGCTCCTGACGGCCCGGATCAACGAGTTGACCGAGCACTTCAAGACCCACGTCAAGGATCACCATTCGCGTCGTGGTCTGCTCAAGATGGTAAGCCGCCGGCGCAAACTGCTCGATTACCTCAAGGGCAGGAATCCGGATTCGTACAAGGGGCTTATCGATCGTCTGGGCCTGCGCAAGTAGGCGCATGCACGCTCCGCGTGGCAGCCGCCGGCACGGGTCCTTCGGGGCGCCGGCATCCGCCGTGTCGCGGCGCCCGATACCCCTGGTCCCGAGAACGGCCCGTAACCATCCATGCCCTCCGTCCGCCGCCAACGCGTCGCAAGCCTGCAGCGCCGGCACGGGCCCGTCCGCGCGCCGTGACGGCACGGTGACGGTCGAAACCGAATTCGCGAAAGGAAGCTCCCGTGTTTGACAAAGTGACGAAGACATTCCAGTACGGTGCCCATACGGTCCAGCTCGAAACGGGTGAAGTCGCGCGCCAGGCCGGTGGCGCGGTCGTGGTCTCGGTCGACGACACGGTGGTGCTGGCCACCGTGGTGGCCTCGACCAAGGCCAAGCCGGGCCAGGACTTCTTTCCGCTGACCGTCGATTACGTCGAGAAGACCTATGCCGCGGGCAAGATCCCCGGCGGCTTCTTCAAGCGCGAGGGTCGCCCGTCCGAGAAGGAGACGCTCACCTCGCGCCTGATCGACCGCCCGATCCGTCCGCTGTTCCCGGACGGCTTCTTCAACGAGGTCCAGGTCATCATCCACGTGCTCTCCGTGAACCCGGAGATCGACCCGGACATCCCGGCGATGATCGGCGCCTCGGCCGCCCTGTCGATCTCGGGCGTGCCGTTCAGCGGCCCCATCGGTGCCGCGCGCGTGGGCTACATCGACGGCAAGTACGTGCTCAACCCGAGCGCCACGGCGCTCAAGACCTCCCGCCTGGACCTGGTCGTCGCCGGCACCGAGCGCGCCGTGCTGATGGTCGAGTCCGAGGCCGACCAGCTCACCGAGGAGGTCATGCTCGGCGCCGTGGTCTTCGGCCACGAGCAGATGCAGAAGGTGATCGACGCCATCCACGAACTGGTGCGCGAGGCCGGCAAGCCGTCCTGGGACTGGAAGCCGCCGGCCAAGAATGAAGCGCTGCAGGCACGCCTGGCGGCGATCGCCGGGCCGGCCTTCGAAGCCGCCTACCAGATCCGCAGCAAGCAGGCGCGCACGCAAAAGCTCAAGGAGATCGATGCGCTGGTGGCCGAGCGCCTGGCCGCCGAGACCGCTGCCGGTGCGCCCGCGGCCGACGACCGCGAGGTCGATTCGATCCTGTTCGACATGCAGGCCAAGCTCGTGCGCAACCAGATCCTGGCCGGCGAGCCGCGCATCGACGGGCGCGACACGCGCACCGTGCGGCCGATCGCCGTGCGCCTCGGGGTGCTGCCGCGCACGCACGGCTCGGCCCTGTTCACGCGCGGCGAGACCCAGGCGCTCGTCACCGCCACGCTCGGTACCAAGCAGGACGAGCAGATCATCGACGCGCTGATGGGCGAGTACCGCGACCGCTTCATGATGCACTACAACATGCCCCCGTTCGCCACCGGCGAGACGGGCCGCGTGGGTTCGCCCAAGCGCCGCGAGATCGGCCATGGGCGCCTGGCCAAGCGCGCGCTGGTGGCGGTGCTGCCCGCGCCGGCCGATTTCCAGTACTCGATCCGCATCGTGTCCGAGATCACCGAGTCCAACGGCTCCTCGTCCATGGCCTCGGTGTGCGGCGGCTGCCTGGCGCTGATGGATGCCGGCGTCCCGATCAAGGCCCACGTGGCCGGCGTGGCGATGGGCCTCATCAAGGAGGGCGGGCGCTTCGCGGTGCTCACCGACATCCTCGGCGACGAGGATCACCTGGGCGACATGGACTTCAAGGTCGCCGGCACGGTCACCGGCATCACGGCCCTGCAGATGGACATCAAGATCGAGGGCATCACCAAGGAGATCATGCAGGTCGCCCTGGCGCAGGCGCGCGAGGGCCGCACCCACATCCTGCAGAAGATGCAGGACGCGATCACCGTCGCGCGCGGCGAGCTCTCCGCCTTCGCGCCGCGCATGATCCGCATCAAGATCAACCCCGAGAAGATCCGCGACGTCATCGGCAAGGGCGGGGCCGTCATCCGCGCGCTCACCGAGGAGACGGGCACCCAGATCGACATCGAGGACGACGGCAACATCACGATCGCCAGCGTCGACCAGGAGAAGGGCAGGGAGGCCGAGCGCCGCATCCTCGAACTCACGGCCGAGGTCGAGGTCGGCAAGACCTACGACGGCACGGTGCTGCGCCTGCTCGACTTCGGCGCCATCGTCCAGTTGCTGCCCGGCCGCGACGGCCTGCTGCACATCTCGCAGATCGCCAACGAGCGCGTCAACCAGGTTTCCGACTACCTCAAGGAAGGCCAGGCGGTGAAAGTCAAGGTCATCGAGGCCGACGAGAAGGGCCGCGTGCGCCTGTCGATGAAGGCGGTCGGCGCCGATACCACCGCGCCGGCAGCCTGAGGCCGGTGCGGCGGCGGCGCAAGCGGAGCCCACCCCATGGCCTTGCCCTACCTGGTCGCCGCCAACTGGAAGATGAACGGCAGCCGCGCCGAGAACGAGCACTGGCTGCAGGCCTTCGGGGCCGCGCCGCCGCCGCCGTGCGACGTGGTGGTCTGTCCGCCCGCGGTGTACCTGAACCAGGTCGTGCGTGCGCTGGCGGGCATGCGCGCCGGTGCCGGTGCCCAGAACCTGTCCCAGCACCGCGCCGGGGCCTGGACCGGTGAGGTGACGGCCGAGATGCTGCTCGATGTCGGCGTCCACTGGGTCATCGTCGGCCATTCCGAGCGGCGCGCGGCCTACGGCGAGACCGACGCGCTGGTCGCCGCCAAGGCCGAACGGGCACTGGCGGCGGGCCTGCGGCCGATCGTCTGCGTCGGCGAGACGCTGGCCGAACGCGAGGCGGGCCGTACCGCCGCGGTGGTCGGCAGCCAGATCGACGCGGTGCTCGAGCGCTGCACGGTGGACGGCCTGGCCCGCGGTGCCATCGCCTACGAGCCGATATGGGCGATCGGCACCGGGCGCACGGCCTCGCCCGAGCAGGCCCAGCAGGTGCATGCGGCGATCCGCGCGCAGCTGGCGGCGCGCGATGGCGCCGCTGCCGCGCTGGTGCACCTGCTCTATGGCGGCAGCGTCAAGCCGGCCAATGCCCGCGAACTGTTTGCGCAGCCCGACATCGACGGCGGACTGGTCGGTGGCGCCTCGCTGGTCGCCGAAGATTTCCTGGCCATCTGCGCAGCGACGGCGCCGTAAGCTTTCCTTGGAGAATTGGCATGTCTTGGATCGTTAACGTGTTGATCGTGGTGCAGGTCGTCTGCGCCGGAGCGGTCATCATCCTGGTGCTGCTGCAGCACGGCAAGGGAGCCGACATGGGCGCCGCGTTCGGCAGCGGTGCCTCCGGGAGCCTGTTCGGCGCCAGCGGATCGGCCAACTTCCTGTCGCGCAGCACGGCCGTGGTCGCCGCGATCTTCTTCCTCGCCACCATCGGCCTGGCCTATTCGGCCACCACCTTGCGTGCCGCCCGTGGCGGCGGCGTGATGAGCACGGTCGCTCCGGCCGCTCCGGCCGTACCGACCGGTAGCGGCACGCCGGCACCGGCGGCGCAGCAGGTGCCCCAGGACGCCGGATCGCCCGCACCGGCGTCCGCCGCCGGCGCCAAGCGCCCCGACGGCAGCGCCGACAAATCGGCCGAGGTTCCCAAGTAGACCGGCAGGCCGTGCTTCCCGGCGGTGCGCAGCGACCCGGCGTGCGAGCGCCGGGGCATGGGCCGGGGCCTGTGCCCGCGACGCACGGCAGGCCATTCGGGTGATTCGCGGTAGAATTTGTGCCGTTCGCCGACGTGGTGAAATTGGTAGACACACCATCTTGAGGGGGTGGCGGCGAAAGCCGTGCGAGTTCGAGTCTCGCCGTCGGCACCACGCATGATCCAGAGGGCATAGAACGCGGTGGTCCGCCGCCGTGCCTGCCCGCGCCGGGCGAAACTGGAGCGACGCGACCAGGGCCTATTTGATTGATGGGTACCAGACCGCCACGCTAAGATGGCTGGCTGGGGAGCAAGGGGAGGCATGGCCGGGCGCGATTCGATCGGTTATTGCTGGTGGATGTTGGGCAGCGCTTGAAACGGGTGCCTCGTGGATCTCGGAAACTACCTCCCGATACTGATTTTCGTCGCGGTAGGCGCTTTCATAGGTATTGCCCCGCTGGCCGTGGGGCGGCTGCTGGGCCCGCATCGGCCGGACCCGGAGAAGCTGTCACCCTACGAATGCGGCTTCGAGGCCTTCGAGGACGCGCGCATGAAGTTCGACGTGCGCTACTACCTCGTCGCCATCCTGTTCATACTTTTCGACCTGGAGGTCGCCTTCATCTTTCCGTGGGCGGCGGCGCTGGGCGCGCTCGGGCGCTGGAGCGCCGGCTTCTGGGCCATGATGCTGTTCCTGGCCATCCTCACGGTCGGGTTCCTGTACGAATGGAAGAAGGGTGCGCTCGACTGGGAGTGATGCCGGCTCCCGCAGCGGGCGACCCCGCCCGCGACCCCGGTGCCGGCGCTGGCGGCGGGCAAACTTGACGATCGGATGGACGTGGTGGGCAACGAAGGCAAGCTGAGCCAGGGTTTCGTGATGACCGGCATCGATGAGGTGCTGAACTGGTCCAAGACCGGCTCGCTCTGGCCGATGACCTTTGGCCTGGCATGCTGCGCCGTCGAGATGATGCACGCCGGTGCCGCGCGCTACGACCTCGACCGCTTCGGCGTGGTGTTCCGCCCCAGTCCGCGCCAGTCGGACCTGATGATCGTCGCCGGCACGCTGTGCAACAAGATGGCCCCGGCCCTGCGCAAGGTATACGACCAGATGCCCGAGCCGCGCTGGGTGATCTCCATGGGTTCCTGCGCCAACGGCGGCGGCTACTACCACTACTCCTATTCCGTGGTGCGCGGGTGCGACCGCATCGTCCCGGTGGACATCTACGTGCCCGGTTGCCCGCCCACCGCCGAGGCGCTCATCTACGGCATCGTGCAGCTGCAGAGCAAGATCCGCCGCACCAACACCATCGCCCGCTGATGCAAAAGCTGCTCCCCGACAGCGCAGTCAACGATGTCGACGAGCTCGCTCGCCGGCTCGCCGCCCATCCCGCGACGGCGGCGCTGGCGCTCGTGGCCGATCGCGGCGAGCTCACGCTGGAGGTCCCTCCGGAGCAGTGGCGCAGCGTGGCCGCCGTGCTGCGCGACGAGCCGCAGCTGGGCTTCGAGCAACTGCTCGACCTGTGCGGCGTCGATTATCTCCAGTACGGCGAGGGCGCGTGGGACGGACGCCGCTTCGCGGTGGTCGTGCACCTGCTGTCGGTCAGCAACAACTGGCGCCTGCGCCTGCGCGCATTCTGCGCCGACGACAGCCTGCCCATCATCGAGTCGCTGCTGCCGGTGTGGCCCTCGGTGGGCTGGTACGAGCGCGAGGCCTTCGATCTCTTCGGCGTCCTGTTCGAGGGCCATCCGGACCTGCGCCGCATCCTCACCGATTACGGTTTCGTCGGCCACCCGTTCCGCCGCGATTTCCCGATCTCCGGCAGCGTCGAGATGCGCTACGACCCGGAGCTGCGCCGCGTGATCTACCAGCCGGTGACGATCGAGCCGCGCGAGATCACGCCGCGCGTGATCCGCGAGGAACTGTATGCGCGCGGCCCGGTGAAGGGCTGAGCCGTGGCCGATATCCGCAACTACACCCTCAACTTCGGACCCCAGCACCCCGCGGCGCACGGGGTGCTGCGCCTGGTGCTCGAGCTCGACGGCGAGGTCATCCGCCGTGCCGATCCGCATATCGGCCTGCTGCACCGGGCCACCGAGAAGCTGGCCGAGACGCGTACCTTCATCCAGTCCGTGCCCTACATGGACCGCCTCGACTACGTCTCGATGATGTGCAACGAGCACGCCTACGTGCTGGCCATCGAGAAGCTGCTGGGCGTCGAGGTGCCCGAGCGCGCGCAGTACATCCGCGTGATGTACGACGAGATCACGCGCGTGCTCAACCACCTGATGTGGATCGGCGCGCACGCGCTGGACGTGGGCGCCATGGCGGTCTTCCTGTACGCGTTTCGCGAGCGCGAGGACCTGTTCGACATGTACGAGGCCGCCTCCGGCGCGCGCATGCATGCCGCCTACTACCGGCCCGGCGGCGTCTACCGCGACCTGCCCGACACCATGCCCCGGTACAGCGGCGGCGGGGGCATGTCGGCGCGCGAGCTGGCGCAGCGCAACGAGAACCGGCAGGGCTCGCTGCTCGACTTCATCGACGACTTCACGCGCCGCTTCCCGGCCTGCGTGGACGAATACGAGACCCTGCTCACCGACAACCGCATCTGGAAGCAGCGCCTGGTGGGCATCGGGGTGGTCGCGCCCGAGCGCGCGCTGGCGCTCGGTTTCACCGGGCCGATGCTGCGCGGCTCGGGAATCGCCTGGGACCTGCGCAAGAAGCAGCCCTACGAGGTCTACGACCGGCTCGATTTCGACATCCCGGTCGGGCACAACGGCGACAGCTACGACCGCTACCTGGTGCGCGTCGAGGAGATGCGCCAGAGCAACCGCATCATCCGCCAGTGCATCGACTGGCTGCGTGCCCATCCGGGCCCGGTGATCTGCGCCGACCACAAGGTGGCGCCGCCCTCGCGCGTCGAGATGAAGACCAACATGGAAGAGCTCATCCACCACTTCAAGCTCTTCACCGAGGGTTTCCACGTGCCGCGCGGCGAGGCCTACGCGGCGGTCGAGCATCCCAAGGGCGAGTTCGGCATCTACCTGGTCAGCGATGGTGCCAACAAGCCGTACCGCCTGAAGATCCGCGCGCCGGGATTCGCCCACCTGCAGGCGCTCGACGAGATGAGCCGCGGCCACATGATCGCCGACGCCGTGACGATCATCGGTTCGCAGGACATCGTCTTCGGGGAAATCGACCGATGAGCCTGCCGGCGAGCGCGGCCGCCCCGGCCGGGGAGCATCGCCTGTCGGAGCAGGCGCTGCGCCGCATCGACCGGGAGATCGCCAAGTACCCGGAGAACCAGCGCCAGTCGGCGGTGCTGGCGGCGCTGGCGATCGCGCAGGACGAGTTCGGCTGGCTGCCGGCCCCGGTGATAGAGGCGGTCGCCGACTACCTGCGCATGCCCCCGGTGGCCGCCTACGAGGTCGCCACCTTCTATCACATGTTCCACATGGCCCCGATCGGCCGCAACAAGATCACCGTCTGCACCAACCTGCCGTGCGCGCTCTCGGGCGCCAACGCCGCGGCGCGCCACCTGCAGCAGCGGCTCGGCGTGGGCTTCGGCCAGACCAGCGCGGACGGGGCCTTCACGCTGGCCGAGGGCGAGTGCATGGGCGCCTGCGGCGACGCCCCGGTGCTGCTGGTGGACAACAAGCGCATGTGCGGCTTCATGGACAACGACAAGATCGATGCCCTGCTGGCATCGCTGCGCGCCGCGGGAGACCCGCCGTGAGCCGCGCCGGTGCAGGCCCCTCGAAGAACCGATGCCCAACCATATCCGTCCATGAGTACCCCTAGATGACCGCGCAGACCTGCTTTCACGGACGCCACCTCAATCCGCTCATCCTCGCCGGCCTGGACGGGGACAACTGGGGCCTGGCCGCCTACGAGCAGCGCGACGGCTATCGCGCGCTGCGCCGCATCCTGGCCGAGGGCCTCGGCGCCGACGCGGTGATCGCCGAGCTCAAGAAGTCGGGCCTGCGCGGGCGCGGCGGCGCGGGCTTTCCCACCGGGCTCAAGTGGAGCTTCATGCCCCGGGGCGCCACCGGCCCCAAGTACCTCGTGTGCAACTCCGACGAGGGCGAGCCGGGCACCTTCAAGGACCGCGACATCCTGCGCTACAACCCGCATGCGGTCATCGAGGGCATGATCATCGGCGCCATCGCGACCGGCGCCACGGCCGGGTACAACTACATCCACGGCGAGATCTGGGCCGAGTACGAGCGCTTCCAGGCGGCGCTCGACGAGGCCTACGCCGCCGGACTGCTGGGCGCCAACATCCTGGGCTCGGGCCTCTCCTTCGACCTGTACGTGGCGCACGGCTACGGCGCCTACATCTGCGGCGAGGAGACGGCGCTGCTCGAGTCGATCGAAGGCAAGAAGGGCCAGCCGCGCTTCAAGCCGCCGTTCCCGGCCAGCGTCGGGCTCTACGGCCGGCCGACCACGATCAACAACACCGAGACCTTCGCCGCCGTGCCGTGGATCTTCCGCAACGGGGCCGAGGCCTTCCTGGCGATCGGGCGGCCCAACAACGGCGGCACCAAGATCTTCTCCGTCAGCGGGGACGTGCAGCTGCCGGGCAACTACGAGGTGCCGCTGGGCACGCCGTTCGCCCGCCTGCTCGAACTGGCGGGCGGCATGCGCGGCGGCGCCATCAAGGCGGTGATCCCCGGCGGCTCGTCGATGCCCGTGCTGACCGGCGCCGTGATGATGGACACGGACATGGACTACGACTCGATCGCCAAGGCCGGCTCGATGCTGGGCTCGGGCGCCGTGATCGTCATGAACGAGACCCGGTGCATGGTGCGCAGCCTCGAGCGGCTGTCGTATTTCTACCAGGCCGAGTCCTGCGGCCAGTGCACGCCCTGCCGCGAGGGCACGGGCTGGCTCTACCGCATGGTCAACCGCATCGAGCACGGCAAGGGGCGGGCCGACGACCTGGCCCTGCTCAACTCGGTCGCCGACAACATCCAGGGGCGCACCATCTGCGCACTGGGCGATGCCGCGGCCATGCCGGTGCGCGCGTTCATCAAGAACTTCCGCGCCGAGTTCGAACACCATATCGAGCACAAGCGCTGCCTGGTGGCGGACTACCTGTAGCGGCATGACACTTCAGCGCCATGACGCCGAGGCGATGACGGACACGCGATGATCGAACTGCAGATCGACGGACGCAAGGTGGCGGTGCGCGAGGGCGGCACCGTGATGGATGCCGCCAACGAGCTGGGCATCTACGTTCCGCATTTTTGCTACCACCGCAAGCTGTCGATCGCCGCCAACTGCCGCATGTGCCTGGTCGACATCGAGAAGTCGCCCAAGCCCATGCCGGCCTGCGCCACGCCGGCGATGGCCGGGATGATCGTGCGCACGGCCAGCGAGCGGGCCAAGCAGGCCCAGCGCGCGGTCATGGAATTCCTGCTCATCAACCATCCGCTCGACTGCCCGATCTGCGACCAGGGCGGCGAGTGCCAGCTGCAGGACCTGGCGGTCGGCTACGGCGGCAGCGCCTCGCGCTATGCCGAGGAAAAGCGCGTCGTCATGGTCAAGAACCTCGGACCGCTGGTGTCGGCGCAGGAGATGACGCGCTGCATCCACTGCACCCGCTGCGTGCGCTTCGGCCAGGAGATCGCCGGCCTGATGGAGCTGGGCATGGCCGGCCACGGCGAGCACTCGGAGATCCTGCCCTTCGTCGGCCGCACGGTCGAGTCCGAGCTCTCGGGCAACATGATCGACGTCTGCCCGGTCGGCGCCCTCACCAGCAAGCCGTTTCGCTACCGCGCGCGCACCTGGGAGCTGGCCCGGCGCAAGTCGGTCAGCCCGCACGACAGCCTGGGCTCCAACCTCGTCCTGCAGGTCAAGCGCGATGAGGTGGTGCGCGTGGTGCCGCTGGACAACGAGGCGGTCAATGAATGCTGGATCTCCGACCGCGACCGCTTTTCCTACGAGGGCCTGCGCAGCGCCGACCGCCTGACCCGGCCGCTGCTGCGGGTCGACGGACGGCTGCAGGAGGTGTCCTGGACTGCAGCCCTGGAGGCGGTGGCCGGCGTCCTGCTGCAGGTGCGCGAGCGCCATGGCGGGCCGTCCATCGGCGCGCTGGCGGCCGGCGGCGCCACCGCGGAGGAACTCTACCTGCTGGGCAAGCTGGTGCGCGCGCTGGGCTCGGAGAACATCGACTTTCGCGTGCGCCAGAGCGACTTCGCCGCCGATGGCGCGCGCGCCGGCGCTCCCTGGCTGGGCCTGCCGGTGGCCGACATCGAACGCCTCGATCGCCTGCTGCTGGTGGGCTCTTTCCTGCGCCAGGACCATCCGCTGCTGGCCGCGCGCGTGCGCAAGGCCGTGGGCGCCGGCGCGCTGGCCAGCATCGTGCATGCGGCCGATGACGACCTGCTCATGCGCGTCGCGCACAAGTGCATCGTCGCCCCGTCGGCGTGGGTCGACGCGCTGGCGCGCATCGGCCGGGCCGTGGCCCGCATCAAGTCGGTCGAGGCGCCGGGCTGGGCCTGGGCCGCGGCCGGCGCCGCGGCGCCCGACGCGGCAGCCGACGCGGCAGCCGACGCCATCGCCGACGCTATCGCCCAGGACCTGTGCTCGGGCACGCGCGTCGCCGTGCTGGCCGGCAACGCGGCGGTCCAGCATCCGCAGGCCACGCGCATCCTGGCCTGGATGCAGTGGATCGCCGCTGCCACCGGTGCCACCTTCGGCATCGTCGGCGAGGCCGCCAACAGCGTCGGCGGATACCTGGCCGGCGCCGTGCCGGGCGAGGGCGGCGCCAACGCACGCGCGATGCTCGAGCAGCCGCGTGCGGCCTACCTGCTCTGGGCGCTGGAGCCCGACCTGGACTGCGCCGATCCGGCGCTGGCGCGGCGTGCGCTGGGCGCGGCCCAGGCGGTGATCGCGTTTTCGAGCTTCCGCGCGCCCTCGCTCGAAGGCGCCACCGCCATCCTGCCGATCGCCGCCTTCGCGGAAACCGCCGGCACCTACGTCAATTGCGAGGGCCGCGTGCAGGCCTTCAACGGCGCCACGCCGCCGCCCGGCGACGCCCGCCCGGGCTGGAAGGTGCTGCGCGTGCTGGGCAACCTGATCGACGCGGCCGGCTTCTCCTACGATTCGCCCGAGGAAGTGCGCGCCGACGCGCTGCCGGCGACGCCGCGGCGTACGCTGGCCAACGAAGTGGCGCTGGATCGCCTGGCGCCGCCGGCCGCGCCGGCCCCGGCGCCGGACCTCGAACGGCTGGCCGACGTGCCGCTGTACTTTGTCGACCCGGTGGTGCGCCGCGCCGCCGCATTGCAGCAGATGCCCGCCGCGCGGCCGCCGACGGCCCGCGCCAGCGCCGCGACCCTGGCGCGCCTGGGCCTTGCGCCCGGCACGCTCGTGCGCGCGACGCAGGGGACGGCCTCGGTCGAGCTGGCCTGCGCGCTCGATCCGCGCCTGGCCGATGGCGTGGTGCGCATCGCCGCCGGTCATGCCGCCAGCGCCGGGCTGGGCGCGATGATCGGGCCGATCACGCTCGAAGCGGTCCGGCGATGATCGACTTCGAGAACGCGATGCGCACGCTGATCGATGCGCCCTGGTGGCCGCCGGTCTGGGCGGTGATCTGGATCCTGGTCAAGATCATCGCCATCGTGGTGCCGATCCTGGCCGCCGTGGCCTACACGACCCTCTGGGAGCGCAAGCTGATCGGCTGGATGCACATCCGCCTGGGACCCAACCGCGTCGGCCCGCTGGGCCTGCTGCAGCCCATCGCCGATGCCGCCAAGCTGCTGCTCAAGGAGGTGGTGTCGCCCACGCAGGCCGACACGGTGCTCTTCTTCCTGGCGCCGGCCATCGTCATGATGCCGGCGCTGGCGGCCTGGGCGGTGATCCCGTTCGCGCCGGGCTTCGTGCTGGCCGACGTCAATGCCGGCCTGCTGTACGTAATGGCCATCACCTCGCTGGGCGTGTACGGCGTGATCATCGCCGGCTGGGCGTCCAACTCCAAGTACGCATTCCTCGGCGCGCTGCGCGCCTCGGCGCAGATGGTGTCCTACGAGCTGGCCATGGGTTTCGTGCTGGTCACCGTGCTGCTGGTCTCGGGCTCGATGAACATGAGCGTGATCGTCGAGAACCAGAACCTGGGCTGGTTCGCCGGCCACGGCATCACCTTCCTGTCCTGGAACTGGCTGCCGCTCTTGCCGCTGTTCGTCATCTACGTCATCTCGGCCACCGCCGAGACCAACCGCCATCCGTTCGACGTGGTGGAGGGCGAGTCGGAGATCGTCGCCGGGCACATGATCGAGTACTCGGGCATGGGCTTTGCGCTTTTCTTCCTCGGCGAGTACGCCAACATGATCCTGCTCTCGACCATGGCGGCGATCATGTTCCTGGGCGGCTGGCAGGCCCCGATCGACATCGGCCTGCTCGCCAGCTCGGTGGGCATCGCCGGCCTGGGCACGCCGGCCTGGTGGCACGACGGCCTGTCCAACTGGTTCTGGCTGTTCGCCAAGATCTTCGGCGGCCTCTCGATGTACATCTGGATGCGGGCCTCGTTCCCGCGCTACCGCTACGACCAGATCATGCGCCTGGGCTGGAAGGTCTTCATACCGATCACCCTGGTCTGGCTGGTGGTCGTCTCGGTATGGATGCAGACGCCCTGGAACATCTGGGCGCCGGCCGGCGCCGGCGATGTCGCCGCCCAGCCGTCATCGCGCAGCCCGGCGGTTCCGGGCGTGGTCCGGGAAACGGGGAACTGATCATGCAACGGGTTATCGAATTCCTCGATTCGCTGCTGCTGCGCGAGCTCTTCAAGGGCTTCGCGCTCACCGGCCGCTACCTGTTCCGGCGCAAGATCACGATCCTCTACCCGGAGCAGAAGACCCCGGCCTCGCCGCGCTTTCGCGGCCTGCACGCGCTGCGCCGCTACGAGAACGGCGAGGAGCGCTGCATCGCCTGCAAGCTGTGCGAGGCGGTGTGCCCGGCGCTGGCCATCACCATCGAGTCCGAGCTGCGCGACGACGGCACGCGGCGCACGACCCGCTACGACATCGACCTCACCAAGTGCATCTTCTGCGGCTTCTGCGAGGAGAGCTGCCCGGTCGATTCGATCGTCGAGACCCAGCACTTCGAGTACCACGGCGAGCGTCGCGGCGACCTGAACTTCACCAAGGAGATGCTGCTGGCCGTCGGCGACCGCTACGAGAAGGACATCGCCAAGGCGCGCGCCAGCGACGCCCGCTACCGCTGAGCCCATGGATTCGACCCAGCTGCTCTTTGCCGTCTTCTCCTCGTCCACGCTGGTCGCGGCGCTGCGCGTGATCACCGCGCGCAACCCGGTGCACGCGGTGCTCTACCTCGTGCTGTCGTTCTTCTCGGCCGCCTGCCTGTGGCTGCTGCTGCAGGCCGAGTTCCTCGCCATCGCCCTGGTGCTGGTGTATGTCGGCGCCGTGATGGTGCTGTTCCTGTTCGTCGTCATGATGCTCGACATCCACATCGACCGCTCGCGTACCGGCTTCTGGCGTCACCTGCCGCTGGGCGCGGTGGTCGGCGTCGCCATCGCGCTGCAGCTGTGGCTGGTGCTGGCCAACGGCCACTGGCAATACCTGGCCGTGCCGGCGACCGACATCGCGCGCATCGGCAACACCCGGGCGCTGGGCGAGCTGACGTTCACCGAGTACCTGCTGCCGCTGCAGCTGGCCGGGACCATCCTGCTGGTGGCGATCGTCGCCGCCATCGCCCTGACGCTGCGCAAGCGTGCCGATGCGCTGCGCCAGAACGCGGGCGACCAGATCCACATCCGGCGCGCCGACCGGATCAGCCTGGTGCGCATGTCCTCGTCTCCCCCCAAGCCCGCGCCCCGGCCGCCGGCCAGCGAGGCCTGAGCGATGGTTTCCCTCTCCTGGTACCTCTGCGTGGGTGCGGTCCTGTTCGCGATCAGCGTGATCGGCATCTTCCTCAACCGCAAGAACCTCATCGTCCTGCTCATGGCCATCGAGCTCATGCTGCTGGCGGTCAATACCAATTTCATCGCCTTCTCGCATTTCCTGGGCGACCTGCACGGCCAGGTCTTCGTGTTCTTCATATTGACCGTGGCCGCCGCCGAATCGGCGATCGGCCTGGCCATCCTGGTGGCGCTGTTCCGCAACATGAACACGATCAACGTCGATGAACTCGACACGCTCAAGGGCTGAGGGGCCGGCATGACGGCGATGCTCAAGCTGTGCCTGCTCGTGCCGCTCGCCCCGCTGGCCGGAGCGCTCGCGGCCGGTCTGGGCGGACGGCTGCTCGGCCGCGCCGGCGCGCACACGGTGGCCATCCTCGGCGTGCTCGTCGCGGCCGTCGTCTCCGCGCTGCTGTTCCGCTCGGTGGCCATCGACCACCAGGTCGTGAGCGGCACGCTCTATACCTGGGCCCAGGCCGGCTCCGTGGGCGTCGGCGGCCTGCACCTGGAACTGGGCTTCCTGGTCGACACGCTGACGGTCACGATGATGCTGGTGGTGAGCCTCGTGTCGCTGATGGTGCACGTGTACACGATCGGCTACATGGCCGACGATCCGGGCTACCAGCGTTTCTTCTCCTACATCTCGCTCTTCACCTTCGCCATGCTCATGCTCGTCATGAGCAACAACTTCCTCCAGCTCTTCTTCGGCTGGGAGGCGGTCGGCCTGGTCTCCTACCTGCTGATCGGCTTCTGGTTCACGCGGCCGACGGCCATCTCCGCCAACCTCAAGGCCTTCCTCGTCAACCGCGTCGGCGACCTGGGCTTCGTGCTGGGCATCGGGCTCATCTACGCCTACTGCGGCACGCTCGACTACGCGGCGGTCTTCTCCCAGGCCGGCCTGATGACCCACTCGGTGCTGCCGGGCACCGAGTGGCCGGTGATCACGGTCGTGTGCATCTGCCTGTTCGTCGGCGCGATGGGCAAGTCGGCGCAGTTCCCGCTGCATGTCTGGCTGCCGGACTCGATGGAAGGCCCGACGCCGATCTCCGCGCTGATCCATGCCGCGACCATGGTGACGGCCGGCATCTTCATGGTGGCCCGGACCTCGCCGCTGTTCGAGCTCTCGGAGACGGCCCTGTGCTTCGTCATGGTCATCGGCGCCATCACCGCGCTCTTCATGGGCCTGCTGGGCATCGTCCAGAACGACATCAAGCGCGTCATCGCCTATTCCACCCTCTCGCAGCTGGGCTACATGACGGTGGCGCTGGGGGCCTCGGCCTACTCGGTGGCGATCTTCCACCTGATGACCCATGCGTTCTTCAAGGCGCTGCTCTTCCTGGCGGCCGGTTCGGTGATCATGGGCGTGCACCATGACCAGGACATCCGCAACATGGGCGGCCTCTGGCGGCGCATGCCCATCACCTGGATCACCTTCCTGGTCGGCGCGCTGGCCCTGATCGGCATGCCGGGCTTTGCCGGCTTCTACTCCAAGGACAGCATCATCGAGGCCGTCGGCCAGTCGCCGCTGCCGGCCGCGGTGACCGGCTTCGCCGGCTTCGCGGTCACCGCGGGCGTCTTCGTTACCGCGCTCTATACGTTCCGCATGTTCTTCCTGGTGTTCCACGGCAAGGCGCGCTACGCAGCGCCGGCCGGCGCGCACGGCACGGCGCCTGGCCACGCGGATGCCCACGCGGATGCCCACGCACATGGCCACGCCGACGGCCACGGCCCCGGGCATGGCGCGCACGCCGGCATGGCCCCGCACGAGTCGCCGGCGGTGGTGTGGCTGCCGCTCGCGCTGCTGGCCATCCCCTCGGTGATCATCGGCGCGCTGGCGGTCGGACCGATGGTGGGCGGCGATTTCTTCGCCGGCAGCATCGCCGTCGATGCCCGGCTGCACCCGGCGGCCCAGCAGCTGGCGCGCGACTTCCACGGCGCCGTGCCGATGGCGCTGGAGGGCTTCTCCCGGCTGCCGTTCGCGCTGGCCATGGCCGGGGTGGCGGTGGCCTGGGTGCTGTACCTGGGCTGGCCCGCGCTGGCCGGCCGCATCGAGGCCGTCGTCCCCTGGCTGTATCGCCTGCTCGACCAGAAATACTACCTGGACCGGTTCAACGACTTCGCCTTCGCCGGGGGCGCGCGCGCGATCGGCACGGCCTTCTGGAAGGACGGCGACGTGGTCCTCATCGACGGCCTGGTGGTCAACGGCTCGGCCCGGCTCGTGGGCCGCATCGCCCAGCTGATACGGCGCGCCCAGTCGGGTTTCATCTATCACTACGCGTTCGTGATGATGGTCGGCATCGCCGCCATGCTCTTCATCTTTCTCACCTGGCCCTATCTGCCGGCGCTGCTGGCCGACCGTCGATGAGCGCCCACGCCTATCCCCTCTCTCCATGACCATTGAATGAGCTCCCCTTTCCCCTGGTTGAGCTTCGCCATCTGGATCCCGCTGCTGTTCGGCACCTACCTGCTGTGCCTGGGCCGTGACCGCGCGCCGGACGTGGTGCGCACGGTCGCGCTGGCCGGCGCGCTGGTGTCGCTGCTGGCGACCGTGCCGGTCGTGCTCGGCTTCGACCCCGCGCGCACCGGCCTGCAGCTGACCGAGCGCGTCGCCTGGATCTCCAAGCCCAGCGCGCACTACTACCTGGGCATCGACGGCATGTCGCTGTGGTTCGTGCCGCTGACCGCCTTCACCACGGTCATCGCCGTCCTGGCGGGATGGAAATCCATCGAGCAGCGCCTGGCGCAGTACTACGCCGCCTTCCTCATCCTGTCCGGGCTCATGATCGGCGTCTTCTGCGCGGCCGACGGCCTGCTCTTCTACGTGTTCTTCGAGGCCACGCTGATCCCGATGTACCTGATCATCGGCGTGTGGGGCGGCCCCAACCGGGTCTATGCGGCCATCAAGTTCTTCCTCTACACGCTGCTCGGGTCCCTGCTGATGCTGGTGGCCCTCGTCTACCTGTACCAGGCGGCGGGCGGCACCTTCGAGATCGCCGCCTGGCAGCGCCTGCCGCTGGGCCGCACGCCGCAGATGCTGCTGTTCCTGGGTTTCTTCGCCGCCTTCGCCGTCAAGGTACCGATGTGGCCGGTGCACACCTGGCTGCCCGATGCCCACGTCCAGGCGCCGACCGCCGGCTCCGTCGTGCTGGCCGCGATCATGCTCAAGCTCGGGGCCTACGGTTTCCTGCGCTTCTCGCTGCCGATCGCGCCGGATGCGGCCCACGAGCTCTCCGGGCTGGTGATCGGCCTGTCGCTGATCGCCGTGGTCTACATCGGCTTCGTCGCGCTGGTGCAGACGGACATGAAGAAGCTGGTCGCCTACTCCTCGATCGCGCACATGGGCCTCGTCACGCTCGGGTTCTTCCTGTTCAGCGCGGTCGGCATCGAAGGGGCGCTGGCGCAGATGATCTCGCACGGCTTCGTGTCGGGCGCGATGTTCCTGTGCATCGGCGTGCTGTACGACCGGGTCCATTCGCGCGACATCGCCGCCTACGGCGGCGTCGCCAACACCATGCCGCGCTTTGCCGCGCTGCTCATGCTCTTTGCGATGGCCAACTGCGGCCTGCCGGGCACGAGCGGCTTCGTGGGCGAGTTCCTGGTCATCCTGGCCGCCGTGCAGTTCGACTTCTGGATCGGGCTCATCGCCGCCACCACGCTGGTGCTGGGCGCGGCATACACGCTCTGGATGTACAAGCGCGTGGTCTTCGGGGCCGTCGCCAATGCCAAGGTGGCCGCGCTGCAGGACATCGACGGCCGCGAGTTCCTCGCGCTGGGCCTGCTCGGCGCCGCCGTGCTGTGGATCGGCGTGTATCCGGCGCCCATCATCGATGCGATGCACACCTCGGTCGCGGGCCTGCTCGCGCAGGTGGCGCAGGCCAAGTTCGTCCCCGGAAGCCCGTGAGCATGGAGTCCGCGTTCAGCGTCATCACCGTGCTTCCCGAGGCGATCCTGCTCGGCAGCGCCTGCGCCATCCTGATCCTCGACCTGTTCGTGCCGGAGCGCCGGCGCGGCCTGACCTATGCGCTGGCGCTGCTGGCGCTGGCGGCGGTGGCCGCCACCGCCTGGCTGCCGCTCGAGCACGGCAGCGTCACCTACGCGTTCGGCGGGATGGTCCTGGCCGACCCGATGTCGGCGGTGCTCAAGCTGGCCGCGGTGCTGGCCACGGCGCTGACCCTGGTCTACGCCCAGGGCTACGCGCGCGCCCGTGGGATGTGGCGCGGCGAGTTCTTCTCGCTGGCGCTGTTCGCCCTGCTCGGGATCATGACCATGATCTCGGCCAACAACCTGCTGGTGATCTACCTGGGCGTGGAACTGCAGGCCCTGGCGCTCTACGGCCTGGTGGCGCTGCGCCGCGACGACGCCCAGGCGACCGAGGCGGCCATGAAGTACTTCGTGCTGGGCGCGCTGGCCTCGGGATTCCTGCTCTACGGCATGTCCATGCTGTACGGCACCGCCGGCACGCTCGACATCAACGAGCTGGCGCGGCGTATCACCTCGGGGCAGACCATCAACGTCGTGCTGGTGCTGGGCACCGTCTTCCTGGTCGCCGGCATCGCGTTCAAGCTGGGCGCGGCGCCGTTCCACATGTGGGTGCCCGACGTGTACCAGGGCGCGCCCACGCCGGTGGCGCTGCTGCTGGCCTCGGCGCCCAAGCTGGCCGCCTTCGCCATCGCCTTCCGCCTGCTGGTCGAGGGCCTGCCGCAGCTGGCGGTCGACTGGCAGCGCATGCTCGCGCTGATCGCCGTCGCCTCGCTGGCCGTGGGCAATGTCACCGCCGTCGCCCAGACCAATCTCAAGCGCATGCTCGGCTACTCGACCGTCGGCCAGATGGGGTTCTTCCTGCTCGCCCTGCTCGCCGGGGTGGTGGGCGGCAACCTGTCGATCACCGCGGGCGCCTACGGGGCGGCGATGTTCTACGTGGTCACCTACGCGCTGGCCACGGCCGGCTGCTTCGGCGTCATGCTGCTGCTGTCGCGCCAGGGCTTCGAGGCCGCCGAGATCGCCGATCTGCGTGGACTATCGCGGCGCAGTCCCTGGTACGCTTTCGTCATGACGCTGCTCATGCTTTCGCTGGCCGGGCTGCCGCCCACGGTCGGCTTCACGGCCAAGTTCGTGGTCCTGCAGGCGCTGGTCTCCGACGGCGCCAGCACCACGACCTGGTCGCTGGCAGTCGCCGCGGTGCTCTTCTCGCTGGTGGGCGCGTTCTACTACCTGCGCGTCATCAAGACGATGTGGTTCGACGATGGCGAGGACAACGGGCCGCTGCAGGGTGCGTACGACATGCGCATCGTGCTCTCGGTCAACGGCCTGGCCGTGCTCGTGCTGGGCGTCCTGCCGCAGGGGCTGCTGGCGCTGTGCAACGGCGCGATGCTGCGCGCGCTGGGCGGTTGATCCCATGGCTGCCGGCGCCGCGCCACCCGCACCGCCGCAGCCGCCGGGGCCGCCCGGCCCCCCCGCGCAGGGCGCCGATCCGCTGGCCGAGCGCACGCTCGACTCGCGCGTGGCCTACGACGGCGTCTTCTTCCGCGTCGTCCACGACGAGGTCCATTGTCCCGACGGACACGTCGGCGTGCGCGAATTCATCCGCCATCCGGGCGCCGTGATGATCGTGGCGATGCCCGATCCGCACACCGTGGTGCTCGAGCGGCAGTTCCGCTACCCGCTGCAACGCAGCTTCATCGAGATGCCGGCGGGCAAGCTCGAAGCCGGCGAAGCCGTGCTCGATTGCGCACGCCGCGAGCTCCTGGAGGAGACCGGCTACCGCGCCACCCGCTGGGATCGCCTCGGGGCCTTCCACAACGCGATCGGCTACTCCGACGAGAAGATCGAGGTGTACCTGGCGCGCGACCTGGAGTTCATCGGCGCCGCGTCGGATCCGGGCGAGGTGCTGGAGGTGTTCCAGGCACCCTGGCGCGACCTGCTGGGATGGATCGATGACGGCAGCGTCACGGACGTCAAGACCATCATCGGAACCTACTGGCTCGAACGCTTCCTGGCCCGGGGCGGGCCCGCGAGCATCCTCCCGGCGGCGCCCTAAGACCACCGCTGAAGCGTCGCCCCTCCCGAGAAAGGACCGTAATTGGGCTTTTGGATGGATCGGCTGGCACGATGGCTAGTTCGCACTCCCCCGGCGGCGGCCGGGCCCACGCCGGGCGCTGCCCCGGCAGACTCCGCTGCTGCGCTCGCGGACGACGCCGCGGAACTGGAACGGCGCTTCTTCGCCTGGCTCGTCGCGCCGGCCGCGGTCCGGGACCAGCCGCTGGGGCCGGCCGAGCAGGACCTGCTCGGGCAGATCGACCTCGTCCTGGGCTCCGAAGCGCTGCGCGAGCAGCTGCTGCCGCGCGCCCGATCGATCGTGCCCCAGCTGCTGCACAGCCTGCGCGACGAAACGCAGTCGGCACGCGCGCTGTCGGCGCGGGTGGGACGCGATCCGAACCTCGTGGTGGAGGTGATCCGCATGTCCAACAGCGTCGCCTACCGCGGCGGCAGCCGGGTGGTCGACCTCATGCAGGCGATCACCCGCCTGGGAACCGAGGGCGTGCGCCGTGCGGTCGCCAACGTGCTGCTCAAGCCGATATTCGATGCGCAGGGCGACCCGCTGCTGTCGCGCAGTGCCGATCGCCTGTGGCGCCAATCCGAGATCAAGGCCAGCCTGTGCCTGCAGCGCGCCGCGCGCGCCGGGGTCGACCCGTTCGAGGCCTACCTGGCCGGCCTGATGCACAACGTCGGCTGGTCCGCCGTCTTCCGCGCGATCGACCGCAGTCCCGCCGGCGCGCCGGCGAGCTTCAGCACCGCCTTCGTGCCGCTGCTGGCGCAGCGGCGCGACCGCCTGTTCGCGCTGCTCATGCAATCCTGGGAGCTGAGCCAGGGGCTGAGCGAGCTGGCCCGGGAAGTGGGCGAGACCGGCCTGGCCGGGGCGGATTCGGCGCTGGCCCGCATGCTCGTCGAGGCGGACGCCGGCGCCACCCGCCAGCTGCTGGCGCCGGTTCCCGCGGCCGCGGCCAGCGCGCAGCCGGCCTGAGCCCCCGGCGCGCGCAAGTGATGCCGGCCACGCCTTACCGGCTGCGCGTGGCCCGCCCCGCGGATGCGGCGGCCATCGCTGCGCTGATCGCCCGTTCGATCCGTGCGCTGGGCACGCGGGACTACACGCCGGCCGAGATCGAGGCGGCGCTGCTCGGTACCTTCGGTCTCGATACCGCGCTGGTGCGCGACGCCAGTTATTTCGTCGTCGCCACCCCGGCCGGCCTGGCCGCCTGCGGCGGCTGGAGCCGCCGCCGGACACTGTTCGGTGGCGATGCCCGGCCCGACCGCGACGAATCGCTGCTCGACCCGGCCGTGGACCCCGCCCGGATCCGGGCCTTCTTCGTCGATCCGGCCCACGTGCGCCAGGGCCTGGGGCGCCTTCTGATCGAACGCTGCGAGTCCGAGGCCAGGGCCGCCGGCTTCTCGGCCATCGAGCTCATGGCCACGCTGCCGGGCGTGCGCCTGTACGAGGCCTGCGGCTACGCGGCGGACGCGGCGGTCGACCATCCGCTGCCCGGTGGCCTGCGCCTGCGCCTGGTGCCGATGCGCAAACGCCTGAAATAGCGGGGCCGGGCCGCTCGTATTGACGGCGATATTATCTATCGTTATCATATTGCCGGATATCAACTCGCCCTGGCGTCGCCGGCCCGATGCAACGACTGCGCAATTTCGGTTTCCTGCTCAAGGGCGTCTCCGCGCTGGCGGGGCGCAATTTCGAGCGCCATGCCGCTGACCTGGGCCTGGGACTGGACCTGGCCCAGTGCAAGGTGCTCGTGCACCTGTCGCGCAACGAGGGCGTGAGCCAGTCGCGGCTGGCGGAGCTGTCCGAGACCACGCCGATGACCCTGGTGCGCATCCTCGACCGCATGGAGCTGGACCGCTGGCTCGAGCGCCGCCCCGATCCTTCCGACCGGCGCGCGCACCGCCTTTTCCTGACGGCCGCCGCCGCTCCGGTACTCGAGCGCATCTGGGCCATCGCGGACCGCGCGCGCGAGGAAGCCTTCACCGGGCTCTCCCAGGCCGAACGCAACCGGCTGATGGACCTGCTCGAACACATTCATGCCAATCTCGCCGCGCTCGAATCGCGGCCGGCGCTGGCGCAGCAAGGGGAACGCTGATGGACAGGCAAGCCGATTCCGCCGTAACGGTTCCCGCATCCGCGCCCGCCGACGGACCCGCCGCGCCCCCGCGGCGCCGGCTGCGCACGCTGCTGATGTGCGGCGGCGTGCTGGCGGTCATCGCCGGCGTGCTGCTGTTCTACCTGTTCACCGGCCGCTACGAGTCGACCGACGACGCCGAGCTCGAGGCGGCCCGCGCCACGGTCAGCGCCAACGTCGCCGGGCGCGTGGTCGAGATCGACGTGCACGACAACCAGCGCGTCCACCGCGGCGACCTGTTGTTCCGCCTCGACGACCGCCCGTTTCGCATCGCCGTGAACGAGGCCACCGCCCGGCTGGCCACCGCGCGCCTGCAGATCGGGGCGGCCAAGGTCACCTACCGGCAGAAGCTGGCCGACATCGCCGCGGCCGACAGCACGGTCAAGTACCGCCAGGAGGAATTCGACCGGCAGCAGGGCCTCGTGGCCAGCGGCATCTCCTCGCGTTCGCGCTTCGAGCAGGCCCAGCACGACATCGAGCAGGCGCGCGCGCAGCTCAAGTCGGAACAGGAGCAGGCCGCCAGCGTGCTGGCCCTGCTGGGCGGAAACCCCGACCTGCCGGTCGACCGCCATCCGTCCGTCGCGACGGCGCAGGCGGCGCTCGACAAGGCGACGCTCGAGCTGTCCTACACCGAGGTGCGCGCACCCGACGACGGCATCGTCGCCAAGGTCGAGCAGCTCCAGGTGGGCGACTACATCAACGCCGCCACCCCGGTCTTCACGGTGATCTCCACGCGCGACATCTGGATCGAGGCCAATTTCAAGGAGGACCAGCTCGCGTACATGCGTGCCGGCCAGAGCGCCGAGGTGGCCCTCGACGCCTACGGCGGGCGCAAGCTGCCTGCGCGCATCGTCAGCCTCAGCCCGGGCACCGGATCGCTGTTCTCGGCCCTGCCGCCGGAGAACGCCACCGGCAACTGGGTCAAGGTCGTGCAACGCCTGCCGGTGCGCCTGCAGTTCGACCCGGCCATCGACGTGGCCGAGCTGCCGCTGCATGCGGGCCTGAGCGCCAACGTCACGGTCGACACGCGCCACGAGCGCCACCTCTTCGGCGACGGCGCGCAGGCGCGCGAGGCGCCGCTCCAGCCGTGAGGCGCCGATGAGCGCGGTGGCGCGGGCGCCCGCGGCGATCCCGGCGCCGGTGCCGGTGTCCGTGCCGGCGCCGCCGCTGCGCAAGGGCATGATCACCGCCACGGTGATGCTCGCCTCGATCCTGCAGGCGCTGGACAACACCATCGCCAACGTCGCGCTGCCGCGCATGCAGGGGAGCCTGTCGGCGACGCAGGACCAGATGACCTGGGTGCTCACCTCGTACATCGTCGCGGCGGCGATCATGACGCCGCTGACGGGCTGGCTGGCCGACCGCATCGGGCGCAAGCAGCTCTTCCTGTGCTCCGTCATCGCCTTCACGATCGCCTCGGCGCTGTGCGGCCTGGCCCAGTCGCTCGAGCAGATCGTCGTCTTTCGCCTGCTGCAGGGCCTGAGCGGCGCCGCGCTGATCCCGATCTCGCAGGCCGTGCTGTTCGACATCAACCCGCCGAAGGACCATGGCCGGGCGATGTCGCTGTGGGGCGTGGGCGTGGTGCTCGGGCCCATGCTCGGCCCGATCCTGGGTGGCTGGCTCACCGACAACTACAGCTGGCGCTGGGTGTTCTACATCAACGTGCCCTTCGGCATCCTGGCGGTGCTGGGCATCCTCGCGGTCTTCCCGCGCAGCCCGCTGCACCGGCGCCCGTTCGACGTCTTCGGTTTTGCCACGCTGAGCATCGCCGTCGGCACCCTGCAACTGCTGCTCGACCGCGGATCGCTGGTCGACTGGTTCTCGGCCACCGAGATCCAGATCTACGCGGTCGTGCTGGGGCTCTCGATCTACCTGTTCGTCGTCCACACCCTCACCACGCAACAGCCGTTCATCCGCCTGTCCCTGTACCGCGACCGCAACTTCCTGACCGGCAACGTGCTGATCTTCGTCGTCGGCATCGTCCTCTTCGCCACCCTGGCCCTGATGCCGCCGATGCTGCAAGGCCTGATGGGCTACTCGGCGCTGCAGGCCGGCATCGTCACCGCCCCGCGCGGCGCCGGCACGCTGGTGGCCATGCTGTTCGTCGGGCGCCTGGTCGGCAAGATCGACGTGCGGCTGATCATCGGCGCCGGCTTCGCCCTGACCGCCCTGTCGCTCTGGCAGATGACGGGCTTTTCGATGCAGATGGACATGCGCCTGCTGATCGAGTCCGGACTCGTCCAGGGCCTGGGCACCGGCATCGCCTACGTCCCGATGGCGGCGCTGGCCTTCGCCACGCTGCCGGGGGCCATGCGCAACGAGGGCACGGCGCTGTTCAACCTGATGCGCAACATCGGCAGCAGCATCGGGATCTCGGCGGTGCAGGCCCTGCTGGTGCGCAACACCCAGGTGGTGCACGCCGCGCTGGCGGCCAACATCACGCCGCTGCGCCTGGCCAACACCCAGGTCCCGGGCGCGACGCCGGGTCACGCGCTCGCGCTGATGGACGCCGGCGTCACGGCGCAGGCCTCGATGATCGCGTACATCGACGATTTCCAGCTGATGTTCCTGCTGGCCCTGTTTTCGATCCCGTTGCTGCTCCTGGTGCGCAAGCCCGGGAGTCCAGGAGGTGCGCCCCATGTCGCGGCCGAATGATTTTCCGCGCGGCCCCGGCGCCGCGCGCGCGCCGGCGCTGCCTGGCGCGGGCCGGGCGGCGCCGCTGGCGGCACCGATCGCCGCGGCGCTGCTGCTGGCCGCCTGCACCGCCGGACCCGATTTCACGCCGCCGGCCGCCCCGGTGGCGAGCACCTATACCAGCACCCCGCTGGCCGATCTGGCGGCCTCGGGCACGACCCTCGTGCCCGGGCAGGCGCCGCCCGTGGACTGGTGGACGCTGTTCTCGGCGCCGCGCCTGGACCAGACCATGCAGATCGCGCTGCGCGGCAACCGCAGCCTGGCCAGCGCGCGCCACAGCCTCGCGCAGGCGGCGGCCATCGCCCATGCCAGCACCGCCGGCCTCTATCCGGAGGTCGACGTCGGCGCCGGCCTCGGACGCGAAAAGCTGGGCGCTGCGTCGCTGGGCGACTTCCCGTTCCCGGCCTTCAACTACTATTCGGTCGGACCCTCGGTGAGCTACGCGCTCGACCTGGCCGGCGGCGTGCATCGGGCCGTGGAGGCGCAGGCGGCGCAGGTCGAGGTGCAGCGCTACCAGCTCGAGGCCGCCTACCTGAGCCTGACCGGCAACGTGGCGATGGCCGCCCTGCGCATCGCCTCGACGCGCGCGCAGATCGACAGCGTGCGGTCCCTGCTCGCCGAGGACGAGAAGAACCTGGGCTTCGTGCAGAAGGCCTTCGATGCCGGATCGGTGACGCGCGTCGACGTGCTCAGCGCGCAGAGCCAGCTGGCCAGCGACCAGACCCTGATGCCGCCGCTGCAACAGCAGCTGGCGCTGGCACGGCACCAGCTGAGCGTGCTGGCCGGTCGCCTGCCGGCCGACTGGACGCCGCCGGATTTCGACCTCGCCGAGCTCGTCGCGCCGCCGCGCTTCCCGCTGACGCTGCCCTCGGAACTCGTGCACCGGCGCCCCGACATCCGCGCCGCCGAGGCGCAGTTGCACGCAGCGGCTGCCGAGGCCGGCGTGGCCACGGCCAACCTCTACCCGCAGCTCACGCTGACGGCCGGGCTGAGCCTGCAGGCCACGCATCCGGACCAGCTGTTCGAGGCGTCGAGCATCGCCGGCTCCTTGCTCGCGGGACTGACGGGCCCGGTGTTCGACCACGGCGCCCGCCGCGACCGGCAGCGCGCGGCGCAGGAGGCCATGCAGGCTGCGTTCGAGCAGTACCAGCAGACGGTCCTGCTGTCCTTCGCCCAGGTGGCCGACGTCCTCGAGGCCCTGGACCACGACGCGCAGCTCGAGCGCGCGCAGACGCTCGCCGTCTCCACCGCGCTGGCCAACGTGGCGCTCACGCGCCAGAGCTACGACGCCGGCAATGTCGGCGTGCTGCAGGTCCTCGATGCCCAGCGCTCCAACGAACAGGCGCAGCTGGGCCTGGTGCGCGCACGGGCGCAGCGCCTGCAGGACGACATGCAGTTGCTGCTGGCGCTGGGCGGCGTGGACCCGGGCGCGGCGTTGCCCGCCGTCGCTAGTATCGACAGCCGTGCCGGCAGCGGCGTCGGTGCACCGGCTGCACCCGTGGCTGCCGGCGCCCACCGATGAGGGCGCCCTGGCTCGGCACGCTCGCCGCGATCCCCAGCGGTTTCGAGACGGCGCGCCTGCGCGTGCGCCCGCTCACCATCCACGACACGGTCAAGGACTACGACGCCGTGATGTCCAGCCGCGCCGAGCTGCGCGGCATGTTCGGGCCGGGCTCGGACTGGCCTGCCGAGTCGCTGAGCATCGAGGACGATCTGATCGACCTGGCCTGGCACCAGAAGGAGTTCCGGATCCGCCGCTCGTTCGCCTACACGGTCGTCGCGCCCGACGAGGCGCGCGTGCTGGGTTGCGTGTACATCTACCCGCCCAGCCATGCCGGCTGCGATGCGGACGTGTACTACTGGGTGCGCAGCTCGGAGCTGGGCACCGGCCTGGAGGCGCACCTGTGGGAACAGCTGCGCGGCTGGCTGGCGGCGCAATGGCCGTTCGGGATGATTGCCTTGCCCCAGCGCGACCCGGACCGCCACGACCTGCGCGCCGGCTCCCTGTGACGCGTGGCCGGACCGTACCGCGCTAGCGCCGCGCGGCTTCCAGCGCCTTGGTGACGCGCTGTTCCAGGTCCTGGCCCGAGAAGCTGGTCAGGTCGTGCGGGACATCGGCGCTGACGATGCGCCGGGCGCCCTCGCCCAGGTGCTTGCGCAGCTCGCCGAGGAACGGCAGCGAGGCGATCAGCGCCAGCCCCGTGCAGCGGCCCGCGATGATCGCCTCCTCCAGGTAGCGCGACAGTTCGAGCGCGAAGATCGCATGCTCCTTTTCGCGCGGGTCGGTGCGCGCCTGGAACGCGGTGCCGGCGTGTCCGGGGTCGCCGTGGGCCTTTTGCGCATGGCCCGGGCGATCGGAGTTCAGGTCCATGCCCTTTTCCCGGCTCGGTGGGTGCGCCACGTCCGTGAGTTCCTGCAGCTGGCCGGAGTGCTCGTCGCGCTCCAGGATCCGCGCGCGCGCCGCATTGGCCAGGACGATCCAGTTCTTCTTCATGACGCGCCTTCCAGGCTGGGATTCGCCAGACTAGTCCGGTCGCCGCCGCCCGACTGTGCGGTGCGCCGCTCCGGTTCGGGCGCCGGGACCGCGGCGCCGGAACCCGGGGAAGGGCGCCTCAGAGGCTCGAGCGCAGCAGCTGCGCCAGCAGCCGCCCGCAGCGGGCCACTTTTTCCGAGGGCGCGTAGCCGAAGCCGACCACCAGGCCTGCGAGCGCCGGCGCCCCGATGAAGTAGCGCGACAGGGCGCTCACCCGTATGCCGTGGGTCGCGGCCACGGTCGCCAGGCGCTGGTCGTCGAAACCATCGGGCAGCCGTATCACCAGGTGCAGCCCGGCGCTCTGCGAGGAGATCCACGCCGAGCGGCCCAGGGCCGGCTGCAGCGCGTCGATGAGCAGGGTGCGGGTCTCGGCATAGGCCTGGCGCACGCGGCGGATGTGCGTGGCGAAATAGCCGCGCTCCATGAACTCGGCCAGCGCACCCTGCACGGTCAGCTGTCCGGGCCGCTGCAGGTCGTATAGCGCACTGCGAAACGGCGCCACGAGCGCCGCCGGGACGACCAGGTAGCCGATCTTGATGCCGGGGTAGAGGACCTTGGAGAAGGTGCCCAGGTAGACCACGCGCTGCTCGGTGTCCAGCCCCTGCAGCGAGGCGAGCGGACGGCCGCTGTAGCGCAGTTCGCTGTCGTAGTCGTCCTCGAGGATCCAGGCCCGCTCCCGCGCCGCGAGCTCGAGCACCGCGCGCCGGCGCGCCAGGCTCATCGGCACGCCGGTCGGGTACTGGTTGGAGGGCGTCAGGTAGATGAGCTTGGGCCGGCTGCCGGCGGGCGCCAGCGCCGGGTCCAGGCCGTCGGCGTCGACCGGTATCGGGTCGATCCTGAGGTCGCAGGACTCGAAGATGCAGCGCGCGCCCCAGTAGCACGGGTCCTCGACCCAGACGCGGTCGCCGGCGTCGGCCAGCATCTGAGCGCACAGGTCGAGCGAGTGCTGCGTGCCGGCCGTGACGATGACCTGGTCGACCTCCACCCGCACCGCGCGGGACACGCGCACGTAGTCGGCGATCGCATGGCGCAGCGGCGCATGGCCGCCATCGGCCGCGTAGTCGAGCAGTTCGGGGCGCGCCAGGCGCAGCTGGCGGCTCTGCAGGCGTTGCCATTGCTTGATCGGAAACAGCGTGAAGTCCACCTCGCCGCCGCTGAGCGGTTGTATCTCGAAGCGCTCGCCGCCCTGGAAGGCCGCCAGCCGCGTGCCGCGCTGCGACAGCGCCGGCACCGGCGCCGCGCCACCGGCCGGCGCTGCGGCACCGTTGCTGCGCCGTTCTCCCGGCCCCGGCGCGGCCCGGCCGGCGCGCGTGCGCGGCGCGGCAGCGGCCTGGGCGACGAAGGTTCCGCTGCCGGCACGCGCGCTGATGAAGCCCTCGGCCAGCAGCCCTTCGAACGTGGAGAGCACGGTATTGCGCGACAGCCCCAGTTCGCGCGCCAGCTCCCGCGTCGAGGGCAGCCGCGTGCCCGGGGGCAGCCGGTGCCCGAGGATCGATTCGCGGATCGCCTGGTAGAGCACGCGGTAACGCGGGAGGTCCCCGTCGGCATCCGCAAACGCCGCCCGCAGCAATTCGTAGGTAGGAGTGGCCTGGCGCATGGACTCAACAATTACGGCACATCGCGCTCTTCAATTGCGGCACATCGGCAGGGGGCGCGCGAGGGGGGCGCACAGCCCCTTTCGCCTCTGATCCTCCGCGTTTCCAGGGCAAGTCACTGGCGCCATCGAAGCTCGTGAAAGTGATTGGGGAACCGTGCCATAACTGGTTCTATCCGGGCAAGCATACTGGATCTGACGGCAATACCAATTCCAGCTACACTGGTCCACCGCACGTAAGGGTCTTGAAGCTCGCTTGGGCGGTGCGCCTGCCGCGCCGCAGGAACAGGATCCGTGCCGGCTGCCTCCCCCGGGGGTCAGGGCCGCGTGCCGGAGTACGCCTCATGTCTGGCCCGATGAACCGCTATCCCCGCCTGCCGCTCCGGTCCAATCCCGGTGCCTGCTGCGCTGCTCAAGTCCATGCGTGCTACAGGGGAATAGACGATCGGGTCACCGGCGCCCATGTCCGCCGCAATCGCGGCATGCGCCGAAGACGCCCCTGGCCCGCAGCCTAGGTTACGTTTGCGTCTGCGGGCATCGCCCGGTCCACCTTGCGCTGCTGCAACCGTCCGAACGGCGACGGCAAGGCACCGCGACCAAGAATCAGCCATCGAGTACATGCGGCCAGAGGCGGCGCCAAGCGCCCGTGGGCCGCCCGGAGAATCTCCATGAACACCACCACCGTTGCACGCAGCAGTTTCACCGAAAAAGACCTGGAGCGCTGGCTCGACCAGAACCGCATCAGCGAGATCGAGTGCCTGGTCCCGGACCTGGCCGGTGTGGCGCGCGGCAAGATCCTGCCGCGCGAGAAATTCACCGAGGATCGCGGCATGCGCGTCCCCGAGGACATCCTGGCGATGACGATCAACGGCGATCGTCCCGGCTCCGATCCGGGGTACCGCGCCGTCATCGCCGCCATCGACCACGACCTCGTGCTGCGGCCGGATCCGACCACGGTGTGCGTGGTCCCCTGGGCCAGCGACCCGACCGCCCAGGTGATCCACGACGCCTTCCGCAGCGATGGCAGCCCGGCGGAGTTCACGCCGCGCTCGGTGCTGCGGCGCGTGATCCAGCTCTACAAGGACAAGGGCTGGTCGCCCGTCGTGGCACCGGAGCTCGAGTTCTACCTCGTGGCCAAGAACGCCGACCCGAACATGCCGCTCACCCCGCCGATCGGCCGCAGCGGCCGCGCGGAGACCGTGCGCCGCGCCTACAGCATCGATGCCGTCAACGAGTTCGATCCGCTGTTCGAGGACGTGTACGACTACTGCAAGGCCATGGAGCTGGACGTCGACACCCTGATCCACGAGGTGGGCGCCGGCCAGATGGAGATCAACTTCCTGCATGGCGATCCGCTGCTGCTGGCCGACCAGACCTTTTACTTCAAGCGCACGATGCGCGAGACCGCGCTGCGCCACGGCATGTACGCCACCTTCATGGCCAAGCCGATGGAAGGCGAGCCGGGCTCGGCCATGCACATCCACCAGAGCCTGGTGGACGCGGAGAGCGGGCGCAACATCTTCTCCAACCCGGACGGCAGCCCGTCGAAGCTCTTCAACCACTACCTGGCGGGCCTGCAGAAGTACATGCCGGCCGGGATGGCCCTGGTGGCGCCGTACGTCAACTCCTACCGCCGCATCGTGCGCCACGGCGCGGCGCCGATCAACGTGCAGTGGGGCCACGACAACCGCACGGTGGGCTTTCGCATCCCCGGCGCGACGCCGCAGAACCGCCGTGTCGAGAACCGCGTGATCGGTGCCGACGCCAACCCCTACCTGTCGATCGCCATCACGCTGGCCTGCGGCTGGCTCGGCATCGAGGAGCAGCTCGAGCCCACGGCCGAAAGCACGGGCAGCGCCTACGCGCTGGACTACGAGCTGCCGCGCAGCCTTTCGGAGGCCCTGACCGAGCTGCGCGAGAGCAAGTCGCTGCACAAGGCGCTGGGACAGGCGTTCATCAACGTCTACACCTCGGTCAAGGAGCTCGAGTACGCCGAATTCATGAAGGTCATCAGCCCCTGGGAACGCGAGTACCTGCTGCTGCACGTTTGACGACGAAGGGATACGCCATGACAGCCACGCAATCCGCGGTGCGCGCCGCACCGCACTACGACACCGCCGCGCTGCGGCGCGCCGACAGCGGCCATTTCCTGCACCCGTTCACCGACCACAAGGCGCTGGCCGAGAAGGGCTCCCGCGTGATGGTGCGCGGCGAGGGCATCTATGTCTGGGATTCCGAGGGCAAGCGGGTGCTCGACGGGATGTCCGGCCTGTGGTGCGTCAACGTCGGCTACGGCCGCAAGGAACTGGCCGATGCCGCCTACCAGCAGCTGATGCAGCTGCCGTTCTACAACAGCTTCTTCAACACGGCCAACGTGCCGGCCATCGAGCTGGCCAGCGCGCTGGTGAAGGTGGCGCCGCCGGGCTTCAACCACGTGTTCTACACGGGCTCGGGCTCCGAGGGCAACGACACCGTGGTGCGCATGGTGCGCCGGTACTGGGACATCGAAGGCCAGCCCCAGCGCAAGGTGATCATCAGCCGCCACAATGCCTACCACGGCAGCACGATCGCCGGCGCCTCGCTGGGCGGCATGCGCGGCATGCACGAGCAGGGCGACCTGCCGATCCCCAACATCGTCCACATCGAACAGCCGTACCACTTCGAGAACGGTCGCGCGCTGCCGGCCGAGGAATACGGCCTGATCGCCGCGCGCCGGCTCGAGGAAAAGATCCTCGAGCTGGGGCCGGAGCGCGTCGCCGCCTTCATCGGCGAGCCGGTGCAGGGCGCCGGCGGCGTCATCATCCCGCCCTCGACCTACTGGCCGGAAATCCAGCGCATCGTCGACCGCTACGGCATCCTGCTGGCCTCCGACGAGGTGATCTGCGGATTCGGCCGCCTCGGGCATTGGTTCGGCGCGCAGCGCATGGGCACGCGCCCCGACCTCATCACCTTCGCCAAGGGCGTCAGCTCGGGCTATATCCCGCTGGGCGGCGTGCTCGTGGGCGACCGCGTGGCGCGTACCCTGATCGACAAGGGCGGCGAGTTCAACCACGGCTTCACCTACAGCGGTCACCCGGTGGCCTGCGCGGTGGCACTGGAGAACCTGGCGATACTGCAGCGCGAGCACCTGGTCGAGAAGGTGCACTCGGACACCGGGCCCTACCTCGCGCAGAAGTTCGAGGCGCTCGCCGATCATCCGCTGGTGGGGCTGGCCGAGACCTGCGGCCTGGTGGCCGGCCTGGTGCTGGTGCGGCGCAAGAAGCCGATCGAGACCTTCGCCGAGGACCTGGGCGTGGGCATGGTGTGCCGCGGCCACATGTTCCGCAACGGCATGATCATGCGCGCGGTCGGCGACCGCATGATCATCGCGCCGCCGCTGGTCATCACGCGCGCCCAGGTCGACGAGATGATCGATCTCATCCGCTATTGCCTGGACGAGACCCTGAAGGACGTCACGGCGCGCGGCTGGATGTAGGGGCGGGGCGCCCCGGGGTGGCCGCGCTGCGGCAGGCGCGACACCTCGCTGCGAACATCAGCAGGCACGCGGCTTGGCGGCACGTTCGAGCAGGACCATGGGCCCGCCGTCATAGTCGGCCCGTGCGAATTCCGAGAAGCCCAATTTCGACGCGACATGCAGCGACGCGAAATGATCCGGGCGAATGATGCAGGTCACGCGCTTGCCCGCGTGGCAGCCGTCGGACCACGCCAGCGCGGCCCGCATGGCCTCCTCGGCCATGCCCTTGCCTTGCGCGGCGGTGGACAACGCCCAGCCTGCCTCCATCGTCCCTTCGATCGAGGGCGTGATGTTCCTGTGGAGATCATGAAATCCGGCCACGCCGACGAGGGCTCCGGATTCTTTTTCGTCGACGGCGAGGACGCCGAATCCGAGGTACCACCACATCCCCATCTGGCGCAGGAAGCGCGACCACGCGTCCGCCCTCGTGAGCGGCACGCCGCCGACGAAACGGACGACCGCCGGCTCGCGCCACAGGGCGGCAAAGGCATCGAAATCCTCCAGGCGCAGCGCGCGCAGGCGCAGCCGTGCCGTCTCGATGTCCGGGATGTGGCAGGGATTCATCGGCAATTCCATCCGGCGGCCTCGATCCGGACCGATACGCCGGTCAATCGCCGCTGCGCGCCTTCTCGATGGCCGCGATGTCGATTTTCTTCATCGCCATCATCGCCTGGAACGCACGCTGCGTCGCGGCCGGATCGCGGTCGGCCAGTGCGGTGATGAGGGCGCGCGGCGTGATCTGCCAGGACACGCCCCACCGGTCGCGGCACCAGCCACACTGGGCTTCCTCGCCACCGTTTTGCACGATGGCATCCCAGTACCGGTCCGTCTCGGCCTGGTTGTCGGTGTAGACCTGGAACGAGAACGACTCGTTGTGCTTGACCGCCGGGCCGCCGTTGAGCCCGACGCAGGGTATGCCCATGACCGTGAACTCTACCGTCAGCGCGTCGCCCTGCTTGCCGCCGGGGTAGTCGCCCGGCGCGCGCAGCACCGCCCCCACGCTGCTGTCAGGGAAGGTCTGGGCATAGAAACGGGCAGCGTCCAAGGCGGTGCCGTCATACCAGAGACAAACGGTGTTCTTGTTGGCCATTTCTCGTCTGCCCCTGAAAATGGACGCGGACGTGCAAGCCTGATTCTTGTCGCGTTCGTCAAATCGTAGTGCCGCACCTTGGTTTTCGCAACCGACGGAAGAGTGGACGAATTTTCGAGCAAGCGACCCGTTGCCGGCCGCGCCTGCGCGCCGCGCGTCGCATCGACACGCCAAAAAAACGGGCCGGATAGCGATGCCATCCGGCCCCTTGCTGCGTTCAACGAGGCCACGCAATTGCCGCGCCCGAATCGGCGGGCCGTCGTGGCCGGTCGCGACGCCCCGGCGGGGCGTCGACCGGTGGCCTCAGGCGGCGCTCATTCGCGCTGGCCCTTGAGGGCCTTGGCCAGGTTGTAGACGTCGATCGTTCCCAGTCCGGCCGCCGGGTTGTAGCCCTGGCTGCCGTAATAGAACCAGTTCGTGCCTTCGGTGATGGCGCGCAGCGGCGCTTCCTTGCCGCTGTAGCCGTGGTTGCGCGCGAGCTGGTAGAGCGGGATGTTGAGCAGGCCGACGCGGTCGTGCAGGTACTGTCCGAGCAGGGCCGTGGTGCCGTTGAGCTGCGGACCGACGAAGCTCGTGCCGCCGTAGAAGGTCAGGATCTCCGGACCGTTCTGGCTCGACGTGTAGTAGATCTCGTAGCCCGTCTCCGGATCGGCATTGAACGAGATGTCCGGTACGTTGCGGCCCGCGTAGTGCGAGGGCAGCGCGTAGATCACCTGGGGCGGCGTGGTCAGCTCGTCGATGAAGCTCTGGTAGGGCTGGCTGCGCTGCACGCCGCCCAGGCCTTCCTGGTAGAACGGCGTCTTGAAGAACACGCTCACGCCGCCGCCGCTGCCGACCGGGAAGATGCCGCAGCTGATCGGGTCGTATCCGATCGCGGCGCAGAAGTCGACGAGGTAGTCCCAGGCCCAGACGCGCTCCTTCGGGATCTGGACGACGACCGGCGGGGTCGACGGGCCGGTAGAGTAGATCTGCGTCCCGGGCAGCGTCGTGCCGCCGGCGGCCGTGATGTACGGGTCGCTCGCCGGGCTGTCGACGCTCAGTGCCAGCGTGTAGTCGGGCGGCAGCAGCGGATTGCCGTCGCTGTCGGTGCCGTCGTTGGCATCGTAGGCGCCGTTGTCGCCGGACGAGGCGAAGAAGCTCTGGCCCTGGAGGGCGGCCTGCAGGAACAGCTCGTCGAACGCACGCAGCTCGCTGACCGTCTGGCCCGAGTTCGGGTCGCTGACGGGCGAGTTCTCCAGGTTGTTGAACCACTCCCAGTTGCCCCAGCTGACCGACAGCGACTGCGCCTCATTGCAGTCGATGGCCGCCGCGAAGGCGTCGGCAAAGCCCTGGTTCGTGTTCGGCGCCTGGTAGACGATGATCTTGGCGCCCGGTGCGATGCCGCCCGATTGCTCGACGTCCAGGCTGGTCTCGTCCGATCCCGAGTCGTCGCTCGGTGCACCCGGGCCGCCGTCGATGTTGACGACGCTGATGCGCTTGGGGTCGACGTTCAGGCCCACCGCCGCCCAGTAGGCGAACGCATCCGAAGGCGTGAAGCTCGCCAGGGTGACGATGCCCAGCGTGCGGCCCTTGCCGGTAATGCCGTTGGCATACAGCGGCGTCACGTCGTAGTACTTGGCGAAGTCGGCCACGGTGAGCGTGCCGGTGCTGTAGTTCGTGCTGCTCGAGCTGGCCTTGGCCGCGACCGGCGTCCCCACGTGCAGGCTGTTGGCGCGACGGCTGTTGGGCTTGTAGTGCGGCCGGCTGTTGAAGCCCAGCACCGCGTGCACGCCGGCCGCCGCTTCGGCCGGGACCACCGGCGCGCTCAGCGGTGCGTGGTAGATGTAACCGGGGTGGTTGTCATAGGCCGGAACCTGGTAGCTGTGCAGGCTGACCTGGAACGCGCGCTCGAGCGCGGCCGGCGAGCCGGTCACGCGCAGCGTGGTCGTCGAGGCCCGGGTCACCGAAAGGCCGAGCTTGCTCAACGCGGCAGTCACCTTCGCGACCGATTCCGCGCTGGGACCGAAGCTGTCGCGAAATTGCTCCGGCGTGAGGAAGTTGTGGAACGAGGGGCTGCCCGGCGTGGTGATGGTCTGCAGCAACTCCTTGGCGCCTTCCGGGTTGCCCAGCTTGAGCGCTATGGTCACGGTCATGGGGGCATTGCCCTCGGTAGCGGCCGTGCTGCCCAGGTCCACCGCCTTGGGCGTGGACTTGCTCGGGTAGGGAACACCTGCGCTCGCATTGCTGGCCGGCAGGATCGCGAGTACGACTGCCGCAGCAAGCAGCAGGTTTTTCTTTGGTTCCAAGATGAACATCTCCCCAGTCGATTGGTATGGACCCCGTGCTTAACGGCGTCGCGTGTCGAGCTTGCCGCTGATGGCGGTATCTCTGCAAAAAGTATAGGTCCGCACTGCCCTGGACACGCTATATTATTTTTATCGTCCCTGTTGTTTCCATGGATATGTGCGGCGGCGCCGCAACGCAAATCGCGGTCGGGGAGCGTGGGGTTCGTGCCGCCGGGCAGCCCGGCGCGCGCGGGCGGGATAAATCACCTCCGTGCCGGCGCCCCGGCTTGCACGCGTTCAGCGGCCCAGCAAGTCGCGCAGGCGAAACCAGGTGGTCGCCAGCACCAGCGCCGGCACGCGCAGCGCGGGGCCGCCCGGGAATTTCTTGTGCTTGAGCCGGCTGAAGACGTCGAAGCGGCCGGCCGTTCCGCAGATCGCCTCGGCCGCCACCCGGCCGGCCATGCCCGTCAGGGCCAGGCCATGGCCGGAGAATCCCTGCAGGTAAAAGATGTTGGGGTCGATCCGGCCGAAGTCCGGCGCGCGGTTCATCGTGATGTCGACATAGCCGCCCCAGGAGTACTCCACTGCCACGCCCTCGAGCTGCGGGAACACGGTCAGCATGCGCCGGCGCATCGACTCGGCCAGGTTTGCCGGCGCGATGGTCGAGTAGCTCACGCGGCCGCCGAACAGCATGCGGTCGTCGGCCGAGAGGCGAAAGTAGTCGAGCACGAACTGCGTGTCGCAGACGGCGGCCCGGCTCGGTATCAGCGCGCTGGCCCGCGCGCTGCCCAGCGGGGCGCTGGCGGCGATGAACGTGCCCACCGGCATGATGCGGTGGGCGAGCTGCGGTGCCAGGTCCTCGAGGTAGACGTTGCCCGCCAGCAGGACGTGGCGGCAGCGCACCGCGCCGCGGGCCGTGTGCACCGCAGGCGCCGCGCCGCGCTCGATGCGCAGCGCGCGCGTCTGTTCGTGGATGCGCACGCCCAGGCCGGCGGCGGCACGCGCCAGGCCCTGGGTGTAGAGCAGCGGATGCAGGTGGCCGCCGCGCGGATCGAAGGCCAGCGTGTG
>Ga0116231_10000288_pt1 | contig 79362 bp, 41 predicted proteins | sample S1TSphgellanicum_2_FD_89695 | JGI IMG/M metagenome (GOLD analysis project Ga0116231, IMG submission 89695) | Host-associated microbial communities from peat moss isolated from Minnesota, USA - S1T2_Fd - Sphagnum magellanicum MG | ecosystem: Host-associated > Plants > Peat moss > Unclassified... | reverse complement strand
TTATTGTTTAAAAGCAATCATTACAATGTTTAATGAATGATTTTGTTATTTTCTAATTCATTGGATTAATTTCAAATTAATTCACATGTTCCCATGATATATTAAAAATAAAATTATATAAAAAAATCTTACAATTTCAACATCAAATTAAATTACGACTTTGAAACATAAAAAACCAAGCAAGTGTTACATTTGCTATGGTATGTGTTATTGTGACTGCACCCCATTCCATAATTTTAAAAAAATGATTATAAAATTTATAATAATAAAAATAATTATAATTATTTCCCATGTAAAATTATTTAAAATATTCCAATGGGTAAAAACCATAATCAAAAGAGCCACCCAAGTGAGTTGATATTCCTTAAAATTGCATTTTTGTATGTTTGAAAAATCGTAAGTGAAACATAATAATTTGGATTTTCATAAATTTTATGGGAATATTTTCCATTAATTGCAAACATTCTCAAAGTTTGACACAAATAAAAAATGTTTTTCCATGTTCAAAGCACTCAAACTTTAAGGATGGACAATCCTTGTTTTTTTCAAATGTTTTTTCTTATACCAAATGTGCACCATTCCTTCTAAAAATTGGAGAAGATTTTAACATTGATGATTAGAAGTGTAAAAGGACTTGAATTAATGAAAATTGTTTCTATAACTAATTTGAACACATTTGGTTTAAAAGTGCTTTTGAATTTGAAAATTAAGGATTTTGAAAATGTGCCTTTAACAAAAGTTGTTTATGTTTATGTGATAGAAGCATGAATGCATAATATACATGATATAAAATTAATTTGTAGTCAAAATGTATTTATATCTAAAATGCAGTGTTAAAAGGGGTATTCAAAATACAAATTTTAAAGTTATAAACCAACACAAAAATGACACATTATGTGTAGTCCTTGAAAAATGACTTTTACCTTAGTGCACTTGGCTCCTTTGACTGTGTTTTCAGCCCAACACATTGTTTACAATTGTAGATATTTAAAAATAAAATTTATCCATTAAAAAAAATTATAATAAAAAATCATAGGTATAAATAATTAAGAGCTAATGTAAGTGACATTATAATATTTGGGTGTTCTAAAATATAATAAAAATTATAATTATATTTAATTATAGAATCTTCGAATTGACAATTTATATCTTTGGATTAATCCATATTGTTTTTCCTAACCACAAGGCTTTGACCATGGGATTCTAGTGATGTTTAGGGTTTATAGAAGACTTTTCAAGTGGTCTTAACCATGGGGTTCTAGTGATGTTTAGGGTTTAGGGAAGATTTTCCAAGGTTCTTGTTTTTTAACCCCCTTCCAACTTATTGTGGTATTGGTAATTTTTGATCTTACAACATTAGACTTTGAGATTTGGTGTGCAATCCTTGGCCCTTTGTGATTGGGATAAACAAGTGAAGGCTTGGAGATGTTTAGGACAAATTGACACCTTTCATGAACAATTATCACTCATGTCAACTACACAAAACAAACAAAGAACATGTCAAATGCAATTGGAGGCAAATGGAGTCATGAATTCATCAGGGATCCACACAAATTTTTCCATGACCTAGACCAATATGAAAGGCACTATTCTTCCCATGGTATATTATGTAGCTCCCATGGGAACTACATTGCAACAATTAATATTCATAGTTTGGAGCCATTTCAATCCCATTTCCAAAATTGAGACATGAATTTGGAGTCTCATAACTCCTATGAAACTTAACCAAATAGAACATGCAAATACACCATCTTGTTGAAGGTGATTGAATACTAAGTCAAACTCTTTTGACATTTGCTCCTCCAAATCATTGTTTGAATGGTTGGGACCCATCTTTTGGGCAATTTGTGTCCTCATTCTTCAAATGAACATAATTGTGAGGAAAAACTTCTTTTGGAACCCAAACTCAACTTCATGTGAATTGAAACCTTTTTAATGAGCTAAAAATCATTTGGTTTTGAAAAGGTTTGCCCCTCCAAATGTTGCCTTAAATATGCTTTAAGAGTGGCAATTCCCAAACTCAAAATGCAATTTGGGAAACTTGGAATGCCTCTCTATGACTTTGAAGCTCCTCATATTCACTTTCATATGAGGTCACTATGTACTAGACTTATGTCCAACTAACTTCTTTGTTTTTGCCCCAATAGTGGTTGTGAGCCTAAGGCTATGACCATGACATTGAGGACATCTTTATGTCATTCTTAGGCAGAGCCGAATTTAATGTTGCGGCAACTTTGATCATGAATTTTGAAAGAATGCTAATATTTCTAGTTTGATCTTAAATTTATAATATAATGAATTATCTTTCAAGAAAATTGACATAGGAAAATTTTGTATGGAAAGTTGAAACAAAGTCAATAAGAATGGAATTGACACACCCCTAATTGTATCTAATGATATTAATGGTTTGGTAACAACAAAATACATGAAACCTATGGATGCGTTCCCTAATTCTTTGTAATTGGGACAAGGAAACAAGGATTTCATCATTCAAGATGATTAGGATGAGTTGATGCATTTCATGGAAAATTTTCATTCATCATAAATCGCACAAAACAAATGGTTGACAGTGCAGTCATAATAACACATACCATAGCAAGTGTAATGCTTGCTTGGTTTTTTCATGTTTTAAAGTCATAATTTAATTTGATGTTGAAATTGTAAGATTTGTTTATATAGTTGTATTTTTAGTATATCATATGAACATGTGAATTAATTTGAAATTAATCCAATGAATAAAAATTTAACAAAATCATTCATGAAACATAAGTAACCATCTCTTTGCCTTTTGTTTGGTTTAAAACTTGTGCTTAACCCAATTACTTGTTAATGAGCAACATGCATTTGACCCATGAAAGAATGTCCTTGTCAATCTTAGGAATTAGTCTTGACTTTGAATTAATATTGCAATAAGAATAAGGTTTGTAATATAAATTCTAGATTGTGGCCAAGAAAGTTGAATACCCTTGTGAAAACAATGTGATTTTTGGAAAAGACATACCATGTAGGTATTTTTGAAATTGTTTGATTTGCTATCATTAAATTGAAATCATTTTTGAATTGTTTGTAGGCCTTTATTTTCAAGTTTGGAATCAAATTCTTCTTTTAGGATGCATTATAGTTTTGTGAATTATTATTTTACATTTATAGTCGATAGATTGAATTTAAAGTGATTAGTTGTGTTTTTGTTTCTTGTACTTTGGAATGTTACGAGGTTGTGAATACATCATAGCATGTTTTTTTGAATTAGTCTTGTGGGTATTGGTTGTTAAGTGCATTAAATGAGTTTGAAGTTTTGTGAGGATTTTGATAATGTGATCAATCGTATTATAAATGTAAGAGACAATAAGTTTAAGCAATATGATGATGAATTAAAAAATCTTGCATAGAATATGAAAAAGCCTTGTTGGTTAGTTCTTAATCAATTGTTGATGTTTTAGTGATACCATTTGGATGCAAAAGAAATTTATGGACCATTTATTTTGGTGGAATTAACATGAGACAACTATACATTGCATTATTGGCCATTTTTGCTACAAACATTTGTGGCATTCTATTGTCACAAATTGAATTTTTATTTTTCTCTCTTGTTGGTGTTTGACTACTCTTTAGAGACATAAATTACAATTATAAAATCTTGAGAAATCAACTTTTATTAGCAAAAATTGGTTGCATGAATTAGTTGTAAACTTCCATCTAACATGATTGACTTGAACCCACAATCTCACAATCATTTGCAAAAGTAACAATGAGTTTCATACTTCGACAACTAGTTTAATAATTCTTGGAAAAAGTTCAACCCAAAAATTTGATCTGTGTAAACCGAGAATATGCCAAAAATGAACTTGCATAATTGTGAAATTGTAGGTTTTGGTCACCTAGTCTCCTAACTCCCTTTGGCTCTTGGGTCAACTTCGGTCAACAAAAAGAGAAAATGGGTGTACCCTAGTCATTTCATCGTTCCTTGTATTCAACTATCACTTAAAGGAACATTGCACCCATGAAATCAAATTTGATAACATTAAAACCCAAACATTTGTGATGCCAAAAATGGTTTTTCTTTTGAATTTCAAATTGGGTTTGGGTGATGGAAATTTATTATTATTATTTTTTATTTAGTTTTTTTTTGGTTACATGGCTCATATAGTATAAAGTAGGTTGCTACCCAAGGTTGAATTTGAAGTTTTGTTAGCCAAAGAAAGCCTTCTAACATGACACTAATGCATGAATGTTTATAAGGCACTCACAATGACCAAGCTCTCATTTCTATAAAATTCAAGATTGGTTTTTTTCAAATAAGAATAAAGCCTTGCAATTTTTGGAAAGTGAATGTGAAGAATTTCATCGAGGAGGTGGATCAAAGCGATTGCATCGAAGAATTGATCTTAAACGGAACACTTGTTTTTTATGTAGAATTTTATTTCAATATTGTATACCTTTTCCCTTATAAACTTTAAGAGGTTTACAACTTTTGATTTGCCAAGCAAATGAAGTGGGCTTCTTCAAAGAAAAGCCAATTCAATCCCAAAGATGAAACTCCTAGATCAACTAATGAATGAATTTTCAATGTTAACCCCTTGGTACCCACTTGTGATTCCCACCACCCACATTGGTGTAGTCTTAAATGCCCAAAGCTTATAGATTCTTTTGATGGCTCAATGCACGAATAATTACTTTGTCACAACCTCATTCGAATCCATGTGAAAATTCTCAATTAGCAAAACATGTCAAAGTTCTCCCAAGGTAGCCACCAGGAGATTGTGTTTTGATCATGCATTTATCCAATGTTTGTTATCGATGCTAGATACTATCTTTTCGATTATCGTTCTTCCAACAATCACCTAGGTGCACCAAATGTTTGTTATTGAAATGATCATTTTGTTGAGTTTAATAATGTTTTAGACTATATTGCTCATACATCCTTTTTATTCTTGGGTACAAATTTGTGTTTCACATGTGGAGAAGGTGTCGATTTCCTTTCTCAAGAGTCTAGGCAGAAGGATAATACAATTCAAGGTGGGCTTTTGTCTTTTGTAGATTCTTTCCTTTGCAATTGAAATGATGGAAATGTAGATTGAACCATCAACTAATGTACATTTTGTATTCATAGTTCACATTTGCATGGAATTAGTTGATGCTCATTCTAGTGAACCTGATGTTGAAGATGTAACACCACATGATGTAGAATGGGGATATTATTGTCCTGGATTAGTGGATCACTAGGAGTTGAAGGCTCTTGATGTAGTGAATCCTTTCGCCCCAAAAATGAAACATGATTGGTGGCAGTTGGTGGCACGAAAGTTGTGCATGATGTGAATTTTTTTCTAGTTTATCCATTTCCGAAGCTTGGCATTTTGCAAGAAAGTGCAACAACTTTTGGTTTTGCCCATTTTAGTTGCCAGGAAATCGCAAGCATTTTTAGTTTTGTTGATGAAGTTCTACATTTGAAGCTTGTTTTGTAAAAGGTTCTAAAGATTATAAATTTGATGAATGTCAATTGTTAAGACGATGAAGCCACTTCGGGTTTTCCCAAGGGTGATGTGTAAGAAATGACAACAACTTTTGGTTTTCTTGCACATACCTTGTAGGAAAAATGTCCTTTGCTGGGGGTGAGTGACTATCATTTGATTTTCGACTTGAATGGTGTTTTTATTGCTATAGGTAAGGGTCAAACTAAAGCTTGCTTGGTGGTTATTAGGCCTAGCCTCAAGGAATTCCTATTTGCATGTGTAAAAAAAATTACAGTGTACATATGGTCTTTGGCAATGAAAAGAAACTTTTCAAAGCATTTGGAAATTATCGCCAAGAAAACTAGCATTTGCTTTTCGTCTTCTAGGATATTGGATTAGTTGCTTTGCTTCAGAAATGATCACTTCTTGCCTGAAAAGCTGGACAAGCCAGTTTTCCATAAAAACCTTCTCAATTTCTTTGTTCAATTTCTTGGTATGATGTTTGAAAATACCTTGCTGATAGACAATACGCCTCACAAGAGTTCGTTTAATTCTCCTTTTAGTGCCATCTTTTTTGAGACGTTTTATGGGTCACACAATGATGATAATTACTTATTCCAAACCGTTTTTCCTTATTTGTAATCTTTGCATTCATCCAAAATGCATGCTTATAAAATTTGTAGAGTTGAATCCTTTTGGTAGCATTATAAATGTGCTTCCTGATGACCTTTAGTATGCAAAATTGATTACTCCTTGTTTTGTAGAATATGATGAAGCATTTTATAACAAAATGAATTCAAAATCTCTAAATAAAAAGAGATGAATAATTTATTTATTTATTACGGAATCATTATTTATGGATGGTTTATTAACTTTAATTGCGATGGGTGCATGCTTTATTTTTATTAGTTGTTTCCTTTCCTCTTGTACTAAAGTTTAGTGTAAGGGTTGTTCCACACAACTTTCTTTCCTTCAAATTTCCATTGGTGTTGATTTGATAATTGGGCATTTCACAAACATATTGTTAGGCTCTCATAAATTGTTTTAAAATTTCAATGCAAATGGCTTGGTGGCCACCATGCACTTCATGCACGCAATTTAGCAATTCCCTTATATTTCAATGATTTTTTAAAGTATCGTTTTTTTTAATATATTGTTAGGTCGCCTGGTGGCCGCCTGTGTTTTCTTGCACATTATCATCAATATATTTAAGGTAGAAAAATATTTATTGTTAGCACATGGACATTTCACTTTCAATTTATTATTGTAAATTTTGATTGCACATTATCCTTTCCCACATGTTTAATTCATTTTGTTGACCGATTTTGTTGTTGTTTTAGTTTAATGTTTCATCCAAATTGACAATAGTTGTCAAAGGTAGTTCAATGCATTTATGTTTACATTCATCGTCTCTTGAGCCTAAAAAATTGTTGGTTTTGAGCATTAATGGTGTGTTGTGTTATTTCCCACCTTCAGCTATTTTGCAAAGGAATGCTAGAGTGTTTGGAAAAGATGTTGATGAGACCAAAGTGGAAGTCAGAGTTAGAGTGTAAATTTTTTTTAATAAGGCATTTGAAAAGTTTCATATCACAATTTGGTCTTGTATGAAACTTGAAGATGTACTAGAAGTTCTTCCCTTGTTCATTCTTGAAAGTTTCTTGGATCGATTTGTTTTCATTTGGGGACGTGAATAATGCTCCAAAACCTTTGGTGAAGTTTAACTCGGTACCCATTGTTACTTCAAGGATTTGAAACGTGTGTATTATGTTTGCCATGGGAAAGATTATGGAAAGGAGGATCAAACATTGTTGATTGACGATGAACCCAACAAGGCACTTTGGAATCTGAAATGGACTAGTCTTTTTCTTGAATCATTTAGGGGACAAATGTTGTCAAAGAATAAAACATAATGGTTGGACCTACCATCCCATTTTTGGCCACCCTTGGTTGGATTGCGATTGGCCTGAATAGTTCAAGTTCATTATAATTTTGTGGTCAAATATTTTAAGCTTCGTTTAAGTTCCTCATCAAAAAATTATTCTTAGTTCCTCTAGTATATGTATAATGATAATGTTGATGTTTGTAATAAGCAGCTTTCTTTAGGTATGTAATTTAAATCATTCCATTTCTTTTTTTTTTGCATTTTTAATTAATTATATATGTAATTGTTATATGTTTTAATATGTAGTTGTTTTTTGGTTTTCATTTTTGTGTGCAGTTGGTTTGGATCATTGTTCATAGAATATGCAATGTTGTTTACATCTATGAAAAGGAGAGGATGATGTTTGCTAATCAGTTTTTTTATTTTGAGATGGTGCCGATATTGTTGCATATTTGAGTTTGGGCAGTCACAAAAATTTTAACACTAGGAGGATTTCACATTGTGTTTAAAATTATCCACAAATTTAGAATGCCCTTTAGGGTCTCTATATAAAGATTTTTAAAATATTGGTTATTCTGTTTCAAGACTCCTGGAAAAATTAATACATGTGTTTTGACAACTTGGTGGCCACCAAGTCCAATTTGTATCTAAAACATTTAATCAAGGTTGTTCAATTATGTAATATATTACATGAATTGTTGAATTTCGCAACTTTTTCCCTTTTACCTGTTATGTAAATTTTTGGATTTTTTAATTGTTACAACTTCTTTTCATCTTGTTCTAAGCTTGTTGGCCACCATGTTTCAAGGTTTAGATTGGATTTTCTAATATTGAATGTAATTTTTATTTGATCTATTTAAATTGTATTTCATTGATTCATCTTTCAACTTTTTTTTGTTTTTTTTCAACCACTTGTTGTGGTGTCCTCAAGGTTTAATTTGTATAGCTTGGAATGTAAATTGTAATTCTTCAAATTTAACTTTTTCTTGTGATTAGCAAACTTTGACCTGGTGGCCACCAGGTCATTTACAATTGAAAGATTCAAAAATTTAACATTGAAATTCGTGTGTCAGCATTTTCGAATTTTTGTAAAGTCCTAAATTAATTAAATATGTCTTAAATTATTTTTGTGAATAAGAATTGGTCAAATGATACTAGAGTTGAATTAAAGTTCTTTTCAATTTGGTGGAATTGATAGATATTGAAATAAAATTATTTAGGAAAAATTAGAAATTTTGAGAGCTCATTTGAGTGGGATGAAATGAAGGAGATGTGATTAATGAAACATTTGAAGATTGTAGTGTACATATTGTTTCTTTCTTTCACTATTTTAATGTTGTTCTATTTTTTTGCTATTTAAAATTTGAAATTTATGTGAGAGAACCATTTTTTTAGAACCAATTAATATGAGGTTCCTAAGAATTGGTTGAGAAAGGGAAAGAAAAAATTAAAAACCTTGAAATGTATAAACAATTAATAAAAATAAAAATAAAAATATGTAGGTTCTTAAATTTTTTTGGAAAGAATTAGGAAGGACATGTTCTTTTAAAAATTAAAAAAAAATTGCCCAATGTTGGTTGTAACATGTTTGAGTTTCAATTTGAAATGAAGCACAATTAACATGTTGATAAATATCAAAATAATGATACAACTTGAATAGCAATTCCAAATGAATAACTACACATGCTTTCAATGCAATGTACATCCAAAGGTTGTATTAAAATATTTAAAAATAATTTGCCTTGCAAAATCAATATCAATTACAACTTAGACCTACCAATGAAGTTGTTTGCTTCTTTTGTGAACAATTGTAATGACAATTTTCATTTCATACGTAGTAACCAAATTGACAACAATTGCTAATGATAAATTGACCAACTTGGAGTTTGACAAACATCTCTCCAAATTTAGCAAATTTTATAGTGAAATGTGTTTTGGGTGCATGGTTTACTTATTGATGTTGGTTCATATTTTGTTTATTGCATCATTGAGTTCTTCACCTTCAAAATGGGACAATTTTTAATGCAAGTTAAGAAAAAATTGGTTTGATAATCAAATTCACTTTGGTTGTTGTCATTGGTAGACATATCCTTTGGTGTTCAAAATATGAATCAACTGAAGATATATTCTTTAAGCTTGGGATTTGTAAAAATGGTGTATGCTAGATCATCCAAGCAATTTTGGTTGTAAGTGTCTCGATGTGTTTCAACACCCAATCTTTTGATCTTGATTTGTGTAAGTAATATATATTATCAATCATTGAAATACATGAGCGCATTATCAACCAATCTACTTATCAAACTTATTTGATAATTCTCGATCTTGATTTCACTTAAATGTAGAGGGGGGACTTCAAACAAGTATTTTACACATAGTGATGGTTTATATCTTGTGTCATGAAATTCCATGTTAAAACTGACAGCAGACAAGGATGGTAATGTTGAGATTTAGATCTTAACATTACAATTCAGACCTCAGCTAAACACAAGTGCTTCTCTGCTGTCAATCTCCAACAAGCATGATGAAATTGCAAGTTTAGGGTTTAAGGTTTAGGGTTTGAACTTCATGCTACAAAATTGCAACATCATTAAGGTCTAGGGTGGCAGATTATGTCATTTTCTTGACCACATTATACGATATAACCTTGGGATGATGATCATGCATTCATAACAATGACCAAAATGTGTATGCTGAAAATGATTTTTCGAAGAACCATTGAATCTGCCACCCCAGCCCTTAATGTCTTGGAATGGTCTTACCCTTGCCCATTATGGTGGTGTGTCGCTTGAGCAAGATTGCCCTAACAGGCCCAGCTGACGCCTTGTCCATAATCCCAACAATATGGGCAACGGCTTCACCACTAATCCAAAATCCACATGACCAGTACGTAAATTCACATGACTATTATGTAAATTCACATGACCATTATGGAAATCCATGAAAACCATTATGTAATGGAGTTTGCCAAGTACAGGCCATTATGTTGTTCATTTTAATGCCCGTCTCTGATGATTTGGGCTCGCCCAAATTCCTCACAAGAAGCAACATCACTGACCACAATGTCTTTGAAAGAAAAAGCTACTGGAACTGTGGTTAACTGGAGTTAGTTAACCAGCAGCTAACCACCAGTTCCAGTCTGGGTTTAGGAAAACCCAGACCGGAATGAGGTCTGATTTCCAAAATTGGAATTCAGTTTTTTGAAGAAACGGAATCGGATTTCCAGTTCCATTTTGATGTGTGGAACTGGGGTTGAAATCGTTTCAACTTGCGTTTCTAGAACTGGAACCGGCGGTTCTTGATAAAAAGGGCGGTACAGAACCGCCCAACACTGGGTCTAGTGTCTAGTCTTGCTCTACGGCCAGTTTAGGGCTTAATGCTCGTTTAGGGTTTAGGGCTCATCAGAGGAGTGATAGCTCGGCCAGTCTTTCTGGCCCTTGGCAGGTTGTGTTTGTGTGCTCGAGGTTGTGATCATTGCGGTCGTTGGCGGCGTCATTGATGATGGTGTTACACAATACAGTCGGCGCCTTGCATCTTTGGCTTCTTTACGCAAGGTATGATGGGTTTAAACAGACTTAAATTTTTGCTGCACTGAACTTTTATTATCCTCTGAAACTGCAGCTGGGTGCCTCAGCCTCAGAGTTCAATGCATGCATTTTCCGTTTGTTGCGTGTCTATTGTATTGCTGGATCTGTTACCTGGTAGCGATGAAAAAACTTTCTGGTCATAGTATGGATTTGTGGGAAGGATGGTGAATGTTGAGGTGGGCATTATTCTCTTCCTGTTGTCGATGAGTTTCTCTATTCTGCTGCATTGCTCTGTCTACATTGTTGTGCATCAGCATCCCCTTTCAACCAATTCAGCCATCTCTGTGTTGTTCCGCGTTTTCCCATATGACTAGTGAATGATCTTAATTGGAGGCTGAACTTGATGCTATATGACCCATGAGCTGCAAAATTGATAGCAGGGCAAGGGTCTGATGGGAAAATGCAAAGCTGTTGTCCATTGGATGCGGGTGGAGCAGTCAGAGAGGTCGAGAGGATATCAGGCCACTGATGTCCTCTGAGAGGTGAGAAAAGGGAGATCACTGTGCTCAAGGGGAAAGAAAGCACACCTTCACTGGAAGCAATGCGAAGTTGGCAATCTTTCAGCTTATAATTCTGCCATCAACTCTTGCAAGGTACAAATGCAATCTGGACATTGGTGTACAAAGGTGGAAAATCCAGATCAGACTATATTGTGTCATTCAATTCACACATCATCTTCTGAACCATAAACTGAACCTCCTTTGTAGTTCTTGTATGTTGGTACACACTTGTTTTGCTGTTGACTATCAGCTGTGGTGCTCAATTCATTCATAGCCAGACCTTAACCCCAAACCCCCCCCTAATCCTTGACATTCAAAGGGCTTTTTCATAAAGAATGGAACCAATTTGAAATCTGATATTTGAGAAATTTAACTGAAGGAGTCAGCTCTCTATTGGAAATCTGCAATACTTGGACATGATCTAACTGTGTGTCTCTGTTGTTAATGAAGCTCTGTGCATTTTCAGAAACGAAACTCTCAACCAAAGCCTAACTGGCTCATCACCCACTCCATTCCTGTTCATAAATCCTGTCCCAGAGCATGCAGCCTTGATTTCCTTGAATGGGGACTTGCTCTGATCATAGTTGCTCAGCACAAATTTGGAGTCATGGTGAAACAAACTTCCTGGACCTTAAAACCCTAAACCCAATTATGTCCTGCATTTGTTATGTATGTATGAATTACATCTAGAGGCTCAAACTAGTACTCGGGGTGCAAATTTTATTCATTTTTAATAATTTTCAGTGGTTTTTAAAAATATCTAAGTCTGGTTTTTATTCATTTTCATTGAAGAATTGTGCATCCAGACACTGCCAATGCATGTACCTGGTTTCCAGTCACCCAACTTTTGCCTTGTGTTCTGTCTCTATGTCCTTTCAATTAAACAAGCAAGTAAACCTGGATCACTTTTGGAATAATATAAGGTCAGTCCTTAACCTATATGAGCCCAAGCCCTTTCTCTTCCCATTTTACATCTCCTCAAAGCCTTAGTTTGATATTTGGTTAAATCTGATCATCCATGAATGAGATCACAAAACACTGTTGAATTCAAAGTTTACACACTCAAAAAGTCTCTGGCACAAATTCCAGCTAAAATCAATCAAGAGATGATGGGACACCAAGTCTAGGTTGAGTTCAAATTAGTGCTGCCAAGGTTGGATTTGAAGCGCGACTGCTGTAAAAGAGCTTCTACCATAATGAAAATTCATGCATTCATCCTGATATATTGGTGGCAATGGTCATGTTAGGTTCTCAAAAAAAAAAATTCAACCTAAACTCCAACTTTTAAAGGAAAGAATGGAACCTTGCAATCTGTAAATGTTAGGAACGTTGAAAACAAGCAACAACTTCAAAAGGAAAACAAGGTTAATACCTTTGGTCAACTCACTTGAGTTAGCTCCTCATAAACAAGGTTTTACAGGAAGCCCCTTGATACTTACCTATCATCCCCAGCACCTTCATTGGTGCAATCATGTGTGTGAATAATTGGTTTCACCAGTTGAAGGCCTCATGCAATGCATGCACTTATTTGATCAAAACCTCACCTAAATCCACATGGCATTGCCTGGGCACCAAACCATTTGAAAGCTCTAAACTGGTGGTTTATTGAGATCAATTGAAATTGAACAAAGGTATGATGGCAAAACTACATTTAGTTTGTCCTAGATGTACACAATAAACCAATGTTGGTTGGTTCTTGGTATTAAGGAGAACCTTCAGTACATGTCCCCATTAAACAATTATCATTAGACCAACAATGTCCCAAATATTGTAGTGTGAGACAATGAAAATCTACCATGATTCTAATATTGTCCTTGAATCGGACCATAGGCTTTTTGCTTATGAGCTTCAAGCCAGCCCAAGTGGCTGGGATTCATGGCCATGTTACAAAGTACCCACATTTCCAAAACATGATAGTTCTCTTGCATGCCATTCATGATACATCTTTGCAATTCCTTTGAATTGTACCACAATTGTCCATAACCTAGTACTCCTCATTAGCAACGAAATAAACAATTCAAGAGATTGAAACTCATTGCCACCTTGTGAACAAATCATGGGTTGAATTCCCCACTATACAATCTATGATAAATGTTATGTTCAAAAACCAACTCAACTATAGTAGGGGTTAGTGGGTATAGTGCTATACCCAATATACTGCCAAAGCCAAAATGCGTGTACTTTGGGATTAAACTTGGGCCAAAGAATGGCTTAACTGTATTCAGCTTGTCATGGGTGGTAATATAATGACCATCCTTGGAAATACTAGGCAAGGTCCGAGCTTCTAAAATGAAAAGAGACACCAAGTCTTGGTAACTTGGTTTAGGGTCTAAACCCTAAACCCTAAATGAAAGAGGAAGAAGAAACTTTGATTCTCTTCTTCTTCCTCTTTCATCTCTATTCTACATATGCCTGCCCCAAACATGTGCCCCTCCTCAGTATGTAACTGCAGCTTACCCCAACAAGCTAAATACTCAATGACCCCATGTGAATGTTGTTTACTTACTAGACCACCTAGTTGTCAAATAATGTAGTACCTACTAATATAATAATATGTACTAGAATTTTCCTTACCGAGATGGCTAAAAATCTCTAGGAGTACACCATCTTTAAGAAAGAAAAGAAGGAAGATGCCCATGACCATGGGACTCTCTACCTACCTTTCCAATCAAATAACAATTTGAAAAAAAAGTGGGCACAAATGGTTGAACCAATGCAATCAAGTAGCTAAAGAATGACAAAACACAAAAGCCATGTCTTATGGAAGTGTGACTTATAAATATTCCCATGAAATTCAAAATATTGTTCCAAGTGCCCACACATAGGTATTACTTTATTGTATACAAGTAGGCAAAATGAACTAGAGAATGATCAAATTCTCTATAGACTTGTATGATAATTTGTGCACTCAAGAGTAAAAAAAGGCTTGTATACAAATCATGTCAAACCCGAGGCGCCGCCCCCCCTCACCCCCTCCAAAGGAAGCAACTATTCCATATGTTTGTCGGTTATGGTTTACTCTTTGTTTGAACACTTCATGAACTTCTAGGGTTGCAGCCCACATCGACACACCCCAAGTCAACTACCCAAGGAACACACCGGCTTCGCTTTATGCCAAGTCTTTTGGTTACATGCTTAGTAGGTGGCCACAACAAGGAGGGGTAACTAGTGTAGTAGACAAAGGTGGTTTGATCAATGTATGTGGAGGGTGCCAAAGAGTCCATGTCCTCAAGCCAGAACTAGTCAATGCAAAGAGAGGAGGAGGACATTGGTACAAGTAGGGTGAAGAAGAACATGGAAGATGTCCAAAGAAACCTGGAAAAAAGGGTGAAAGTGATGAGGGAAAGGGGAGGTAAAACACTTGGGACATGCAGATAAAACGGCCTGTCGGTGCACTACAAAAATATGATATTCAAACAATGCTCTTGCTAGATCTTGTTGTTGTTACAAATCTCCTAACTTTGTTGTGGAGAGCAATCTTAAAGAGTTTAACTAGGAGGCTTCAAATGATTCATCTCTCTCTCTCTTTGAATGGGAGAGCAAAACAGTGAAATAGTATTAGAGTTATGTGTAAAGTCAACCTGTCTTTGGGTCATAGTTTGACGCTCTAATTCGTGTTTCATCCCTAATCCAAGTGTAGCTGTAAAGTGACTCAATTTGCATTCCATTTTATTAAACTGGGTATCAGCTGAGAAGATTTGCAAGATCTTATTTGACAAGGCTTGATTTAAAAAAAAATATGCGTGGCAGTGAAGGCACGGGTAAGGCAAATTCAAAACTGGGGGTGAAACTCCCTGGAGAATCAATCTAGCTGAGAAAACTAGTTTGGTCCCCTGTTTAAAAATAAAATAAAAATCATATGTACGATTTTCATTCTCACTTGTGATTTCATCCCCAGTTCCAGAAAAAAAAAAACTGGGGCCCAGTAGCCCCAGTGTGGGATACTTGATGACAACTATAATGCAACTCAAGAAAGGAAGTTACAGATTTGAGTATATAGTGTGTGTACAATGAAATACGCTGTTGCTAAGCTGTTTTAAATGCTTTTCAATAATGGATTTCATGTTCTCCACTTGAAATAAGGTACCAAACCAAGAGAGTCCCACAAATAGGTACTAGTTATGCAGTATCATCTCAAATGGGGGTTTAGCCCCTAAGAGGACAAAGAAAGGGAAACACTTGCAAATTTGAGTACAGTTTTGTGTACACTGAAATGCAAAACAAAGAGCACCTGTGTGTTTCATTACCCACTAGTGTGGCCTGTGCTGTTGGCCCAAGTGTTGTTACCACATCCTCAACTGATTTTTCCTTCCAAAACCTGGTTTTTTGGAATTGAATTGAATTGAATTTTCAGTGGCAGAAATCACTTAAAAAATCAATATCTCCCACATTCTCCCACAATTTGAATTCCTCCGAAATTTTCAGCTATGATTTAATTTAATTTTCAGTGAAGAAATCATTCAATATTCAAGAACTTCTACACCCACCACAAGTCCAAATGCCATGAAACCAAAGCTGATGCTATGGTCCTGCCATACATCTGGTATTGAAGGAAAAAAAATGACAACAAAACTGGAGTTGAAACAATTCAAGCATTCATATCAACATTATACCCTACCTTTCACAATTGTCCTAAGTTATTTATAGGGCAATGCTTTTTTTTCCCCCAAAACGGTAGCTTGGGTGGCAAGACAAATTGAAGGGCAGTAGCAGAAGTGGTGACCCTTGTTGAGTGAGTTGAAATATTTCAGCGAGTGTTGAAATTGAAGTATGGAATTTGACTATTAGTTCTGTACAACATATCATGTACAATTGGCTACGACTAGTTTTGGTGGGTGCATATGGACTGGCTACTTTGGTTAAATAAATGTCATTTACTTAGCTACTTCAAAAAAAAATTCAATTTAGAGGTTACTCTAAGTTTTCAGTTGTCATTCACCTGGCTACTTGAGAGGTTTTTATGCTAGTTAAGTGGTTACAATTTTCATTTGTGTTAAAAATATTATGTCATTCGAGCAATGAACATGCACGTTGCATAAGTTTATAGGTCAAGAACTACATTAGGCAATAACAACACAAATTTCATAATTAATCCCAATTCCTAAGTCTTTCCTATATCCTAATCTTGAGCACTAAACAATGGGGTAGTGAATTTTAATTATTAAGTCCTCATTGCATAATGCACACCCAGAGGAATTGAACCCTTGTCCTTGTGAACATTGCCCTTTGTATTGGATGTGTGTTTGCACCCACAACCCATGCCATCCACCCGCACATATTAACATGCACAAGAGAAACACAACTAGTGCCATAGAAATTACATCCAATGATCACCCACCTTCCCACCCAAGTCCAACCCCATAGCCCACTCTTGTATCCATTGTCGATAAGGTTAGACTACAAATGCCATGGCCCATGGCTTCAGAAATAGAATCTAGTAGGCTATAGCTAACTTGTATAACATAGTAGCTCCTAACTTGCACAATTGTATTTTGCAAAAAACCAATCACCACAATTAACACAAAATCATTAGTGGTTATTTGTGTATCATAAACATATTATCTTTTTCCCATCTTCCAAGCAAGAATGGTTTCATGGTAAGCAAATTTTTCCAACATAAATTTTTTTTGGAGCAAACATGCATATTACTAGATCTAGACAATCAGTCAATCTATTATGTAGCCTACTTTTCATTAAAGATGATGTAGGAAAACACCTTTTGTCTTCAACACTTCCAATCACTTGAGCAACAACAATTTTGGCTACCTTGATGTATTATGGGATTTTCAAAGTGAAAAGTTGGGATGAAGTTATATTCTTCACAACTTAATGGCAAGCTTTATGTCACATGTTTCCTTCAATTCAACTTTTGCATTGTTATTCATGGTAACCTTGAAAAGTCTACCTTGTAAATCCAAATGTTGTGGATTCAACAAGGGTGGCATTTTTATTCCATTCATTACCCTTGTACTCAGTTTCCATTCACTCACAAGAGCCACAACAATAATGCAACATTGTTGTTTCATTGAAAAGACCATATTTGAAAACAATTGCCTAGTTAACCAAACTTGCTCATTAGTGGTCAAATTTTAATGTCTAGCCCATATATGTTGCCCAAAACATTCAAAAACCACATGTGGTCTTTAATCCTTGTGGTTAGATCTCTGATCCACTTCAAAACAATGACTTCATGCTTTGCTCCACCAATGAGGTGAAGCTATGGAACATAGGGGACTTGAAATTGATGTTTACAAATTTTCATTATAGAAATGAAATCACACACAAAGACATACCATGATTGACTAAATTTGATAAGGTTATGCACACTTCCAACAATTGAAGCACACATCACAAACCAAATAACATTTTCACTTTCACTAGGTGATCTAAGTTTATAGTAGCCTTTGTTTTTTTTTTTTGGTGTATTAAGAGCCATCTTGATTAGTAATGTGTAGTATTCTTTCATCATCCGTTTCACTAAAGAAAACATATTGATATACCTAGTGTGCCCATTTTCCAGAATTTTATTCCAACCCCTTGTCTCCATTGCTTTCTATTAACTTTTAAAATTCAAGGTGTCATTTAAAGCTATGAGCAAAGTTGCATACAGTTATTGCAGTAAACTTTGAACCTCTAAATTCGGGATGAATGGTTTAGGGTTTGCATCGTCATGTAATGTGCTATGCAATGCACCCCCACCACCTCTGGTGCATACTTTTCTTGAATTTGCATTGTTGCATCATTATGGATACTTTGAAAAATGACCCCATTAATTCCAAATGAATCTACCTTCCTGGTCATGTCTTTTTTTGTCAATGCACCCATAGTGATCAATGCTATAGAGATCAATTGGATCATATTGTTTGCACTTGCACCATTAAAAACACATTCCAAAGACACCTATACATGGGTACATCATTTTCCAATCTTGAACCACATAAGCATGGACATTAGCCCAAGATTGGTTGTTTAAGGTTTTGATTTCATCATGACTAAGATTGACATAACTAGAAGCATCCACAACCACTTTGGTGGCATCTAACACCACATGGTGGTGCAAATATGTTTAGCCATTGACCACCTTGACATGTGATTCCAATGCTTTTCAAGGTAAAAGTATCCTTGGGTGGTGCCATGGGGAACTTCACACTTTCATTTTACTAGACCTATCAAACTTTAGAAAATAAAAGAAACATTTAAATAAGGATTTTGGCTCCAGATTTTTTAAGGCATACCAAAATTCTAACACAATGTTTCCATTTTTTGTATTTTTTACCTAGTCTTTTATTACCATGTAAAAACACATTTATGGATGATTATGATGGAATCTAGAATTGTAATGGTCTCAAATATGATACTTATGAAATATTTGACATTTTGGACTCATTAGTTTTGATGGGGATCAAAATATAGAAAAAAAAAATTGTAATAAAAATTACTTGTCATTTTCCTCTTAGGTGTACACCTTAAAAGATTTTCACCCTTTTCATTATACATTTTTAGTGAGTACATTTATTAGGTTGTATATATTTTGAAACTTTAATGATATCAAAAATATTTTTATTTCCATGTTTTTAATTATTGAATTTATAAAAAGTTTCAAGAATGTCACCATGTTTCCTTTCCTTGAACTTTTTGGTTAGGAACAAAAATTTGAAATATGTTTTGATATTTTGTTTGATTAAATTTTTAATGTAATTAAATGAATAGGTGTAATTTAGTTATGAATTTTCAAAGTTTAAAAGTGTGGTATTAAAAAAATAAATTTCAATTAGGAAAAAAAGTTTGTAATAATTATCATTTTTTTATTCCAATGAATATTTAAAACCATATAAGGTACATATAGGATAATAGGAATCACACCCTCCATTTTGGGTGAGTGCTTATTTGGAATATTCTTGAAATACTTTCATTTTTAAGTTGAAAAATCATAAAAAAATTCTTATCATTTAAAAAGATGTTAAATTATACTACTATGTAAAAATATGTTTAAAGAACTTCCCATAAAATATGTCATGTTAAAAAAATCTTCCCAAAACAAATAATTTTTACAATGTTTTAAAACATTGGTTATAATGTCTAATGAATTTTTTGAAGTACTATATCATCATTATATTCATTCTAAATCATACCACATGTTTCCATGATATATAGGCAACATATTTGTGTAAAAAAATTAAGAATTTTCAACATTAGATTAAAATTTGACCCGAAAAGGTGAATTTTTGTAACATTATTATAATTGTTTTGGCTCCTATTAACATGATTGCACTCTACAATGGATAAACATGAAAAAAATAAAACCTATAATAGTCGAAAAACATTTAAAAGAAAAAGGCCCATGAATATATTATTTAACCACATTTGGTTTTTAAAACATTCCTTGAAGTGATTCCTATTGGTACCACCCAAGAATACTTTTGTTTTTAAAGTTTTTTTTTAAAAATTAATTATTTAAATAAGCACATAAACCTTCAAAGTCTATCATTGGCCTTCTGTCCATTAACAAATGTAAAATAAATGTGAATTGAACAAGATTTTGCTTATCATCATTCCCATCCTCTTAAGTCAGAAGATGAAATACATTCTCTTTTGGCATACTTGCAAGGATAGCCTCATTCTTAACATGTTGGGAGTTTTTTAAAAAGCCAAACTTTTTTATTTGAATGTCGAGCCTTCCAACTCATGTTTTCTTCTTATTAACATGCTTAAAGAGGCTACCAAGCTTTGGAATAAGCAACTCATCTTTTCATTCAACCTTTGAACACATTTTACACCTCACAACACATTGAATTAAAACATCATCTTTAACAACAAATTTAGCCCAAGTGTGTTTTGTTGCCCATAGGTCCTAAAACTTATGGTGCACATCATATTGTGATTGTTTTTGTTTATAATTCCCAATGGTGGATTCTATAACTAGATCTATAGGCACGCTATTGTTAAAGGATGTAGTGCAATTTGGTTGAGAAGATTAGGTTTTATTCAAACCAAGGTCATGGCAATTAGGGTTAGGCAAAAAACTTGGGGCTTGATCCAAAACATGGAATTTTGCCATTAAAAAAAACTTGTTGAAACAAATGATTTGAAGTACCTTCAATGGAAGCATCATTGTGAGCATGATTAACAATTAGATCCAAAGTGCACATTACATTTTGGCCAAAATAATCATTGATTATTGATTATTCGCCAAAATGTTATTGTTGATTATTGAGCATTTATAGAAGGTGGTAGTCACAGCTAGCAATGTGATAAAAGAGGAGATTGCAACAGATGGTGAAAAGATCCACTAGAGACAAATTGAAGGTGGCATTGTGAGGGGAAGAGGGTGATTGAAGGAAATATGGTAACAAGGTATGAGTGTTGTAGGCTACTCATATTTTTGCACCATAGCTAGTATTGACTATCCTCAACCATTGATGCTAATTAGGGTAGTGATATCAAGCCTTTCAATAGCTCAGATTTGGGCAAATTTATGGCTATTTAAAAAAAATTAGGCAAGATGCTCAAAACCCTTTTTTTTTTTTTGGTTTGCAAAAAAGTGAAGACTTGCTTCCAAAGAAACATTGCTATAGGTTAAACTCATGATACTTTTACCCTTATTTGACCCTTATCTTTATGATATATGATATCAAATGCCATAAGGGTAGAATTGCAACCAAAATCCTAAATACCCTTTATCTTGAGGGTATCTTTCATTCATACCCCTTACCCTCAGGGTAATTCTTGTTTTAAAATCATACTTATACCCTTAACCCTGACTGTATGAAAAATCATTTTACCCTCCCAACAATGGTGTACTACTATATCTGCCTCATGCCAGCCCAAAGTTAGTCTGGACTCAATTACTCGGACTAGGTTGGTATGAAAGTTTTACCATAATGGTATGAAAAAATTGCAAATACCCAATAGCAGGATCAGGCTGGTATGATGGTAAAGTTGATACCAGACCAACTCTGGTTTCTGTAACATAAAATATTACATCTCCAGGTCTCTAGATCTTGGTTAAGATCTCAAATAGGGATGCACATCCAGTATTTTGGGACAGTGCTCAAGGCCTTCCCCTCAACAATCAAAACATTTTACTGTAAACTCATGCATAGCCAGAACAATAATGTCTCAAATTGTGCAATAGTTTTGTGTAACCTTGTGTAACTGGTTGATTGGTTATGGTTGGGCACTAATATGCCTCAATCCATTCTTGCTGCCAATGTACTGCTGATGATGTTGATGATGATGATGATGCCAAGAAGGCAATGAGCTTCAAGGGACTGGTTGGGACAGTTTTTCACAAAATGCAGGTATGAATGAATACTCTTGTGCACAAGAAAACAGTTATGGCATTTCTTGCTAGAAGCATGCGGATCAAAGAACAACACTTACAGCTTTATAAGTTATGTTCAAGACATTCAAGAAAGGACTTACAGTTACGATTTGAGAAAGCCAAGAAACCACCAGTGAAAATGCAATGAACAAAACAGTCTGGCAATTTGCCTTGAAAGAGGACTGAGAGAGGACTTGGCTTCATATTTTCATAGTTAGCTCACTTTTTCTACTCTCTTTGCAGTACCTAGTCATGGAATTTCTTGAGCACTTTGCGTTCCCAAAAATGACATAAAAACTCACCATGGGCAAAAAACAGAGGGCATGGTCGGCCATGCGAGAGATATTGTTGTCCTTTAACACACCCACTGGGCAATTTGCCTTCTTTGGTGGTCCTTCAAGTAATACTGCCCTGCATACACAGGCAGCCTTGGACCTGCCCTCAGGAGGACCATTTCTGCAGGGTTGTGTCAGTTGATTTGAACAACCAACCAAAGGATGCCAATGGTTATAATGACCCAAAACAAGCAACTTCTCCCCAATCCCACCAACCCTTAAAAAAACAAAACCCAAATTCCCCTTCCAGTATGTAACATGCAACCATACATACCCAAGGACTTTGGTGGCATGAAAGTGGGTCGTTTCAAAACAGAGAAGTGATCATGTATGGTGGAGTTGGGTGGGCCTCAATCAACTGAGTGAAAAAATTTACATGTGATAACATCCAATTTTCCTTGATGCAGCACATATCATTATCATCAAAGGTCATCAGAATAAGTTCTTTTCATTTCATGGTTTAGAAAACCTATCACCACTCTTATGTGTACTCATAGGCATAAGGTCCCTCTCACAGCCTCTCCTCTTTTCTAGGAGGGATATTCACAATCATAAGGTGCCTCCAAAACACACTAGGAAATTTCTCTGAGTGCTTTATACAAAATGTCAGCTGTTGACCAACAACGGAACTCAAATTTCATCACACCAACCAGACTTATTCCTGGTATCTTTTGGTAGTTTTCTGCAGGGTAGGTTGAGATTGAAAGTCATTGCTGGTTCAATTTACTGTACCACTCTTCCACACCTTAGCAGGAGAACAGTCTCACAATTGGGTCCACCTAAGTAGCAGATTCCAGCAGAGTTTCAAACGGGAATTATGTCATGAGACAAAAGTCTGGATGTTTGACAAAAAGTTGATCTGCGACATGATGAGTTAGCAAGTTAGAACTGATATTTATTTGAACCTGTAGTTTATCTCTGGAAAACTACAAAGAATTAACTAAAATAATATAGAGTAGGGCTCCTAATTTTCCTTATTTCTTCCAAGCAAAAAAAATAAAATCAAAATCACTCCTCAGATACATGTTTCTGGCCTGAGCAGTTAGGTTAGGTAGTATGTAATGTGGGGTACAATGAATCAATGGAATCAGAAACCCAGTGAGACAGTTTCGTGGTGGCAGTGGAAGCTTTTATGAGTTGCCGCAAATGGGAGGAATCGTGGGAGGTTTGGACTTCTTTCTTGGTCCGTACCAAAGCTTAGTCCATCCCTTTGCCAGAGATCATACAGAAGTAACGACATGAACCTGAGGTAAAGGTCTCAGCTGCAGCTCAAGTGCAGATTGAGTGATTCCCAGTGTTTCAAGCTGTTTCTGGGCATAGTGTTTTTCTGTTGTACTCCTCCAGTTACAAAAAAATTTCCACCAAGTTGCTTGAGTAAAAAAATTCTGCCCCATCTGCTTGACTTAGGTTGTGTCAGGCTTTTAATTATAATGTGTACAAAACTAACTTGGGCATGACCTATGTGCCCGATGAAAAAAATTTTATCCAAAATTTTGCTCACATATGTGTTTTGGAATATCAAATCTAAAAAAAAAAAAAGTTTAATATCAATTTTAAAACTAGCTATAAAATTTTGCATTTTCATACTTTAGCTTTGGTTTCTTTGATTCAATGACGATTGCAAATTTTGTCACTCTAGTTGTTTTCATGTGGATTGGTAGTTAACAACTAAATTTGAAAGTCTAGTTATTGACTACCTAATTTTAGCTAGACATGTTAGTAACAATGCTACTTCAGGAGATGACAATTTGTTACATGACATTATTCCATTAGAGAGAATTGCCAAATTTTTTTGTTTGTTGCCCCATATCTGGACGGCTATTTGTCTTGGTGATGACAAACCTGGTTACTGTGGCAAGAAGGTTCTTCGAGGACTTGACTTTGGTTGTTGCTGCTGCTGCTGCTGCAGAGCTTAGGGACCCACTTGGGTTGAGTCACAGGTCAATCTATCCATTCCTTTTTTAGACTTTTGAAACCACTTGAAAATTCCTGGTTTCTTGTCCTGACAATTGGGGGCAAGAAAGTGTAATAGAGTCTGATCAGGAAGTCTCCCCAATAAAAAAATAGAAAATAAATAAATATAAAAATAAAAACCAATATATACTAGCTCCTCCAAGGAGACCAAGATATTATAGTGAACCTTGACCCAGACAAATTAATCATTTGTAGGACTAAATAAGTCTGATCACTTCTGGTCCAAAAACTAACAAGTTGAAATGTAAACAAATGCCAATTCTTTTCTTTCAATGTAAAGTCTAGAATAATTTCTTCAAACTACATCGCATTCATTGAGCACCCAACAAAATTGAACATTTTGCTGGTACCTCCAGAATATTGAAGGAAAAGAAAAAAAAGAAAAAAAAAGGTGTGATTCTTCTTAGTTTCAAGTTGACCCAATGTTAAAATTTGCAAGATTTCAACAATTGATGATTTATTTTTCCTTTTCATCTTTTCTTTTAACCAAGTGATCATCACCAGGCTGTTTTTTTTTCAATCAGTCTTGTGATATCAAAATTTTGGTGAGTTTTTTTTAGCAAAATTAGTTGAATTTACAGTAGGCTGCTATTATGCAAACAAAAATTTCCCAAATTTTTTGTCCAAAACGTGACAAAAGTTGTTTGGGGGGAAAGTCACCATTCACTGTGTAATCTGAGCGAGAAATGATTCACTTTTCAATCTCTCCAGGGGATCATCAATTGCAGGCCTGAAGCTGAAATTTTAGTGCAGTCCTTTCAGCTAGTTCACCCAATCTCATTAGTACTTAACCCAAGCTGATGGGTTACCAGGTTTCATAGGATGTTTTCTTCACATAAGATGCCAAGTCAAGTACCACAACACAACACTTGTCGTTATGTACTTATTATGCTGGGATGTTTCAAAATCAGTTGCATGAAGGGTACAGAGCATATATATACAAGTTATGCCAGTTTGTTAAATAATGAGGGTACTTAACCAAAAAGGTCCTTCAATTTGGTTGTCAACTGGGTTCCTCTTACCATCCCTGATCCTGAGCAGACATTGTGATAAAAAAAACTACTTACTTACTTGAGCCCTTGAGAATTAGTGAAAATGGGGAAAAAATATCAACACTTTCTAACCAGGGTTAATTTCTATAGTCAAGTTTTCTTCTCCTAGCTGGTTAGTATAAATCATGATGGATTTAGTTGAATTTTTTTGGCTAAATCAGCTTGCAATCATGAATGTTTCTGCTTAAATGATGCACTAGAAGTGCAACTCATGATGGGTAGCTTGTAATTGACACCCATTCAAGTTCATGATAGAATCTAGTGAAGTTTTGTGGATTGGTCAGCAGCTGATAATTTTTGTCAAGTTGGCAATATAGCTTTGCTATAATCAGCAACCAACAAAATAGAGAGGTTCAAATGGTAAACAAGAACAATTTGCAAAAGGTTGGAAAATAAAATAATCTAGAGATAGATATATTCCTTAAGAACTCCTTAGGGAGTTAAGCAATTTTGGTGTAGAATTAAATTACTTCCACTATACATTTGTAGGTAGCCCAAGGATGACCATGGAGACCCAAAAAAATGAGACCAAACACAACAACATATAATTTATGATAAATCACATTACATCAATTGCGACACGTAATATATTCATGTCAAGAAATTATAAGCTATGCCACATAAGTTTTTAACAGAGTTCTGGTTCATGACCAGGGTTTAGTTTGTCAAATTTTTGAAAATACATTTTTGTGATTTCTTTAAAAAAAGAGAAATAATAGCCAAATTTACACTAAAAAATAATTCTCAATTTTTTTGAGCTAAAAAAAAAAGGGTGAAAACACAATTAGGTGTTTAATTTGGATTGTCATAATTACAATTTTTTTAGGTTGAGAATGAATTTAAAATGTAAAGTCATATTTAATATCAATATTTAATTTTTTTGAATTATCCATGTTATAATTGACGTTAATTAGTGCAAATCATATTAAAAATATGAGGAGTTTCAAAAAAAGAATAGATTTATTTGGACTTTTGAAAATGATGACATTATGTTTATCATGCAAATTTAATTAAAAATGTGTACTCAACAGGTATGTCATAATAATATCAAAATAACAAAAAAATCCACCCTTAAATGAGATTTTTTTAAAAAAAAACAACATTGAAACTTTCCCAATACAAGACATTAGATGAATTAAAAAAAAATTAAAATGTCATGATTTTGACCATTTTTCACCAATTTTTTCCCCCTTTCATATTGAGATCTTTAAATATTTACATGTAATTTTTGACCAATCACATGTCTAATAATATATATAGAGTGATTTACCAATACAATTTTAGAGTCATTTTGGATTATAATTTGACATAGATCAAATTCCATTTCATAATCATTTTTTATTGTTTGTCTTGTACTCTTTCAATGTTTTTTTTTTCTTTTTGGCCTATTGGTATCTTGTTCACATTGTGAACTTCTTTAATGAATTGAACTTTTGTAGGCATTTTGCTTTCCAAATCAAGAATGTAAGAAAATATTAATGGAACAAAATGACATATAATAAAATCTACAAAATTTTATCTTTTAAAAGGACAAAATTGATTTAAAAAAAAAAAATGGTTCACTCATAATAATTTAATCATTGTCACTAGTAGTGCGAAATAGTGCAAAGCCCAAATACTATATATATATATATGTATATGTAATGATTTATTAGTATTTTTGACCAAAAACATAAAAAAATAATTATAAAAAACCTGAATCCTGCTTCCTTCTTCAGCAGCTTGACTGGAGATTGTCAGAGTAATTTGTACTGTCCAGAAAACAAACAAGGTTTCTGCACTGCAAATGGTGGCTGCAGCAAACTTATGTGCAGGAGTTTTCTCAGGTGATCAATGTCTAAATATTAATGGAATGACAAGAAGAAGAAGAAGAAGAAGAAGAAGATGATCATGCATGGTGTGTTTCCAAGCAAAACACAGGCTGAAAGAGGAAACAACCTCAAAAAAAATAGGAAAAAAAACAGAGAAAAGCTCAAGATTTTTCAAATTTAAAGGTCCTCCTTTCAAACAGACTTCACTGACTACAACTCAAGTCAACCCCAAAATTGCAGTGAGTTATAGGCTAAAACTTTTTTCAGATCTACAATTTTATGGCCGTTGTAAGAAAAATTCTGCAAAGTTCTTATTTCACTCGAGTCAGACTGATCAAATTTGTCATCTGATCATTATAAATTTTATATTGTTATAAAGTTGTAGTTCTAAGGAAAACTTGCAAATTTCTCTCTCTTTCTCTGTATCTGTCATTTCTCCCCCCCTCCCGGCCTTTCTTCCTGTTGCAGAAGTTGGAGATTAAATTCATATTTAACAATGTAAGAAGTGGAAGCAACTCCAGTTGCAAAAATCTTTGCACAATTTTAAGTTTTTTCCTGGTCATGGAGGCCGCGGATCCTGTACAAGAAGAAGCAGAAGAAGAAGAAGAAGAGGAGGAGCAGTAGAGATACCTCGACTATCTAGAGAGTGTCTGAACACGTGAAACTGTGCTGCTGCAGCACGTGGAATCCTTTAAAAAATACTGCAGCTGAAAATTGTCCAACGCCCAATTTAACTAAAATAGTTGCAATTTACACTAGAGAACTGATCTTGAAAGAGCGAGCGCCGTGGACCGTGATCTCCATGGTGCCTAGTCATGATCTGCTGCAACTATCATGGCAGCTTCCACCTGCAGCTCTTATGATATGCATGCATGCATGCACTCACTTTGGTAACTTGCATGAAATTCTATTTAAGAATAAACTTTACATTCCGAATTTCGCATAAACTTTTAGAGGCTAAAAAAATGCAGGAATCGTGAGCCTCGAATTTAATGTTCCTAATTATCGAATACTGTAAATAAAAAAAACAGCCTTTCCAAATTTGGAAGTTTTGTACAAATGAGGAAGGTTTTTTCCTTGGTGTACACTCAAGTTAGGATTTAAATCCATGAATGAAAGGAATTCACTTCTAAATTTGAAAGGGATGTCCATTCTGTGGCCAAGGGACCTGGTGACTGAAAATGCAATGTCCACAAAATTTGAAGAGTTGTGAATTACGGATTCAGATCATTGAATCAAGCTCATGTATATACTGAAAAAAAAATGCCTAGGGGGTCAAATCATGCAGAACATTATAAGCTACTGCTGCTGCTGCAGCACATGAAGGCCCTGCTCCTGCTGCTAGCTGCAGACATCATGAAGGCTCCTCCTGCTGAGCCTGCATTCATCATTCATGGAGCATACTAATATGATGATCGGCCTGAAGCAATCTGTAGCATGCTAAACACTCAGATTATATTGCAAATTTACATATTTCGGCAGGAGATTATCTGCAGCTGGGGGTCCCTTGAGAGATTTGTGATTGAATTCACATGAGAAGAAAATGATGCACATGTATGATGATCTGTCCAAGCTTTATAAATTGATCACAGATGAGTTGCAAAATTTGGTTCAATGGAGCCCTTAGTAAGTAACCATCCATTGTATTTTGTTTGTTGTGACGCATGAATATTGATCATCACAGAAATTTCAGCCGCGACTCATCGATCGGCATCGAGCTCCACTCCTGAGATGCATATCAATTCGAGCGAGCCAGAAGTTGTCTAGAGCATCCCCATCCGTAGCTGATCATTCACACTATCTATCACCAAGCTCATCATGAGGGAAGCTGCAGAATGATGGATATGCACAGGGCGCTGCCGCAGCTGGTCCCATGCGATTGTGATTCGAGTCTTGAAATGACCTAACTAGCTGTGCAGCTCGCTCGCAGTGTTGATCAAATCCTTTGTTGTACACTGAAGTCGCGGTTTCTTGCAGCATCCAGAAATATGCTGCAACCACAGGAGCGCCGTACTCGTGAAAACTCGATCCCCTGTAGTCGGCGTGATTGAGCTCATCACAGCTTCCCCCGTGTCTGCTCCGGCTTGCAATGCTCATAGATGGTTTCGCTCAATTCGGAAAACAGTCTTCCTTGAAAGTTTTACTTATCATGAGTTTGATCAATGCAGCAGCTATCTATCTATGAGCGTTGCAAGGTTCATTTAATCTTCCTCGTCTTGCAGGCAAGAACTCTAAGCCAGCTTCAAAACGATGATCATATATCCAGACTCGCCAGCTTGAGCACCAGAAGGGCAGCGTTTGTTTGTTTGTTTGTTTCTACTGACTCCATTAGCATGATCTGCTGGGAGGAAGAATTGCCAGCGGCAGCTAGTCCCCAGAAACCCAAAAAAACTAGCAGGAAAAATGCAACATGTGTGTCATGATCATCTGTCCTCGACCATTGTTATGTGCAGCTCTAAAGATCATCTCATGATGTCAAGCCTGTCTGTCATAGGTGCATGCGGCCTCCTGCATCCATTCATGACAAGCTGATCATCTATGAGTTCGTGAAGATCTTCAGAAGACATTGAAATCTTTGATCAGATCCATTAGACTACTTGAGCTACTAGTTTCAGAATCCTATGTTCTTGAGATTTCCGCTTCTTCATGACTCATGAGTCAGATCTTTCTGTTGGTGCAGATTGATGCTCCACTTTGTTGTCGACTGCAATGATCATCTATACTTAGTTTCTGACGATTTGCAGCATCACGGTCTACCGATGGACATGGTGAGGTCTAGCGTAATCCCCTTGGGAGGGACCTGTAAGTCTACTATTGCGTCACTCATCTCGCTTTGCTGCTGCTGCAACGACAGATCACAATCTGCAGAAGCGGATTCCACAGTCTCGTTGGTTAATCCCGGCGGCACTAAGCTGAGAGTTGTAAGTTTCGTCATCCTACAAGATGCAGCTGCTGCTGCAGGCGGTGAGCAGCTCTTTGTACCACGGAAGCTGAATGGAGAAAGAGAGAGCTCAGTGGTGGTAGTGGTGTCCAATTGCTGATCCTGCTGCTGCTGCTGCATGAGGTTTTGATCTCCCCAGGAGTCATGATCTGTTGTAGATTGTGCTCCGGCAGCTTCCTCAGCTTTCCAAAATCTTCCAGCGTCTAATGAAGTTTCCATCTCGGTCGCTGACCAGGGTCGTCGTATTGCAGCAGCCGGATGTGGATCATATTCTGGGGGTCCGCCAGCTGAGAAGCGTGACTTGTTCGACTCTACGCCATGATCTCCTTCTGCCTTTTCCAAGCTGCCAACTCTGATCTGCAAGCAATGGCAGGCAGCGCAAACAAACTCTCGGGATCACTAGTGCTCAAGCGAACAATCTACCTGAATCTAGAATAAAATGAATTCAACAGAGGAATATTTCTAACTTGATGCAGCTCTAGTACAACTACTAGACTTGCACTCAGAGTCTTAGATTCGCTCCAAGATGATCTGTGAGAGATGTGTTGATCTTTTGGTTTTCTATCTGCGAGCAAGTTCATTAGGATTGCTTGAAGTTCCAACCTACCTGCAGAGGGTTCGCCGATAGAGCCATCTTTCGTTGGACCTCTGACATGTTCCAGCCACTAATGATTTGACCAGCTCCGTCTCCTGCTACAAGAAGCTCACCATGCTGGGACTCGGACCACGCAGCTCGCTGCTCTACTTCTCCAGTGGCCTGCAAGTTGGAAGATCCACAGCTGCTATCTAGCAACTGCCTGAACTGAAAAGGCGAAACTATTGACGACGCTGCTGTACTCGTCGATGCATAATCATCACCTCCACGGTGACCTTGATGAAGTGTAATTTTGGACCCCCATTCCATTCGTGGGCGCACAGCAGCGCCTTCGTGCTCTGAAGATCCCCTGCATAATCTCTCCCACTCGCGGCTATGATCCGTGATCCGCTGCTGCTTCAACGGATCTCCAGCTCCCTGTGCAGGTGTTGCTGGCTGACTCACTGCCTGATGCAGCAGCTGGTGCTGCATGCTCTCTTGATGTGCAGCTACGGCCCGTCCTCCACCTGCCCAGATGAACTCGTCGGTAAGGAGCAATCCTAGCAGCTCTAATCCAGCTCTCTAGTGCATGAAGAAATGATCCCACAGATCAGATCATTCAATTGACAGTAAAGCTGCTGCGGAGAAAGCTCTGAGGACTAGTCCTGCAAGAGTCTTTCCCCAATGAGAAGCACTTATCACGAGCAGTAAGGTCATCTTGAATGAGCAAGAGGTTCTGTCTACACATGCAGCAGCAAGGTTCGAACTTCCAAGTGCAGGAGTATAGCTAGGTTGCATGATGCATTTGCCTACCTGCTTCATGATTCACCTGTTGGTGGTGCAGCTGTTGTCTCTGATCCCAGTCGGCCTGCAGCCGCACTGCCGCCGGCGATGGTCTTCGAGACCACTCATCGACTAGCTGCTGCGTTCGGAGGTGCTGCATTGAATGAGCACCACCTGGCTGGAACGACGTCGCGATTCCATTCACTGCGGCTTTGAGAGCTGCAGCTTGCTGACATCCAGCTCTCGCGGCCCAATTCACCACTATTTCGTTTTTCTCTTGATCGCCATGATGAGGCCATGAGTCACGGATCAGTCCAGCTGCTGTTGTTGCGGTACTCCTGATCTCGATTCCCGTCGTCACTCCTGCTGGTGGCCGCTGCAGCCATTCTCCTCCACGCCCATCGTCATGCCTGCACAAGTTACAGCAGTCCTCAACCGCTGCTCAAGACGACGGTCATCACTAAACACCAGTGTAGGCCCATCCTCCCCTGGATTGTTGCGCCTCAACTCCGAATTTCCGGGAGCTTGTGCGCAATTCGTACACGTTATCGCTCTATTTTGCCTCTTATCGTGCAGCAAGCTCATGACTTCGAACTGATCAAGAGCTTCAAGCAAGATTGTATCCTGCTACATCTTGCACTAGCTAGTCTGTGGTGTAATTTCATGCAATGACAAATGAGTTTGAACATGTTTCTGCATTCATCATCAACCAATTTTATTAATTACCTCTGCAAGGACATTGTCAAGTGGCGTCTATCGAGCTCCAGACGGTCGGATTGGTGCTGCACATGAACTCCAGGGGCTGGAGGATGACACTGCAGAAAGTTGCTGATCATAATATTCCGCTGCGGACTAAAATCTGTAACTTCTGATGGTAGATAGGCTCCTGCAGCTGCACGGCTCTTATTGCCAGAAACCCCGAGATGCAGATCGACAGTTTGTCCAGCTGCAGGGAACCGTGATCTCGAAGCTGCTGGGTTCATCAGTTGGAAGCTGCAGGAGCCGACGTCAAAAGCATGATCTTGAAATTCCAATCCTTGATGAGGATCATCATGAGCGCCAGGCAAGCCACCTGCTTGTAGGTAGGTACCACAGGTAATTTGTCAAGCAAAATTTACATCTATCTAGATCATCACCTCCCTTCAGGAACCACATCATCATGCAACAATTGAGTAGCTGACCATGGTACTCAGGAGAAGGAACAATGGATCATGACGATCACCCCAAGACGAGTGTACAGATCTCTGCTTCTCGAGCACCCCAAGACGAGACATACACATACATCTCTGTTTGGCGACTACCCCAAGACGAGTTTACACGTCTGTTCGGCGAGAACCCCAAGAGAGTACATGTCTGCTTGGGTGCACATGTAGGAATTTCATATATGAATTATGCAGCAAGCTCAGACTTGGTTCCAACATCGAGTCGTCATTCTCATGAAGGGCATACATACCACTATGTCCGTTTTCGTCGATCTTCATACTCCTGTACATCTGTAGAGACATCACAACAAGGCAAGGCAACTGAAGAATCAGCACCCGATCACTCGTACGTCATAACGAGTTCATATTGATGGTGCAACGAGTGAGTTCACTAAGTACAGCAGCAGACATGAGATCGGGCTGCACCTGGAGGTGACTCTTGACATGAGCGATGGTGAGGCCCTTGACTTCCATGAGCTGTAGCACCAACTTTGGCGTTGCTCCTGCACGTTGCGCAACGCTGTGATCGGTTAGTCCTGCAGCCATGATCGGAAAAAGTTCTAGAAATACTTCTTCGACATCACATGAATAATACAGAAGTTCTTATAATAGGTCCGTAAACATGTATGCGTCCTTCAAGATTGTGGATCGAGGCAAACTGATCATGATTCCCCAAGGAGGTTATATGATCTCTCCATGAGAGCTCTTTGTTTCTCTAGACGCAGCTCGAATGTTCATTCTTTGTAGAACTTAGAAAGTTCGAATAAAGAACCGACAAACCACACATGAGCTTCACTCAGTCTGCATGGATAATAATATCTTGAGCTGCAGCTCGTGATACTTGCTCTACATCCACTTCCCGGGGAGTCACATGAGCTTTTGTTTGGCGATTCTTCTTAGTGTCCATGCACCAGTGCCCAGAAATCCTCTACTGGAAGAAGTCGTGGAACTGTTGTAACCTCAATGCAACAGCTCTCGACTTCGCCGGGGGTGGGGGGTTTTGTAAGAACGATTCAAGACTTTACAGAGCTAGTTCCATGATGCCCACTCAAACGGAAGAGAAGAGATCATCCCCGGCCTGTGCCTCTCCGGGGAGCTAGGCTTCTAAGGCAAACACATGATGCAGATTCGGCATAGTTGAACAAAGCTCTGACAGTACTTCCGAGCTTCTTCAACAAGAACACACTCGAGATCTACATGACGACGCGTACAGATACGAGAATATTCATTCATGAGACAGTAACTAGTAGTCTAAGTGCTCACTGTCTTGACCACCAAGGCGCTCTATTGCATGAACAAAGCAATGGTGAAGGTCGGCGGTCCAGCGCAAGCGAGGCATTTTGGAGCGCACATACTGCCGCACTGTTCCCCCAGGCCTGCAACTACCAGCAGCTCCAGCTCCTCCTCCTCCTCCTGCAGCACTACTGTAAGAGCCGCCTTCTTCATGACTGCAGCTGTGATTCCTTCCTGCTGCTGCAGTGGCCGGGGAGCTCCCATGCCCGTGGCCTGTAGCAGCCGTGTTGTAGCTCTCTGACGACTGCTCAACTACATGATCATACTCCTCCTCCTCACCCCCACCACTCAAGGACGACGACGCATGATGTGACCGCTTCCGGGAGTTTGAGTTACCCCCCGCCACCTTCTCCTCGTTGCTGCCGTTACTACGCTCTTCTTTCGGCTGCATTCTCACAGCAGGCAGAGCACAGGACACTCAGCAGATCATGTAAATACCGCGCTCATATGAGCTTCCACGATAAGCTGTGCCTGGCAGTGGTGATCGTCCAACACTGGTAGTATCACGGTCTACCCAGAGACTGAAGCCAGACATTGTACCTGCAGCTATTTCGCACACTAATTACAACAGCCTCTTCCAGCTCGCCTCTCAGGTTTGGCGCTGAAGATGCTGCTGCAGGAGCTTCGGCTGCAACTAGCAAAAGAATAGTACATCAGTAGCACATAGTCCTCGATCGATCGAGAAAAAAACGTACGAAGAAAGTTTCTTGTTGTCATAAGCTATCTAGACACAGAAGCGCCAAAAGCAGCTCTCTACAAGTTCCCCCGGCCAGCTGCTGCAAATAACGGAACCTCTCTCTCTCTCTCTATTAGAGAACAAGGCCAGCAGAGAACAGGGAGTTCTAAGAAAGATGCAAAAATGCACACCCCAAATCTCGCACGTGTATGGTCGCTGCACTAGTGCGGCGAGTAGCTGGCGGAGCTGTGTCGGAACTTGCAGCAGGCGTATACAAGGCTGCTACTGACGGCTGTGCGCGAACGTCTTTCGCAGCTTCCACGACTCATTCTGGCGCCGACTTTTATTCATCTGAAATTTCTGCACAGGAACAAGTCTCTCTATCTTGTTCTAAATTTAGATCCACGACTCCACCGTGTGCAGTGCACGCCTGCCCCAGGGAAAAGAAGGCGCCCTCGAGTTACTATCTCTGCAACCCGGAAGGAAGGACCTCTGCAGCACGGAGTTCTGATTAGAACTAGTACGGATGCTGGTTGTCTGTCTGTGCAAAACTTGCAACTGATGATCTAGAACTCCTCATCGACAGCAGCTTTTCTTCAGCAGCATTCCTGATGTTCATGTCGTACTCGAGATCATGATCAACCCATGAATCTCTAGCAACTATTCTAATAGCATCTGCAATATCCTTGGCCGGAAGGCTCTGGAAAGCTGCAAGCTTGGACTCCGGATCAATTCGTAATCTTCAGGAGATCATCATATTCCCGGCAGCTGTGTCGGTGCCGATTACGTGTGTTCAGGAAGATCTTTGAATTCCGAGCAGTTTCTTGTCAAAGTATCCGTCTGTTTTAACATTGAGCTCGGCTTTCAGGAACATCAAGAGCTTTGCAGTCGGAAATGCTTCTTCTGACATTCATGACTAGAGTACTTACTCAAAAGCTGTGCGAATATCTAGAAAGAAAGAAAGCAAGGGATTCGCTGCAGAAGCCGGCCCTTCCTTTGCTTGATGGAGCCTGGGGAAGGAAGGTTCTTCCGGAAAGCGCAAATGGCAAGAAAGCCAGTTCCAATTTCAACAGCACCTACTGGAGCGAAACTCGCCTAAACTGTGCAAGGAGAAAAGTCTTTCCGCACAGCTTCCCGCGAGCTGGTCGGCGGCAAGCGAGAATAGAACGACCATGATATAATTGCTTGAATGCGTGAAGAAGAGAACTCAGAGCACTAAGTCTGCATGACGTTCTGGTTCGAGCCGACAGGCAAGAACTTCAACCAGACTTCAGACCCTGGAAAGAATTGCATGCAGCGCATAGCATAATGGAGGTATGTTGATCCTCGCAAACTCTGATCTGCACTCTAGAGGTCATGTGGACCGCTGCTCCATCTCACAGGTCTACACTTATAAGCTCTTTGCAGCAACATACCTGTAGGCAAACCGACAAAACAAAATTCTTCTGGGCAGGCCCGCGGAAAGCTCAAGTCTCAGCTATCAACCTAGTGAGAGAGACAGAGACAGAGACAATCAGACGCTCATATTAACACTGCTGCAAACTTACGCCGGACTCCACCTAACCCTTGTCAAAGCTCCAAGCTTCGGTAACTATGGCATTGCAACAACGTCCGCGCGCGCACGCTTCTCGATGCAGGTAGTAGCACCTAGGCGCTGATATCGAGGCAAAATATTCATTCCGCGGGCGACTAGTGTCTGAAGCAAAACCAAAGTCCGAAAACCAAAAGAAAACAAACAGCTAAAAAAAGAACGGTTATCAATCCCGCAGCTCACTCGCTCGCACTCACTGTCGTTACGATCCTGCAAGAGCATCCTGCAGAGTGGAAGAAGCTCATGAGCAAGCAAGCAAGCCAGGCAGCGCAGTTATACCGTTGTATCATGATACGCTATCAGCTTTCATCTCACAAGAAAAAGCTCAATGTAACTCGAGACTCTTTCTATCATTTTCCCACAGTTCTGATCACAACACTCGTATCAGATCCAAGAACCCCCGAGCACGAAACTCATAATACTACACTAAAACAAACAGCCACGCCGACCGGGGTTTACTCAAGAGCTCTTTACCATGAAACTTGGCCCCGGGAGCTACGGCGAAGACAAATCAAGATTTCTTAACACCCTGGGATCTGAAGCGTGTAAGCGAAAGAAGGCAAAGCCCAAGCTGGAAAGCCAAGCCAAGCTAGCAAGCACGCACGCACGCACGCACGCACAGAATCGACGCAACAAGGATCCCGGAGAAGCAGTGACGCAGAGAGGCAACGGCGAAGAAGCGCAAGAAAGACGAAAGCGCAAGAAAGACGGGAACGAAGAAGACGACGAAGACGACGACGAGAAGGGGAGCCTGAACGTTCATCAGGTTTTACTATTCTCACTTTTCACTTTCACTAAATTTTTTTCCTATTCTTTACTATATTTCTTTTAATGGCACTGCAAATTTTCAACGTTTCAAAAAAAATTGAATGGAGATAATAATAATTAAAGTAATAATAATACTTGTATTAATTTATTGTAATGAGAGAAAAGCACATGAAGATTTGTGATTTTGGTTTCATAATAGTGTATTAGTAATTATATATATATATATAAACCAAATAAGAGTCTAGAACAATCACAAATTTGTTGATTGATTGAAAGTAGAAGACTAGTAGTAGCAACCCTTATACATTGACATTCTAATATTTATTTTGAATAGAATTCACATTGCAAATTCGTCTTGATTAAAATCAATGAACTTTGAAGTCTTGATATTTGTCCTTTAGTTGCACTTTTGACCAAAAAATATAATAAGATAATTTCATCCTTTTTTCAGAATAAGTAAATCAATGTGCATAAAAAAAACAAAAATTTATTTTTAGTTGATGTTAGACATTGCTCTTTTTTTAAATATAAAAAGTCTTCAATTTTCCAAGTTCTTTTGTTGTGTCAATGCAATCAAATTTGGCTAAATTATATCAAGTTTTGGAGCGCTATCAATTTTGCTACCATCATTTAGTGACCAAATAGATCAGTTGGTTTCATATTCCATGATTTGGAGAAAATGATAATTTAGGTCTTGGCTTCATTTTCTCATGGAGCATTGAATAGCCAAACTTGGAGCGAAACACATCCACAATATCCTTATGTTTAGCGAGTTACTCTCCATGTCAAGTACTAATATTGTTCCCCAGGTCCTTTTTTTGTACACCAAACAAAAAAAAGGACCTTGAGGTCAATATTCACAACTTTCTTTTTTGTTTGGTGCATATTTTCCCTTTATTAATTGAAGGTTGGAAATATTTTAATAGGGTTTAACTTGTTTAAATGACCAATTTACTCCACCAAACTTCAAACAAAGGAACAACTTAATATTTCCATTTTTGGTTATCATCAAACTTTTAGTGTGACATAATTTGAATTTTGAGTACAACATGGGTGTTTCACCTTCCAACTTTTTGACCCAAAGTACCCAAATATTTTTTAGATGGTTGTCCATGTAACGTGACCTAATGGTGAAATGATGCCACAACCACTTGATTGATTGGTGGCCTAGAGTCCAACAGCTTGGTCAATTTAGCTTATTCTTAAAGCTATCAATAACTAATAGTCATATTACCATGAAGTGGCCAATTAAGAAAGGGATTCACATCTAGCATATCAACTTAAACCATATGGTAAAAGTGGCCATTGGTTCTACATTCATTTCACAATGCAATATTAGTCAAACTAATGATCTGATTTATTGATTTTAGCACTAAAAAATCTAATATCAAATCAAAAAGCCTTCCCCAAGGCAAGAACCACAAAACAATGAAATCATGACAAGAAAATAAATATATATACCAGACCAAATTTCAAAGCAAGAAAACCAACAAAGTCCTTTCTTGACATTGTAGGTGAATCTTCCATGTTCTAGATGTTCAAAGTCTAGTGTTGTAAAATTCAATTTGTACAAAGCTGTTGTATCCATGACCAGGACTTTGAGAAACAACTCGAGAAGCTTGTGAAAAATATTATTTTAACAAAATCGAAGAGGAGTCAAAACATCATTGAGGAGGACATCTGACATGTTCAAGGCCATAAAGATTGACATCGGGCTTGAATAAGGTCCCAATTTTTTTCTGTTTCAAATCACTGATTTCCGAAAGAGGCAAAGGAATTAATACCTTTGAATGTCACAGAGAAATCCCACAGTTGAGTTTGAATCCGTATATGAAAATCTGGCTTTTTAGGGGAGAAAAACAGAGATTAAATCCCCTTTTCCTTGGACAAAGTGGACAAAGTGTGTGAAAAAGGAATGCTACGGGAGCAAGGTTTAGATTATTTTTTGCCCCAAATAAAATTTAGACTTGTATTTTGGAGAAAAGGGTGTGTTTGGGTAGTTATTAGTAATGCCCTCCAAAAATCTTTAAACCACATTTTCAGAGACAAGAGCCTTGAGATAATATTGCCCACCTATGAAAAAGAAAGGAAAATAACATTTTGGAAATATTAGTGTTATTAATCATGCCCACCCACCCAATGTATTATTTCCATTTATTTTGCAATTTTATTTCTGAGACAACACACTGTATGTTACAAGTTTTTTAGCACATATTTTTTCCATGTTTTTCTCACAAAATAGTGAAAATTTGGCACAAACCAAATCATCTGTTTAGATGTACTTTCTACAAGATTACTTTTAGTAAAATGTTTTAACATGGACTCTAGGCTTCACATGTGTATTTCCGCCACAAGTGCTTTGAAGTCTGGCCTGGGCTTCTCATTACAATATGGCCAAACGCATAAAACCAAAACCATGGGTCCTCCTCTTGCACCCCACCATACCAGTCATTCAAATCCGTATCTAAAACAATTGATGATAACCAATCCAAGTCCAAAATAATTGATGATAGACGGACATGTAAGTGTAGTCAAAGATATTTGATGACAATAACAATCTTTTGGCTGCAGATTCACATTGTTTTAAAACTCATTTCCAAGGATCTCGCAACCTAAATAAGTAATCTAGTATGTTTGTTTTTAATTACAAATATTATCATTTATTTCCATCAATTATCTTTACCTTTGCAACACATAAATGTGGAGCTTGGGCATAATGAGTGCCATCTTCACTAATTTTTCTATGCATAAGTTAATGGGGGAAGTGACATGTCATGAGCGTCATCTCCTCATGATTATTACGTCACACTACATTACAACTTTCAATTGTGTTTCCACTTTGAAACTAGACTAGACTTGACATTCTAGTTGCCTTGCCCAAGCAACCCGTTTGTTGCCCAAAACCCTCTACAAACTCAAAAGACTTTGTGATAGTTACAGACAGTCCAAAACCTTTACAAACTCAATCGACCTCGTAATAATTACATACCAATCTTCTTCGCATGATTTGTGAGAAACCGATCAAACCGACCACTCACCCTATTACAGGTAGGTTCGGAACTATGGTTAACATCTTGCATAGTCTAATGTTCATGCCTGCCTTCATGCAATTGTTGGTAAGTCATGGCTGTGGTCCCAGCCAACAGATTTTGACAAGTTCATGTTTAAGAGAAATTAAGACTCATCAAAATATTTGTTTAAACAGCAAATTTTTTTTAAAGCAGTTGCAAGTCCATCTTTTTGTCACTTTTTCAGTTTTCATTGAAAGAAGTGATCCCACTCAGCAAATCACCACAATAACAAACCACGGGCTCACCATATATATATATATATATATATATGTAAAATATTCCCTTTGTTAAAACAAATTGCCAAAAATCAAAAAAGAATTCTAAAATTTTGTAGCCATTTTTCTACACATTGTTTCAAACAAGTTGTCAGGGCATAAAAGGATTTTAATAAATTTTTACTTTCATAACAAGGTCTATAGCAAAACATGGCTAATTTTCCTTGTGGATGATCGATCACCCATAAGACAACATAACAATTTTTTAATAATAAAAAAACACTAATCCGATTTAGATCTTTTAATTTTGTAAACAATCTAAGCTAAGCTGCAAAATATATTAATAATTCAAATGAGGGGAAAGTAAAATAAAATAAAATCACAAAGGGAAAATATATATTGTGCCAAGTACTAGCCATTGACTTTGGAGTAGTTTTAGTTATATTTTGGTCAATAAAGTTATGAGTTTCATTCCACACTTTTAGGAATTTTTTCAGTGCTTTTTGTCATACACAATCCACCGCCCATATTATTGATGTTTTTGTTCTGTTGCTCTAAACCTTTTCAGCCATTTAAAAAAATAATTTACTTAGGTACCAACTCCCAAGGTGGTCCACACACCATCTCACAAGTCTTTGAAGATTGGGTAAAACCCTATTTGGAGCAACATTGCACTCCACAAATGTGCATTACTACTTACACTTAATAGGCCCTAGGGTGTATTTTGGTTGGCATTGAAATGGTCTCTCATCGATGGGGCCAACTTCATCTTATTGGTTTCTATGGAGTTTGTTTGTTTTTAAAAAAAAAATTAGGTTGGTTGGTGTTGAAATGGTCTCTCATGGCATTATGGCCCAACTTTGTCTTGTTTGTTTGTTCATTTGCATAGTCTTGTTCATTTTGATCAAATTGTTTTTTTTTTTTGGGCTCGAGTGGGGAATGATTGTTTCCTAGTACCAGCAAATTAGCCTCCAAATTATATTCTCATGCACAAATTCTCCCTATGATTCCCAAACACCAAATTCGGCCCCAAAATAGGCTCGAGAAAAATTATAGCCTCTTTTCCTGCTACTTCAAAAGAACAAGGGGTGTGTCACACTCTGGCCTTGCCATTTACATTAAAAAGTATCTCAAGGCAAAATAAGAATTATCATGGAAAATTCAAATATTTCACCATGCAAAAATTATAATCTTCAAAATAATCCTCTAAGAGGTACCAAAATCCTTTATAAGAAACCAAAATCCTTCAAGATATCATAACTCTATAACTAATCTCAAGTTTCAACACAAACCAAAATATCATATTTTGAAAATCCTCATATGAAAATAGACCTACTACCCAGTATGGGCCAAAATCCTTTGAGCTACTATACTCTATGATGAATCTAAACACAATATGATTGCCTTGGTAGGCAAGGCCAACAAAACACTCACAAGAGCAGGCATTACATTTCTCAAAATGCCTGCATGGAATTCTTACTTGGTGAAGTGTTTAGGGCAAAGCAAAAATTCCGTGCAGTAAGTTAAGGCCATGGAATTTTTCCTTTGCAAAGTGTTTAGGGCAAAGCAAAAAAGTTAAGGCCATGGAATTTTTCCTTTGCAAAGTGTTTAGGGCAAAGCAAAAATTCCATGCAGTAAGTTAAGGTCATGGAAATTTTTCCTTTGCAAAGTGTTTAGGGCAAAGCAAAAATTCCGTGCAGTAAGTTAAGGGCCATGGAATTTTTCCTTTGTGAAGTGTTTAGGGCAAAACAAAAATTCTGTGCGGTAAGTTCAGGCCATTGAATTTTTCCTTTGCCAAGTGTTTAGGGCAAAGCAAAAATTCCGTGCAGTAAGTTAAGGGCATGGAGTTTTTCCTTTGCCAAGTGTTTAGGGCAAAGAAAAAATTCTGTGTAGTAAGTTAAGGGCCATCGAATTTTTCCTTTGCGAAGTGTTTAGGGCAAAGCAAAAATTCCATGGAGAAAGGCCAACTACAACAAGGCTGCTACAGGCCTCCAACTACACAAACAAAAATCCCCACCCCAAAATCCCCTTACTTTAGGTTTTGAAAACTTGAGCTCCCTTTTAAAGTTGAGATGAAAGCAAGGAAAAAAGTTAACTCATCCCAAATTATTATTATTACATTTCACTCTTCTGCCCCTCCCCAACTGTTCCCCTGAAGGAAAGTAGAATGTATCCTTGCCTGCAAAATGGGTATCTAGTGCACGTGTGTTGGAGTTGACTTTTGGAGGTATAGGTCAACTGCAAAATGTGCACATTTGCTTGAATTCAGGAATGAGGAGGTTGTGTTTTGACATCAGATAGATAGATAGATAGATAGATAGATGGATGGATGGATGGATGATATTCATTCCCCAAGATTGCTTTCAACAGAAAATAAAATAAAATACCAATGAAATCTGTTAAAACTTGATTTCAATTTTTTTAAAACATACTAGAAAAAGAGAAAAAAAAAAGGACAGACATCTGTATCAAATTTCACCCCAGATAGTTAGATGCAAAAAAGCCCCAGTTCAATTACCAAAAAGACCAACAACAGAAATTATGAACTACCTATCAAGCATGAGTGGCCAGAGTGAACCAGCACCTTCTTATAATGGACACCTTCTTCATCTTTGTACCTAAGGGAGGGAGGAAGGGAGGGAGGGAGGGAGTGAGTGAATGAGGCTTCCTAGAGATTATATTTAACCTGGGAAATGTTCAATTTGTACTTAGAGACCCTGATTTTGTCTAAGGTGAGATTCATACTTCAGACTCTGAGGTAGCAGCCTCCAACAAATTTGGGGTGAGTTTTAGGTTAAAATTTGTTGACAAAGGCATTGCAGCTAACTTTTTAGCAATTTCTAGTATATGTTTTTCTGGTTGGGTCCAAATTCAAATATGGGTCTAAGAATTGGGCCCCTTAAGTTTGGACAAGGTTTAGGGTTTCTAGGTTTGAGAATTCTAGGTCTAAGTTGTAGGGATTTTCAGTTCTAAGGGATATTTAGTATAACTTGGTAGGTGAAGAGCACAAGGCCATGTTGCATGACATCTATTCCAAAGCTTCTTAATGTGGGTGGAAGCTTTCAGGCACCCAAAAGGTTGAGAGAAAGATTAGACAACAAATAAGGACCATGCAATTCAAAACATGGACCATGCATGCCCTAAACATAAGGCACAAAACAGTAAGCCCATGAAGTTCAATGGGGGATGTATAATGTGCTACAAGAGACCATAGGAGCAACTATGTCGTGTGTAACAACATGGGGTGTGTTTTACTTCTACTTCAAGCGAAGTGGATTTAATAATGAGCTGCATTTGTGTACATAGTCTTACAACCACAAGAAATTTGCTACAAGAAATTACTACATTTTTTCCCTTTTTTTTATTTATAACAAAAATTTTAATCCTTTTTCATTGATGGGGCTTCTTAATTTTCTATTCTTCTTTCACACCTCAAAGATAGATATTCAATTATGTGTGAATGGTGGGTTACAATAGTTGCATGACAACAACTTTTTTTTCCATTTTTTTTAAGAAAATTCATGGTAAAAGTAAGTTAAAAAATCAAGTGGATTTTGATCAGGTCTATTTTGAGTTATGTAATTTATTTAAAATCTTTGCTAAGTATGTTCTAACAAATAGAAAATAGAATTGTTTTGGATGGGTGGGTCAAGACTACAATGATTTTTCTATTCTAACTTAGTATAAGTATATTTCATCAAGTATTTTGTTGTCTCCCTAACCATGAATTTATCAAACAATAAATGGAGATATATATTTTTAATTTTCAAAACTCGTTTTTTTACGGAAATAAATGCATATAATTGTAATAGACTTGCCCAAGGGTTTTGTACCAAACTTCCACCCATGTTAATATTATTTTATTATTTTCATATGGATAATACAAGATAAAAATGAATAAAATTGCATATCCATATTTTTTTTGTGTACATCATCATGTTTTCACCCATTTGCATTTTCGATAGACATCAACAATCTACATTTTTGTTTTTGCAATTTGTGTTTTCTATTAATGTTATTGGCATTGTCTTATGCGTGACAAATTATGTGTTACAGACCTTGTTTTTATAGTATGAGACCATTCAAAGTCATGGTTTTGATTCAATTCCTTTATGTTGTCTTGTAAGCATAGTAGCTAGATGGAATGTTTGTTGTATAATTTGGGCAACTTGAAAGCATAAATTTGATGTTTAGGGCGTTAAGGAATGTGATCATCTTGCACCAATGTAATGATTGTTTTATAATTTCAAACAATTAATGAGTAAAGAGGTCAACAATTGGGTGAAAGCTAGAAGCACTACGTAACATTTGCATTTCTTAACAATGCAATTTGATAATCAAAGGTGGGTCGAGCATTTGTGAATGACCAAAGAGTTTTACAATTGAGAAAAAACTTGTACCTTTGATTAAAATATATATAGAGAGAGTTGTCATTCTTGTTAGCATTAATTGGCATTTTCAATTTACAAATTGTCCCATAGAATTGGATGAAAATACATATTTAGGAGGATTATTTGGACTTTCAAAATAAAATATTAAAATGAAATTGTTGAATTTGAAATATGAAGTCATATTCAATGTTAACATTGTCGAGTTTTTAATTTTCCATGTTCCAATAGAATTTAATAGGAATTTGACATATTGAAAAGTATGAATGAGGTTAAAAAAAAGATTAAACTCATAATGGAGTTTTAGAATGGTGACATTACATCTATCATGCAATATAATATCTTTAAAAAAGATATCAGAGTAATGTCAAAATAGAAGTTTTAAAAAATATTCCACATTGAATGAGGAATAAAATATATTCAAACTTTTCAAATACAAGTTGGTTGTGGTTCATTTGAATGTGGACTAAGCAATTAAAATAACATGGAAAAATAGGATTGGCCACCCAAGGAGAATTTAGTCTTAGAATCATAATTTATAAAGGGTTTGGTTCCAAGTTGGTTTGAGAAGTAGAACCATATTGAAATTGTGAAAAAAGTATGATTTCAATTCCAAGTGTGTAGTGGAGTTTAATAAGACTCAAACCCTACACATGAAGGAAAAAGATGAAAGCATACTACAATGACCATTATGGATTGTCATAGTCCATATTTTCTTAGGTTCAACTTACAATATTGTATGCAAGTCAAATGCATTATGAAAATTATAAGAAAAAGATCCAAATAAATGAAGATAACATCTTTATCCTTCCAAACTTGAATTACACCAAAACCATCAATATTCAACCAAAGATCAACTTTGCAACTTAGAAAAAACAATTATCACAATCCATAACAAAAAGGTTATGGACTTAATGCTTATAATGAATCTAGTCCAATGTACTCATAACTTTGAGAAATGAGATGCTAAAGGAAGAAAAGATCTTGACACTAATGACACTAATGACTTCAAACATTGTAATAGTTTACTTTAAGTCCATTTAGATATTTAAATTATTATTTTTCAAGACCTATCTTTCATAAAAACATTCATGAAAATTCATAGTAGGTCACTTAAAGTTTGACATTAAAAAATGTTTTAAATTATATTAATAATTTCATTATAAGCAATGGGACCCTATATTTTTTCTAGAATTCAACTTTATTTTGGACTATTTATGGATTTAAAAGTTGCCATTTTTGGTCCACCTTATAAGTTTTTTTTTTTTCCCCCCACTTTTGGGATTGGATTTGGATTGTTGGAATGCAACTAGGGTGTGGACTGATTGTGAATAAAAATCTTGGTTGTTCAACTAACAACTAAAATTTAATTATCACTTTTCAATAGTCAAAATGTTTTAAAATAATTTGGGCGCAAATATGTTCAAAAAGCTAAAAAACATGTTTTATACTCATAAAAATTGTAAATGTTTTTACATATATATGTTTTTCTAAAATCATAAATTTATGTCAATCATTTCACTTTGTGTTAAATGACTATTTTAAATGTTGAGGAACTCAAATTAAAAATTCATTAAATTCAATTAATTTTGAGTTTTGGTTTCAATAAAAGACTTTTCGGAGCAATCATATTAACATGTACCACAACAAGTGTAATTAGTAATTAATTTTTTATGTTTAAGAATAGTAATTTAATTTGGTGTTGAGAATATAATTTTCTTTTATATAGTAAGGTTTACAACATATCATTGGAACATGTGAATTAATTTGAAAAATATCTAATGAATAAAAAGCAATCGAAAGCACTCATTAAACACTATAACAAATGTTTTTTAGCACTAAAAAGACTTATAAATAAATTTCAAAACTTTTGAAAATCACATATATTTTAAAATATTTTACATAAACCTTGACATAATAACATTTTTATTAAAAAAATTATTTTTGAATATTTCTTAAGAATTAAAAAAAAACATTCTAAAAAATATTCCCCCAAAAGTAATCCCCCAAGTAGGCAAATGCAACTCATGTTATCTTGTTTGCACGCTTTTGAACTATAACAATAATTACATCAAAAGTAGTCAATTTTGCAAAGGACCAAGGTAAAAGACTTTTTCAATAAAAAGCTTTTGATGTTAGAAAAATTTAAATGATAATAACTCACTACCCATATTAAAAAAACACTCACAATTTAAAAGTTATGGAATTTGAAATTTTTAGAAATCCAAAATATGTTTCAAAAACTCAAAATTTTAAATGTCTTTTATCACATGTGAATAGGGTGTCATGTACATGACATATAAAACAAAGTTGTAGTTTATGATACAAGAAACTAAAACCTAAAGTTAGTAGCATATTTTGATAATTAAGATTTGAAATTATGATAATTTTCAAAATGAAACACAAAATCTGCACATTTTGAAAATTTGAAAATTGTTTAATAATGATTAACACAAAAATATGATATATTGCAACAACTATATATATGTTTAATAACAAGTTGTAAAGGATTTTAGCCAAAAAATTCTTTCATATGAAAATGTAAAAAGGATTAAAAAATAAATTATGATCCTATTATAGAGTAATCTTGTTGGCTCTTATTAATATAGTTTGACCCATTTTTTTTAGTGTCTAGAACAGGGGTTTTTTTTTTTCACTTTTGTAAGGTAGGTCGCATAGTGACCATCCAAAAAGGGACCTAGCTTTATTTGGGGATCTTTCCAAAAATAAAAGTTTGGGTTGTCACATTTTTGGTTTTGATGTAATTTAAAGCTTGGGTTCTTAGAACATCTAATGTAATTTAAAGTGTGAAACTAGGTTAGTTTGTATTAGTTTGAAAATTTCAAAACTTTCCAATAATCTTATTTTTCCTTGGAATAAAAGTTTAAATTTTTAACATTGAAAATTTTGGTGTTTTGCATATTACACCTAGAATTAGAAGTTACCCAAAACCAAAGGGTTTTTTGACCAAGCACCAAAAATAGTTTAATTTGAAAATTAGAAAAGAATTGAAATCAAAATCACCTTTTTAAATTAAAAAAATGAAAACCTAAACTGGGTCCAAGTGTAGTTTTGCAAATAGGTACTGAAGCAATTGAAACCATTGTTTAATATTTTGTGTCTAACATTTTGGGAAAAAGTGAAATTACAAATGAAGTTGTTTATATATAATGTTATTTTCAATATATTGATATACATAATTTGAAATCAATCTAATGACTAAAAACTACCCATAAATATTTTTAAAACAATTATAACCATTAGTTTTACAGTGTAAAAAACTCATATCTAACTACTTTTTGTAAATTTTAATTATACCAACCTATTTACCTTTTTGAAGAAATTTTAATATAAACCTTAATATAATATTATATAGAATATTTTGAATATTTAAAAAGAATTTTAAGAAGAATTTTTTTAAAGATGTTAAAATATTCTTGAAAAAACAATGGCCTAAAGGGGTGGGTGTGGCTCATGATTGAATGCTTGCACAAATCTCATTTCTATTAAAGAAATAAAATAAAATAAAACCAAAATTGATCCTTTCAAAATTTTAGTACTCTAAATGAGAACCTAATTTTTCCTAAAACTTAAGAATTGCCCAATGTTGGTTCAAATATAATTCTACATTAAAAAATGGATATATTATGACTATAATATGCAAAACTTATAAGTACCTAATTAATCTTGTAGAGTTCCATTAACTTGAAAGCAAAAAAATTCAATATTTCATTTACTTGAAGCTCATTTTTGTAAAAATAGGACATCTACTTGCATCTATTCCCATTTTTTGGAATCTTTTTAGGTGCAAATTGACTATGTGATTCTTTCATATCATTTTCATAAAATCAATGAACATTTATATTGATCACTAAAATAAATGATATTTTGAAAATTATTATTTCAAGGTTTACTTGATGGCTAGTTTCCATTTATGTTGACAATGATCAAAAGTTATATATTTTTCATGCCTTCATCAATATGCTTTAAATATTTGAAATGTTGTTTGCAGCTTTTCTCCTGTGATAAATTGGTTTTGTTCTTGCCAATGTTTAGTTGAATTGAGTTAATTTAATCCATAGCATCCACCAAAAATTTGTTGTTTTTATTTATTGTTTCAATTACTTGCATATAAACTAATCTTCACTTCCTCCTAACTCCTATGCTTCTGGGGCTTGTTGCTATAGAATTTGTTCATTGTTTACTACTTGTAAAAGTTGTTGTGAAATCTAGAACATTTGTGAAAGTGATAATTACCAAATGTGATGGATGGTTCATTCCAAAAAATTGAGAGTAATAATCAAGATTCAAGATTGATTTGATTTTTGACATTAATTCCTTGATTTTTATCTTGATTATATTGTGCAAGCTTTTGATTCTCCTTTAGAAAAAAAATATTTCCACACAATTCTTACATCAAGAAATGGTTCAATCAAATAGGAAAATGACTAATAGCTTGACAATAGTTAAAGATGTTCTTGTAATCACTATTGATGCAATTCAACTTGTCTTTACACTTTTTGTCATAGCAAGGTGTCTTTGAATGTGTTGTTGGTTGTAAGTCTTGTAAAATCTTATTCCACTTTTGTATTGTATAGGAGCCATGGTCACTCATGACCCTATGTCAATGGATTGAATTTTTTCTATATTGTCCATACATTTATAATTGTTCATTGCATTGTTTTAATTTCTAAATGCACATATATAGCTAAGTAAAATGATGAAAAAATTGGCATTTGATGTGTTTGTGATAGAATGTGAACACAAGATCAAAGGCGACGAAGGGAGAGCATGACTATGTAATGACCATTAACAATCCCAATAAACCATTACTACAGAAAAAAAACACTAATCAAATATAGCTTTCAAAACACCAATCAAATGTTGTCTGAAAGATACAAAATAAAACTTTAAGATCACAACCCTTGATGAGTAGTTTACATATAGGGTAATGCATAGCAATAAGGCATTATAACTTGTGAAATTAAACATGACATGGTGAAATGATTGAAGTAGGCCAATATGATGGACCATCCAACTTGTATGACAAAAAATTCAAAATGTTATTTTCTTGTGTTTTGATTTACCTTGCCTAAAGGTGTTTTGCACAAAAAAAACCATCAAGGTTATTATGACTTGGTGACCACCTATTACAATTATTAGGTGAGGTAATCATAGTTGGGTGGTGGTATCAAATTGTTTTAGAAAAAACAAAGTCTGAAAGTTTTCTATGTAAGCCCTAGTAAGGGATGTGATAAGTTCTTTAGGAATTTTATTAGGTTTTCAATGAAATTGTCCCAATTTCATTACACAAAAAATTAGCAAATTCATATATCCCTTAACAATTGGGGACTAGTTGCTAAAGACATAGTGAATTCATCAATAATGAATTTGTTATATTTTTACTATATTTTAATTTGATATAATATATTATAACCCATAAATGGTCAAAATGTGATTAATATGTGCAGTCAATGTATGAACCATATAGGATCAACATATGCTTAAGATATTGTTGTTGGTAGCAAGGTTTGAAACCTTGGTTTGCTTTTGCCTTCCAACCACCACTTTGCTTTGCGATAAAAGGTGTAAAAACTTGGATATATCGCAATAACTTAAAATATTATAAAAATATTATAAAACACATATATTAACTTTCAGAGCATGAGAAAGAAAGAGAATATATGGTAACATATGGGTACACAAAATGAAGAACACATGTTTTCAAAAAAAGATTCATTTAGGAAGAAAAGGGGTGTTCCTTTTTTTTGTTTTGTTTTGTTTTCCCCTTGTTTTTGTAGAACAAAATCTTGACTTTAAGTCACTAGCAAGGAACAGAATTAGCCACCCAGTGTTGTGCATGTTTTAAACGCATAGTACTTGAAAAGTGGTTATTTTCAAATTAAACAAATCTTTAAAACAAAGTCAACAGATTTCTTCAGTTCAAAAAATCTCAAATATATACCCAAAATATATAGCTAGTACCGTGCCAGGGGTTTTAGGGTTTTGTTTGAAAAAAGAAAACAATAGTATGTCGTCATTACACATTGATTCCTCCTCATTCACCAAATGCATCGATTGATGCACCACCACCGGTCAATGAATAATTCCTAAGGCTTTTCAAATTCGAGAGGAGAGAAACATTTCGAAACAAAAGAGTGTCAACCCAAAAATCCAAACCTAAAACCAAGTGACACAACAACAACCCAATACTATTTCTTATTGCATTGGGGTTTTAAAGTGTTCAACCGTGAACCATTCGAGAAAGGAATCATTTGCTCAGTAATCAAGTGATTATATAAGGATCCAAAGTTTAGGGTTCCGGGAGCACCTGGTGTATAGTGCATACATCGAGGGTTGTGGTGCAATGGAAGAACTCAGTATAACAACTCCAACTCCATCGAGGGTTGTGGTGCAATGGAAGAACTCAGTATAACAACTCCAACTCCGTCATAAAAATCCCCAGTACTACTATCCCCATATTTTACAAGGTGTTCTCCAAAAACCCATTCTCGTCAAATGGCAAAGACCTGCAGAAAAAAACCAAATGCCAAAAAATTGCCACAATTTCCTACAATATGATGGGGTGCTTCAACTTTTATACATACATGTTTTGAATATCACCAAATTTGGCTAAATATACTTGTGGACTATCACCAATTGAGCAACATCACAAAATTGAAAATAACACATTGATTCCATGAAGTTATGTTTTTTGCAATCTCATTTTTTTTTCATCTTAAATTTTTGTCCTATTTTTGCACCTGTTATGTTAAATAGCTAATTTAGATTTACAATTTTCAATAGTCATGAATTGAATGATCATTTCATTAGCAATTGCTGAACTCTATTCCAGGTTTTTTTTTGCAACTATCAAGCAAAGGTTGTTCTAATGATCACTACATGATTTGATCTCATCTAAATTATAGAAAAAAATGAACCAAAAGCTTCAAGGTTAAAGGTATTGACCGTAATTTTGCTAGCAGGCAGCCAACAACTCTAATTCATACAACTGGGCACAACTGGGCGAGTGTTCTTATCCCTTCTTCTTAAAGTAGAAGGGATCTTAGACCTATAGCGAGGTGTAAGATCCGTCCTCATGCATAAGGGAGACTAGGAATTTGTTGGTGTTGGTGTGCATGATAGGCTAAGGACATTTAGGCAAATTTAGTTTATTTCAAATGTCGACATTATTTCTAGACATTCAAAAGCTTGACATCTACTTATGATTATTTATACCCAAGAAATGTCCATTCTTTTTGCTTTCACCCCCTTTTAGTTTCTTTGCAGGTGTGCTTCTTAATCCCCTTGGGTTTCATCTTGATACCCACATTTGCTACAAGGAAAAATGGGAACACCCAGACCCTTGTTTAAATATCAAAGGCCAGGACACCCAACTAAAGATAAAGAACCAACCAAACAGGGTATGATTTTATTTTTTTAAAAACAAGAATCATCTTGATGCTTAAATTTTTTAAAAATTCAGAACCGGAAGAGGTGGTTATGAAAAAAAAGTTAATAACCGCCCAACACCGGTTGACCCAGAAGTTAGGGTTAGGATCTACAATAAAAGTTAGGGTAAGGGTCTACCCTGAGTTAGGGTAGAGATTTGAATGAAAAAGGGGAAATGACACCCTCATGAAAGTAATTTAGGGTAGACTTTTTAAGGGAAAGTGAAGAACCTGAGGCACAACCCAAATGGACACAAAATGGCTTGAAACAAACATGAGTGTTTCCAAGTTGCTTTGGAACTCTCCCAAATTCCATTTAAAAATGCTCTGAAAATTGCATTGAAATAGATACACACTCGATGGTGCCAAGAAGGTCCTAGCATTTGGGGCTTTTGCACACGGATCTTTGTGGTGTAAAAGTCCGATAATAAGCTGATGGAATGGCATCAAACACGGGTGGATTGACACAATGGAACCCGGTTCAAAGGTTAAGGGAAGTAAGTGGGATTAGATGACTGACATTGAACAAGTTGTGCTAATAAGGGAACGGACATTCTTTGTCGTATTAAACACAATTATGCTTAAACCACTCCCACTTCAAAATAGGAAATTTTTGCAAGGCCCAAAATGTGATTGGAACTTATTAGTAAGCCCTCCTCACTAATAAACACAAAGGCCCCTAGTGTCAGAAGGTTCCTATGTATCTTGTGTGTGTGTGTGTGTGTATAGGCTGAAAGGCTTCAAAAACACAAACCCCATTATTTTTATTATATACATTCAATTTGTATGCAACGGGTGCATGAAAGTTTGTTCATAACATTATAAAGTTGAAAATTAAATCCTTGACCCCCCCCCCTCAATACCTTCCCCCTCCTTCTCCTTAACCCCAACCCCTCATTGGGTCCCAATTCCCAACCGTGATTGTGGATCATTTTACTCTAATCAGTCCTTTGCTAGGAGGATGAATTAAATGTTGGGTTTACAAGATTTCAAATTAGCCTTGGGTTTTGGGTTCCAAAGCCACCATTGCTGAAAGACTTACAAGTTTGAATTTTGGTGGTGGTGGTGGTGATGGTGGTGTAGTATTAGCCTAGAGGACATACAGATCTTTGGGTTCCCATTGCATCAAGACTTGGGGGGGCATTTATACAAACTAGGGTTAATTTGGTGTTCAGGGTGACATAAATGGCAAGTTTCAAAACATTGGAGCAATGAAAAGCAGCTAATCACTGCATGATCCACACACACTATACATTAAAAGAGATGAAAATTTTATAACAACTCACCTGCACCTGCAATAGAGAGACGTATCTGTAACTATGAGGCTGGTTTAAGAAACCAGGAGTTAACCCAGCCCCCATATTCACTTACATTACTTACTAACCCACCATGCACCCTTTAGCTCTCAATGGTCTTCAGTGCTTAATTAGTGGAGGATCTCATTTAATTGTGTCTTAACACTTTCTAATCACTAGGCAACAAGTTAATCACATTTCATGTCATATGTGCAAACAAAAAACTACAAACAAAAAAACAATTGCTTAGAAAAGCATTTTGGGGGTGGATAGGGAGTACCCATCCATACCAGTGTTTTTTTTTTTTTTTTTTCTTTTTTAAAAAATTTGTGAAGTAGGTGGGTTGGTGTGACCATGCACAAGTGGATTTAGCCAAATTTGGTTGCAGGTCCAAAAAAGAAAACTTAATTCTTCCTATCTAATTTGGCTAATTGTTGGAACCTATTCTCTAAATATGGCGAATTGAGGGTTTTTTTTTTTCCCTCATGATGTGGTGGTGACTTGGGCCCAAATTTTCCAAAGAGAAACCCTTCGTACCTTTCACACACGTTCTCCTTATTTTTCCTCACTGGATTGCAAAAATTTGACCTAAAAAAAAAGGCTTAGAGATCCTTAAGCACATGACGTTTTCATGAAAACTGTACATAATTTTGATGGTATCAATTTTTAGGACTTCGGTTAAAACTAAGTCAAAACCGATCATTGATTTTTTGAAAACCATCCTCATGAGCCCCAAGAACCGGCCTGACAACCGTTGGGGCCTATTCCTGTGTCCGAGAACCATGCAAGTCGGGTCCAAACTTCGACAAAACAAATTGTAAGGGTATATATTAAGCTCCAAGGCTCATTGTTGACCGGCATGTGCCGGGTATATATATATATACACGCACGCACGCACCTACCGGCTATGAAGACCAATATAGCCATGGTATTAAATTGGTATTACCTCAAGTCCCTACCAGGCACAATACGGGTACAAGGTTGGTATTGCCTCATGTCATATTGGTCGGGTCGGGTCGGGTCGGTTCTTTGATATCAGAATCAGCACCAGCCTATATACTAATGTTTCAACCTTGTGCCCACCCACCCACCGACCACGGGTACACCACACTAGTGTTGGCTGGTTCTTAGAATACGAAGAATGAATGATGAACACTCTAGTTGAAATTAGTTTTTCAAATGCTCTTTGACAAGAGTAAAAAAAAATTTCAAAAGATGTACGTACGGTCATTCATTCCACAACTCGGGGAGAAGTCTGGCAACCGAGTGGGTGGCAGCAACAACAACAACAACAACCCGTTATGTTATGTAGTGAACTCACCTAACTTGGAGATGGAAACTGGGGCCTGGAAACTTGTGCATTTTGCAAGTAGTCAGATGAATGGGTTGCAACACACATCTCTCTTTGTCATGCGTGGTGGCCCGGGATATCCGTATAAACTACTGCTAATTACCACTGTCGTGGGGATGGGTAGCCACACGGTTACAAGTGGAGTGGGGTCCCGTCGTCTTCTTTTTCTTTCAGTTTGGGGCCCCATACTAATTCAGAAGGCCCTGACCACCACCCCAGTTTGATGTCCCGCCCCTGCCCCCAACCCCCATCATGTTCAGTTTCTTTTCATGTCCTTTTGCAGAACAATACCAACAAAGCTGAAGTTTGCAACAACAACAATTTCCATCCAGCTCTTTGTTTCCGTTTCCACTCTGAAAAACAAAGGCTCTCTCGAATCTGGATGATTCCAAATGGGTCTCCTTTGGGTATGAGAAACCCTAAAAAAAATTTTAAAAAAACATTTTTTGTGGGTTTAGGCATGTAGTTGATACTCAGGTGGTCACATTTTATTTTTTGGTACAGTGATAGCAAAAAAGAAAAAAAAATCAGGTTTTTTTTTTTTTTTAAATCTTATTTTTTGGGTATTTGTAGGTAGGTAGATTTCGATTCAATTTTTTAAAAAACCTGTAACTGGGGGAGGGGAGGGAGGGTGGCGAGGGAGTCTTGAAATGTGAAGAAAAAACCAGGTTCAGAAATGGACCAGAGTTTTGTCAAAACTTGATTAGTATTCATTTTCATGTAGTTTCCATTAACCCCCCCCCCCCTACTTTGCAATATTTTGACAAATTGTTGTTTAACATAATGGATGATCATGCATGTTTTGGGATGAATTTCATCCATGTGGGTCAATTACATGATGGATTATTGCCAATCAAAAGGGACTACTAGTAAAGACTCTCATTTTCGAGAGTTTTCCACATTTTTTTATAAACTCTAGAAAGGTAGACCAAAAATTTCCCCCACACCAACAATCGTTCATTGTTTGCTTTGCAACCCTCATTCCATTGCAACTAAACCTCCATAATAATGCCAATCACTAGTGACAATTTATTAGGCTACTATTTATAGACTTAAAGAGTCCTTTAAAATTTTATCACCTTCAGAGGTGGGTTATATTTTTGGGCAAAACTACCTAGGTACAAGTAAGGGTTAAATAAAAATTAATTTGACCTAAAAAACTGGTGAAAATTCCTAATAATACATATTCTTTTTCAATTTTTTTCCAATTTTTTTTTCAATTTTTTTTTCCCCCTCCCTTATTATGAAATAGATTTGGAAAGTAGGTATTCCGTATAATGTGTCGACAAATTTGTGAAAAAGAAAAATTATGCTTTTACAAGACATCATGCCGGAATGAATAGCGAGACCCACTGACTCACACACCCGTCTGAATGAATTCAACGGCCATCCTGGTGCAAATGAGTCCTGGAGAATGAGAAACGGGTGAAAAGTATAACCGAAGAAGTATGTCTGTTGTTGTTGTAATCTGTACCCAAGACAAGATGTCCTGTAATTTTAAATCACCTTTGTAAACAAAACCCTCCTTTAATGACCTCCTGCAAACAAAACCAAAGAGGTCAAAATTGCACCACCCAAAACTTATATTTTATATATTTATATATATGTATATATAATTATAATATTTAATTTTATATAATTTAAAAATTCAATAGCTCTGTATTTCCTTTTTCTGACAACATTATATAAGATGGCATGTACCTCTAACAGACTTTTCTATCAAATTCAAACTCCCCGAAGTTCACATTACTACTTTTGGTTTTTTTAAATTTTTCTTGCACTTCTTATCCTTAATCATAATTCATCCTTGATCCTATATATAGCCATCAACATATTGCATTTCTTGTTTAACAAAAGTAATTTTTATTTTTTAAAAAAAATTTAAATTTTGGTAACATGAGAAATTCAATCTGTATTTTACAGATTGTGAATGCAAAACACTTCTGAATTATATATCCTTTTTTTTTTCCAAAGTTGATTCCAAATCCAATCTAGGGTGGCATCCAGTGTTGGGTGGTTCTTTGATTTTGCAATAACCTCCAAACAGTTTTGAGTTTGTTGAAAATCTTCAAAATACTGAACCCCCTGATTTCATATTCAGAAGAAAATAATCGCCAGTTCCTTGCTTAAACCCTAAAAAACCCTAAAACTGCGATTTCAGAGTCAAAAATCAGTTTTTTTATTTTTCTGGAGAACCATGGGTCAGGGTTCCATATATACCCACCCATTACCCATAAACCCTAAACCTTCTTTCTTTCAAAAGGAGAGAACTGCCCAACACTGGTTTCAATAGAGTAAAATTACAATCAGGCATATTAAGTGTTGAAGAAGCTCAAAATCTCCATTTCCCAATGCCCATACTTTACCCTAGGGTCAGTTTCGTTCATTAAATAATCTTTAAAATTAGTGAAATGAATTTTCATGAAAATATGAAGCTGAGGTGTTGGAAACCATCATAATTATTATTGCAGGTGTGTAATCTGAATAAGTTCATTCATTATATGACAATATCATAGTAGATCATGCAATGTGGAATCCATCTTAGGGCGACTTTAGACAAGGGTCCAAGGTCTAGGAACCAATGAATTCAAGCAATCTTATTAGTTGCTTTAAATTGGTCCCAAGGCCTTTAAACCAGGGTTCAAAACCGAAAAGTGGCAAATTGAGGCTAAACCTACATGGCACCTGTTTTGTTTTGGAGGGAAAATCAATTGGTCCGGACCAAAAAACAGTGCTCAAAGAAGAGCTCCTCATTTGGAGAACCAAGAATCAGGCTAGGGACCAAGGTACAGTCCAATTGAATTTGCTTCAAATCAGTCCAAATCGCTTCCTAGGAAATTGGACCCTCTTCTAAATTGGGCCTAAGTATTAAAGAAGGTTGATTGTTTGCTAGCCTTGGCTATCAAGGCAAGGATATTGTGTTTAGATTCATTATAGAATATAGTAGCTTAAGGGATTTTGGGCCCTAGGTAACAATAGGTCTATTTTCACATGAGGGTTTTTGAAAGATGATATTTTGGCTTGTGTTGAAACTTGAGATTAAGTTATAGAGTTATAATATCTCTAAGGATTTTGGTTTTTTTAGAGGATTTGTTTGAAGATCATATTTTTTGCATGGTGAAATATTTGAGTTTTTCCATAATTCTTAGTTTGCCTTATGATACTTTTCAATGTAAATGGCAAGGTCACACTGAGACACACCCCCTTGTTTTTTTGTTTTGTCACATTGAGATCTCCAAAAGTACTATCACTGGCGGTTTGTTGAGATCCTTAACTATGGTTGTCAGAAAACAATGATATATAACCATGGTTCGTTCTCCATTTATTTGAAAAATGGCAAATAACCGCCAAAGAACCAGCAGCTCTCTTCTCGTTCTTCATGAAACCCAACAGTTCCTTGAGGTTTCTTGAACTAATCGGAAACTATGGTTCTTTCATGTGAATTTTTTTTCAAATACCCTGAACCGGCTGTTCTTAATAAAATCAATAGAACTGCCCAAAACCGATATAAGCCCAGGGCAGCCTCCTGACATCGATGACCTGCTGTTTTCTGTTCAATTGCAATGGGTGTTTTTAGGGCAAAATGCATTTTCTTCTTCAACACCGGAATGGAACAAACTTATAGCTTTCCAAATGGGTTGAAATGGGCTATCTGGTGAAAAAACTGTGTTTCTTTTAGGTTTTCATGTACCTAGTCAAAAAAAAATTCCAGATTATATATTAAGTTCCATAAGGGTAGCCAAAAATGTATATATTATGAATTTTTATTTCACTTTCATATTTTTAATAGCCAGATTTGGCTAAATTGTCTCATGGTTGATTATCACTTCATTGTTCGTGGTCACAAAATTGAAAAAAAACTGGGGAACACACCCCCCCCCCTCCCAATCCCCAAAAACCTTGATCATGAGGCCAGAAAATGAAGGACATAGTTGATTACAAGAATCATTAAAATATTCAACACTACATGTGCAATCAACAAACAAACAAACAAACAAACAAATAAACCATACTAGTTGATTAGTTGATGAAAGCTTTTATTCCATCACCTGAAATCAACAACAAATAACAAGACCCAATAGAGAGAGTCTCCCTATTTTACATGTGTAATCATTAAAAGACAATAATAAATTGGTTTTATTGATGAAATCTTTATCCCATCACCTGAAATCAACAACAAATAACCAAATTTCCCATTATAATTTCCTAATACACACACACACACACACACATATATATTTAGTACATACATGTACAATCAATAGAATCTTGATAGCAATTGATTTGTTGATGGGAAGAAACATGCCATCTCTTGAAATTAACAAATAACGAGAATTCTAAATTTTTCTATTATTTGTGCAATTAATAAAAGATAGTAATTGATTTGTTGATGAAGCACATTCCATGCACCAGCAAATTAACAAGAGAATATTATAATTTCCATATATTATGTGCAATCAATAAAATCTTGATAGTAATTGATTTGTTGATGGAAAAACATTCTATCACCTGAAATCAACAAATTGACAAGAATATTACAATTTTCCTAATATTAGGTGCAATCAGTAAAAGCTAGTAATTGATTTGTTGAAGAAAAACATTCCATCACCTGAAATCAGTAAATTAACACAAGAATATTATAATTTCCTAATATATTTTCAGTGAATAAAAGCTAGTAATTGATTTGTTGACGAAAAACATTCCATCACCTGAAATCAGCAAATGGACAAAAATATTATAATTTTTTCCTAATATATTTTCAATGAATAAAAGCTAGTAATTGATTTGTTTGATGAAAAACATTCCATGACCTGAATTCAGGAAATTGACAAGAATATTTTATTTCCTAAGTTTTTTCAATGAATAAAAGCTAGTAATAGATTTGTTGATGAAAAACATTCCATCACTTGAAATATCAGCAAATTAAATGGACAAGAATATTATAATTTCCTAATATCATATTATGTGCCATCAGTAAGAGAGAGTAATTGATTTGTTGATGGAAAAGCATTCCATTGCCTGAAATCAGTAAATTGATAAGAATATTATAATTTTTTCCTAATATATGTGCAATGAATAAAAGATATTAGTAATTGATCTGTTGATGAAAATAAACATTCCATCACCTCAACAAATCACAAGAATCAACTATAATTTTGCCAATAAATTTACAATTAATAACAAGGGGTGTGTCACACTATAACCTTGCCATTTACATGAAAACATATCTTAAGGCAAAAGAAGAATTATGGAAACTCAAATATTTCACCATGCAAAAATTTATAATCTTCAAAAAACCTTCCAAAAAACAACCAAAATCCCTCAAGATATGAGAACTCTATAACTAATCTCAAGTTTCCAACACATGCCAAAATATCAGTTTTTCAAAAAATCCTCATATAGAAATAGACTTATTACCTAGGGGCCAAAATCCCTTAAGCTACTATACTCTATAATGAATCTAAACTCGACATCCTTGCCTTGGTAGGCAAGGCCAACAAAAAGGATATTAGTTAATTAAATATTAGTTGATGAAAAACATTCCATCAACTGAAACCAGCACATAATTTTTTTATCAGATGCTGGAGGATGTTGCCAAAATAGTTTTCATGTAATGGCCATCAGGATATGCCTAAAATGCCAATTACATCACATAATGGTCATTAGGATCTGCCCCAAATGCCAATTACGTCACATAATGCCCATCAGGATCTGCCCCAAATGCCAATTACATCACATAAGGCCCATCAGGATCTGCCCCAAATGCCAATTACATCACATAATGCCCATTAGTCCAACCCAGCTTGGTGCCACCTATCATCCATCACACGACATTATGGCCATTGCTTCTAAACCCAGCAAGTTGCCACTCATCATTCGGTCAGGTCCTTGCACTGGCTATTGATCACCTAATTGGCCTTGCCTACAATGGCAAGGATATTGTGTTTAGATTCATTATAGAGTATAGTAGCTTAAAAGGATTTTGGCCCCTAGGTAATTTTCATATGAGGATTTTTGAAAGATGATATTTTGGCTTGTGTTGAAACTTGAGATTAGTTATTATAGAGTTATAATATATCTTGAAAGATTTTGGTTTCTTTTAGAGGATTTTTAGAAGGTTATATTTTTGCATGGTGAAGTATTATTTGAGTTTCCATAATTCTTCTTTTGCCTTCAGATACTTTCTAATGTAAATGGCATGGCCACAGTGTGACACCCCTTGTTACAAAAAATCAATTTTGATTTTGGTCTGCAAGTTAAGGACCTGCCCAGAGGACATTATGCCTCCCAATGCATACGAAAGTTCTGCCCAGGGAGGTACTTGCAGAATACAAAGGAAAATAAATTAGGTCAGGGCTAGGGTTAAGGGTAAACTCATAACTCCTTCTCTTCTCTTGAACTCCTTAAACCCTAAACCCTAGTTATGAGTTTACCCTTGAAACCCTAAGCCCTTTAAATTTGGGCTGTTCTTGTCTTTAAAATTTTGAGCAATTGCAGGCTCCCCATGAAGTCAGAGCCACTAATAATGTGAAACACCACCTCTTTTGAATGAAGGCAATGGGTTTGTCTCCGTATATGGGGCATGTTGGAGTTGATTTGATTAGCATGGGAATTGGGATGCATTTACATGCATCATCAAGTAGGCAAGTGGCAACTAGAGGAGGTCACCTTGCAATCCTTTAAAAGGAAACATGCAATTTATGACCCATGTATGCATTACTACTCATGTCCCACACTCTTCTAATGTTTCCATGCTTCCAAAAATTAGGTCAACAATTTGTAATGATGTGCTATACAATAGATAATATCCCCCCCTTTGTGAACATGATGACCCACCCCGAGTTGATGCTTGATCCATGGTGGGGGTGTCATGTGGGAAAATACCAACAACATGTGGAGAGTTGAAAATGAAGGGCATTTAAAAGATATCCCTAGTCCAATGGAAATGTCATAACATTGTGGCCAAGTTGGAATTGAAGGGCAATTATATATCCTCTTTTCCAATGTAAATTATGTCATAACATTTGGAAACTTGAAGAGAATTTAGAGCAATTAAAATATCTCTAGTGCAATGTAAATGTTGTAACATGTGGAAAGTTGAAAATGATGGGTTTTTGAATGGAATGTGTTTAGGGTGATGAAAGAAAATAAAGGAAAATAAATGTTGTATAGATAGCAACTCTTGGCTTGGGAGACTATGTAGTGTACAATGTGTTCCAATGAAATTACTGAGTTCTCATTTATGTTCCCAATGGGTCCCCAATATGTTCCCCAACATGTTTGCAATAGCACCTCACTTCATTTCATATCCTTTGCCCTAAGTCCTACTCTTGTATATAGGTTATATAGAACCAGCCCAAAGGAGGAAATTACAATATATATATATATATATATATATGTATCTTGGGACTATCCAAAGCTTGATTTTATTTTTATTTTTGTGATGCGCCAATTAAAGATGCCCAACATAAATCAAAAGGAATTGAACCTTGGGAGTCCCAACAACTAATTAATATTAGTTTACAAAATATACTACAATAAGTCATATTATAACCTTGTCTATTGGTGTAGACAATGGACACAATGTCATCAAATAATTTTCCCAATGCTTTCATAAGTGTGTAATTGCATCTTTATTTTGAACAATGTACACTTGGAAAGATCCCAATCACCCTTCCTTACTTACTAAAACATCTACATTCATCTTTTAATAGGATGGGTACCTACCAACTTACCTACCTACTTATTTATCTACCTTGTGAACCTATTTTTGATGGGATAGGTTCAAATAGGACATGCATGTACCTACTTACCTACCTATTTATTTATCTACCTTGTGAATCTATTTTTTATAAGATAGATTCTAATAGGATGGACACCTACCTACTTATTTATCTATTTAACTTGAGAACCTATCTTTTATAAAATATTAAATTTTAATAAGACGAACATCTACCTACTTACCTACCTATTTATCTATCTACCTTGAGAACCTATCCTTTATAAAATAGGTTCGATGAAACTGAACAAAAGCTTAATTGCCCTTCATCCACAAACAAGTTTCATTACGGGCTTCCACTGGATGGAGCACTGGATGCTGTTTGTTCATCTTCATGACCAAATAATACAGGAGTATTACTTGTAGTCATTGGGTGAACCAGCACCCACACTGGTACCATGGTAAAAATCCTGACTTTTTTTTAAGGTCCCTTCTAACCATGGTAAATATCTCATCCTAAAGACTCAATCAAGGTCTGCAAGTTCAAATTATTTAACATTTCCTGGGTTGAATATGGCCACTAAAAGGCCTAACCCAAGAAGGTGAAGGTAACATTTAAAATTGTGAATTCAAAAATTACCCTCCACATTGAAAGACCGATCACAAAGGTGCCTTCATTCTGAACTTAGCCTACATTAGCAACTTCTGTACATGTGTGCTGAATAATTAATTAATTTTGAAATTTCCAATTTGAAAAACAGAATATTTCAAAAGATTCTTCATTTTCCTTTTCAAAAACAAATTCTTTGAAAAACAAAGATAATTTTTTGAAATTTTCAGCATTTCTAAAAATAATTTAATTTTGTGCCAAAGCAGCCAAGGTATTTACGATAATTTGAAGACTCTCGAGAAGTTTGTCCTTCATGAAAATGCAACAAAGGCAGGAGAGTCAACAACCCTGTTGATTAGGGTTTGAGGCACTATCTTGCAAGATATCAAAACCAAAAAAAAACAAACAAACAAACAAACAAAAGAAGCATGACCTTCTTTAAGGAGGTATATTATCCCTAGATGCAAGTAATGAGCCAAAAATGACCTTCTTTTAGGAATTTAAAATGAATGTGAATTACAGGAATTTAAACATTTTTCATTTTTTTATTTTTTTTTTTGTGGGGAGGGGGAATGTGTAGGACTTTCTAAGAGCTTTCAAATGGTCTATTGGCTAGGAATTTTCACATTGATTTGAGGGAAATTTTGATCAAATGAGTGTATGCATTGGGACCCTAGTTGGTTAATTGGAGGGATGAATTGTGGGGGAAAATTCATTTACTAAGGAGATGCATACAATTTGAGAGGGAGGAGATGCCAACAAATGGTGTCTTATCTCTTCTCAAAGACATCATGCATGAACCAAATGCTATGAAATTGTGTGTCTAGAAATAATTGAGTGCTAAGTTGTCTAAGATCTCTATCATCATGCTATAATGCACAACATGTAGCCATACCTATTTGTATAGTGCTAATCCATGTAGAGCTAAGAACAAACATGTGCTCTAAAATAATGGTAATCAGATCTAAGAATACACCTTTTAGATCCCATAAAGAAAACCAATGTGCTACAAAGAATATCAATTGGATGCCCATCAAAAGTAAATGAACTACAATCAACAATACTACCATCTAAGGCTTAATTATGTCTCCAATAAATAAACCATTTTCCCACTCCCTTGGATCTCATTATAGGTTTTATTTCACAAACCTTTTTTTTAAATAACCAAAAATTTGCTTCTCTTGTCAACATTTCCTCACCTCTCAAGGTAACAAAGAAATTGGACTTCTTAGCTTGGAATAGAGCTCTTACATGCTTCAAACCAATAGATGCAAATCTTGTCGGAGGACCCCTTGTTGAAGAGAATTTTAAAAATTGAACATCTTTTCAATTTTTCCATTTTTCATTAAGCCCTCTTGATCATCTAGAATTGTTGCATCACTAACCCATTTTCCAAAATACCAAGGTTTAAAGCTATATTCAAAATTTGATCACTATTTGTTCAATCTCTATGTATATTTCCATTTTTGCTTCTTTATATCCCACCAATGGCTTACTCTGGAACAACTAGCCATTACCAACTACCTAATCCTAATGGTATCACTTAACCCAATAAGATCTAAGATATTTAAAACCATGGGTTCCCAAACAAAGGTTGCTTTAAAAACTTTCTCTAGACCAGCTGAAAGATTTGCTTAGCTAAACTCCACCTGACCTTGCTCCAAGCATTCAAAATATTGTTCTAGAATTCAAATCAATGTTGATTGATTAGTGAAAAAATACATGGATATGAATAAAGTTACTAATAACCTACATACTCGATATTGAGTTTTTTGAAAACCAATTAAAGAATCGTACTTACTTGATAGGTAACATCCAAAAAACCCACAAGAGCTCTATGTGTTGTGTGTTGAATTGTCAAAATTTAATAACCTACCTTGATGTTTGAAATTTTCATCCAAATGGGTTATCAATTTTTAAATTGTAAAAACTCTAACCACTTCTCTAATCCATATGTAGAATACATGGGCATATTACATGCATTACATGGTTGTGAAATGTTGAAAAGTTGTTATGGTTGTTTCCACTCATTACAATCAATTTGGGCAAATCCCTTGGTTTTTCATTATTAAGGGTAAACAATAATCCTATTATAATTATTGTAGTAATAGGTAATTAAGAAAGTGCCTAGGTAAGGTAAAGTTGATTTTGTTTACCTACCTTTTCTTTTATTTAAAAAGAATTGCTATAGTAGCTGAAAAATAATGTAAGGGAGAGGGGAAATGAGAAGATATAGGATTTAACCTTTAAATAGTCACCACTTATGTGGATAGTATTTGGCTACTCAAAGGAGGGAAGTGATCTAGAGAAAGAGTTGTTGTGGGTGCTTGTGTGTGAAAAAGAGATGTGTGTGAGCTCTTAGAATAGCAAAATTAAAAATTAAAAAGTGTTGCGTGGATTTAAACCCTAGTAGTAATACCTATTGGTAATTGTTTTGTGTAATTGAATTTAAATTATGAAGTATTGCAAAATTATGTACCTAATTTTCTTTTTCTTTTTTCTTTTTTCCTTTCTTTCTTACTATTGCAATAGCATATCATTTAGGGCAAATTCTTCTTGTTATTTTCTTTTGATTCCCTTGTGATTTTACTACTACAAAAGTCGATCTTGATGTAGATTGTAGTTTTAACCTTAATCAAAACAACATTCTTTGGCCTAGCCCATACCAACTATCACAACCCTTTTAACCATTAAGGTTGAAACAATTATCTCTAATGGGATGGTTGGGCCCCATACAAGATTGACAATCGCCACACCTATCCAAAACCAAAGGTGGTTAAACACTAGGGTGATCGTGTCCCTTGGGCAATTGATGAAGTTGGCACCCAACTTGAGTGACTATCTAACATGTCATGTTCTTATGCCCCAAGATAAAGAAACCAAGGGTTTAGAATGTGAGTTGGAGAAAAAATGACTCTTTTCCATGCAACTACAATTGATGCTCAAATGCCTATGATCACAATAGAACTAGTAAGGTATAATGTCACTAACACATTGATAGATGGGGGGTAAAGGGTAAACATTATCATGAATTCCCCCTAAATAAAATTGGGTGCACAAGGGATGTAAGCTTCCCCCTTTCAAATGAAGATGGCTGAGTAGTGGTGAATGTAACCTAAGGGGATCCTCAAGGACTTACCCATTCAAATTTCAAGCCTTGAGTTTCCTATCACAACAACAATTCTTAAAATGGAGGGGGTCAATGATGAGTACTCCATCTTGTTGGGTAGACCTTGTCTATGGCAACCAAAGATTCACCATGATTGAAGCACAAATTTACTCTACTTATACATGATTACAAATATTTTAATTAGTTATTTCTACCCATACCATTTATTCAGCCCAACCTTTGGCATTTCAAATGTATGATTGAATTGCAAGTATAGTTGATGCCATTAAAGACCAAGTGATTAATAGCTACCTCAAGTTGGAACTAATTGGATGCATTCACAATTAGGCTACACAAAAAAATTGTCCACCTTCAAAATCGCATTGAATCTCAACTTAAATTCAAAACCAATGTACTTCAATTTTTCTTACAACATTGTATTTTGAATTTGAATGGTTATTTGTAAATGAAATTGAAGCAATGTATACATTGTATTACTAATGTCATTGTTTTGGACATGTCTAGATCTTCCATAATAACTTCAATATCTTCTAGCTTGAATTATGAAAATTTGTGTCTACTAAAACCATGCTACCATGCAACTATATATCCATTGCAACTAATGTACAACTAATGTTTCAACTACCTAACAAATATTAAATGTTCTTGGGCATAAGAATATTGTGTTGTTAGGTTGCTAAATTTTATACAACTAAATTTATTATTGATTATAGATTTTGATTGTGCTTAACACATTTAAGTTCAATAGACTTTCACATTAAGACATTAACAAAGGTGAAGGTAAGTTTACACACTTGCATGTGAAAAACTTCAAGACCAATATACTCCAATTTTGCTTTTGACATTTTATTTTGAATTTAAATGGTTGTTTGTAAATGTAAAGCTTATAATTTAATCGTATTGTTATGACATGTTATTTATAGTGCATTTCCATGATAAGTTAATGATGACACTATGTATGTTATTTACTATAAGTACATATATGTTTTAGTTGCATTATAATTGCAAAAGACTACTACTTAAATTTAAAATATGTTTGTTAAATTATTTTTCACATTAAATAAGGTTATTCTTACATTGATATGTAAGCATCATTTCATACTTTGCAACTATTAAAACATAATTCAACTTTTGAATAGAAACAAGGTGGACCTTTTAGCATTATGCAACAATAGACATTAGATAGGAAATTTGATAGCAATAGTTTTAGTGAGTTTTAGCTTAACATTATGGTTTTAAATAAAGTACCATTGCAAGGGATCATGGATAACCAAAAAATTTCATATGAGTTCCATTTTTCAACATTGAATATTCATCCATACAATTGTATTATTAGAAAAAATTGTTTGTCATTATTTATGCAATGGAATATCTAATGTGTTTCATGATGGAAAATTATCATGGCAAATTCTAGTAGGCACAAAATAATACTATTCATAAATGGACATTAGTTGGAAAATTTTTATTCTGTCAACCAATTGCTAAGTTGTAATTTTAAACTACATTAATTGAATTTAAGTTATAACATCATACCATTGGCAAAATGCAATAGTTTCAAGATAATACAATTTGGTAATGCATTAGTTGTAACAAACATGAATAGACTTCATTCATTGATGGATGAATGAAAATTTGTGCAATATTACATTCGTCCATAACATTTGCATGAGAATCTAACATGGACAACTATTGATAAAGTAGTTGAAGTAGCAAAACACACAAGCAAACTTCATACATCAATGGATGAATGGAAAGTCAAGTTAGCATTGCATTCATCCATCGACATTTGTGTAAGAAATTGATGTGGATAGCAATTGCATTTGAATTGCATGTATATTTAACAATATATGGTACCATATATGATATTGGGCTATCGAATGCAACTACTACAACTTGTTTGATAGATTTATGCCATAAAAATACCATGTGTTGTAAATATCCATTGCAATTCAAAAAATCCAATGCAAGCCTAGTTGCACAACCTATCATTTTTTCATAGTGCAACTTTAGTTTTCAGTTTTTTACATCAATGATGATAAGGGATATGTTCTAAGTTTTATAAAGCCAAATTGGGCATTGAATTGTTTTCAAATTTTGGAAATTTTCACTAAAATTAAAATAGTAATCAATGTTTTTTAAAGGTTAAAATGCCAAATTGGCTCCCAAAACTTCAATAATCGAGGTAAAATTTGGCAACCCATTTTTTCTAATTTTTAAAAAAATGCATGGCAACATCTATCACTAGTGAAAACAATCCTAAAACTAGTTATTGGCAAAGTAAGCTTAACTATCTATAAATATTGAAGCAACAAGGGAAATAATAGGCTATCGATTGAAGGTAACCTACTACCTTAGGGTTCAAGTATGATAAATTAAACTGCTTGTGTTACTTATAACATAAATGGAAAGTAACCATGAAATAGGTTTTCATATATTGAACTTAAAAATATTATTTATGACAATGTTTAATATGAACATGTTATTTGATTTTGTTATAATTATATTTAACAACCACAAGTTGAAAATAAATATAAGTAAAATTCATTAAAATACATGCAAATGTCATAATTTACAAAGTAAATGAAATGTTAAATTTTCTTTTTTTCAAGTTAAGTTGCAAAAAAATGTACTTGTAAAGTTTCTTTTTTTCCTATTATTATCAAAATGCATCAAAATTCTAATGTAAAACTATGAAAGAACATAGTATGCACTAATTAGATTCAAGCATATTTGTTACTTATTTTTATGACATTAAAATCAGTGGGGGCATAGACATTTTCATAATGACATTTTAAAATGATTTGAATATATTTTCTTATGTTTATGTTGAAACCTACCATATTTCAAAGCTACATTTTAGACAATATGTATTTTTGGTATAATTTAACATTTTTTCATCCCTTGGCACCTTTTTTTTATTTTTAATTTTTTATTAAATTTAAATTAAAAATTAATGAATGAAAATATTGAATCTTCAAGAATGTTCTATTTGTTGAAATGAAAATTTCAAAATTAGTTAATTAATTGACAAACTTGTGTCAAAGCTACCAAGGTACTATGGTATAAGGAAAATAATTAAATAATATATGGAGTTGTTTTTTTAGCCTTCCATCAAATCACATGGAAAAATTTAAGCAATTTAATTTGGTTTTCTCTAATGATTCCTTTTAACAAAATAGAAGGGCCAATTTTTTAAAGGCTACCCCATTATCACACATAATGGTACCCTTCATACCTAGTCTATAACCATATTTGGTGAAATATTTTATTGGATGATCACAACTTTGGCTACATCAAAAAATTGAAAAGAAAAAAAACAATAGTTTGATGTGTTTTCAATTCATTACATTTTGATATTCCAACTAAAACTAATTTCAAATGCATCTAAACTACAAAATGCAAGTTAGTACAAAGTCGTAGTTGAGATGCCCAAGGATTCCATGGTTTAAATTATCAAAGTCTTTTTGATACCACAAGTTTTGGAGTCAATTTTGGAGTCTCAATTGACAAATCGAATTTCTAGCATATTTTTGACATTTTGTTTTATTTTAGGGAAAATAAATGATTTCCAAATGATTTCTTCAAATCAAAATTTCACATGTGTAATCTTGCAAGCTGGGTACAAGATGGGTGTGATTTAGAATGTTTTGAATCCTTTTATTGTTACTCTCAAAGGCTACCCTTGATATTATATAGGTGCCACCAGAAATGTTGTTACGTCAAAGGATGTTTTAGACACATGTTAATGGTCTCAAGATTGAACACAACACATAGATCTAAAAAAAATCATGTAAGTTATTAACTTCATTTGCAATCATTTTAGGATACCATCAAGATCTAAAACCATCAATTATAACCTTCATCAAAATCATAGAAGATTAGTTCAAGATTTGAGCATTGGATAATGGATTGTTTAAATTAACAGAAAAAATTATTTATTAGAATGAAAGCTCTCCTTCCTACATAAAAGCATCTTTCATAGAAAAAAAGCATGCTTCTCCCCAAAGCTCAAAGTTAATACTTAGAAGCAAACCTCTCAATATCACAATTGTTCAAACCCTAATCTCTTCACATCTCTCTTAAAGAATCACTATATTGTCCATATTTCATATGTTGGTAACTTGTAAACTTATTGTATGGACTAACTACTTATCTTACAGTCCCACTTATAAAGGGCTTTTAATCAATTTCAATGCCTTCTTCCCATTCAATTTTTCAAGTTTAGCCATCCTTTGCCCTTGGTGCATGAACTATTATCAATAGGGTTTCATCATGGAGACCAAGGTGCATAATCTAATTTACAATTGGAGCAACTTAACAAACAAACTCAAGTGTCTTTTGAAAGGTAAAATATTATATGCATTCAAGTTGTTTGATGTTCTTTCTTTCTTTTTACATTATCATCTAGATTAATTCCAACTCTTGTTCTAAACTACACATGTTTGAGCTTTGGAAAAAAAATTGTCATGATATCAAGCACCATATTATCTATAGTATAATGAGCAACATTTACTTCTTTGTTTTCTTTCTTTATTTTTCTAATATAGTGATATTACATTTCTATTTGCTTCATCCTAGAATTTTCTTTAGGGATTTGACTTATTGTTATGATATTTTGAATATCACAATACAAAGGTATTTCACATAGCCCAAATCTCCAACTAATTTCCTTAGTCAAACAACTTCTTTTGTTGTTTGAATGATAAACACATATTCTTATGAAGGCATGGTGGACCAAGGCACAACTCCACATGAAATATTGACTTGATGTTGATTTTTTATATTATCAAAATCCCATACTCAATTAATGAACCTAAATATAAATCTCACAAGAATGTAGGCATGCTAAATGCAACAATTTGATCATTGCAATCTACTTGTAACATGATTGAAAATTGTTGTAAAGTAAGTTTTGATCTATTGAATTTACAATTATTAATTATTTCAATGATCATTATGAACATGTTATTTTATTTTATTTTAATGGTATTGAAGAACTACATGTTTAATATTTTCATTTAATTTTTTTTAATAAAATATGGGTTATTCATTTTCTGCTTCACAAGTTGTCCAAACTTTACAAAAATAGATGAAAATAGATGAAATAGTATTTTATTTTTTCTTCAAGTTAATGGAGCCTTAAAATGTAGTTATATATGTTTTTAACTTTTGCATACTATAATCATAATAGAAATTCCATAAAGTGACCCCTTTTGGGTCCTTCTGTCATCCCCCAACCTTTCTTTCAACCTTTAAACATTGTTATCCACAAAGTAATGAAATTTAATTAAATATGGGTATGAAATGTTGGAACTTAGGATTAAATGCACAATCTTTGAAAATGTTGTAATACATACAACAATAGCAATGATTACTTTAAAGCAATCAAGAAGAAAAAGCAGGGTGAAATTCAAATTTGACCAAATTTGGTGTTAATTTGATTTTTAGTCCATGCTTAGGTATTTAAAAAAAAATTATTTTTTTTCAAAAATATCACCCCCTTTATGACCAAACAAGGGCCTAAGCCTAGGGGTACTAGTGTTGTGTTTTCTTTACTTTGTGGATATATCTAATGTATGCAAAAGTAGGTTTGAACACAAATTTGATCAACCAATTTCAAATGTGCTTGTTACCTAATTTTACCATAAATTAAATTTATCATAAACTCAATGGAGGGCACAATGCTTTAATAATGTTATTTAAAGTGATTTTGCATCTACTTTCTCTTATTAATTTTGTAAAATAATATACTAGTTTTAGACTCAATTTTAGATAATTACTTTCATTGAATATGCAATGTTAGGTCAAGTACAAGTCATACCATACATTAGGCTAGCAACAACTCTTTTGGTATGGAACCTTCCTCATGTTTTCCTTTTCTTTTTTAATTTGAAAAGACATCTCTTAATTGGTGAGCTCTAAACAAGTTTGCTTCAAGTGGAGTTGCAACAACTTTTTACATCTCTAACTTAAATATTTGTGTTATAATTTCAATGTATTTTTTAGTGCATGTAAATGGTGTGGTTCAATCTATTTTTATTGATCCAAATGCCAAAGTGACCCCAAATCTATCGTGGCAAACTCCACTTGTTGCTAGCTTATCTTTGAAACATTTCAACAATCCATTAACACAATTGTTAACTAACAACACATCATCAACATATAAGGCCAATATCATTAGTTGATTATCCCATGTAAGAATGTATGTGCATTGGTGTCTACTAGATTCTTCTGAAAACCAAAAGCCATAATCAATTCTTTCATTGCATGCTCTTAGAGATTGTAAGTCCATATAGTGTGTTGTGTAACTTACAAACTTTGTGATGAATCCCTAGTTGGATAAACCCTTGTTGCATATAAATTTCATCTTATATATATATAATCATTAATAAATGTAGTTTTGATGTCCACTTGGTGGACATCAAAATCATTTTCAATAGCCAAAGCCATCAACGCTCATATATAAATGATTTTTACAATAGTCCTAGAAAATGTGTCATGATAATCAATACCACACACTTGTGAATCATGCTTTGAACCTATCAACATTCCCATCAAACTTCAATTAAGTCTTGAAGATCCAATTACAACCAATTGTAGGGGTAGGTCAATTAATGTAATCACACTTTTATTGAGACCTTTTTCATTGTTTCATTTTGCATCAATGAGTTTATCAAGAGTTGTCTTCTCCTTTTATGACCTTCATAAAACTAAAATTGGTCTTGCACTAACTTCAATATCCCTTGTTGCACCTTCAACAACATTATATGCTTCATCTTCACCAATAAGGTACTCACTTTGTTCTTGAGATTGCATCATGAACTCAATAGGTCTATTCACTTTAAATACATCATCAATAAATAAACCTTTTACCATGAAACCCAATTTCTTGTAGGAACAATACTTTATTTTATAAATTATCCTTTTTTTAGATTCATTACATTCTATAATTCACCTTTATGTAAAACTCCTAAACTTCTTTTTGGGGATCATATCCAACCTTCTAGAGAATAAAGCCTTATCCACTCCTATAAATATTTTATTTTTCATTTTTCATTTTTTTTGAACAATAGTCTTATGACTTCATCCACTAATATTTTGTTTTGCCAAGTTAATGATACTATAAACCCATCATATATGACTCTAGTAATGAACCAAACATCATTAAGCTGTTGCATGCACATTTGTCCTTAAAGTCCCTATAGCTTTCAATTGTGTCTTCAAAACATGAAGGGATTCAAGTGTTTTTTTTTTAAAAATGAGATTCACCCATATTTTGACTAGCTCAAAGACAATTGATGTGATGTTTTTGGTTTCAAATATTTTGGTTAATTTATTTCACACCTCCTTTAAGATTTTAGGACTAGAATCACAAATTGCATTTGTTTGTTTCTAAGTCTAATTATAAACCTTGCTCTAGTCATTTGATCCTTCATGTAGGTCTGCATGGTAAATTAGACCAAAAGTACGTTTGCCTAAAATCTCATTTTAAAATATGATAGTTTTCTTTAAAAACATAGGTAGATTGGAAAGTTTTTTATATTTCATTTTCAAACATCTATGCCTCCATTGGGTTTATGGTAAGTTGAATATAAAATTTGAAAAACTTTAGCATAATAAAATTAGGTAACAAGTAGGTTTGAAATTGACTGGTAAATTTGTTTTTAAAATCTACTTTTACCCTACAAGCTGGATATATTTTTATTAGAATGTGAAAAAAATGAAAAGCCACAAGTACATTTTAGGGCCCCATTAATTCATAATTTTTAAAATGTAATATTTCATCTACTTACAACCTACTTAAAGGCTATAAAGTAGAGTGCAAGCTTTTCTCGAATTCCCATGAATCCACTTAAACCTACTTTAAACATGTTATCTTTATTTAAAGTTTTAACAAGTTGAAGAAATGTTCATATGAATCCATGAACTAAATACTATTTTAAAGTTCATACATCAAAGCATAATTGATGGCTACTTTTCATTTATGTTGCAAGGAACATTTGTGTATAATTCACCATGCTTGGACGCATGTCTCATGTAACTTGATCATTGGTTCTATTAGGTCTTGCACAAATGTCCCATCAACTAATTTGACCACAATTCTTTGTTGAGGATAATCATTTCGGTTTTGAATTTTCAAGAGTGATAGTTTGATCCATCAAACTTATCTTCCACTTGAACTTATAATGTGTTATATAGTTAAGCCCTTAATTTCTTGCAAAGGAAGGTGAAGCATTGTGAAAAACTGTTCTCAAAGATTAGATGACAATGCATTTTAATTATGATTTCCATTCATTTGATGTTATTACCATTTCTTTTTTCCATTATTTCTTTAAAGATTTAATTTAACTTTGATATGATTTTTAAATTAACAAAAATAGTTTTCTTATGAAAATCAAAGTTTTCCTCCCAACCATGGATGCATCTCACATAGAAGAACATGCTTCTTCCTCAACCTTAAAGTTACATACTTCAAGATTGTATGTAATATTGTATGTCTCTTGTAAAATGGGTTTCAAGTAGCATGAAAATAAACTTTGATAGGAACCTTTTTTACTTTCAAATTGACAATTTTGGAGAAAGAATCATGAACTTCCATGTTTTATAAGTCATAGTTCTAATCTATCAAAGTTTTAATGGGCAAGTAGGTTTGAAATTGTAAAAACCAATCTAGTTCAAACTTGCTTGTTATCTACTGTTATTATATCAAATTATCTCAAACTTGGTATATAGTTCATTACAAATATTATGGATTGACATTTTTTAGTAAAAAAATATTGAGAAGGTTTCAACTTTACTTTCATCATTATTGTGAAAAACATGTGACTATTGTTTGGAAGATTATTTTTTATGTCTAATTTACTATACTTTCAGCCCCATATTTCATATGTTGATAATTTGTAAATTGATTATAGAATTTATTTTTTCCTACATGGATTAGCCATATTCTTCAAGTTTGATTGCGTTAATTATGTCATGAAACAGTTGATTTTAAATTTGGGTGATTAACACCAAACAAATTAGTAGTTCTCCAATAGGGTGCAACAAAGTTCTTTAAGTATAAACTACATTTGCAAATCTACATGGTGGTTAAACATGTATTATTCCCTAATTCATTCCCAACCTCTTTATGATTGTTCAAGAAAATAAAGAATTGCTTGAAGGATTGTTTGAAAGATATGATGTCAAACCTTGCTCATTGAAAAATTTCAAAGGATTGCTATCAAATTTTATTGGGTGAAGCAATGTTTACAATGTATTGAATCTTCATTTGTGATTGCTAAGGAAAATCAAGATTTTTTAAAATGAATACTTGAAGGTTTTGTTGTCAAAATTTGCTCAAGAAATAATTGGTTGAAGGATTGTTGTAATGTTTTCTTGGGCAAAACAATGTTTGTTAAATTTATTTTCCATTTGTGATTGTAGAGGAAAATCAATCATTGTTTAAAGGATTCTTTGAAGAATTTGTTGTCAAACCTGATTCTTACATTGTAAGAAATTGCTCAATGTTTAATGCTTCATAATGTAATTGGGTACATTCACAAAATAAGGAGTTAGGGGTGCACCCTTAGTAAGGACTTTGGTGACTACTTATTCTGAAAGATTTTTGGTATATATTAGGAACATTCCATTTGTAAGTTGCGAAAAGTCATAAAAAAAATTTTGAATTAAAATATGTTACATTATACTCTTCTGTGAATATGTGTTTTAAAAGTCTTTTCAAAATTATGTCATTTTCAAGTCCTTTAAAAGTCGTTTATGAGTTTTTTCAAGTAGAAAAAGCATTGTAAAACACTAGTTACAATGATTAGTCAATGATTTTGAGAATTCAAATTTCATTAGATTTATGTCAAATTATTGCACATGTTTCCACAATATATTAAGAACATTATCATCAAAATATATAAAAGAAACGTGCAATATTAGTATTTTTTTTAACATGAAAAAGTGAAAAACAAAGCATGGTTACATTTCCTTTGGCTTCTATCTTTGTGAATGTACCCAATCGTTTTAAGGTGAAAATCCTTTAAGGTGTACCACACAAGACAAAAAAGGCCTAGTCCTTACTATAGTCATTTTTTACCCTATATTTTGATCCCCATAAAAAATAATGAATCAAAAGTTGTCAAAAAATTTAGAAGGACTATATTTTAAACTATTACAATTATAGATTCCATCATCATCATCCATAAATGTGTCTTTACATGGTAAAAAAGGACCAAGTCAAAAAGATAGAAAAGGGTGATGTTGTGACAAGATTTTGGCACACCTTAAAAAATTTGCACCCTTTATCTTTCTAAAAAACATTCAAGCAACACAAATTTCATTGAAATGCATGTTGTTTGGGAAAAGTTCTATAGGTGAAAGGAAATAAATAGGTTAGAATTTTTTTAAAAATATCTATAGTCAAACACCATTATTTTTATTATATAGATTACCAAAAAAATTGAAATGAAAAAGATACCTCAAAATATCATGTTGAAAAACAAATCTTATACATTTATAAATTGCTTCTTAAAAATGAAAACATATATGTGTATAATGTAACCCTACATGTGACGACACAAATTTTGATCAACAAAGAACCCTATAATCGTAAACATAAAAAAAATGTTACAATCTTTTTACATGGGTTTAACAATAACTTGGACATCATAATGAAATCATTATAGCCATTTGTGTTAATGAAATGTAACATTTGTAAATGGTTGGTGACATAAGTTAACCTTCTTTATAAAGATAGGGTATTTATAATCTCCAAGAAAAATGACATGATTGAATGTTTATATCCAATATAATGAATTAATTTCTTAAATACAAAAAGATAATTTTTTTTTTCAAAATGGAAAGCACACATATATATTGTGTTAATGAAGATTAAAGATTTAAAATAACATTCACATTATGCATTCTAAAAGGTATGTGCAAGTTAGAATGGACCAACATTTTGTAACACCCCAATTTATCTATAGCCTTGTGGACTAAATGCGTTTCAAAATAAATTCTTTTTCAATTTTATGAAAATGCACTCAAGTATATAATTACCATGTACTTTACTTAGCTGAAATATTTTAATTATTAAAAAAATCGAATGGGGGACTTTTTAATGTTCATGAACTTTGTAAGTTTTTGTAACAATACATTAAAAAAAATTTGTAAATAGACTCAACATGATCATAGTTTGAAATTATGATTTCATTTATTAATCCTCAAAAGTCATTGATGTCCCAGTGAATTCAAAATAGGGGTTCAAGGAACTTTTAAAAACACCAAAATTAAAGAAAATTTACAAAGTTTTCCAAACATGAATTTTGTGAAATTTTTGTAATTTGTTTCACAAACATTGTATATTGGGATGTATTAAAGGGTCACCACTAGTTACTTTTTGGAAAAGATGAATTTTTTTACCTCAAACATTGTCATGGTCAAAATACATTACAAAAATGTATTTCTACATAAACTTTTTGTTCAACTTTTGGTCCCCTCTAGCTTGCACATACCCTAACCAACATCTTCACCTTGTGACCTAATAAGTTCTTGAATTCATTATTATAAAGAAAAAACATGATTTAACAATGAATGGAACATAATTTCATCTATTTGTTATATGGTAATGGATCCAATAAACAAACATCTTATTCATTTAATGCCACATGTCTTTTTTTATTGGATTTCTAACTTGTTACCCCTTTAATTTAAAAAAAATTAGATTTTCATTATTTGCAAATCTACCTATGAAGCAAGGTAGATTCTTTTGTTTTGTTTTGTAACTATGGGATCCACCAAAATGAAGCACTTTAAATTGTGTTCTTGGTATCTTTGGAAAGCTCTTGACGAGGAGGGGTCCATCAACTTGGTTTCATGATGTTTGTACTTGCAATGTAATAAATTCTTGAATATTGAATGATTTTCTCACTGAAATTAAATTAAATCATAACTAAACATTTCAAAATAATCAAGATGTGCCTTTGGTGTTGTTGGAAAGATTTCAAGGAAAAGATTTAATGGAATATATTTCATAAGATTTGGATTTAGGTTGGGGAATATATTGAATTTTAAATGACTATTGTCACTGAAAATTCAATTAAATCATAAAAAACTAAATTTTGGAAGGAAAAATCAATTGAAAATGTGGTCACACTTAAAAGACCTACCATTCAATTCAAGTACAAAGCATTGGGATGTGCCTTTGGTATTGTTGGAAAGATGTCAATGAACATGATTTAATGGAATTTATTTTGTAAGTTTTGGATTTAGGATGGGAAAGATATCAAATTTGAAGTTGTTTTTGTCACTGCAAATTCAAATAAATTACAAAAAACCTAGTTCTGGAAGAAAAAATCAATTGAGAATGTGGTCACACTTGCAAGGTAGGTCATATTTAACTCTTCAAAAATTGGATATAGAGTCTAGGGTTTAGGGTTGAATTAAAACCTAAATCACAAATCCCCCCCCCAAAACACAATTTTCATATATTGAGTTTCCTTTATTTTGAAATAGGTTCACACTTGGGCCAACAACACAAGCCACATTAGTCTATCTATGAAACAAGGCAGTCTGTTTTGTTTTGTCATGTTGAAATCTCCCAAACCATTGCACTTCATGCCATGCTCTTGGTATCTTCAAAAAGCTTTCAATGAGTAGGGGTGCACCAACTTGGTTTGAAATTGTTTGGATCTACAATGTGCAAACTATTGATTATTGAACCATTTTTTGAAATGAAAATTAAATAAAATGAAAAGTGATAATTGTATTGGAATTTGGAAGAATTTTTGGTGTTGTTCAAAAGCACTCAACAAGTTAGATTTAATAGAGTTTATTTCACAATTTTCAAAGTTAAGGCATGGAAGATATTATTTTATAGAGGATTTTGTTGCTGGAAATTCAAACAAAATTTTGCAAAAATAAGGTTTGGAAGGAAAAATCAGTTGAGCCCTCAACGTGTTCACACTTGGGCCAACAACACAAGCTACACTAGTTTCCTTTACCTCATAGTTTTTGAACCACTTTCAACTATCTTTTATATCTAAACAATTTATGGTTTAAAATGCATTTAAATTTCATTGAAATTGGGTCTTGATTGAGTTTCTCAAACCCAACTTATAAGCAAGCCAAGAAAACACGATTCATTTTTTTGGAAAAGAATGCTACTTCATTGTTTTGACTAAAATTCAAGTATTTTTTGATATTTTTGGTAAGGAATTTTTTTTGAATTATTGAAGCCTTGCACTTTTATCACATATGTTCTCTTTAAATTTTAATTGTTTGATTTACTCCTTTGATGCTTTTCTGTATTCACTAATTAATGTTACATCAATGCATATTGAGACCACCCACAACCATTAAGGGGGGGGGGGGGGGGGGGGGAAAAAAAAACTTTTCTTCATTTT